>Ga0302320_10008854_pt1 | contig 21774 bp, 3 predicted proteins | sample Bog_T0_3_FD_202130 | JGI IMG/M metagenome (GOLD analysis project Ga0302320, IMG submission 202130) | Peat permafrost microbial communities from Stordalen Mire near Abisko, Sweden - Bog_T0_3 | ecosystem: Environmental > Terrestrial > Soil > Wetlands > Peat | place: Sweden: Abisko, Stordalen Mire...
CCTTCCTCCTTTTCATCTCTGTGCTTCGAGCACCTAGCTGGAAGGTACGCCCCTTTTCATCCCATCTGAGCGAACGGGGCCCCAGGCGTACTCTTCAGCCTGGGGGTGGTGAGTCGAAGGATCTGTTGTTGTTCTTCAATGAACTTCTGATTCACCACAATAAGGACTAGATAAACTGACTTCACTTCAACTCTCCCACGGATTCACAACCGGCATGCCAACAGCTAGAAACGGCGCGGTGTCGCGCGTGGCAACCGCAAATCCATGCACGGCGGCGATAGCGGCAATCTGGCAGTCAGCCACAGAGATGGAATAGCCCTTTGCTGCTGCGCGGCTTCCCAAAAGAGCGAAAGCAATCGCCGCTTCCCGGTCGAAGGAAAGAAAGCGGCCCGCAAAGAGCTTTGTTAGCAACGATTGCAGGTACAGTTCCATGCCGCGCTTTCGCTTGCCTGCTGGGAGAAGCTCGATACCGATCAGGATTTCCGCGAGATTTGTTGCGGTGAGGTACAGCGTCTCTGGGTCCTGCGCGTCTAGCCATCGAAGCACGACCGGGTCGGCGAGTGGCTTCAACGGCTCCGAGATCACGTTGGTGTCGAGAACTATCATTCAAATTTTGCTGGTTCGATTAGCCTGCGATCGCGCTCGTAGTTGAGTTCGATGCCGCCATAGCGGCGCCCAAACGCGGCCAGCTCAGACCCTATCTTGATGCGTGCCTGAGGAGTGACGACTTCTTCCAGAATCACTCGAATCTCGGCCTCGGTGCTGCGCGCATTGCGCGCTGCGCGCAGCTTGAGTGCGCGATGGACGGCAGATGGAAGATTACGAATGAGAACGGCTGGCATGATTTTTACTCCTCTCTATATGCTATCAATGATATCATATTGCTATCATACTGGGCAAGCCTTTGTCATTCTTAGCCAGAAACTGCTTCGGGCGAAAACATTATCCCGTCTCGTTTATTGCTAAAGGGCAGGCGTATAAGCGCCTGAGAAAATAAACTATCCATCGCTGAACTTACGCTTCCCTGGGAAGCGTCGAATAATCAATCCTGGCCATGTCTTCTTTCCGGATGCAAGCTTTCATGGCTCCAGAAATAATCTCCTGCGCGCACAGGCCGTCGCGATGCGTGATCGGGAATGGCTGATCGTTACGGCAACATTCCAGAAATCTCCTGAGTTCTTCCTTATATGCCGCGCCAAAGCGATCAATGAACTCCGGAAGTGGCTGGTCATACCGGCGCTGCTCAAAGGTCTTCAAAGCGATCGGCTGCTTTGCATCTCGAGTCCCATACGCCTCGACGATAACTTCAAGCAGCTTTTGATTGAAGCGCCCAATATGAATCTGCCCCTTCTCGCCATAAATCACAGTTTCGCCGCGATAGCCGGAGACATGATTGCGCGTGACCTGAAGTTGGCCGATGAGTTCATTCCCAAAATCAAGCAGCATTAACGCGTCATCAAAGTCTTCTTTGCAGGTCGTATGGCTGTGGCTGTAAATTCGCGAGCCAATGGCCAGAGCCGACTCCGGCTTCCGGCCACTGAGCCACACAATCTCATCAACATTGTGAACCGCCATGTCCGGCAGTATGCCGGGGCTGTTGAACCCGTCCGGCGCGGGGCTTGAGTCTTCCAGCGCAGTGTAGATCTTGAATACCCGGCCGATGGCGCCCTCATCAATGAGCTGCTTGGCATACAGCAGCGGGGCATCGAATCGTTTTTGGAAACCCAGCATCAGCGCATGTGGATACTCGCGCTCCAGCAGCGCCGCATATTCGCGGTCGCCCTCCAGCGTCCCGGTTAGAGGCTTCTCCTGAAAAACGCGCTTCCCGGCGCGAATCATCATCAGCGAGTGCTCGCGGTGCGAATCCGTGTTGGTCGCGATGACCGCAACGTCGCAGGTGTCCGATTGGGCGAGCGCCTCAATGTTCTCAAAGACAGGTGTTGAAGCGTCAATCAGGGAATGAAATTTCTCCGCGGCCTGCTTGTCGAGAGTGGAGACAGCTGCAAGCCGGCAGAGATCGGACTCCTGCGCCAGCTCGTGAATGTGCAGCGCGTGGATCATCCCCATCCTGCCAAGACCAACAACGCCAACACGAATTGGTTGAGTCGATTTTTGAGATGAAGTCCTCTGCGGCGCCGTCGGCATTTTCATACTCCCCCTGTCACTCTTAGGAATCATGACAACATGTTACCAGCCAATATGCGCTGGAGTACTTCGGGCTAAAATAGTATTCAGCCTCGCTCATGCGAAAGTGGCGGAATTGGCAGACGCACCAGACTTAGGATCTGGCGGAGCAATCCATGGGGGTTCGAGTCCCCCCTTTCGCACCAGAAGTCAAGAAAAGACCTCATAAGCCATATAATATCAATTAGATACAGCGAATTTTCGGCTGCGGCCTTACCCCGTGGTTGCATGGGGATTGCCGTGCGCAAGGCCGTTTTTCTCCGTTTCCGGGTCAAATCGATCCACAAGAAAACATGACCTGCTGTCAGAGACAGCAGGTCATGGTGGTACGCATCAATATCCTGGGCGAATGCCCTATGGGCACACGCCAGCGTTACCCGCGTTGTAGATGCTCTGGACCTGCGCGGCGGTCAAGTTGGTGTTGTAGACCTGAACTTCATCGATCAGGCCGTTGAATGAGTAGTTTTCGTTGACAGTTTGACCGATGGCAAAACCATCCCCGGACCCGGTGTAGGAAATTGTGCCGTTCCATACCGTCTCGCCCGAGGGGGTCATTGTGGGTTGAAGCACGCCGTTGAAGTAGACCTGCGCCGGATTATTCGCCGTCGCTGTAGCGGTTACCAAGACCCACTGATTGAGTGGTACCTGGCTTGTTGTAATGACCTGGTACCAAGAACTACCGTTTCCAATGTCCAGATCAATGCTGCCCGGAGGCACTCCGGGGTAGCTGCCGCTGACGGACCCGCCAAGGTAGAGCCCAATGCCAGAGTGAGTGCTGCCATATTCACTGCCGACAATGGACCCCCACGGACCTGAACCTACATTGGCCGGATAGCTGGTGACATAAATCCAAGCCGAGAATGCAAAGTTGTTCTGGAGTTGCAGGTCGGCCGGGACGGGCTGGCCAATCAGCACGTACTGGTTGCTGCCGTTGAAGCTGAAGGCGTCGTTGACTTGGCCGAGGGCAAAGCCCGCGCCGTTCACCAGCGTGCCGTTATTGTTACCCATGTGGTCGGTAGCGTCGCCGTCGCCCTTCCACCAGGAGACCAGGCCACTGGGCTGTGCGTAGCAGGCGCTGGCCGGAGTGACTGTGGCCGAGCAGGAGGCAACTGTGCCTCCATACTGGCCTCCGCAACTCCAGGTAAAGCCGCCAGTGCCGCCGGCATTGTTCACCGCCGAGGCCGTTCCTGTCGAGCAGAGGTTGGAGGTCGGCGGAACAGAGAATGAGCCGCCGTTCGCCGAGCCGCATACGCCGTCGACCGCAGTGGTTGTGCCGGTGGTGAACTCGCTGAAGACATAACCGCTGTTGTAGGTGACATAGCCGTTCGCGCTGAAGCTGTTGCCGGCGATGTCGTAGGGCCAGAAGTTATAGCCGTAGATGACCAGATCGTAGATGGTCGACTCCGCCAGCGGCGATGTCGGCGTTAGGGTCACCGTCTTGAAATCCGTCGAGAAGCTGAGCGTGGTTGGAACGACGGTGTGCGTGTTGTGGGTTTGCAGCCAGACGTTGGAGGTGTTGATGAGCACCGGGTCCATTGCCTCGCTGAAGGTGATCGACGTCGTCGCCGGAACGCCCGTGGTAGTGACGCCGTTTGCCGGAACAGTGGATGCGACCGTCGGACTGGTGAAGTCAAAGGATGTCCCGGTGGTGAAGGTGCTGGTCACTGGAGTGATCGCATTTCCGCTCAAGTCGGTCACGCCTGTGACGTTGTAGGTGTACTGCGTATTGGGCTGCAAGGCGTAAGGCAGTTGCACCCAGACGATGGTGTTCCCGTACTCCGTGTTGACGCCGATGGGTATCGGGCTGCCGCCGGCCGGAGTGAGCGTGATGTTGCCCAGCGAGTCTCCCGCAACCGGCTCGTTGAAGAGCAAGCCGAGGCTGCTGCCATTCCATGGACCCTGGTTGGTATCCACCGGCACATTGGTCATGCCGTTGGGCGGATTGGCGTAGAGTAGCGTCGGGCCTTGGCTGAGCGGGCCATTGCCGGTATAGAAGCCGGCAGAACTGCCATTCAGGCTGTTGCCGGTCAGGTCGATGGCGTTGTTGCAGTAGTAGATGTACTGCGCGTCGGCGAAAAGCGGCGAGGTGGGCGTCATGGTAACCGTCATCAGATCCGAAGACCAGGTGTAGGTAACCGGGATGCTGCCATTGTTCACGTAGCTGTGGATGTACGTATTGCCCGCATTGACGCTGCTCGGATCCATCGCTTCCGAGTAGCGGCAGTTGAACGAAGCATTGGTGCCGATCCCGGACTGCCAGTAGCTGAAGTCGAGCGCCACAGTTGGTGTGCTGTAGTCGGGCGTGGCCGCGGTGGTGAAGTTCGAACTCGCCGCCGGGAAGGCATTGCCCGCGTAATCCAGCAACCCGCTTGCGCTAACCGAAATCGGCGTCGAAGGCGGTAGCGGATTCACCGGCGAGAAGTTGGCGCCGATCACGTCGTTTCCGCTGTAGTTGTAGGACCAGCCGCCGGGAATCGGATTACCGCTGGTGGTGATGGTCACATTGGTCGAGTTGATGGTGGTTATATCCACCGGCTTGGAGAACTGCAGGCGGATGTATGCGTTGGTGCCGACATTCGCCGATCCATCAGGCGGCCCGATCTTGACCGTACCGGGAGTCGTGTCCGGACCCGCTGCGGTGTAGAAGTAGTCGAGCCAGCAAGTGTTGGACGCCGCTACACCATTCGTGCCCTTGATGTTTCCGTTGGTGCAGAATCCGTAGAACACGTTCGACGCATTCCAAGAACTGCTGGGCGTGATGCGAACGACATTGTTTGTGCCCGGAGCCAGCCCGACCGTGTACGGCGTTGCCGGGCCGCTGTTGATATACACGTTGCCGCTCAACGTGGTTGGATCGATTGGCAAGCTGTATTCGATGTCCACGTTGGCATTGGTCGGAATATTGGACGATCCGCAGCAGCGCGGGCTGGTCGCAACGATCGCCGGCGCGGTGGTGGCAGGATCGCCTGCAGCAGCCGCGGTATAGAAGTAGCCGCTGGTGCTGTTAAAGAGATCGCCGTACACATCCTGTACATTGCCCGAGAGCCACCACTGAACCGCGGCGCTATTCGGGAACGCAGTAGTGGGCGTGTACTGAATCTCGTAGCCGCCGCCCGTCAGCGCCGTGGTTCCGGGATAGACCACGCCATTCACGGTAACCGTGAGACTGCCCGGCGCCATGGAAGGATTGACTTGGCGATTCATGTACAGAGTCAGCAGATTATTGGTCGGAACCCCGGAGGTGTTGCCGGGATTTGTGGATTGCACGCCGCCGTTGCCGGTGGCGGGATTGACCGACGTGGTGAAGGTGCTGATGAAGGGGCTGGTAAGCGAATTGCCCCAATCGTCGGTAACTCCGCCGGCGGGAATGGCAATGGTGTAGGTGGCGCCGTTGCTCAGTGCGCCCTGGTTGAATGTCAAGGTGCGTCCGTCCGACGACATGGTGACACTGCCATTGGTCTGCATATCCTGGCCGGCATAGAGCTGGGTGTTGTAGCCGCCCGTCGTGCTGTTATTGATCGGGTTGCTGAAGGTGACCGATACCGATTGATTGTGGTGCACATTGGTGGCGCCATTCGCCGGGCTCACCGAAAGAACCGTCAGTGACGTTGGGGCGCCAGACGTGCCCGCCGTATAGGAAGGCACATTGAAGTACAGCAGTTGCTGAGCATAGCAGTTACCGTTCTGGAAAACGTCGCCCAGAATGTCGCTTGGTCCGCCGCACTCACCCACGTCGATCTGCGACCCGCTCGGATAGGGAACGGCTGGAGTGAAGGTAACCTGGTTGCCGCTCACCGAATACGTTCCGGCGATGCCGGCGTTGCTGTTCCATCCAACCATGACCCTCAGCGTGCTGCTGTTGACCGTCGCTGGATCGAGGATCTGGCTGAAGGTGAGGATGATCGGCTGCGAGGTATTGGTGATCGTCGCATTGTTGTTGATGTTGGCGCCGGTGTAGCTAAGTCCGCCGCTGGATGAAGTGCCGCCGGTGGTGAAGGTGGTGTTAGAGGGCACAACCGTATTGCCGTTGGCGTCGCTGAAGCCACTTATCTGCACCGTGTAGGTGGTGCCCGCCGCCAGCGCGCTGGTGGGCGTGAAGATCAGCTCCTGGTTATTGGGCTCGCTCACCGCTCCCGCCACAGGGGTTGCGCCGTTCAGCAGTTGGATCGAGTTCTGGCTCCAACTGGTCGGATCAATCAGTGCGCTGATGTGGGCAATGACCGCTGCATTGAGCGGAATGCCGGACGCCCCGTTCGCCGGGCTGATACTGGTGACTGTCGGTCCCGAGTTGACCGCTCCGCTGCTGGTAGTGAAGTAGTACCACCCCGCGGAGAGATTGTTGCCGTCCTGATCCTGAACGTACCCATTGTACCCAACATAGTAGCGGTATGTGGTGTTGGGCAGCAGAGGAACCTGCGGCGTCAGCGTAACCTCCAAACCATTGGCCAACTGTGTCACCGTCAGTGGAATCCACTGCCCGGTGTCGTTCAGATTCATGACAATGGTGCTGTTATTGACGGTGATGGGGTTGATCGGCTTGTTGAAGACGATCTTGGCGACAACGTTGGTTCCAACCGTGGCGTTATTCGGCGGATCGATGGTAACCACCGACGGCGCGTTGATGTCGTAGGTAGGACCGGTGGTGAAGCTGCTGCTGATAGTGGCGACCGTGTTGCCGGCAGGATCCTTCACGCCGGCGATGGTCATCACATAGATGGTGTTCGGTGCCAGCGGAACGTTGGGCACAAGTTGCAGGACTGTGTTGCCCGCGCTCATCACCAGCGTGGTCTGTACCGTCGAACCGCCCTGCGATAGCGTAACGCCCGTTAGATAGTTGGGATCGATGGGCGCGCTGAACTGCGCTTCAATGATCGCATTGGTGCCCAGGCCGGTTGCACCGTTCAACGGATTGAAGTTGATAACCGCGGGCGCGGTCGAGGCGCTGGCGAATGTGGCATAGAAGGTTGTTCCAATGCCATTGACTTGGTTGCCGGCGATGTCCGTGCCGGTGTTGACATAGAAGTAGTACTCGCGACCGGCGGCCAACGGAGAGTTGGGCAGAAGATAGGCCACTGTCTGCGTCACGTTCCAGGAAAGCGTTGCGGGAACGCGCACACCAAGCAGCGAGTCATAGATGTAGATGTCGCCGCTGGTTCCTGTGCTGAATGTGCTCGCATCCATTGGTTCGCTGAACTGGATGGTGATCGCCGCGTTGGTCGGGATGCTCTCGCCGCTGCTGACGCTGGTCCAGACAACGCTCGGCGCGGAGAAGTCCGGACTTGCGCCTGTCGTGAATGTGGAAGAGAAGGTGATGGGGTTGCCTACCAGGTCGAGGACTCCATTGAGGCTCACCACCAGAATGGTGTTGGCCGGCAGAGGAGCGTTGGGAACAAACTCCACGCGGGTGTTGCTGGAGTTGAACCAGTAGCTGCCCGCCAGTGGCGTGCCGCCGTTGAGCACCTGGAAGGTGTTGCTGTTGACGCTGACCGGATCGATGCTCTTGTTGAAGATCACGCCCGGAGTTACGTTGACGCCCACGCCGGTTTCGCCGTTCATGGGCACCGCGCTGGTGATGACCGGTAGAGTGCTGTCCGTGGCAGTGCCGGTATACGCATACCAGTAATTCGATGTGGCTGGTACGCTGGTGGTGCTTTGCAATCCGGTGGTGGTATGCAGGTAGATGGTGCTGCTGGCGGGCAATGCGCTCGACGGCACAATGCGAACCTCGTTTGGCTGCGGCTGCGTGTATGTGCCGGATATATGTGAACCGCTGTATCCGTTGGACAGGTAGATGTTGGCGGGGGTAACCGTCGCCGCATTCAGCGGGGTGTTGAACTGAACGTCGTAGATCGTGTTCAGCGCGATGTTGGATCCATCCCCCGGAATAATCACTTGCACGGTGGGCGTCAGGGTGCTGGTGTCGGAGGCGACATAGAAGTAGCCGGATGTGGTGTTGGCGGTCGCGTTGTAGGTCGTATCGGTCAGGCTGCCGGTAGTCCACCACTGAACCAGCGCACCCGAAGTCCAGGGAACACTGGGCGTAAAGACCAGCGTGTAACCGCTATCCAGCACTTGCACGGTGCCCGGTATGGCCACGTTGTTCTGCGCCACCTGGATGCCGCTATCCGCGCCGGCGGTATTGAGCGGCAGGTTGAAGTAGAGAACGATGGGTAGATTGGCATTCACCCCGCTGGCGCCGTTGCCGGGCCGCTCCGAGGTCAGTGAAGCATGCGTGTTGGAGTCGTAATAAGTGGTGGTGAACTGGCTTGTGTATGGTGTCAGGCCATCACCATTCCAATCCCTAAGGCCGCTGCCTAGGAAGGCGGTCAGTGTGGCGCTGGAGGGCATTACGCCGCAGCTAAACGAGATGCTCGTGCCGTCCTGGGAGTGGCTGTAGCTGCCGCCTTCGCACCAAGGGTTCTGCGAATCGCCGTTGAACAGCGCGTAGTCGTTGTTGTTGATGGAGCCGAAGTTCAGCGAGCGATTGAAGGTGGCAGTCACCGGCGCGCGCAGGCCGACATTCGTTGCCCCTGACGACGGCGTGAAGGCTACCACCTGGAAGGCAGAGGGAGCCGGCTGTCCGGGCGCGTTCGTGGTGGCCGTTTGGAAGTAAGTGAGCTGCGTGTAGTTGTTGACGCCATTAGCGGCGCTGTCTCCGGCCAGGTCGTACGGTCCGTTGTAGGCGCCAACCCAAATTTGTGTGTTCACCGGGAACGGCGTGTCGGGTGTAAAGGTCACCGTGTCATTGCTTACGTTGGTGGTGCTGAAGGTGTAGGTACCGGCGATCTCCGCATTGCTGTTCCAGCCAATCATCACCGGCAGCGTGGTGGAGTTGACCGTAGCCGGATCAAGCGGGTTGTTGAAGACAAGTTGGATGGTGCTGTTAGTGGCCACACCGCCCGCGCTGTAAGAAGGCGTGGCGCTGGACAGCTTCAGGCCGCCGGTGAGGGTGGCGCCGCAGGTTTGGATCGTCGCCTGCAGGCGGAAGGCCTCCGTACTGTTGTCGTTCGAGCCCCAGCCCAGTGACAGCACGTTCTGACCAGTTACCAGGTAGCTCGAAATGGGAATGTTCAACGGATAGAGGCTTTGGTAGCCGCCATAATAGCCACTGCCACCGTAAAGATTGAGGTTGCCCATGATGGCGGTCCCATTGATCGCCAGCAGTCCGTTGTCGTCGACACCCATGGCGCCCACCAGGCAGAGATTGGCAGGCACACTTCCAGAAATGTTGAAGGTCGTGTAATAGAGGCCAAACGTGTTGCTGGTCGTGCTGTTCGGATTGATATTGATCCAATCCGAACTCGGTCCGTTGGGCGCCCAATTGCCCCACCAGCCGGTATCGCCTGGCCCCACGGTCAAAAGCGGCTGCGCGGCACCCAACGCCGGGGAGCCGAATGTGCCCTCCGAGGGCGTACTTGTGATTCCTGTCGTGTACACCACCCAGTTGGCGTCGGCGGTGTTGTTGGTCGTGATCAGTTGGCCCGATGCGTTGAATCCCGTCGAGACATTGATCGGTGCGGTGGAGGTCATGGTCTGGAAGGAGTAACTGCGGGTTGTGCCCACATTTCCGATCACGTCCTGATAACCGCTGACCTGCACCGTGTACTGCGTTGCGGGCGCAAGCACAGTCGTTGGGACGAAGAATAGCGTGACCAGGTCGCTAGCCAGAGACGTCGCGCCATTGATGGCCGAACCTCCCGAGGGCGTGACCGTGATGATGTTGCTCACCGCGTCGGGATCAAGCGGCGAAGTGAAGTGCACAATGACTTGCGCATTTAGCGGCACTGCAGTGGCGCTATTGGCAGGCGAGATCGATGCCACGTCTGGCGCAACCAGATCGGAGCCGTTGCCGGTGGTGAAGTAAGTATTCAGGCCGTTCAGGTAAGCGCCGTTGTTGTATAGGACGCTTCCATCCGCATCGTAGTAACCACCAGCCTGATAGAGCCGGTAGTAAGTGTCAGGCAGCAGCGGTACAGACGGAGTGAAGGTGGCGCTCAAGCCGCTGGGAGCAACCGTCACCGTGCCGTTGATGTACTTGCCGCTGTCGCTGTTGTAAAGCAGCAATGTGCTGGTGTTGATGTAAAGCGGGTTGATCGGCTTGGTGTAGAACATCACCGGCGCAACGTTGGTGCCGACGTTAGTCTGGCCGTTCACTACGTCGCTGTACGCGTTGTTGGTCGTCGTATCCGAGCCGCTCCCGGTGGTGAAGGTGAATGAACCCGGCGTCACCGCGTTGCCGGCCGTATCCACCAGAGGCGAGCCCCAGCTCACTGAGTAGATAGTGTTCGCCGCCAGAGGCGTAGTGGGTGTGAAGTACAGAACCGTGCCCGGTCCCCATCCCGGCGGGTTATTCCCATAGGGATTGCTGTTCCACAGGAAGCTTCCGGGAACCGGATTGCCGCCAGTGCTGACGGTCACGCCTGTGCCCGTTCCTTGGTTCATATCCGCGCTGAATTCAAGCTCAATCTGTACGTTGGTGCCAACGGCTGTGGCGCCACTCTGCGGGTTCATGAAGTTAACCGTTGGCGCCGTGGTGTTGGCGCTGAAAACGGTGTTGAAGTATTGCCCGTAGCTGTTGATTGAATTGCCCGCTGCCGTGGCATCCTTGATTCCGCTGGACAGATACAGATAGTACTGTGAATTGACTGCCAGAAGCGTGCTGGGAGTGATCGTCAGCACCCGGCCCGTTGCGTCCAAATTCAGGCTGATCGGTATCGTAATCCAGCCCTGGCCCTGATTGCTGGTCAACCGCAAAGTTATGTTGCTGTTGGTGAATGTGGCGCCATTCATCGGCTGGCTGAAGACCACATAGAGGCTGCTGTTGATCGGAACTCCGCCGGCGTTCATGCCGGGGCTGATCGAGAGTATCGATGGCGGCGGAATGACGACTGCCTGCACGGTGAAGCCACCGGGGACAGATGGTGTTGCACTCACAGTTACATCGGCCGGGCCTACTGGTGCGCCCGAGGCAATGCTGACATTGACGGTGATGCTGGTCGCCGTAGCGGTGACTACCGGTCCGGGTAAACCAGGACCAGCGGCGCCAACTACGGTGATTCCATCCGCGGGTGTGCCGATGGTGACCGTCGAGGCCGTGGTCCAGTTGGTGTACTGGCCGGTAATGGTGACGGTCAGACCCGTTTGGCCAGGATTGCCGATGTTGGGGTTGATCTGCGTAATGACTGGCGTGCCCGCGGTAACTGTGAAGCTGTTGGGCAGGTTAATAGGCACGCCGTTGGTCGTCACAGTAATGCCGCTGGTTCCCACGGCTGCATTCGCAGGAATCGTAAGGTTGGCGGTCACCTGCGTGATGCTGTTGACGGTCACAAAGTTCGGAGCTGGCAGCCCGCCGCCAAAGCTCACCGAGGTGAAGCCCTGCTGGAAGGTGGTGAATTGGCCGTTAATCACGACGTTCACCGTAGTGCCTGCCTGGCCGAAAGCCGGAAGATCGGTCAGCAGTGCAGGAACGCCGGCCAGCACGCTGAAGCCGCCGGTGATGGAGGCCGTCTCAATTCCCGTCGTCACCGTCACATTGCGCGAGCCAAGCGTCGCGGTCGGACTGATAGTGACTTGGGCGACGGCGTCGGTTGCATCAGAAGCCACGAGTGTAGCGGTGATGCCGGCGCCGAAACTAACCGTGCTGCACGGCGAGCAACCAGGAGCGGTGTTGAAGTGCGTGAACAGGCCGATGAGAGCGACGCTGAAGGTCGGATCGCCCTGATGGCCGGTCGGCGGATTCACTACGGAAAGGGCCGCAGAGCCGGATGTGACGGTAAATCCGCCCAGTATCGTCGCTACTTCCCCGTTCGTGGTCAGAGAAACGTTGTAGAAGTTCAGTGGCGTGTTCGCGGGAATCGTGATGGCGACTGTCGCGTGCAGCAAGTCGGTCACGGTGACGCTAGTGACTTGAATATAGGGACCAAAGTTAGCCGTCGTGCTGCCCTGCAGGAAGTGGGTCTGACTGCCTAATACTTGCACGTTGTAAGACTGATTCTGCGCGCCGGACGCAGGGCTCAACGGGCCCTGAATCGCCGCTGGACCAACCGTGACGTTGAAGGCGTTGGCGAGGGAAACAGCTTCCGATCCCGTGGTGACTGTGACGGTGCGATAACCCAGCGTCGTCGTCGGCTGCACGGTAATGTTGGCCTGGATCGAGGACGAGCTCGATGCCGTCACCGAGTTGACGGTGATGCCCGTGCCGAAGTTGACCGTGCTGCAGTTAGGCGAGCAGCCGGTGGTGGTGAAGCTCGTGAACTTTCCGGTCAGTGTGACGGTCCCGGTCCAGCCCTGAACCCCGCTGGAAGCGACAACCGCAAGCAACTCCGGCTGAGTCTGGTTGACTGTAAAGACATTGATTCCTGTGGCAACTTCGCCGCCGGTGGTCGCCGTCACCGACTCCTCGCCCGCCGGCGCAGAGGTGTTAACCGTGATGTTGGCGGTGATCTGCGTCGGAGTGACCACTGTAAATGAAGGTGTTCCGTTGAACACAACATTGGGGAAGTTGAGCGTCGTGACGCCCTGCTGCCAGTTGGTGTTGGTGCCGTTGATCGTCACCGGGAGGGTTGCGCCCTGGCCGGCGTTGTTGGTCACAACGTCATTGATCACCGCCGGTCCAGGAGTGACGTACAGAACATTGTTCAGACTCAGTGCCTGTGTGCCGGTGGTGACCGTGACGTTGCGATAACCGACTGGAGTGGTGGGTTGAACGAATCCGTCCACCGTCAGCGACGTATCGCTAGTGACGTTGATATTGGTGACTACGACTCCATCGCCGTAGGAAACCGACGTGGGCGGATTCACTGTCCACGTCGTCGCCTGGCTCAGAATCGTGAAGACGGCGCTGCCTTGCTGCGGCCTCGAGCCCGGTGTAGAGGAGATCAGCAGTGGCGTTCCGGCCTGCACAACAAAGCCGTTGTTGAGGTTGGCAACTTCGCCCAGCGTCGTCGCGGTCACCCACGTCGGACCCTCGGAAGCCAGCGGCGGGATAGTGATCCAAACGAAGGCGTCGGTGAAACCGTTCACCTGGGTCTTGGTCACCTGGATGCCGGCGCCCAAGGTGAAGACCGTGGAACCGTCCCAATGCGTATTCTGGCCGGTTACATCCACCTCGAGCGAGACGCCCTGCTTGGCGATATTGGGCGTGACAGCCTCGATCAGCGCCAGACTGGGTGAGACGTAGAAGTACCCGCCGCCAACCACCTGGGAGGGGCCGGTTACATCCGGAGTGGTCGCAACCACGCTGCGGCCGCCTAGCGTAGCCAGTTGATTGATGCTGATGCTCTGGGTCGCGATGGTAGGTCCGAGAATCGTTGGCGGACCGTTGGCCGTAACGCCGGAACCGAAGCTGAAGGTTGTGGTGCTGTCAAAGGTTGTGTACTTGCCGAGGATGTTGACTACCAGATTCTGCGTGCCCTGCATCCCCGATCCTGGATCGACGACGCTCAAAGTCGGCGTATTGTTGGCGACAATCACGCTGAAGTTGGCGTTATCCACCTCCGTGCCGCCGCCAACAAGGTTGGTCGTCAGCGTCAAATCGCTTACTGAGGCAGTAGCCGTCGGGCTGATGGTGATGTTGGCCGTAGCCGTTGTCGGGCTGGTCACCTGGAAGCAGTTCACCGTGATGCTGGCGTTGAATCCCGTCAGAGTCGTGCCTGTCTGCCCGCAAGCCGCACCCGTGCCCGGATCCCAATGCGTGTACAGGCCGTAGAACGTCATGGTGAAGGTCTGGCCCGGAATTCCCGAACCCGGCGACAGGTACCAGATATAGGGTGTGGGCGGTGGCGCGGGCGCGCTCACCTGGAAGTTGCTGGTGAGAACTTGCGTGCCGGCCGGCAAGCCGGTGGTCGTAACCTGAACGGTGCGGTAACCGAGCTGAGCCGCGGGATCGATGTTGATGACGGCTTCGAGGTGCGTCGCGTTATCCACCTGAAACGAGGAAACCGTGATGCCGGGGCCAAAGTAGACCGAGGTGCTGCCTGTGGCCCAGTTAGTGTAGAGGCCGTAAATGTCTACCAGCAGGCCTGTGGTTCCGGTTGTGGGATTGTTTTGTGTGCCGTTGGGGCTGAGATAGGTGATGACCGGCACGCCGCCGGTGACCACAAATGCGCCGCTGTCCGTCAGAGCTTCGCCATCCGTAACCATATAGACGGAGCGCGGTCCGGGATTAGCGGTCAGTGAGATGCTCAAGTCAACCGTGGCGCTGGTGGGGCTGTTGATAACCACCGAATGAACGGTAATATCGTAGCCACCGCCGGCAATATAGAACTGGGTAAAGTTCTGCGCCCAGTGCGTATTCAGGCCGGTGATGTCGAAGACCACCTCCTGGCCCTCGTTGCCGGTGGCGGGCGCAACGGTGCTGATGATCGCTGGGCCGGGAATAATGGCGAAGATGTTGGCAGTGACAATCTCACTGCCGGTGCCTGCTGAACTGCCCGGTGTGCAGCCAAGATATGTAAGATTGGCGTCGGTGACTGTGGGCTGGTTACTGCATGAAACTCCGGGGCTGGTCACCGTAACTGTGCGGCCGCCCGCGTAGGAGAGCGGATCGATGGTGATGTTCGCATCCACCTCGGTGGCGCTCACAAAAGAAACCGACTGCACCGTGATGCCCGCGCCGAAGGTGGCTGTGCTCTGGCTGTTGAAATGCGAGTACTGGCCAAGCAGCCGGATCGTGCAGTTCGGAAGGGTTGAGCAGGTTGGGCTGGTGATGATCGGCGCGCCCTGCTCGGCCTGGTTGGGTATGGCCTCATTCAGCGTCGCCACGTTGGGCTTCACCGTGAAGCCGTATACCTGGCTGGCTACTTCGCCCAGCGTGGTCACCGTGATAGTGTGGAAACCCACGGTTGCAGAGGTCGAAACAGCAATCGGAACAGACAGGCTGGTGTGTGAGTTCACCGTAACCGTTCCGGTCGTGATGCCTGAGTCGTTGAAGCTGACCAGGGTGACGCCCGGCTCGAAGTACGTGGCCGAACCGGTAATGTTCACCGTGCCGCTCGTTCCCTGCGCGAACGTGCTCGGCGAAACATTGGTGATCTCTTCTGCTCCCTGCGAGACACAGAAGTAGGACGGCGCCACGCCGGAGGGCGGAGCGTTGCCCACAACCTGTGTGGTGCCTGTGGTAACAGTGAGCACATGTCCGTAAGGATTGCAGAGGTCCAGATAGGCCAGGGGACTGATGGTGATGTTCAGGATCAAATTGTCGGAGTCGATCACGTTGACGGAGTTCACCGTGATGTCTCCGGCGGGACTGAAGGCAGCCGAAGTTACTCCCTGCTGCCAGCCGGTGAAGCGTCCCAGAACCTGCAAGCTCAGCGTGTCGCCCTGAACTTGTCCGCCGGGAGAGATAGCCAGCAGCGCCGGGAATCCCTCTTCGATGTCGATAGCCTGTTGCAAGGTGACGACTTCGCCGTCGGTGGTCGTGGTCAACGCCGCAAAGCCGACCGGCGATGTGGAAAGTACGGTGATCTGAACTTGAGCCTTAGTGGGGCTGCTGACCGTAAGGCTGTCGATTGCCACGCCCGAACCAAAGCTGAACGTGGTTTCGCCCTGCAACCAGTGAGTGCCGACGCCAACGACATTCAGAACATACGTTTGTAGCTGCGACACCACATAGGGTATCCCCGCTCCGTTCGATACGCCGCAGTAAGTGGCAAAGGTAGGGTTGTTGGCGTCGCAAGTGGCATTGGGTCCGACGCTGTAGATCAACGCCCCTCCCGGAGTGACGCTGAAGCCGGAGCCGCTGACGATATCGGAGCCGGTAAACATGATGACGCTGTTGCCGCCCACCGGAGCCGTGGGGCTGACGGCGATGGTCGCTGTAGCTACGGTCTGGCTAAGGATCTGCAAATTCGATATGGTGACGCCGGCGCCGAGAATTGCTTCGGTCGTGTTGTTCCATTTCGTCAGCGAACCGGTAATCGTCACGTCAACGGTCGCTCCCTGCTGGGCGCTCGACACGCATGGATTCGAGCCGGTCACACACACACTGACCAGCTTTGGCTGGGCCGGCGAATCGATTAGGAATCCGGCCATCACCTGCTCCGAGCCGGTGTTGACGTAGATGTTCTGCCATCCGTACGGAGTCGGGATTGTGGAGCCGTTGTCGACAAAGCTGGTGGTGACGCTGACGGTCAAGTGCGTACCGTCAATCACGTTAATCGAGCCGGGGACCACGGTGATCTGCGGCCCAAACAGTACCTGCGTCGGGTTCGACCCGCTGTTTGTAAAGTGCGTGTTCAGGCCTACAATCTCCACGCTCGTCGTGGTGCTGGGAGGCGCGTGATAGGGCGAAACGCTGATAATCCCGACAGGGGTCTGGGTAACGTTGAAGTAGGTCGTGACGATCTCACCGCCGGTCGTGAGTGTGACCAGACGCGGGCCGGTCGCGGTGGGCGTGCCATTGGTGCCCGCGATGATCTGCACCGTTGCGGTGGCGCTGTTCAGGCCAGTGACGGTGAAGTTCTGCAGAGTAACGCCCTCGCCGCTGATGACCGACGTTGTTGTTGGCCCAAAGTGCGTGAACTGACCGGTAAAGCTGACGCTGAAGCTGTTGACCGCGGAGCCGGAGGGAAGCAGCCCGTTAGACGGGCTCATCGTCAAGGACGGCGTCGCCGCGCACACGTTAATTGTGGAGCTGAGCACCTGGCCGCCGGTGGCTATATAGAAGCCGTATGTCCCGGCCGGGGTGTCAGTGGAGACGGCGACGTTGAGCAGCGCATCCGTCGCATCGGTGATGGTAACTTCTGGGACGCTGATGTTTTCATATGGAACCGGATAGAAGGCTGCCGTTGTGGTGCCTTGCACCCAGAGGGTGTTCACGCCGGTCACGGAGAGCGTTACCTGCCCACCCTGCGGCACGCAGGAAGGCGACACGCCGGTGATGGAGGCACTCGAGGCCGTAACCGCAAAGCCGAACTGGAAGATGGCCGCGCCGCCGACGCCATTGCTGACGCTGAGGCTTGCCGTGATGCCGCCTACATTCGCGTTCGGGCTGACGGTAATGTTGACCGTTGCGCTGCTTGCCGAAGTCACGGTAATCGAATTCACCGTGATCTCTCCGGTAAAGTCCGCCACGATGGGATCCGAAGAGGGATGCGTATAAACGCCAATCGGGAAGGTCGTAAAGGCGTTGCCGGTGATAACCACGTTCAACGTCTTGCCCTGAGTGCCGGAACTCGGCGTCACCGAAAGGAGGGCGGGGGTCGCTCCGGTCACCGTGAGTGCGTTATTCAGCGTCGCAATCTCTCCGCCGGTCCACACAGTAGCGTTCTGCACCCCGACCGTCGCGCCTGCCGTAACCGCGATATTCACGATGGCCGTCGTCGAGCTGGTTACCGTTACCTCGGGCGAGAGAATCCCGCCGGTGAGCGAAACCTGGGTGGCATCCTGCAGGAAGTGGGTGCCGGTTGCCGTCAGGCAGACCGCGCCGCTGAAACCCTGCGGCACAACAACCGGGTTGGAGGTGCAGGTGTAGACGCCGCCTTGTATGGTAGCCAGTGTCAAGCCCGTCAGTGTCGCGCTGTTGGGGCCGATCTGGAACGCCGTCGAACTGGAGACGGCAAACTCGCCGCCTGTCACCAGCGTAATGGTGCGATAGCCGACCGGCGTGGTGTTGCTGATGGTAATGTTGGCCTGCGCCGTGGTCGTGCTCAAGACAGATAGGGAGTTCACCGTAACGCCATCGCCGAAGTTGGCGTATGTGATGCCATCCACAAAATTCGTGTTCGTGGCCGTCAGGTTCACATTCAGCGTCTGGCCCTGGGTGCCGAAATTCGGGCTGACGCCTATAATGCCGTGCGAGTTAGCAGGATCGGCGATGATAAACGCCATCTCAAGCAGCGCTGTCTCGGTTCCGCCGCCCGGGAGCGTGGTTACAACACTGACATCGCGCGCGCCATAGACCACGCCTGGGTTCGGAGTGATCACCAACTGGGCATTGATCGTGTTCGCCGTGGTGGTCGTCGTATCGGGAACCGTGGCCGTAATATCCGCGGGGTTATTAATGGGGTCATCTGTATCGACAAAGGTGATGACCGAAGACGCATTGAAGTGCGTCCATCCGTTGCCCGTAATAACGGCGCTGATCGTCGTACCGGCGGCTCCCGCTCCGGGAGCAATCACGGAGACGGCCGGGGGCGGATTGGTGGAGATTGCCGAACCGGTAAGCGGCGCTGTAGGCGCAGGTCCTCCGGGCGCCGTGTCCGCCACATTCAACGAGCCGTTGCGCGTTGTTGAAGGAAGCACCGAGCTGGGATTAAAGACAACATAAACCAGGCAGGAGTGGTTGGCGGCGATCACACCCGTGTTGCAGTTGCTGGTGGCGGAGAAGTCGCCGGTCGTACTAAGCGTGAAGTTCTCGGACTTGTTCTCGTTGTTGGTCAGCGTGAGGGTTTTGGGGGCGCTGGAAGTACCCACCGTCTGCGCACTGAAATTCAAGTATGCGGGTGTAAGGGTCAACGGATAGGTTCCCGTGCCGGTGATGTTGATGACCTGCGGGCTGGTCGCCACATCGTTCTCATAGACCTGGAGCTGGCCGTCGCGAACTCCGCCAATGCTGGGATTAAAGCTGATGGTAAGAGTGCAGGATGCGCCTGCGACCAGACTGGCGGGATTCATCGGGCAGGTCGACGATGTCTGGGTAAAGTCGCCGCTTAAAGCGAGGTTCGTGATGTGGATCGCATTGGTGGTGCTGGCGTTGGTGATGGTCACCGTCTGGAAGGCGCTGGTTGTGCCCACGGGCGATGTGTACGTAAGCAGCCCCGGCAACACCGTCACCGGCGCTGCTCCTGACCCGCTCAGAGGAATCATCAGCGGGTCGCTCACGTTCAGCGTCGCCGATCTCGCTCCCGGTCCGCTCGGCGAGAAGGTCACCGTCAGCGGGCAACTGCCGCCCGCAGGCAGCGTCGCGGGCGGAAGCGGGCAGCTCGTCGTAACCGCGAAATCGCTTGCATTGGCGCCGGTGATCGTGGCCCCGGTGATCGCCTCACCGACACTCTGCGGATTCGTCAGGGTGACCGTCTGGGACGTGCTGGTCGTTCCAATCAACTGAGACGCGAAGCTCAGCGAGAGGGGCGAAGGCACCAGCTTCGCAGACGCCGTGGCGCTGACGGTAAATGTCTGGGTAGCAGGAGTCGCGTCATCGTTGACGGTGACCGTTCCACCCAGCGGTCCCGCTGCGGTTGGCGTCACACTGACCGCGATTGCGCAACTGCCCCCGGCAGCAACAGGGTTTCCGGCCACGCACGTGGTCGTGGCGAAATTTAACGAGAAACCTGCCGGGAAACCCGTAATCGAAGCGATATTCAGCGGAACGCTCTGATTGTTGGTCAGCGTCACATTCTGGACCACCGTATTTGTAATTTCTACGGTGCCAAAAGCAAGGCTCGTCGGATTCAGCGACACGATCCCTGGCGCGGTCCCGGTGCCGGAAAGCGTCACTATTTGCGGACTGCCGGGGGCGCTATCGAAAATCGGAAGCTGATCGCCGCTGGTGGCGCCAAGAGCCGTCGGCTTGAAGTAGACCCCGAGTGTGCAACTGCTCCCGGTCGCTAACAGGCTCGGGCAGGTCGATGAGGATATATAAAAACTCCCCGTCGGAATGAAGGTGCCCATCGTCAGACCAGCAATCTGGTTGTTCGTTATTGTGACGGATTGCGACGCACTGGTCGTGCCCACTGCCACGTTGCCAAAGCTCAGGCTTGTTGGCGAAATCGTAACCGGCGGCACACCTGTACCTGATAGTGTCACCGTCTGCGGGCTGCTGTTGGCAGTGTCGGTAATGGTCAGCGATGCTGCCGGCGCTGCGCCCGTAGTGGCGGGATTGAAGGTCAGTACAACCGTGCAACTGGCGCCTGCGGCCACCGTGGGGTTCAGGCACGTAGACGACGCGCCTACAACATAGGGCGATCCCGCCGTTACCACAACAGAGTTGATGGTGAGTGAACCAGTCTGGCCGTTCGTCAATGTAACGGTCTGTGACGCGCTGGTGTCGCCAACCGCTACGTTGCCAAAGCTCAGGCTTGTTGGTGAAGCCGTAACAGATGCAGAAACTCCGGTGCCGCTCAGTCCCACCATTTGCGGGCTGTTGTTGCCATTATCACTGATCGTAATCTGCCCGCCGGTGGTGGGGCCGGCAACCGTCGGTTGGAAGAAGACTACAAAGGTGCAACTGGCGCCCGGCGCTACGGGAACTCCGCCTGTGCAGGGTGAGACTACGCCTGGAGATGTAGTAAAAGGCCCTGTCGGAATAATCGAGGTAAAACTCAGGTTGAAAGACTGGTTGTTCGTCACCGTAACGGTCTGCGACGTGCTGGTCGAGCCAAGCGCCACGTTGCCAAAGTTCAGGCTTGTTGGCGAAACCGTAACAGGCGCAATGCCAGTGCCAGAAAGCGTCACAACCTGTGGAGTCGTTGGAGCGTTATCGTTAATCGCAATTTGCCCGCCGGTGGTGGCTCCAAGAGCCGACGGTTGGAAGAAGACCACAAAGGTGCAGCTGGCGCCCGGCGCTACGGGAACTCCACCCGTGCAGGGCGAGACAACGCCTGGAGAAGTAGTAAAAGGTCCCGTCGGAATGATGGAGGAAAACGTCAGGTCGACGGACATATTGTTCGTCACCGTAACGGTCTGCGACGTGCTGGTCGAGCCAAGCGTCACGTTGCCAAAGTTCAGGCTTGTTGGTGAAACCGTGACTGGTGCAGCAGAATTCACCGTCAGAGTTACAGGGTTGCTGATCGTCGTCAGGCCGTCGCCGTCGGTCACCACCACCCTGAGCTGAAGGCCGTTGAATGCTGCGGTAGTGGCAAAGGTGGTCAGGTTGGCCGTGTTGTACCCTGTTCCCGCCGCAAAAGGTTTCCACGTGGTGCTGAAATACTGCCAGGCGTAGGTGAGCGTCGGCGTGCCGCTCGCCGTCACGCTGAATGAGGCGGTACTGCCTACGTTCACACTCTGGCTCACCGGCTGCGTGTTGATCACGGGTGGCGAATTCACTGTCAGAGTGACTGGGTTACTGGTCGTCGTCAGGCCGTCCCCATCCGTCACTACCACCCTGAGCTGAAGACCGTTGAAGGCCGCGGTGGTGGCAAAGGTAGTCAGGTTGGCCGTGTTGTAGCCTGTCCCCGCTAAAAACGGCTTCCACGTGGTGCCGTGATACTGCCAAACATAGGTAAGCGTCGGCGTGCCGCTAGCCGCCACACTAAACGATGCTGTGCTGCCCAGGTTCACACTCTGGCTCACCGGCTGCGTGATGATCGCAGGCGGCGAATTCACCGTCAGTGTGACTGGATTACTGGTCGTCGATACGCTGTTTCCGTCGGTCACCACCACCCTGAGCTGAAGACCGTTGTAGGCCGCAGTGGTGGCAAAGGTGGTCAGGTTGGGCGTGTTGTAGCCCGTTCCCGCTAAAAACGGCTTCCACGTGGTGCCGTGATACTGCCAGACATAGGTGAGGGTTCCCGTGCCGCTTGCCGCCACGCTGAACGATGCTGTGCTGCCCAGGTTCACACTCTGGCTCACCGGCTGCGTGATGATCGCAGGCGGCGAATTCACCGTCAGAGTGACGGGATTACTGGTCGTCGATACGCTGTTTCCGTCGGT
>Ga0302320_10008855_pt1 | contig 21771 bp, 12 predicted proteins | sample Bog_T0_3_FD_202130 | JGI IMG/M metagenome (GOLD analysis project Ga0302320, IMG submission 202130) | Peat permafrost microbial communities from Stordalen Mire near Abisko, Sweden - Bog_T0_3 | ecosystem: Environmental > Terrestrial > Soil > Wetlands > Peat | place: Sweden: Abisko, Stordalen Mire...
AATGCGAGATGCCGAACGGTATCAAATGCAATCCTCCAGGGCGTGCTTCATTACCCCGGAGGATTGATTCTCAGTCGCTCTTCTCTGCGATTTAGAAAGTTATCTTGCCCGAAAGCTGCAGTTCACGCGAGAAGTTTTCCGGTCCCGTCGGTCCTTTTGTGATCGTGCCCCAACTGTCCTTGGTCGGATCAGTTCCGAAGTTGTTGGCTCCGGTTCCGCCGGGCTGGCTCCAATTCGGATGATTGAGGACATTGAAGGCGTCGATACGGAGTTGCAGGTTGACCCGCTCGTTGAACGCGAGTCGCTTCGATGCACTCGCATCGAATTGATGGTTATTGGGCAGGCGTACTCCGGTATACACGATGTTATGCGCCACAGAATAGGCTCCAGCTGCGCGGACGAGCGCGTAGCTCGTGCAGCCGGCTGCGGTGTACGACGGTCCCGGATTGATCTGGGCGGCACCCTTGTCCGGGTCTTCGTAACCGACGCATGGACTTACACCCCGAAGGCGCTTGTAGTTGTGAGAAGAGTCGATAGGAAGATCGTGCTGGTTGACTTTCAGCGAGCTCAACACATAGAAGTTGTTGTTGGTTCCAGTGCCTGGAGACCAGGAGAAGGGAACGCCCTGAGTGTACACATAGTACGGAGCAAGCTCCCATCCACCTACGGCCGCGTCCACCAGGCGATTGGTATGCCCCATGAAGGTTCTGCCTCTGCCAAAAGGCAGATAGTAGATGCCGGATAGAGTCAGGCCGAGGGGAATATCGTTACTCCCCAGGTTGCGTCCATACACGCGATTGACGGTATCGATGACGTTGCCGGCCTGCATGTCCTTGGACCACGTGAGGCCAAAATGCATGGTAAGGTCCCTGCTGGCGTTATGTGATGCAGCCACCTGTATCGAGTTGTACCAGCTGTGCACCAGGGGCAGATTGTTGTCAGTGATTGTCTGGTACTGGGGAAATGGCCGGGTAAGAGCTCCGGCGGAGATGAGCGAAGAGGTGAAATACGAAGTCCCCGAGAACGCCGCAACGTTATAGAACGGGCTCGTAACCTTTGCGGGGGCAACTGAGCCATCGCAATAGGTGGTGCGGGCCCCTACAGGCGCACCGCGGTCCGCGTCGCATTGTGCGAAATACGCTTCCGACTGATGATTGATATCGTCGCTGCCCGTCAAGTTGTAGCCTCGCGTCGTGGAGTAGCTGACATCCAGAATGTCTCGCCGTGTCAATTGGCGCTCCACGGAAACGCTGCCCAACCAAGTAGAAGGGATCACCAGGTTAGGGTTGACAAAGCTAATGCTGCCGCCAACGCCTGTCGCCAATCCCAGACTGGATCCAGTTGGAAGTACAAATCCAGGAAATGGATCTGAGAGGTGTCCATATGGCGTAACGCCGACACCGTTGACCGAATTGGTGTAGCTCGTCGACGAACTGAAGCCCGTGCTCGGGCCAGCCGTCTCGTCGCTGACGAAGAACTCGCCAAAACCCGCACGCAGCGATGTTTTGCTGCCGAGAGCATAGGCGAGACCGAAACGGGGTTGAATATGGAGGAGGCTCATGGAGTACGCCCCCCTCTGTTCACCGTTCACCCCGGCAAATGTCATTCCGCCGAGCAGGGCGCCAGCGAGACCCGTGGTGGTGGTGAGTTCGGCGTTGATGGGGCTCGTAGCTGTCGTGTTGAATGCGCCATTCATCACATTGTGGCGCTCGGTGCGGGCACCGAGCAGGTCATACCGGATGCCGAAATTCAGGGTCAGCCTCGGCGTCACCTTCCAGTCGTCCTGAAACCAGGGTGCTCCGTAGTGCTGTGAATAGTATGGGGCTGGCGGAACGGCCGTGCCTCCGGAGTTAGGATCTCCAACCAGAAGACTGGCAATCCCGGCCCCCGAGGTGATGCCGGGGACGGCGCTATAGGTGGTTCCGGCCAATTGGCTTGTCCAGGTCGAGTTAAAACTAAACGTCGTGTTCTGTGCGGTGGGAGGCGCGGTTGTCGTGTATTGCAGCAAGCGCAAATCGAGGCCTGTACGGAAGGTGTGGTGTCCGCGAACATAGGCCAGGCTGGGGTCGTATGCAAGCTCATGGGAGAAATTGTGGCGTGCGGGCTGTGCGTTGCCGAGATTCACGAATGCATTACCGCCCAGATTGCTGCTGACCTGGATGTACGGAAAGATATACGGCGTGACCTCGTTTTGGATCAGGTGCTGCGAAAAGCCGAGCGCGCTGAGAAAATTTCCCCTCGATCCGAAGGACAAGCCTTGTTTGTACGTGGAGACGATAACCTTGTTGTCGAGGATAAGATTCGGCGTAAAGGTATGCACCTCTTCCGCAGCAAACTGCAGCTCGGACGGTTGGACCTGTGACGTGATTTGGTTGGCCGCATCGGACCCTGGAACACCATTCGGATTCGTGATGTTGTAGGCTTCATATCCCCCCCACCGCAGCGTTGCCCGATCGTTCGCGCCAAAGTTCTGGTCCAGTTTGACGATGCCGTTCCGGGTGACGAACGTTTGGACCTGGACCCAGTAGAGATTGTTTTGCCACGGAGCGTACCCGGCGCCGGGGTTGAAATTTGTCGGGACTCCAAGGTAATACTGCGCTATCGCCTGGCCGACAGGGTCAATCTGGCTGCAGGCTGTAGCCGGCGGTACGGGAGTGCAGGAAGTTGGAATCTTGTTTCCTGGAAATGGGGTGTGACCCATTTTCGTCTTCCCGTCGGTATCCACAAACGATGTCAGCGGTGAAAGCGGGTCGTAGATGGTCAAAGGCATGCTGGAATTCGTTGTGGTGTCCCAGTACGTTGCACCCGCGAAATTGCCGGTGAGCCACGCAGGGTTTGGAAGAGAGCTGATGGTCGGAGAGGATCCCGGAGTTGACTCGTAGGACTGCTCCCACTGGAGCATGAAAAACGTCTTGTCCTTTCCGTTGTAGAGGTGCGGAATAGAGATGGGACCGTCTAGTTCGGCTCCAAACTGGTCTCGATTATGTTTTACGTTTAAAGGAGCCTGACCGACCGGGTTTTCATGATAGGTCGCAAGGGCATAGTCCGTGGTCCAAAGATTGGTGTCGAGGAACGGTTTCCTGCCAAAATAATAAAGATCGCCATGGGGTTTGTTGGTGCCCGACTTCAAGGAGACATCGATGGCCGCACCGGCAGAACGGCCATAAGAGGCGTCGTAGGCGTTCAGCACTACCTTGAACGCGCCGACAGAATCCAAGGGTGGGTTGTACCCCATGTAGTTTCCGGCGTTATCATTGGTGGCTCCGTCGATGTTCTCGGCTACCGCATTGATACTGATCCCGTTCGCATAAAGGTTCTGGCTTACGTTGTCCTGCTGCCGTGTGTACTGGGGATTATTGGCTTGAATGGCGCCGGGGCTAAGCGCAAACAGGTCGAGGATCTGGCGGCCATTGCTGGGCATCTCCTCGATTCGCTCATTCTCGATGACCTCACCGCGATCGGCCTTCGCGAGTTCAATTTGCGCCGAACCCTCGCTGGTAACCGTTACGGTCTCGCTAACGCTACCGATGGGCAAGGCGAAGTCTATCTTGGATGTTTGGTCAACAGCCAAAGCAATGTGAGTTTTGCTGACCTCCTTGAAGCCTGCCATGCTCACAGTGATCGTATAGATTCCGGGTTTTAGGTATGGGGCTGTATAGTCGCCGGCACCCGTTGTCTTGACAACGATGTCGACGCCCGTACCCTCGTTGTGGACGGTCACGGTCGCTCCGGGGATCACCGCCCCCGTGGAATCCGCAACGTGGCCTACCAACTGCTGGATACCCTGGGCCAAAGCCGACCGGCCGAGCCCGGACACAAGAAGGATTAGCACGAAAACGGCACGTGATGCCCAGGTTCGCCCAAGTGGATTCCATTTCCGGATCGCGATAACTGCTGGCATATTCTGCATGAGTTCCCTCCAAATTTTGTGCGCCCAGTTCGGGCATCTTTAGGTAACTGGTGACCCTTCAATGACAGCGTTGTCTTTGTTGGCACTAAGACAGACGGGCACGTGATTGGAGGTTGTCACGTCTTCAGATCCAACTCGCGGCGAATGCGGCCTCGCAGCCAACTCACCGGACAGTGGCCTTAGCCAGGCCGGATCAAGCTTCCACTGAAATTGGGGTTTCGCGTCGAATTTTGGTTTTCCGGGCCAACTGACTCCCAATGATGCGTCTTCAATCCTCTATCTGTTTCAGCTTGGATGCCACCCGGAATTGTCATTATGGATTGTAACCGCACGTTCGACACCCAATAGAACGGGATGAGCGGGGCCGCAGGATGCAACTGCGGCGCGCGAGGCCGAGGTTCAACGGAGCCTTGATGTGTGCGCGCACTCTGTTGGGAGCCTGAAACCGATACATGCATTAAAGTCTTGCCTCCAAAGGTGAGCAGTTGAAACACGTTGAGAAAGCAAAGCGACTGTCCTGCCACGTTGACGTCTGGAATCCACTTGGCCGCGTCTTGATGCAATCTCCGGCGTCTGCGGGGATATATACAAGGGGCCCGCTCTCATCTTTTGCAATCTTTTCTATAACCAGATAAGAGGCTTAATTTCTGTCAGATGTAAGAATTTGTATTCTGCCAGGATAGGATTTGACGCACTTCAGGAAAGTTTGCGGCTTTCGGACAACCTAATGATTTGCTGAATCGAAATAGAGGAACAGCTGGTTTTGCCAAGAGAGCATTAGCCTTCGTCAGACGCATCCGGTTGAAGATGGCGGTGGAAATAGATCCGTACTGGCCTGTATGCTGATTTCCGAGATGCAAACGCTCCAGAGTAGCAAGGGCCAATCCCGCGTGACATTCGGACTTTTTGAAGCTGACCTGAAGACGGGTGAGCTTTCGAAGGCTGGCAATCGTGTGAAGCTGCAGGGTCTGCCCTTCAAAGTTCTCACGGTGCTCCTTGAGAATGCAGGCGAGGTGGTCACCCGTGAGGAACTCCAAGTTGTTGTTTGGGGACCGGACGTGATTGTTGACTTCGAACACTCGCTCTCCAACGCCATCAAGAAACTGCGGGAGGCGCTGGGGGACAGCGCCGACAATCCCCGCTTCATCGAGACTCTATCGCGCCGCGGATTCCGCTTTATCGCCCCGGTGGGCCTCACCCTGACCCCAGCCCAAAGTGTTCATAGCGGATTGGGGGTGGCCGGTGCCGCTCCTCCGGCTTTGCGACAACCAAATGTCTCTGTCGTTCGCGATCAGGCAGGCGACCGTCCACGCCGCTTCGGATCGGGCAGATTTCTCGTGCCTGCACTTTTTTGGTTGCTGGGATGTTTGATGGCCGGAGTCGCCTTTCAGTTCTGGAGCGGTCGCCAACGGCCCGTCGTCCTTCCACGCATCTCGCAAATTACGCAGGACGGCACAATTTACTCGCCCAGGGTTCGGTTACTTGGCACGCTGTCCGCCATTGCAACGGACGGAACGCACCTATTTACGCCTTCGAATGAGAACGGGCGAGTCGTGCTGTCGCAGATCTCGATTTCAACAGGAGCGAGTCTTACTCTTCCGGTCCCGAGCGAAATCGGATCCCCGGAGATCGAAGGCGTCTCTCCGGATGGCACCCATCTGCTCTTGCGGAGCAAACTGGGTGCATCGTCTCAACAGCCGCTTTGGATCGTTCCCATCGATGGGGGATCCGCGTTTAGAGTTTCGGATGTTCTGGCTCAATCCGCAACCTGGATGCCGGAAGGGAAGAGTATCTTGTACGCTTCTGGGAACCGACTATCCACGGTATCTCTGGAAAACGGGCGATCTACGGCGTTGGCGACAGTGCCGGGGCGAGCTTTTTGGCCACGCTGGTCTCCCGACGGGAAATTGCTTCGATTCACAATTATTGACACTGTGAACCACGCCTCCTCTCTTTGGCAGATATCCAAAGGGGAGAACATCGCACGCCAGCTACTCAAAACGTGGAGTAGCGCCGGCACGGCCTGTTGCGGAGCCTGGACGTCCGACGGGAAGGATTTTGTTTTCGAGGCCACCCGAGATGGACAGACCGATCTTTGGAAGATCGATAACGCGTCGTTGGATTTGGACCCGGTTCGAATTACAAACGGACCACTGGATTTCAAAGCGCCCCTGCCCAGTCGCGCCGGCAGAGAGATTTTCTTTGTCGGGCAAGACATACACTCAAAATTGGAGCGATACGATGCCGAGCAAAAGCAGTATGTGCCGCTGCAAGGATTTCTTTCCGCTGCCTACCGTGTTAGTTATTCCCTTGATGGTCGTTGGGTAGCCTGGGTCGACCCGAATGGCCGATTATGGAGAGCGCAAATCGATGGCACAGAAAGGGTTTTGCTTACTCCTCCATCTATGCAGGTCTTCATGGCAAGCTGGTCGCCTGACGATACACGGCTGGCTCTCATGGCACGCAGCCCCAGCCAACCTTGGCAAATTTATACCGTCAGTGCCGAGGGCGGTAATCCTGAGCGGCTTACGCAGGAAAACCGGAACATTGGAGACCCATTTTTTTCCCCGGATGGCAAGTACCTGGTATTTGGGATCGTCCCTGAATTAATGGGTGAGGGCGATGCATCGAGTTCTCTCCGGATCATGGAATTGGCAACACATCGTGTCACGACGGTCGCCCAAAGTGAGGGGATGTACAGTCCAAGGTGGTCGCCAGACGGGCGTTACATCGCGGCACTAACGCTCGATCAAAAACATCTGATGCTATATGACACGACGACGACGACCTGGAAGACGCTGACCGCCACATCGGCCGCCTATCCAGCCTGGTCAACAGACAGCAAGGCTCTCTATTTCCATGCTTACCTGGCTGATAAGAAACCGGTCTATCGCGTCAGCGTTCCGGATGGACGCATGGATAAGATTGCTGACCTCAGCAACTTCCATGTCGGAAGTATCACGCTTGCCGATTTCTCCGGGATCACTCCCGATGGTGTTCCACTGATGCATGCTGACATCTCAAGCGGTAATCTATATACCCTTGATCTGAAGTAGTGCAGATGCTGCGACCGTTGAAAGTTTGAGCAATTCCCGACGACTTGGTGTGCCTCGCCAAGGCAGCTGAACGATATGCATCACCCGCTGGTTCGTCTGGGAATGTCCATCGATTGGGTTTCGTTTGAAGAGGCGCTCGGAGCGACCTATCATCGCACCCATGGGTGCACCGGGCACCTCCACGCGGCTGATGGTGGCGATGCACTATCTCAGCTTGAGAACGTCGTGTTGCACTGGGTGGAGAACCCCTCGTGGCAACACATCGGCGGCGAACGTTACTCTCGGCATAGCTTGCCGGTCGATCCATTCAGCATGACGCGCTGGTGCCAGCGCCTTGGCGAGGCCTGAGCCGAACAGATGCTGCGCGCGGGCCTGCCTGCGCGCGCAAACTGCGCACGCAGTTAGGCCACATTGTGCGCCAAGCCGAGCGGCAGGTTGCGCAGCCATCGGAGAAGTTGGCTAGGTAGTTGGAGACAGCACTTTGCATCCACGCACAGCAAAGGCAGGACAAGAACAAGGTCTATAGTGTGCATGAACCCGAGGTGCAGTGCATCGCCAAGTGCAAGGCGGGCAAGCCCTATGAGTTTGGCAACAAGGTGCATATAGACATGGGCTATCGCGGCCACGATTACGAAGGTAAAGCAACCGTGCATGTGGGCAAACGAACAAGAGGCCGAATGCCACGGCCGCTATCGCGATGGATGAAACGTCGCGCCGCAATCGAACTCAGTATCGGACACCTAAAGTTGGAACATTGGTTAGCGCGCAACAAGCTGAACGGCGTTGCGGCCATGCGCCCAATGCTATCATGAGTGCATCGCGGCGATGAACTTCCAGCAGTTCCTCCGAGCTGTTTGGCGCATTTCTCTGATCTTCAGGTGATGCCGGCAGGTCCGATCAATGGATTGGGCCGGCTGGTCTACCAATTGCAGTGGCGGTAGAACCGGCAAATCCGATGTGCAACCAACGCGGTGCGCTGGCCAGCATGTGCTCGTGGCCGAGCTTGCGATCTCGCATCAGCGATGTTCCTCTTGCGCAGAGATCTCTCTGAGCTCGTTGACGACGCGCACCAGTTCTTCAACGATCCGATTCACAGATGACGACTTAAATACAGCCAAGAGCTGATCGAAGTACCAGATCTGCTCCATGCGCCCGCGCTTAAATCGCTGCCAAACACGCGGCCCTATTTTTCGGTAGTCCTCAAGGATTGCTCGTGCGTTGTAGAGCTTGTCGGCGGCGGAGACGAGTTGAATGTCGGCTGGCTCATCACGAAGGCGAGCGATATATGCTTCTTTGCCTTCCTGCCACGATTGCTTGTTGGCGGAGTCTTCGCTGAGGCTGTCGGAGAGCCCGTCGACCATGCGGGCAACATTCGAGCCGAAGTTATGGCCGATGTCCTTGAGCCGCAGGAGGCCCCCATGGTCTTCGGCGGCATCATGCAGCAGGGCGGCGATGACCATGTCTTCTGTGACAGGGAATCCGACTTGCCCGGCCTCACCCATGACCAGGGATGCGACGCCGAGAAGATGCGCCATGTAGGGAATTTCGGTTCCTTTGCGCCGCTCGATGTGGAGGGTGCGGGCATAGTCCAATGCAGCGGTAAATCTGCAGCTCAGGTGGAGTTGACCGGCTGCAATGCTGTTTGTGCTTTCGATTTCGGGGTTCATAGCTCTCTCTCCTTTATGCTGTTGACTCCTATTTTTGCGTGGATTTCAAAAGAATCGCTGGGGAATGGCTTGAGGAAGATCAGAGTATCGACACCGCAACGACTTTACTTTCGCAAGCGAGCGAGGAGCCGGGTTTTGGTTGGCAGAGCGAGGACGGTCTGCCACTCCGATTTAACCTTTGGACTTGCGTAGTCAATGATAGAGGAGACTTGCCTTACCAAGTCGCCGGCTGCGGCTTTGTCGCGACCACGAAGAAGGACCCTGACCTTTGCGATCTGGCTGGCAACCATGCGATCTGCGACCACGCGCATTCGTGCGGAAAAGGCTTCCAAGACCGATGCGGAAAAGGCGGAATTGGCCAGAGACGCGGCTACGCGGCGGATTGTATTCTCGCCCGCGGGAAGGTTGGCTTCAAGTGCTGTATAGGCTCTGCCGATCATGCGGAATACAGCCTGATGCCGGTCGTCTTCGAGTGTGGACAGCGCCGCTTGTACTCGCACCGATCGCTGCACCACCGGCGGCTCTGCCTCGAGAAATTCGATAGCCTCATTGCGTTTACCTGCCTGCACCATTCTGCCGGCAGACGCCAACCTTGCGTCAATTTGCTTACGAAGAGACTCACGGCCAGCCGACGCTTCATCGAGAAGCAAGCGCAGGGCGGTGTCGTCATTCTGCTCGAGCGCCTCGTGCAAGAACGCGATGGCATCTTCGAACGCCGAATCGCCGATGAGCGATTGGCCTTGCGCAACCTGGCGAAGCAACAGGTCCATTTGCCGATGCTCGGCATGCTCGCGGCGGGCAAACTCAAGCAGCGCGCGAATCTCATCAGTGGCAATGCCTTCCTGCTCGCATCCCTCAAGGATCAGAACGGCATCCACATATCGGCTCGTGCTGAGTGCCTCGCGGGCCTGGAACAAGTATTCATCGCGGCGCTCGTCGACGGTCTGTCGTGCGACTCGTTCAGTGAGAAGCTTCTCCAATTCTTGGAGCCGTTCTTCCGCAGGGATGCGCTTGCGTGCTTTCCGTACGAGCTCGAGAGCCTCGCGATGGCGAAGGTCGCGACAGGCTTGAATGGTCTCGTCTACAAACTTGCGACTTTCGTATTCACGGATCTGGCGATCGGCCTGCGCATTCAAATGGATCAGGGCCGATTCGGCGGGCATTGAAACCATGGCTTCTTGAATCGCCAGCGCTACCTGCTGAATGCGTTCGAGGTTATCTGCCGAAAAGACATCCGTCTCGAGCTGAGCAATCAATTCCTTTCGCCGGAGCTGTTCGAGCCCCGAACTTGCATCGCCAAGCAGAAGCTGCAGCTCCGGGTTGGTGGGATCGACGTGCTCTGCCTTCTGCAAGATATCCAACGCGTCTTTGTAATGCCGGGCGCTGAGTTCGCCTCGTGCGGATTGCAGCAGGGCCTTCATCTCGGCACGCTTCTCCGCTTCTTGCGCCTCCTTGATGAGAAGGTTCAACAGCGCAATTCCCTTTGGGTTGCCCTTATCAACCTTCAGCGCCTTGCGGACAGCCGAGATCGCCGCCTGATGGTCACCTGCTCGGCGGGCAGTGTCTGCCTGGCGAATGTGTTCACGGATGCGCGTTTGCTTGTCTTTGGATTTTTCAACGCGATGCCGGAGTTTAGTCAAGTCCTGATTTCCGGAATCGAGCTCTAGTCCTTCGTCGAGAATTGCAAGACTCTTATCGAACTCCTTGTTTTCCAGTAGGCCCTCAGCTTGCTGGCAGATTTGCTGGATTCTCTCTGCACGCTGGCGCTGGTTGAGTTGCCTTTGAATCTCGCCGAGCAACTCGCGTGCTTCAGCATGCTTGCTTTCGATCTTCAATAGTTGCTGGAGCGCTGCGCGAGCGCGCAGAAGATCTTGCGCTTCCAGCCAGCGTTTTGCCTCGGGAAGAAGCTCCTGTGCCTGCTCCTGGAGGATCTCTGCTATCGCGGTGGTCAGGTCCGCGGCCATCTCGTCCGCGGTTGAGTAGCGATCGTCAGGAGACTTTGCAAGGGCTTGATCGATAATCGAGTCTAGCGAAGCGGGGCAGTTTTTGCACTTGCTGCTGAGAGGGGCATGCGGCTCATTCAAGATCTTCTGCATGAGCACAACTTCGTCGCCTGAAAATGGGAGTTCGCCGGCCACGAGTTGATAGAGAACCACACCTGCCGCAAAGATGTCGGATCGACGGTCTAACGGCTTGTCGCGGAGGCGCTCAGGGGCCATGTACGGCACGGTGCCGATGATGTGACCGGGGCGCGTAAGGCTGACGTCGTGGCTCTTTTTTTCTTCAAGCGTGGCGATGCCAAAATCGAGGAGCTTGACTCTGCCGTCAGGTTGCACAAAGATGTTCGCGGGTTTCACATCTCGGTGGACCACGTTACGACGGTGGGCATATGCAAGCGCGGAACACACTTCCTCTACGATCTTCAGGCGATCGACCAGCGGGAGCTGTTCATCGGAAGCGATGAGATTGTCGAGTGGATCGCCATCGACCAATTCCATCACGATGTAGGGAGTTCCGTTGTCATCTCCAAGTTCAAACACTGTGACGATGTTGGGATGCTTGAAACTGCCCGTCTTTCGGCCCTCGTCGTAAAAGCGGGCGAGCATGTCGGCGTTGCCTTGTATTCCATCGGTCAGGGTTTTGATTGCTACTTCGCGGCCAAGGTGTCTATCGATGGCTCGATAGACGACGCCCATTCCACCGCGCCCGAGGACGTTGACGACGTCATACTTGCCGATGCGTTTCAATTGAGGCGCCGGCTTGTTGTCGGGGGAGTTCACTTTTCTCTTTGCCTCTCAAGAGTTCTTGCCCGCGCCTATCATGAAATGCCGGCAAGGGGTGTCGAAAGTTCAAGGGGCGACGCCTGCAGCCGCTTTGATATTGAACTTGTCGTCCAGAAACTCCTTTGCATGGCGGCGTTCGGCTGACCCATCTTCAGGGGTGCAGTGAAGATAGCGCAGATAGTATTCGCCCGCACCTTCAAGGTTCTCTTCCTGCTCTTTTGACTTAGCGCTGTCATAGACTTTCAGGGGCAACTGCTGTACCTCAAGCCGGACTTTATCATTGAGCTCATCTCGTGCGGCATTCTCGAGGGCCGTCTGAAGCTCGGTGGTGTTGGGGGTTGTCCCCTTCATCTTCACACCCTCTGTATCTTCCGGCTTCACATCCTCCAACAGCACAACCTGACGCGGGTCTTGTTTCTCGACAATGATCGCGTCCCCCATCTGGCCGCTGAGGGTGTCGCCAATCCGAAACTGAAGTTTGATTGTGTTCTTGATATCAATCGTTCGCCTGGTGTATTGATACGAGCGGAGCACATCGGTGGTTATCGTTTTGGGAGTTGAATCGGCAAGCGCCTGCGCGTCGGATGCGAGCTGCTGGTCCTCGGCTATCTTGTCTCTGTATTCATGGATGTCGTGTTTGTTGCCCTTTGCTTCAGCTCCCTGGAGCGCGGACTGATCGGATTGCAGTTGGCGAGTTGCCGCGTCATAGTCACGATTGGCCTTGTTCCAGGCATCGCTTGGAATATCGTGCGTTCCCGCAAGGTATTTCGACTCCTGCGATTCAACAGTGGGGGTCTCTGTGATTTGGTGTTCTAGGACATTTCCATCGAGTTGAAAATCCGGTTCGACACCGCCCGTCGTTTCACCGAAGCGGACGGCTGTTACCTGGACTTTTGACGCTTCGAGTCCGGTGATGATCGCGTCTTCGAGTTGGCGAATGAAGCCCGTGCTCTCACGGAGTGAAGTCTGATCGCGGAACTGGACGCGGATGGATAGCTTCGAGTGCATTGCATGAGCCGGAGTGGCGGCGACCTTCGTATCGTGCGCATCTTGATTTGAAGGCTTGTAATAGAGCGCTTCTTCCAGGTAGGTCCATCCCAATTCGGTTCCGGAACCGGAAGGCTTATCGAGGAAGCGTTTGGCCTGTATGACGAAGTAGGCGCTCAAATCATCGCCGAGGATGCCCATCGTGTCAGTGTAAGAATCGTCTTTGCTGAGATCGAAAATACGCCCCAGGTAGGCGTAGGCTTTCTCAATTCCGATCTCATCGCCGAGTCCATGAATGGGCAGGTGCGCCTTTTGCAGATCCTTGACCGCCTTATTTGCTGCCTGGATGTACCCGTCTTTGAGCCTTGCGATGTCGTCGGCGACCAAAGACTGCTGGCCAGCGGGCAGGTTGTCAAGGACCTCGAAGGCATTGATGAAGTCCTTCTGGTCTTCGTAAGCCTTGCTGCTTTCGAGCGCCTTTGCGGCGGCGGCCTTGTCCGCAGCGATGAGCAGTTGCTTCTGCCCTTCTTTCAGGGCGTCCTGGGCATCGGGGGTGTCTTTCGTCTTGGCGGCCTTCTCAAACTGCTGAACGGCGCTCACCCAATCTGCCGCCCCGGCGAACTGCTTGCCCAGTTGGAGATAATAGTCATAGGCCGCATCGATCACCGTTTGAATGCGCGGCTCTTCCGCTGCGAATGGGCGCAACGGCGCAATGGCTTCGACGGCCAGATCCATCTGTTTGGACACTACCGACGATTCCGCGGTGTGCAGCGCATGGTCGAATTGATTGCCGGCCTGGGTCAAGTCCGTCAGAAGAGAGAGACCCGCTGGGAATGCCGGATCGATTGCAGTGACCTCATCGCTGAGCATCTTTGCTTTCTGCAGGTGAATGTACCCGGCGTCATGCGAGCGGAATGCCGCCTGATAGGCTTCCAACTCGACACGCGCCAGCACTGTGATCGCTGTGAGTCTACTGCGAACCTCTCCGAGGAGCTTTGCGGTTTCTGGCAGGTCTGGATATACCGTCTTTGCTTTCTCGGCCTGTGCCTTGGCATCCTTGAGATCGCTGTAAGATGGCGTCCGCCGTGCCGCTGACCTATCATATGCGCCTACGGATGCTTCGCCGGTTCCGAAATAGATCAAGGCGAGGGCAAGTTTTGCATCGGAGGTGTGTGTCGCGGAGGGGTACTTGGAAAGATAGCCTTGCCAGCCATCAACGTTAGCGGATCTCTGGGCGCGGAGGAACTCAGCCAGTTCTGGATTGGGAGCCGCAACGAATACCAGCTTCACGCCTCTCTGCAAGGGAGCGGGGCCAGCCGCGGCGCCGGCTGAAGAGCTGAGCATGGTCCCCGTCAGGATAGCTCGATCCGCGAGGTCTGAGAGCGAATAGGCTGCGTCGTGTTCGTACTTAACGTTGTCCGGGACTACGCACAGGGCCTGAGCGCCCCCGACGCGATACCGCAATGCACCATCCTTATCGCGATCCAGAACTGCGCCCGGAGCCATCAGGACTTTTTGCAACTTGCCGTAGGTTGACTTGTCGATGGATGCGGACTGAAAAGGAGTGCAGTCACGCATCTCAAACTTGCCGTTGATGAGCACGTCGCCCAGCTGTACGTAGGCGGGCCCGGAAGGGCCGTCGTAAACTTCGATTGCGATCAACGATGGTGGTTTTGCGAAGGCCGAGGGCGTGTACCAGCCCATCGCCATGACTGCCAATCCAGTGGCTTTGCACAGAAATCTACGCAGTGATCTTGCTTCTTGCATATCTAGGCATAATGCCATGGGGTCCCCGAGACCTTATTGAAGCAGGCAGGTTAATCCAGCCTTCCGTCCATCATATTGCGCACAGAATGCCGGTGAGCTGAGTTCAATTTGAGCACTGCCTGCGCACTGGGGACTACGCCGACAAACCACAGACCCGTTTCACCTTAGTCCGTTACGTCTGTTAAACTACCACCCTCCCGCATGGAGGTGCAATCATTTTTCGCGCCTGCCTGCCCGAGCCAGTATAGTTGCGTCAACCCCGCAATGACTGTTTCTCATCAATCTCGAATACCTGGCCAATCGGCGAATCAGACAGCGACCTTGTCAAGCGTTGGCGCAGCCTCAGGTGGGGCCGCGCTATCAATCAGGCTGTGGAGTGCCCAGGGGAGCAACGCGCCAAGAGATCTTCGATGGGAAAGCAATGATGCTGCGGTTAGCCTTACGCTGGACCTGATTGCATCTTCGCTCGGGGTTACCTCCGCAACCCAGGGGAGGTATCTCTCGGCCGAGTTCTCAGACCTCAAGCAGGCACTCTTGACTGCGCGACGCCTGCAATGGGCGATTCAGGGATTCTCAGAAGCCGATGAGTTTGCCGGAACGGCGGTTGCGGTGCTTGTCCACTCATCCGAAGACCTGCCAGACCTTCAGACTGACAAGTTAGCAGTACTGCCGCTGGAGCATGCGGCTTCGGGACAGATGCTGCTCACACCAAGGACGGCGGAGTTATTGCAGGATCTTCCGGGTCTTCCCTTGCAGACCGCTGCGGAATCCGGTCTGCAGGAGGTGGTGTGGCGCGGAACCGGCAAGGCGCCAAGCCGCGCTTCCGACGAAGAAGCGATATCGCAACTCATCAGACTTCATGGACTCGAGAGCGAGGCTCCGGCGGTACTCCAGGAGCCAGCGGAAATTTCTGCGAATCCGCTGCAAACAAGAAATGGTCCGGGCGCGTACACGTTGGCGGAGCCTGTGGCGCCTGTGCACGATGAGCTTGACGTTCTCGCCTTTCTACGGCAGGGAAATCCACGACTTATGATTGCGGCATCGTGTGCTGTGGCGATTGTGGTGGCCTTCGCGATCTTTGCCGCCGTTTTTTTTAAGAAAGCGCCTAGTTCAACTGATATCGCAGTTCAACCAGGAACCACCGCTCCGGCGTCTGTTTCCAACGCGGGACTCTCATCACAAGCCCGTCCGATGGACACGGGCTCAGACACAGCTTCCGGGACGGGTGCGGGGGCAGGGAAGCAAAGTCCCCAGACGCAAAAGGACCGCGGAACGGAAAAAGCTTCGCAGAGGAATCCATCAGCTTCAGAACCCGCGGCTTCTCAGGTCAACAAAGAAAGGGCGATCGGCGGCAAGTGCGATCTTGATGCGAACGTGATTCCGAAGGCGCTTGATCAAGCCGAGAAGAGCCGCGATCAGGGCAACTACGCTGCCGCTGAAAGGCAGTTTCGTTCGGTGCTTGCGTGTGAGCCGGATAACGCTCGTGCGCGGAGCGGGCTGGAACGCGCTCTGTTCGCGAAGCAAACCGAAAAGTAGTCTTGGCCTGAAGAGGCTGCGCACACTCTAGATTGTTGTGCCCCGACCCAAGCCCCAGTTTATCGAGGGAGACTCGACCCGGTTAAAAATTCGTTACATCTTTGATCGCTATGGACTTGATGCTCATAGGGGGAACAGGAGTATTATGTCTGGCGGCCTCAAGAACACGGTGAGTACGCGTTGAAATATGGGCCTGTTGAGGGAGTGAAAGTGAATTGTGAGAGGAAGACTAATTTGAAGATGTCATTGACTTGCTTGAGCCGAAGCGCTTGCGGGTTGGTTTGGGCTGCGTCGATCGTGATGGCCCACATTGCCGTTGCGCAGTTTCCTGGGATGCAGCAGCCCAAACACTATGCATGGTCAGATGCAACACTAACGGCCGATGCTCGTGCGGACCTTGTGATCAAGGAAATGACTCTCGATGAGAAGATATCGCTGCTGCATGGGCAGGGTATGCCGTTCTTTTCGACCGTGCCAACTGAGTCGAACGGCGGGGCCGGCTACTCGAATTCGATTCCTCGGCTTGGTATTCCCGCGATTCAAATGGCGGATTCGGCCTATGGGGTGACTCAGGGCGCATCGAGGGGCCGATACTCGACGGCATTGCCGAATAACCTGGCGGCGGCTTCGGCATGGGATCCGCAGGCGGCCTTTGAGTATGGAGCGTTGATTGGCCGTGAGCTGCGTGCGGAGGGCTACAGCATGTCGCTTGGCGGCGGGGTGAACCTTGCACGTGAGCCGAGGAATGGCCGCACATTTGAATACCAGGGCGAGGACCCGCTGCTGGCGGGCACCCTGGCTGGAAATTTCGCCAAGGGCATTCAATCGGCGCACATCATCGGCGACCTGAAACACTATGCTCTCAACGACCAGGAAGACGGCCGCAACGCCGTGAATGTGAACATCGACAAGCGTTCAATGCGGGAGACCGATTTGCGGGCATTTCAGATCGCCTTGGGAATCTCCGATGCAGGCGGTGTGATGTGCTCCTACAACCGCGTTAACGGCGACTTTGCTTGTGAGAACACCTATCTGCTTACGGATGTGTTGAAGAAGGCGTTCCATTTCCAGGGCTTTGTTCTCTCCGATTGGGGTGGGACGCACTCGGCGGCGAAGGCTTCTCATGCCGGACTCGACCAGGAGGAGCCGGACAAATACTTTTTCGGTGAAGCACTCAAGAAGGCCGTCGAAAGTGGAGATGTTTCGCAGGACGAGATCAACGAGCATGTCCATCGGATTTTGCGCACGATCTTCGCTACGGGCCTGTTCGACCATCCTGTGATAAGGGAAGTGCCGGACGTTGAGGGCGGATTCAAGGTGGCACAGAACCTGGCTGAGAAGAGCATTGTGCTGCTGAAGAATGAGCACTCGGTCCTTCCCCTGGAAGCACCCAGCGTACACACGGTGGTGCTGATTGGCGGCCATGCAGATGTAGGCGTGATCACGGGCGGCGGGTCGGCTCAGGTGGATCCGCCGGGAGGCTCACCGGTTCCGCCTCCTCCGCCTGGCAAGGACCCGCTCGATGCGTTCATTCGTCCGGCGTGGCTGCCGAGTTCTCCGTTGCGGGCGCTGGCTGCGGAGCTGCCTACCGCAGAAGTCAGTTATGTTTCCGGCGATGACATGGATGCCGCCGCTGCGGCAGCGAAGAAAGCCGATGTGGCCATCGTCTTCGCCTATCAGTGGGAGGCCGAGAACTCTGATCTTCCCACGCTCGACCTGGCGGCTGAACAGAACAAGCTGATCGAAGCCGTGGCCGCCGCAAATCCGAAGACCATTGTCGTGCTCGAGACTGGCAGCCCGGCCACGATGCCGTGGGTGGATAGGGTTTCAGGGGTGGTTGAGGCCTGGTATCCCGGCATTCGTGGGGCTGAGGCATTGGCAAACCTGCTGACGGGAAAGATAAATTTCACGGGCAAACTGGCCATCACTTTCCCCAAGAGCGACTCCGATTTGCCGCATCCCAAGCTGGTGACGCCTCCGGCTAGTTCTGAACCCAACTACGGAGCGATGGGCGGAGACGTCTCAAGCTTTATGGCGACGATGGCAAAGGGATTGCCGCCGTTCCAGATTTACTACGATGAAAAGCTGAAGGTCGGCTACAAGTGGTACGACGCGGAGAAGAAGCCTGTGCTTTTCCCGTTCGGCTTTGGGCTTTCGTATACGAGCTTCGCCTACTCTGGGCTGACGGTCAAGCCGGGCGAGACGATGAGTGTTTCCTTCACAGTCAAGAACACCGGCAAGCTAGCTGGGACGGAGATCGCGGAGGTCTACTCATCGCTTCCGGATTCGGCGGGTGAGCCACCCAAGCGGCTTATTGGTTGGGCGAGGGTTGAGCTGGAGCCAGGGGAATCGAAGATGGTCTCTGTCGCAGTGGACCGCGACCGCCTGACTGTGTTTGACGAGGCTACAGATAGTTGGAAGCTTGTTGCCGGCAGCTACAACGTGATGGCCGGCGGAAGCTCGCAGGATCTTCCGCTTCATCACGAAGTGGTTTTGCCGTAAGTATTTGCCTAAACGAGGCCGGACCCTGGGATGCGATTTAAGGGTTCGGCCTCGTTTTATTTGTGCTGGAATTGGGGCGAGTGGATTGCCAAGAACTCGGCGATGTCTAAAGCGGGAGAGCCAGCAAGGCGCCCCAGTTCAATCCCGATCCAAAAGCGGAGAAAACGAGCGGGCCGGCGAGAGCGGTGTTTTGCCCAGAATGCCACTCATCGGCGGCGATCAGCAGCGATGCCGACGAAGTGTTTCCGTAGCGGGCGATGTTGGTGAAGAATTTCTCCTGAGGGGTCTTGAGAGCTGCGGCGACGCGGGCGATCAGATTCAGGTTGGCCTGGTGAAGCAGGAATGTCTCGACCTGAGAAGCGACGAGCTGATTACGCGTGAGCAGTTCGTTGATGGCGCGAGGCATCTTGCGCGAGGCATGCAGGATCACGGCCGACCCATCCATATGAAAGTGGCCATCCTGCAGGAAAAGAGCCTCCGCTGAGGCTCCATCTGTAAATAGACAGGAATCTGCGATGCGGACGAAGCCGGTATCCGCGTCAACCAGGGCAGCGCCGGCACCGTCGCCGAAGAGAATTGCTGTGTTTTTGCCCTCTGGAGTGAGGGAGACGCGGCGAGACATGATCTCCGCGCCGACGACCAGGACGCGGCCAGCGGTGGGAGCCAACTTTGCGGCCAGCGAGAGGCCGATGAGTGATCCGGCTGAGGAAACAGGAATATCGAGGGCAGGGGTTGAAGCGAGGCCGAGCGCGGCGGCAATCTGGCTGGCGGGGCCTGGGCAGAAGCGGTCGCTCGATCCGCTGGCGACCAGAATCATGCCTAGCTCGGATGCGGTCAGGGCGGCTTTTTCGAGGCAATTCTGTGCGGCCAGCAGGCCGATTCCCGCGACTGTATCCGCATCGGCAGCGTAGCGGCGCTCCTCAATGCCAGAGACTTCAAGAATCCATTCCGGGGTTGCGTCGACTTTCGGCGCGAGCTCACTGTTGCTCACTCGGCGGGGCGGCAGCCAGGAACCGAAGGCGCGCAAGAAGGCCATCCGCTGTCCCTTACTTCTTGGCGGCAAGGTAGGCGTCAACCTTGCTGATGGTGTCGAACTTTCGGGCGGACAAATCGGAGTCAGGAATGGTTACGCCGAACTCTTCTTCCAGACCGGTAACAAAGTCAGTCAGTGCAAAGGAGTCCAACAGGCCCGAGACAAACAGGGAGTCATCTACGCCGGGACTTAACTCTTTTCCTGACACTTTATGAAGAACCTTAAGGATTCGACCTTCTGACTCCATTGATGACTCCTTGTGCCGTGGCTTCATTGCCGGGGGTGTTGTGGCCTTTGTACGCATGATATCCGGTGACAAGGTCTGCGAGCAGCGCGTCGGCCAATGCGCGATAACCTTCGCCGGTGAAATGAGTATGATCCGGCTGGGCCCAACCGGCGTATACCCATTGCTGCATGGCTCCGAGACCGCCCATGCGCTTGCGCTGATCCCAGTAGGCGCAACCGTGGGTGCGGCAAACGGTGCGCTGCGCCTGGATGATGCGGTCGGTGCCCTCATACGGATGCCATGAGCGATGCTGGGACACTGAGCGGTCTGGCGGACCGACGACGAGGATCGACGACTCGGGGACATATTGATGCAGGGTATCGATTATGGAGGCAAAGGTCTGTTGGTAGCTCTCTTCGTCCCAGTAGGAACTCGCTGCTTCGTTGGTGCCGTAAGCGAGGACGATGAGGGCCGGGGAGTTGTCCTTTAGATACCGCGAGAAAAGCGTCTGATCCCACTTGAGAATGAGTGGGGCCTCGGCCCCGTTGATGCCGATCGATTCCCAGGTAACCCCTGGTTGAGTAGCAACAAATCCCAGCAGGGTGACGGGCGCGCTCTGCTCGGTTGTCACCTCAAAGTGGTGATCGCCTGCGGGGCAAAAGTAGGTGTATGTGCCAGGGCCTATGGTTGCGGCGTCGGTCTGAATTTCGGCGGTGTCGACACCGTTATCTGAAAAGCGAAGGGCGCCGCCGCCGGTCTGCTGCAGGTATTGAAGATCAAGCGAGGTGCATGTTGCGTCAAGAGTGACCCGCTCGCCGGCGCGGTTGGTGGAGATGCTGATGCCGCCCAGGCCTGTCTGGGCGTCGCCAAGCTGCTGGAACTTGTTGCCCTGGGTCTTCCATCCCTGCGACTGGGAGCGCTCGGAGCCGAGAATCCGGTAGCCGGCAAAGGGGTGGCCGGGATAGGAGTATCCGATGCCACCGTTGCCGAATTGATCCTGAAAGACACGGCGGGCTTCGCCGGTGAACATGTCGGCGGCGGTGTGCGAGTCGCCAAACTGCAAGACGCGGACCGTGCCGGTCTGTGGGCCGGTGTCATTTAGGGCGGTCTCGTGCGATTCAAGCTGCGAATAGAACCCGTCGAGCGCAGAGGTGTAAGCGATGGCCTGAGGCGGCGGTTCCTTGAGCCCGGTGCCAATCTCTTCGACGAGCTCAGCTTTGCGGGCGGGGTCCAGACGGGGTCCGGCGAAATAGTGCACGCGCGTTCGTTTGTGGGATCGGGATGATTTGCCGGTCGTGGCCCTGGTTGACGCGCTGCTGCCTGATGTGGCTGAGTGTGGCTTGACTCTACCGGGCGATGCATGGGTGCTTGAGTGGGCTTTGGAGCTCGGTTGGGTAGTTGATGGGGTGTGGTGCCTCTTATTGCCGGGAGTGGCCGAGAGCAACGTAGCACCCGCCAGCAGCAGCGCGGCAGCAAGGGACCCCCACTTCCAAAGAGGAAAGCGGTGGGATTGGAAACGCCGGGTTGGAAGTTGCCAGCTCATTTTTCCCTGGCCTTCTTTCCGGTGTGTTTCACGGCAGGTTTAGATTTTGGTTTTGCCGTTGAGTCGGCCTTGGGGGTGACGGTGGTGCTTGGGGCCGGCAGGGCAATTCCGTGTTGCGTCTTCCATCGATTGTATCCCAGCCCCAACTGCTCGACGAATAGAGTGGCCACAATGGTGGCTCCTTGCGGGGTTGGGTGGAGCAGGTCAGCGGTGACCAGGCGGGGGCTGGCGGCATACCAGCGGGCCATGGTTCCATCGCCGCCCATGGCGTCGTAGGTGTCAAAGAAGGCGACATGCGTCTCGGCGGCTACCTGGCGCTGAATGGCGACGATCTCGGGAATGGTGGCCATTGTCTGGATTTCGTCGAGTCCGCTGCGCTCGCCTCGATCCATGGGGGACATGATCAAAATGGACGCTTCTGGGGCGTTTGCGCGAACCCGCTGTATTGCCAGACGCAGCTCACCTGCATACTGTTTGTGGACAAAGGCGCCGAAGCTGCTTTCGTTGGAACCGTAGTTGATGACCACAAGGGCTGGCGCCGCATGATCCAGTTCCTGCTTCCAAATGGCGGGCTGCAGGACGCGCGCCACGACCGAGGTGGTTGCGCCGTTGAGTCCGAGGCTATCGTAGAGCAGGCCGGTGGTTCCGCGGCGGAAGTCGGCGCCAAATAAGGTCACGTTTCCCGAAGTGGGCCGGATGGAGACAATTTTTGTTCCAGGCGGCAGTTCGACATGGAGTGACAGGGCCGATTGGGTTGCGGA
>Ga0302320_10008856_pt1 | contig 21769 bp, 19 predicted proteins | sample Bog_T0_3_FD_202130 | JGI IMG/M metagenome (GOLD analysis project Ga0302320, IMG submission 202130) | Peat permafrost microbial communities from Stordalen Mire near Abisko, Sweden - Bog_T0_3 | ecosystem: Environmental > Terrestrial > Soil > Wetlands > Peat | place: Sweden: Abisko, Stordalen Mire...
TCGGCGTCAAAAAAAGCTGACACCAACCTTTCCGGGTGGATCATTTCCAAATCCCGATTCTCCAACGCGGGAAGCTGATCCATCTCCTTTTCACTGCCGCAGCGGATGGCTGCGCTGCCGCTGAACCCGCAAAAAAATCCCGCATTTTCCCGCTTGACATGGAAATCCGGCTTTGATATCTTGCCGCCGGCGTAGTGGAAGAACAGAACTTGAGCAAAACTTAAATAAAGAAAAAGGCATTTATGAAGAAAAATTTGGTGATGTTTTTTGGGCTTTCGCGCTGGGGCGTGGGAGCGGCATTTTTGGCTCTTTGCGCGTTCACTTCAATTTCGCGCGCCGACGTTGATATCCTGAACAATTTGGCCGGAGCTGGAGGTGTTGGAACTTATCCAACCGGTTCCGCTTATAACCAGAGTTCCGGCTCTTTAGCGGAGGAATTCACACCAGGGAGCAGCGCGAATATTAGCAGTGTAGTTTTAAGCCTCAATTTTAGTGCTTCGGACTCGGCGTCAGTTTACCTTTGGGATGTCACAGGGGGATCAGGACTTCCAAGCGGCTTGACGGGCGGCACCCTGTTGGGAAGCGTAAATCAGTCATCATCTGTAATCAACGGATTGAATGTTGCACTCACTGGTGGTAACACTTATGCAATTATATTGGGACCAGATGTTAATGGTCAAATGTCATGGAACACAACTGCAGCCGCTGGGAATAACGTGGCGGGAACATCCGTAAATGGTGGATTTTTTAATGTTGGTTTCGGTTGGCAAGATGAACCAAGTGCAATTAATCAAGTCAACTTCCAAATGGAAATTACTGCGGTGCCGGAAGTTCCAATGACGGGCGCAGTAATGGGCTTCGGCGTCTTGGCCATTGCCGTGTGCGGCATCCTGCGTCGCAACCTTCGGTCGGCAGTTTCCAGCGTCGCCTAAAGCAGTTCTGAAGATGTGGCACAGGCATCCTGCCTGTCGTGAAGGGCGGCATATTGCCGCTCTAAATCTTTTCCGGTTTCCAATCGCTACTGAAATTTCAACGCTCTTCCCGCTGGACCGTAAGGCAGGGATCCACGCAGGCGGGATGCCCCGTCGTGCTGAATAATACCGACCTGCGTTCAAAACGCCACTAATCGGCGGGATGGGCGGTGCTGTCATTTGGACTGCGCAGCCATGTCTGCGCTTTGGAACGACGCAACATGTCGCGTCGACCAAAGCGGCGAAACGTCGCCGCACTCCAAATTTGTTGCCCTTTGAAAGCAAATCAGTATCAGAATACGCTCGTTGCCAAAACGCGGCGGGCAGAGGACTGCCCGCTCTACCTACTGCGCGGCCATCAATACTTCGCGGCCATCATGCCCGATGGCGCAGCAGCGCCGCTTAGTGGAATTGATATAACCCATTGAACCCCAATGCATAATTGGTCTCAATTCCACTTCGTCGGCGAATCATCACGCGCGACAAAACGTCGGCCAAGCTTACACTTAAAGTTGAGCCTCATAAGTCGTTTATTTTCAGTGTTTTCTGCCCAATTCAACCAGATTCAACCCAAAAACCGTCGGAATCTCTTACGGTTTTCCAATTAATGCATTTCAACCATGAAAAGAAATAGTCTATTTAATATGATGTCAATTAACAAGTTACACGCTTCCACGCTTTCCGCTTTTTACTTGGCACAGGCTCTGCTAATTGGTAATCCGGTTGAATTAAACACCGAAAAACAACAAATAAACAAATAAACAAAGAGGAACAAAATGAAAAACAAATGGACAACACTGGCAGGCGTTGCAGTCGCCGTTCTCGGTTTCAGCGCGACGCTGCAAGCCACTCCAATTAATGGCACGATCAACTTCTCCGGCGGATTGATAACATTCACCAGCACAACCATAACATTCGACGGGGGCACTCCAATAGTGGATAACAGCCTGGGCAATGCACCGACGCTAAATTATGCCGGAACGGGAAACACCCCGGTAACTTGGGCGGGCAATAATACCGGCAGCTTTAATTATTCCCCAGGGCTTGGTGGTTTACTCAATCCGTTATGGACATTCACCTACGGTGGCGACAAATATTTCTTCAATTTGACTGCTATCAGTTCTTCATCCTATGTTGGTGGAGGACTTCCTTCGGTGACGGTTCACGGATTTGGAACCCTGTATATCCAGGACTCCGGCAACAATAATCTGTTTGATCCAACCTTGGGGAATTTTTCGCTAACCTCAACGGGCAGTGGTCCGGCTTCATTCTCGTTTCTTGCAGGCACTAACACCAATGTTCCAGATGGCGGCATGACTGTGATGCTGCTCGGCGCCGCATTGTCCGCGATGGGGCTGCTTCGCAGGAAGCTGATCGCCTGATGTGTCGGTCATTTTCGGTGTAATTAATTCGGGGCAGGGAATTGTTTCCCTGCCCTTTTTTTTATTTTCCGCGGTTGCCAGCCATGCAAAGCGGACACGGATTCCAAAACGATTTCGCGACCGGGACAGAAATTTCAAACGATTGGTCCGGATGAGTATTTTGATCGTGGCATGATTTGGAACGCCGGGCACCATCTCGGCTCGAAGGTGGCTTTCCATTCAGACTTGCCGAGGCGGTGTTCGGCACTCCGTTTGGGCAAACTATGCCACCACGGTTTTTTGCTGCATTTTGGATCGTGATTTGAGATTGTTGCCTTGGATTCAAACACCGTAAATAAACGATGAGCAACGCAGACATGCTGGCCTTCGCCAGTGCCATTTTTTGTGGCATCCTGGCGCTGATTGTCGCCTGGAATGAGCGGCGATCGCTGGCTCATTGGGCCTTTGTTTTGGGGATGGTGGCACTGGCCGTTGAAGACGTGTGCTTCGCCCTCACAGCAGATGCCGCTTCACCGCAGGAAATGGTTGCCTGGCAGAATTGGAGATTGATTGCCATGTCATTTCTCCCGGGGGTCTGGCTTATTTTCAGCCTGACGTATGCCCGCGGAAATTATTCAGAGTTTCTCAAACGATGGCGTTGGTTTCTGGCTGCGGCCTTTGGATTGCCAATCGGGCTGGCAATTGTCTTTGGCGACGATCTGATTGTTAAAGTCGGCCAAACGGAGACGGGTCATTGGATGTTTGTCCTGGGAATTCCCGGCACCGTTTTGAATCTTTTTTCCCTGCTCGGCGCGGTGCTGGTGCTGATGAATCTGGAGCGCACCTACCGGGCGGCGGTCGGGACCATGCTGTGGCGGATCAAGTTCATGATTTTGGGGTTGGGAGTGATATTTGCCGTGCAGGCTTACGTCAGCAGCCAGGTGCTCCTCTTCCACGCCCTGAACCTCTCTCTCGAAACCGTCAGCGCGACAGCAATATTATTGGGCGGCGCGCTGATTCTGCGTTCGCTTTTTCGCGCCGGACATTTCAACACGGATGTTTATCCGTCCCAGTCCGCCCTGCACAGTTCGCTCACCGTTTTGTTGGCCGGAGCTTATCTGCTGATCGTGGGGGTGTTCGCCAAGGTGGTTGTATTCCTCGGCGGTGATGCCTCGTTCACGTTGAAAGCGTTTGTGCTGCTGGTCGCCCTGGTTGTGCTCGCCGTTTTGCTGCTGTCTGACCGGGTGCGGCTGCACACGCGGCGGTTTGTGAGCCGGCATTTTCAAAGGCCGCTTTATGATTATCGGTCGGTGTGGCGGAGGTTCACCGAGGAAACGGCTTCCTGCGTGAAGCCGGCGGAATTGTGCCAGGCCGTCGTGAAACTGGTGACCGATATATTTCAGGCTCTTTCGGTGACCATCTGGCTCGTGGACGACAAGCGGGAAAATTTTATGTTCGCCACTTCAACTTTTCTGTCGGAAAGCAAGGCCAATGATCTCAAGCCCCAAAGCGCGGAGGCGATGGAAGTAATGGGCGCCTTGGAAAAACATCCCGACCCCCTTGATTTGGACGATTCGAATGAGGCTTGGACTGCCGTGCTCAAGCGTTGTCATCCCGATGAATTCCGGAAAGGCGGGAATCGTGTTTGTGTCCCAATGATGAGCGGTGGAGAAGTTCTGGGCTTGATTATTCTGGGCGACCGTGTCGGCGGAGTCAGTTTTTCCTGGCAGGATTTTGATCTTTTGCGGTGCGTCGCAGATCAAGCGGCTGCCAGTCTGCTCAATGCCCAGCTTTCCCAAAGGCTTCTGCAAGCGAAGGAGATGGAAGCTTTCCAAACGATGTCGGCATTTTTTGTCCATGACTTGAAGAACACGACTTCCACACTCAATTTGATGTTGGAAAATCTGCCCGTTCATTTTAACGATCCAGAGTTCCGGGCGGACGCTTTAAGAGGCATTGCGAAAACGGTGGCGCACATCAACCGCCTGATCGGACGGTTGAGCCTGCTCCGCCATGAATTGCAAATCAAACCCGTTGAATCCGATCTCAACGAAGTGGTGGCCAAAGCGCTGGCGGGTTGGGAAGAAGCCGCCGGTGTCAGCTTGATCAAAAACCTTGGTCCTCTGCCAAAAATTTCGCTCGATCAGGAGCAATTGGTCAAAGTCGTGACCAATCTGGTTCTCAATGCCCGGGAGGCTGTTTTGCCGGCCGGTGAAGTCCGCATCGAAACGGCGCAGCACAACGGCTGGGTGATTCTCACGGTTTCAGACAACGGCTGCGGCATGGCCCCGGAGTTTTTAAGCCGCTCGTTGTTTCGCCCGTTTCAGACCACCAAAAAGAATGGGCTTGGCATCGGGCTTTTTCAAAGCAAAATGATTGTCGAGGCGCATAAGGGCAAAGTTCAGGTTGAAAGCCAGCCGGGCAAAGGGACGACCTTTCGCATTATTTTGCCTCTGCTAAAACAAACTGGATGAATCCCAAATTGCTCATCGTTGACGACGACGACGAAATTCGCACACAAATGAAGTGGGCGCTGGCGAAGGACTACGACATTCTGGTCGCCGAAAATCGCGCCGACGCGGTCGAAACTTTTCAGGCGCGGCAGCCGCCGGTGGTTTTGCTGGACTTGGGATTGCCGCCCCAGCCCGGCAATCCGGAGGAAGGACTGGCGGCCTTGTCCGAACTGCTCGCCTTGGACCGGCTGGCCAAAGTGGTCATCGTCAGCGGACAAGGCGAAAAGGAGGTGGCGCTTCGGGCCATCGGAGCTGGGGCCTATGATTTCCTGTGCAAACCCGTGGAAATGGAAGAATTGAAATTTCTCCTGAAACGCTGCTTCCACGTCGCGCAGCTTGAAAGGGAATACCGGGAGATGCAGCAATTGTTGCAGGGCGATGCTTTTGAAGGCATGCTCGGCACCAGCCGTCCCATGCAGGCGGTGTTCGACAAGATCCGCAAAGTTGCCACCACCGACGCGCCCGTGCTGATTCTCGGTGAAAGTGGAACTGGCAAGGAAATGGCGGCGCGCGCCATTCATCAGAAAAGCAACCGGAAAAAGGGCCCGTTTGTGGCCATCAACTGTAGCGCGATCCCGGAAACACTTTTGGAAAGCGAACTGTTTGGCCATGAAAAAGGCGCGTTCACCGGCGCTCATGTCCAACGCATGGGACGAATCGAAACCGCCAATGGTGGAACGCTCTTTCTGGATGAGATCGGGGAAATTCCCCTGCCCCTGCAGGTCAAGCTTCTTCGATTTCTCCAAGAGCAGTGCATTCAGCGGGTGGGCGGCAGACAGGACATCCAAATCGAGGCGCGCGTGGTCGCGGCAACCAATGCCGATCTGAAGAAGGCCATGTCGGCAGGAACTTTCCGTGAGGATTTATTTTACCGCCTGGCCGTGGTTCAGATCGTAATGCCACCGCTTCGCGAACGCGAAAACGACATTCGGTTTCTGGCCCAATCCTTCCTCCAGCGGTCTGCCGTCCAAGTCAAGAAGGCGGGTCTGACATTCGACCGGGAGGCGGTTCACGCTTTGACCAGTCACCCCTGGCCGGGAAATGTGCGCGAACTGGAAAATCGCATCCGCCGCGCCGCCATCATGGCTGAGGGCAAACGCCTGACGGTTCAAGACCTCGAACTAACCCCCGTGGCCGGTGGGAACGTTGGCACCCTCAAGGAAGCGCGGGAAGCCGTGGAACGAGAAGTGGTCGAACGCGCGTTGCGAAAACATTCGGGGAAGATCTCCGTCGCGGCGGCCGAACTTGGAATCAGCCGGCCCACGCTCTATGAACTGATGGAAAAGCTGGGCATCGCCAAAGAATAGTCCCATCTTCCCATCCGTTTGTTTCCAGTCTCCGCTTTGCCGGAGATCGGCGAATCTGCTTTAAGGAGCCGGCACAATCCGGTAGAGCCGCCCTGGCTGGCCAAGCACAGAGACATCGAAATACAACTGCGACGTGTTGGTTAATGTCACTGTGTCGAGCGTGACCCAGGCATCCGTCGGACCAGTCTGGTTGATGTAATCCAGCCGCAACGAGTCGCCCACGTTTCCCATCAACTTGATTGCCGGGACAAAGTTCAGGTTCGCAGAGGGGGTGCCACTCGTTCCCGTTTGCCAGACACGGTAGAAGCGCTGCGGCGGAAGCGGCTCGGAAACATCGAAATAGAATTGCGAAGCGTTGCTCAACGTCATCGTAGCCATGGTTTTCCAACCTGCCGTGGAGCCGGCGGAGTCATCGCTGTAATCAAGGCCCACGGAACTTCCCGGCGGCGCCATCAGGCTGACAGCCGGAACCGGCCGCCGTTCAACCGTCGCAATCACGTTGAGCATGGCTGGCGCGCTGGTAACGGCGCCCCAGACGTTGCTGACGACAATCGTATATGCGCCGGCATTTGACGCCTGGATGCCGGACAGGCCCAGCCGGTTCGTGCAGCCCGCGACGGCGTTGCCGTTGAAAAACCACCAACAGGTTGGGAATGGCGAACCAGTGACGCTCGCTGCAAAGTTGACGGCACCTCCAACTTCAGCCGTTTGAGTTTGCGGTGGAATTAAAATAGTTGGGACGCTGCCGGCATTCACAGAATTCAGCGTCGGCGGCTGGTTCACCGCGTTCACCGTGACGATGAAACTTTGCGTCACAATGTTATTGTTCGCTCCGCTGTTGTTGACCGTCACCGTGATGGTTGCCGTCCCGTAGCAATATGCCGCCGGGGCAAAGTTCAACGCGCCGCTGGTGTTCGGACTCGTGTCATTGTAATTCACGGTTGGATTCGGAATCAAACCCGGATTGCTCGACACCGCCGTCACCGTCAATGTCTGCCGACGATAGTTACCCCCGGAACTGATTCCGCTCAAATTCACCATCTGCCGTCCCGCATTCTCGTTGATCGTCAGGTCGCTCAATGGGTTCAGCGTTGGAGGCGTGTTTAGAATCGAATTTGCGGGAACTGTATATGAGGTTTCATTCGAGAATGGGCTTTCGACGCCAAGTGAATCCACTGCCGTGGCTGCAAAATAATACTTGGTTCCCGGGACCAAACCGGTGATGGTTGCGTTTGTTGAAGTTGAACCGGCAACGGAAGTCTTGTTTGTATAGACACCACACGCCACCCCGTAGTAAATGTTGTAACCCACGACATTTGTGGAAATACTCGGATTCCAAGCCAGCATCACACTGCCAGTGGAAGGCATGGACGCGGAGCATGGCAGCGTCGAAACGCCGCCCCCAATTCCCAGCAGAGAAAGAACCGCACATCTAAACCAGACCAGAATTGTCAGCCGATAAAGCACGTTTTGTGTAACGCATAGCTCGTGCCAAGGCATGACGGAAAAAGGCGCGATCCGAAGACGCAGTGCTTCAGCGTCAAACCGGCGAAATTTCGCCGTGTTTGCAAGGGTTGCTAGCGGGATCGGCGCGCTGGAGGAGATTCCCGTTTTTTTTCACTTGTGGTGGTCTGTCCAAAATCCAGTCGTGATAAGACGGCCTTTGGACAAGTTCTGTCTTGAAAAAGGACAATCTCACTTTGCGAAACGGGCCAGCCAAGATTCAGCGAGGCGGGGCTCAAAATCGTGTGTCGTCCCGGTTAAAAAAAACGGCTTGCTGCGAAGCAAGCCGGGTTGGAAAATCAGCACGAAAAGCTAAAAATCAAAACATGGAAAATCTCTGCGGAACGTAGACAATATCGTAGGGTTTCAAGAAGAATTGTTCGTTCGCTTTCCCCTTGAGCACGTCTTTCAAATTTAACTTGTAATTTTTCATGATGTTTCCCTCGCGCCGGATCACAAGCACGTCTTTGGTATTGGCCGTGTTGTAATCAAATCCACCCGCCTCCATCACCGCTCCAAGGGCTGTAATGGGATGATCGGACATGATTTTTCCAGCGCGCATCACCATGCCGGTGACATAGATCGGAATGGTGGATCCCACCACTTCCACCGTGACCTGCTTTGAGGTCAGTTGCGTCGCATACAAATCCACCAGTTTCTTTTCCAACTCGAGCGGCGTCATCCCCACCACGTCCAAATCCCCGATCAGTGTCAGGGTAATTCTTCCATCACGCCGGATCTGCTGGGTTGTGTCAAAGGTCGGCGAACCCGGAAAGGAAATTTTCACCGCGTCCCCTTCCTTCAGCGTCAGTAATTCGGAATTTGTCGTCATCAACCCGCCAGTCATCGCGGCCTGCTCCTTGAGCACGTCGGCGGGTGGAAAAAATTGCGTCTGGCAGCCCGCGAGCATTCCGGCTGCAATGATCGCCACGGGCAGCAGTGCTAGCGAAACAAAATGACGCTTCCCCGCTGCGAAAATCTGAAGCGCCTTTGAATTTGCGTGTCTGTTCATTTTTTGTCTCCTGTGGGTCGTATTTCTTGTTTTGTCTCAACGAGCTTCTCATCGCTAATGGGGTTGAGGCTAACGTCTTCCCGGCCCGTGGTCAAAGTGAATTTGCAGAGAATTTGCAGGGATATTGGAACAGCCTGAAAGGCCGAAAGCCGCGCGCCAAACACTTTCGGGACGAACAATCTCTCCGCCAATAATCGCATAAACCAATGTTGCTGCCGCCAAAGCCCGTGGGCCGAACATTCGTGACGGAGTTGGCTTGATCTCCATCACCATCGCGTTCCCGCGCATCCGGCTGCCGGCGAATTACTCCAATCGCCTCGCGGCAGCGCGGCCCCGCCTCAAAGCCGTTTCGCCAGTTCCGCCTGGCTTCTCGCAAAGATTTCCTTGTGCAGCGAATCACCATGGGCATCCATCGTCACCACTGCCGGAAAATTTTCCACCTCAAATTCCCAGATGGCCTCCGGCGCGCCGAACTTTTCCATCATGTGGACGCTGCGCACCTTCTTGATGCAATCGGCCAGCACCTGCGCCGCGCCGCCGACCGCGTGCAGATAAACGCAGCCGAATTCCTTGCACGCCGCGAGCGTGCGGTCGCCCATGCCGCCCTTGCCGATGACGCCCCGGATGCCGAAGTCGCGGATGATTTGCGCCTGATACGGCTCTTCGCGGATGGAAGTCGTCGGGCCGGCAGCGGTCGCCTTCCACGAGCCGTCGGCCTGCTTCATCACCACCGGGCCGCAATGATACAGAATCCCGTCGCGCAGGCTCACGCCCGGCGGCAGCTTGCCGCCCTCGTGCAAATACTTGTGGACCGCGTCGCGCCCGGTGTGGACGATGCCGGAAATCAGCACCTCGTCGCCGACTTTCAGCGCCCGGATTTTTTCTTCGGTGAAGGGAAATGAAAGTTTAATCATGGCTTTCTAATTAAAGGCTGCATAACCAGTTGGTCAAAGAAACAATCTGATCGTCTTCAGTAAGATTGGCCGCGTTTTCAAAAACTCCACTCTCAAGCATATCCCAAATTTCGACTGCCATTTCCGCTTCAATCGCTGCACCAACAAAAAACGTGTGAGGCTTCAGCTTCTTTTTGGCAAAAGCCTTGTGGATTCGATCAAGAGCCGTCCGCGCAGTCTTCCAGTGCTCATCTGCACCGGCCGGATCAATGCCTCCTTTTAATTCTCCCAAAGCTATGTAAAATGAGTGGGTTCTCAAAACCACGCCGACTTCGTTCTCCTGACAGTTGAACAGACAGAGATCGACATTTTTGCCCTTCTTGCCGAGGAACGGAACTTTTCGATTGTAAACAAGGGTTCGGTGCTCTTTGGCCGTTTGCCAGCTTAATCCCCGTAAACTTAACTCAACGTCGGCATCATCAGTTGGCATATCTATCCACTTGTCAGTATCTGAATGAAGCCAACGGTATTTTCGCCCAGCCACCCGTAAGCAGGCAATAATGGCCCGCGTCAATTTCTTCTGGGCAATAAAACCGCCTACATTGCGCATTGAACCGCCGAGCGTGTCACCACGCGTAAGCAAAAAGCGAAAAACCAATTCTTCCACAAATTTGCTCCCGGCTGGTTCAAGATATTTTTCAATCAACCCTCCGACAGCTTCATGTTTGTCTGATTCTTGCAAATGATCCATTGCTTTATCGGACACACCCGCAGCGGTTATCAATGCGCCTTGAATCTCATCAATTTTCAGCAAGTCACGCGGCGTTTTTGCCTTTGCTGCTGTCACCTTCAATGCCCGCGCTTCCGCAACGAATGGAGATGCGCGACGGTTTTTCTCCAACGCCAACGCCACAAATCCGGCCCGAATGGCTTCATAAGTCGTCTCAAGATTCTTACTGGACTTGAGGTGTTGGCGGTAGGGCTTATTCATTCGCTTAAGTTTTTTTCCAGACATAAACGCATTTGCGTAATTGGTTGCGCCCATGCACCCCCATTTGTTGGCTGCTATTCCCTTTACCGTTTGGCAAAACCTGAACCTGTTCCACTTCAAAGCCAAGTTTCTCGGCAATTTCGGAAAGGATGATGTCCACAGAAACGCTCGCGCCAGCATAGCGAACATTGTCATTCACCATAAGAAGCAGAGCACCTGGTTTCATCGCGCGGGCACATTCCGCAATCACACAAGCCATCTCGTAAAAATAGCCGCGCACCATTCGCGGTATGCCGTCGTTGTTCAACAGGTCGAGTTTTTTCTGTGACTCCAAGTAAGCCAGGATTGCCTGCAAAAGCTCCTGATTGTCAGTTGCGGTAATTGCCGGCTTCCAGTTCGGATTGAGTGTCAGCAAATCTTTTGCCCGGTTTTCTACTGTGCAACTCAACATTTCCTGACGGAGTTTTACCAAGTCATCTTCGCCCACGCCAAGCAGCGCAAGTTCAAGCGCGTAAGTCCGGGTGTAGTCATAACGATTGCAATAGGGCGGCGAAGTGATGATGCAATCATAGGAATTTGCTTTTAGCTTTGGAAGGATTTCAAGACACGAGCCGCCATGAAGCATGATGTCCGCCCGCGAGCACGAAGTGGCGAATAAATCATTCGGCAATTCGCCCGCCAGCAAATCCGCGTCAATCTGGTGCAACTTGTCCGTTACGGCTTTGTCAAAAGGTAAGATTTCGCCCTTATCAAAAATCTTTTTCCCCTGACGCCTGCCGGAACGATAATCCCAGCGAAGATATTGGCCGTCCTTGCGTGTGTAGCTAATGGATTCGAGAATGCAAAGCAGCGCGAAGAAAAGAACGGCCTTGACCCGTGGGTTTTCGTCTTCAGAGGCTGCGAGAAAACGCCCCATTGCAGTTACCGTTTCGGCAGGATAAGCACCGCGAGTAATCCGCAGTTCGTTAATGGGCCTTTCCAGTTTTGATTTTTGCCACGGACGCTGGTCTCGCCAAACCACCAACCGCTCGACATCCGCCGGTTTCAAATCCAAATCAATAAGCTGTTTTGTGGCAATGACTGTTTGGCCAAGCGGGAGAAGTTCGATGCCTTCCGCGCGCATACCGAGTGCGCTCGCAGCAAATAAAGCAGTGCCGCTTCCGGCAAATGGGTCTAACACCATTCCGCCGGAAATGTGGTGTTCGTTCAAAAGATATTCCACCAGCCCCGCTGAAAAAGCTTCTTTGTATTTGAACCAGCGATAAACCGCTCGGCCTTTGTTTGCCTGAAAACTAACAAGTGAACGTGTAAGCGAATTCTCAACCGAAAGTTTTTTCTCCCATCGAAGTTCGGCCGCGTCATTCAACTGTTCGATGCGCTTAAGCTCGGCAGATTCCACGGGTGCTGCGGACGATAGCGATTCAATTGCTTCGGCCTCAACCACGTCATTTGATTCAAGCACCAGTGGTGTCATGTGATTAAAAGAATAACACAACTACAAAAATTCCAACATCGAACATTATTTTCAATACAACCACTTCCCAATTTTCCCATCCGCATCCAGCGTCACGCCCTGACGCCGATACGCCCAGCACATGTAGCTGATGCTGACGAAATACGACGCGGGCAGGCGGTTCGCCGCGCAAATCTTCACGCCCAGCAGCGTCGTCTTGCCGCCAAAACCCATCGGGCCGATGCCGAGTTCGTTCGCCGTCTTCAAAATATCCTGCTCCAGCGCATCCAATTCGGGGATCGGATTGCGGTCAGGAATTAGCCGGAGGAACTGCGTCTTGCTCATCTCGTAGCCGGTCGCGCGGTCGCCGCCGATGCACACGCCGAGGATGCCCGGCCCGCAGCCTTTGCCCTGCGCCTGCAACACCGCGTCGAGGATCGCCTTGCGGCAGCCGTCGAGGTCGCGGTTCGCGTTGAGCTTCTCGCTCGGCAGCGAGTATTGCGCGCCGACATTTTCGCAGCCGCCGCCTTTCAAGACCAAGCGCACGGAAATTTCCGGCGAGCGGTGCTGATGAAAATGAAACGCGGGCGCACCAGGCCCGCAATTCGTGCCGTCGTTCTTGCCCGTGAGCGAATCCACGGAATTCTGCCGGAGGAAACCTTTTTTCGTCGCCAGCTTCACCGCTTCGCGCGCCGTTTCCTCGAACACAATCTCGTCAAACCCGACCGGACAATTCACGTAAAACAAAATGCTGCCGGTGTCCTGGCAAATCGGCTGCGACTTGGTTTTCGCCAGCGCAATGTTTTGGTCAATGATCTTGAAGGCGTTGGCGGCGAGGGAATTTTTCTTCTCATTCTCCAGCGACGTGAGGATGGCCTGATGCACGTCGCCGGGAATCTCGGCGGACGTGCGGCGGATGAGTTCGACCAGCGAATCGTGCAATTGGTTCATCATTCTGCCGATAGCGTAAGACTTGGCAGCGAAGGCGTCAATTGCCGACGGTTTTCGCTGACCGTCCGGCCATGCCGTCCGCTTGCGCCTTTGATTCCACCTGCGGCCAGCGACAAGCTGTTTGAAAAAAATGCAACTTCTTCTGGACAGCCAGCCCCTTTTACTGCTTCAAATGTGTCCGAGCCAATGGCCAAAACCAAACGCATCGGAATCTTGACGGCGGGCGGCGACAGTCCCGGACTAAACGCGGCCATCCGCGGCGTCGGGAAAACCGCGCTCGGATTTTACGGGATGGAAATCGTCGGCTTCCGCGACGGCTTCCGCGGCCTGGTCGAAGAGCGCCGTCTCAAACTGGACAAGAACGCGCTCGCCGGCATCCTCACCGTTGGCGGCACCATTCTCGGCACCAGCCGCGACCGCCCGCACCGGATGCTCATTGACGGCCGCACGCGCGACATGACCGATGTCATTGTCGAGAATTACAAGAAGTCCGATCTCGACGCGCTGGTCTGTCTCGGCGGCGGCGGCACGCAGAAAAGCGCGCTGCATCTTTCCGAGGCCGGCCTCAACATCATCACCCTGCCCAAGACCATTGACAACGACGTGGCGATGACGGATTCAACCTTCGGCTTTGCCACCGCGCTGGACATTGCCACCGAGACGATTGACCGGCTGCACAGCACGGCGCACAGCCACCACCGCATCATCGTCGCTGAAATCATGGGGCATCGCGCGGGCTGGCTGGCGCTGGGCGCGGGCATCGCCGGCGGCGCGGACGTGATTTTGATTCCCGAAATTCCCTACAACGTCGAGAACATCGCCGAGGCCATCCGGCGGCGCAGCCGGCGCGGAACCAACTTTAGCATCGTGGCCGTGGCGGAGGGTGCCATGAGCATTGACGACGCCCGCGCCTTCACCGCCGCCGAAAACAAGCGTGGACGCGCGCGGACCTTGCACGACAAAAAGGAAGCCAAGATGGAGCTGGCCGCGCTCGAAGCCCGGCACACCGGCAACACAATGCGGCTGGCGCGACAGCTTGAGGAACTCACCCATCTCGAATCGCGCGTGACGATTCTCGGTTACGTTCAGCGCGGCGGCACTCCGTCCGCCGCCGACCGGCTGCTGGCCACGCGGCTCGGCAGCGCGTGCGCGGATTTGGTTCACGAGGGCGTTTTTGGCGTGATGGTGGCGGCGCGCGGCGACGGGACGGAACCGGTGCCGTTGGAAAAAGTGGCCGGGAAGCGCAAAATCGTCACGCCCGATCATCCGTGGTTGCAAACCGCCCGGCACGTCGGGACTTGTTTGGGGGATTAACCGCGGATTGCGCGGATTGAGTTTTTTGCCGGGCAGAAACTTGAATGCGAAATGAAGTTGAAAGCATGAAACGAGACAGGCTGCAAATTCAGACACCTACTCTTTGTAAGACTGCTATGATTACACCACGCATATTGGCAAAGCTCATTTTGGTCAGCAGTTGCCTGATCTTCTTTACTTGTGGGTGCCTTATCACCAGCAACATGGTCAATTTTTGGCCATTGCTATATAAGCCCTCTTGTGATGTTCAGCCAGTTCTGGCGATTCAGATGCCAGTTTACGTCGAAACACTTGCTGGTTGTCCCAGAGACGAGACGATCGTCGAAAACGGACTGGGCGGGGCGGGCCACCGTGCACCAGATGACGAGAAGGAGTTTTTTTATTTTAGGAAAGGCAAAGGCGAGTTTGACTATGATGTCCAATACGAATTTCACGTCTTCTTCAGTGAGGCTGCGGCGGTAAAGTGGTATGAATCAGAGAAGCGCTGGAGGTCAAAGGACGACCCGGTATTCCAGGAGATGAGCGGAGATAGCGGAATTGCCTGCCTTCACTACACGAAGCAGGAAAGAGCCGATCCAGAAGGTGGATCAGTTCCGTTGGGCGATTACCACGCGCGAGCATCATTCCGGCTACGCAACACCTTTATTTCCATCACTACGAACGAGCGCACATCCAAAAGCGACAAGCTCGCATTTGCGGTCAAAGACTTGGCGCAGATGCTGACGGTCGCTTTAGCGAACACAAACAAATTGTCAAAATGAAGCAGCCAAAAATCGGGATAAGCTGCAAAATTTTAAGCCTCGCTCACGACGTTCGCACTTCCGAAAAAGATTCAGCCCTTGATGACTGTCGCGCCGGAAGCCGGACGGGAAACGAAAATGGTCGCCTCAATCCCGGTTTTCGCCTTGTAGTCGGCGGCGATTTGTTTTGAAATCGCGTCCACCGCGTCCGTTTTGACCAGCGCCACGGCGCAGCCGCCGAAGCCGCCGCCGGTCATGCGGCAACCCCAGACGCCGCCCTTGATGCCGATGCCCCCGGCAATTTCCACAATCGCGTCCAGTTCCTTGCAACTCACTTCGTAATCGTCGCGCAGCGAGGCGTGGCTCGCATACATGAGCTGGCCGACGGTCGGCCAGTTCGAGGCGCGAATGCCCTCGGCGGCGTGAACCGTGCGCTCAATTTCGCCGATGACGTGCCGCGCGCGCCGATAGACCACCGCGTCCATTTTGCCCTTGGCGGCTTCCAGCGCGTCGGCGATCGCGTCGCGGAGCGAACTTACTCCCAGGATTTTCGCGGCGGCTTCGCATTGCGCGCGGCGTTTGGCGTATTCGCCGCTGCCCAGCTCGTGTTTGACATTGGTGTTGGCAATCAGCAACTGGACGGATGGATCGCTCATCGGCACCAGTTCCGTCTTGCGTGAGCGGCAATCGAGCAGCAGCAGATGGTCTTCGAGACCCATCACCGAAATGAACTGATCCATGATGCCGCAGGGAACGCCGGCAAATTCGTGCTCGGCTTTCTGGCAGAGGAGCGCCTTTTCCACCGGATCCATTTTTTTGCCGGTGACGGTTTCGAGCAGCGTCGCGGTGCAGACTTCGAGGGCCGCGCTGCTGGAAAGCCCGCCGCCCAGCGGAACGGTTGAAATCATGGCGACGTCCAGCGCGGGAATTTTTTCACCGCGTTTTTGAAATCCGGCGACCACGCCGCGAACGTAATTCGACCATTTGGGCGAACCTTTTTCCACCGGCTTTGAAACGTCAATCTTCGCCGTCTCGTTGAATTGCGCGTCGTGGATGGAAATAACCGGCGACGCGGAGGCCGGAGCCAGATCCGCCGCCATGACGGCATAACGCTCGATGGCCATGGGCAGGACAAAGCCGTCGTTGTAATCGGTGTGCTCGCCAATCACGTTGACGCGGCCCGGCGCACCGACAATCCAGCGCGGGGCGCGTCCGTAAATGTTTTGGAATTGCCGGGTCAGTTCAATGGACAGTTCAGGCAGTTTCATTTGCAAATACAACAAAATTGCGCCGGAGGTGGTATGGATTCCGGCGCGCGGTAAAAAATTTCTACATCAGGCCGTTGGCGGCTTTTTGCCTCCGCGCACGGCGCCCACCAGCATCAGGACGCCGAAGACCAGGAGCAGAACGCCCCAGACGATGTTGATGTTCACGCCGACCCGCATCGAATCGGAGGAATTGACGGCGCCGTAGCCGATGAGCAGCACGCCGATGAGCGAGAACATAAGGCCGATTGGCCAGCGAATATCGAGTCCCATAAAGTCAGTTCCTTTTGTTTTTTTTGGTTTACCAGAAAATGATGTTCAAAATGATGCACGCAATAATCAACACCGTGCCGACGATTGGCGGGCGCTGATACCAGGGCTGGTTGTGATCCACGGTTTTGGGCGTGAGCGAATAAACGAGGCCTTTCAATTGCTCGTCGGTCTTGGTGCGCCGCGTCGCCAGCGAGAGGAACACGGTGACGAGGAAGCAGGCGGCAAAGGCGAAGATGGCCAGCCAGAAGTTCTGGGCCATTTCGCTGGGGAATTTGGAGACCACGCCGAGATAGCCTCCTTTCATGTGGTTGATGACATGGCCGGCGGCATCCACGTTGCCGGTGGTGGTGGTGAGCGCGTGAAAAACTGTCGAGGCGGCAATGCCGCTGAACAGTCCGATGAACGCGGCGACGCCGGTGGTTCGTTTCCAGAACATGCCCAGCAGGAAGGTGGCGAACACCGGGGCGTTCACAAAGCCGAACACGAGCTGGATGATGTCCATGGCGTTGTTGTATTGCTTGGCAACATAGGCGCAGCAAATGCTTATCAGGATGCCAACGACGGTGATGAATTTGCCCATCCAGAAATAGTGCGCATCGCTCTTGTTCGGCGCGAAATAAGCCTGATACAGGTCATAGGTCCAGATGGTGTTGAACGCGGTGACGTTGCCCGCCATGCCGGACATGAACGAGGCGAGCAGCGCCGTGAGCGCCAGTCCCATCAGCCCGGGCGGACAGTATTTTTTGAGAAGCGAAAGAATGACGCTGTTGTAATCGTTCTCGGCAATGCTGTTGTAAAGCCCTTCGTGGATTTGATCGTCGGAAAGTTTGGTCGCCGCATTGCCAGCGATCAATTTGGTCACTTTCGCGGGATCCACTGTCACACCGAGCGCAACGCCGACGGCCTTGACGGCAGCGTCATCTGCTGGGTTGGCATTTTTCACCAGATCTACCGCCTTGTCATAATTCGCCTGCGAAACAATCGGCGGCGGGATGCGATAATTCTTGTTCGGCATCGAGGCCAGGGCGATGGCGATCATGCCGGGCAGGATGACCAGCAGCGGGAAAAGCATCTTGGGCACGGTGGCGATGAGCGGGGTGTTGCGGGCGGCGGTCATGTTGCGGGCCGCCATGGCGCGCTGGACCACGAGAAAATTGGTGCACCAATAACCGAACGAAAGCACGAACCCAAGACCGAAGACGACGGCAAACCAATCCACGCCCAGGGGATTGGCGGCCGGCCCGGCCAGCACCGGAGTCCACGCGCTTGACCAGGCATCCGGCGCGTAGTGGACGCCGGCGGGCTGAAGATAAAACGCGGCGGGATTGGTGGCCACGCCCTGCAACGCATGATTCATCGTGTGCCATCCACCGGCATCCTGCAGCCCAAGATAAACCACCGGCGCAAAGCCGAGGACAATCATGAAAAACTGCAGCACCTCGGTGTAGATTGCCGAGGTCAGTCCGCCTTTCAGGACGTAGAGCAACACGACACCGGAACAAATCCACAAATAAATGTCATAGCTGCCAAAGTTCATTCCCAAAATGTTCGTGTCCAATTTCCACGGCAGCAGGTTGGTCAGCAGCCGGGCCAGCGCATCCATGGAAATGCCGGAGGCGAACACAGTCATCACGGCAAACAAGAGCGCATTCAGCGCGCGAACGGGTTCGTTGAAACGCATCTTCAGGAATTCCGGCACGGAACGCGCCTTGGAACCGTAATAAAACGGCATCATGAATATCGCCAGAAAGACCATCGCGGGAATCGCGCCGATCCAGTAAAAGTGGATCTGCGCGATGCCGTATTTGGCTCCGCTGGCCGCCATGCCGACCAGTTCCAGCGCGCCGAGATTGGCGGCCATGAAGGCCAGTCCCGTCACCCAGGTGGGAATGTTGTGGCCGGATATGAGAAAATCCGACGAGGTTTTCATGTAGCGCGCGAGCACCCAGCCGATGCCCAGCACGAAGGCGACATAGGCAATTAAAATAGTGTAATCCACCCAGGCGAGATGTATTGGTTGCATAAGAGTTTGAAGTTTTTAGCGAATTGCCGCGACAATGTCAATCCCATTGCTTTTCACCGGCGACTGTGCTTTATTGAACGCGAAATTAAAATATATGCCAACGAAAATCGAGGAAAAAACGCGCGAACTGTGCCAGACCATTGTTGACCAGCCGGAAATGACTTCCATCCGCCGGCGCATTGACGCGTTTCTGGCCGATGCCGGGGCGCGCGGCCAATATGAAACGGTGATGAGCAAGGGCAACGCGCTCCACGAAAAGCAACACAACGGACTTACGCTCGACGGCGTGGAAATCGCCGATTTTGAAAAGCACCGCGACGAGCTGCTGAAAAATCCCGCCGCCCGCGGCTTTTTGGACGCGCAGGAGGAACTGCATCAGCTTCAGCATTCCATCCAGAAACAGGTTTCCAAAACATTCGAGCTGGGGCGCGTTCCAACCGAAGCCGATTTGGAGGAAGGCTCCTGCGGCCACGGCTGCGGCTGCCATTAGTGAAAAAGCGGGAAGATGGCTGAAGGTTGGTGCCCCGGCAAGGACTCGAACCTTGGACCAATTGATTAAGAGTCTCCTTGTTGACAGTTTTACCATGTTGTGCCATGTTTTGCCAAGACGGTTGAATCCGTTGAAAACAAAGGCAAAACCGAGCAAATGGCGACAACATGAAAAAGCACGATGCAACAACGCTAAACCCAGAAAGTGGCGCAGAAATGGCGCAGAAAATAACTGCGCCACTTTCTACCGCCTCAAAATTCACACCGGCTCACTGGCGAGAAAGAGTCTTTCGCCGCACTTACGAACACGACGGGAAAGAAATCGAGGTTCAAGAGTTTCGCGCTCGAATCCAACACGCGGGCAAGCGCGAGGAGATCGGACTTGGCTCAAATGACCGCGAAGCCGCCAGCCGAACAGCCGCCAAACTTTACGCCCGCGTAAAGGCCGCTGGATGGACGGTTGCGCTGGCAGAGTTTGCGCCGGACCGCACCGCCGCCAAGGGCGTGCCCACTGTCGGCGAAGTGATCGAGTCCGCGAGCCGGTCCGCTGACATTGGCGCGAACACGCTGCGCGGCTATGTCATTTGCTTTCGGAAACTCGCCGCCGACGCTTACGGCATACGCTCCGGCACCAGCCGTTTTTACCATGCTGGCGATGCGCTCGCCAAGTGGCGCAAGCGCGTGGATTCAATCCGCCTCGACAAATTGACGCCGAAACGGATTCAGGCCGCGCTGGACCGCAGGATAGAAGCCGCCAAGGGCAACCCGCTCACCGAGCGCAAGGCGCGAATCACCGCCGCCTCGACATTGCGCCAAGCCAAGGCACTTTTCGCGCCGGACCGCAAACTCCCCTTTGAAAATTTGCTAAACCCGTTTGCGGGCGTCGCCGTGAAAGTCGGCACGCCACCGAAATACGTTTCAACGGTGAAAGCGGGCGACCTTATGCGAGCCGCCAAAACCGAACTGGCAACCGCCCCGATTTACGCCAAACCGCCAAAGGATGAGACGGAAGAAAAACACCGCGAGCAAATCCGTTTGCAGAATGTCGAGGCTTACAAAGTCTTTTTGCTGGCACTTGGTGCAGGATTGCGTGCCGCCGAAATTGATAATTTGCAATGGCAGCAAATTGACGCCGCCGCGAATACAATTCGAGTTATGACGACGGCGACCTTTGAAACGAAAACGGATTCAAGCGAGCGCGAGGTTTTCGTGGACGCTGGACTCATTGCCGAGCTTGAAAAATACCGCGCCGCCGCCACTTCGCTTTACGTCCTCGAATCCGAACGGCAACCCAAGCCCGGCGCAGCCGTCGCCAGCTACCGCGCCGAAACCACTTTCGGCATTTTGAAAAAATGGCTCCGCGCTCACGGCATCACCGCGCACAAGCCGATTCACACCTTGCGGAAAGAGTTTGGCAGCTTGGTGACTGAATCCGCCGACATTTTCACCGCCAGCCGCCAGCTAGGGCACGCGAGCATTGCGTTGACGGCGACTTACTACGCCGAAAACCGCCGCCGCGTTGCTCCGCTGATCGGCGCAATGTTGAACCCGCCAGCCGAACCCAAAAAAGGAAAGGCCGCGAAATGAAACAGCACAGACAAAATGAAGGAAATCAATTTATGAAGAAATCACGTTGCACAACGGATAAAAAAACTCTCACCAAAAAGGGGATAAAGGCCGCGCTGGTTGAATCAATGTTTCCGAGCGGCGTGACCCCGAAGCAGACACTAGCTGAAAGAATTGTTTCAAGCTGGACAGATTGGCGGTTGCGCGATGATTGGATTAAACAAAATCCGACTGAAGCCGAAAAAGTTGCCACATGGGGCGACCAATGGCAAAAAACAGTCGCGGAAGAAAACGACGAAAAGTATGATGATCTAATTGCGGAGTTTGGCAGTTCATTTTTAATTGCATTGCTGCGTGAAGATGCAGGCTTTTTTAGGGGCATTGCCGCCGCGATTTCAAAACGAAAGCGCGTTGCCTCAAAAAGAAACGACAAACCAAAATTATTTGACTGGAAAGATTTTCTTTTGTTAAAGGAGGCTCATCAGGGAAAAGAAAATGTTTATCGGCTTGCCAAGTATCTGAAAGAGTCCGGCATTGCACAGAAATCAGAAAAACTCGAAGGGATAACAGCGGACTTGTTTCGCCGCCGCAGAAAACTTAAACTGCCAAAGATTTCTTCAAAGGGGTAACACTTCCGGCAACATCTGCCGAAGTTGCCATTTAGATTGTTTCATCGTGCCGTGCGAAAATGCGGCACGATGTTAAACATACTACAAACGGACGCCGCGCTGACTGTCGAAGAACTCGCAGCGCGGATTAAATACCACCCCGAATCGGTCCGGCGTGCCATCCGGCAAGGGCGAATCCATGCGCTTCAATTCGGCGCAGGCTGGCGAATCCCCGCGCCGGAAGTCGTCAGAATCCTCACCACCGGCCTGCCCTACTCGAAAGGCCGCGCGTGAAAAACTTCACCCGCAAAAAATACGCCAGCGGCAGCACCAAGCGCGCTGTCGAGGCGCTTATTAAACGCGGCTGGTTTCCCGGTTGCCGCACGGCTGATTTGAAACCAACCAAGCGCCGCCGCACTTCCCGGATGGAGGCCGGTTGCCATGCACAATGATTCAATTTCCGCACACGGCAACCGCGACAACATTCTTGAAGCCAAACGCCGCTTGCCATTGCCGCAACTCATGGCGCAACTCGG
>Ga0302320_10008861_pt1 | contig 21761 bp, 20 predicted proteins | sample Bog_T0_3_FD_202130 | JGI IMG/M metagenome (GOLD analysis project Ga0302320, IMG submission 202130) | Peat permafrost microbial communities from Stordalen Mire near Abisko, Sweden - Bog_T0_3 | ecosystem: Environmental > Terrestrial > Soil > Wetlands > Peat | place: Sweden: Abisko, Stordalen Mire...
GCCGACGTGCACCGCCACGTCTCCTCCGCCATCCGTTTCGTGCTGGAAGGCGACGGCGCTTATACCGCGGTCGATGGCGAGAAGACCGCGATGAAGCATGGCGACTTCATCATCACCGCCAACTGGGCGCCGCACGATCACGGCAATCCCGGCAAGCAGCCGGTGATGTGGCTGGACGTGCTCGACATGCCGACCGTCAATCATTTCGACACGTCCTTCGGCGAGCACTACGAAGAGAAGATGCAGAAGACCAATCACGCCGACGGCGATTCCTTCGAACGCTTCGCCTCGGGCGTGTTGCCCGATGGTATGCCGGCGGTGCTCAACCGCAGCCCGGTCATCAACTACCCCTACGCCAAGATGCGGCCGATCCTGACGCGTCTCAAAGACACCGACGATGTCGACAAGCGTCATGGCGCGCGGGTGCGCTACGCCAATCCAATCAATGGCGGCCCGGTATTGCCGACCATGGGCGCTTATCTCTCGCTGCTGCCGAAGGGCTTCAAGGGCGAACCCTATCGCTCGACCGACGGCGCCATCTTCGCTTGCGCCGAAGGCCAAGGCACCACCGTCGTAGACGGCAAGACGATCGAATGGGGCATCAACGACGTGTTCGTTGTACCGTCCTGGAAGCGTTACACGCACCACGTCTCGAACGAAGCCGTGCTGTTCTCGATTTCCGACCGGCCGGCGCAGGAAGCGCTCGGCATCTGGCGGGAAGGGAACTAGGCGCCTAGCGCCGGCGTTCCTATATCAACATAGCTGCGCCGCTTGTGGCGCGGCGGTTGGCCTATGCGGCTCGGAGTACCTCATGCAGCTTGAACAACTCACGGCGGGCCACGGCACGCTCACGGCCGCCCGCATTGGCCAAAATACGGGGGCTGGCCCAGATATTGTGGTGCTGCATTCGCTATTAAGCGACCGCCGCGCCTTCGATCCGGTGCTGCCGGCGCTATCGGCCAAGCATCGCGTCACGCTGATCGATCTGCCGGGCTTTCACGGCTCGCAGCCCTGCCTGCTGGCGCTCATCGACGCCTACGTAGCGGTGATCGAGGACGGCTTCGAGGAATTCGGCATCGCCAATGACGCCATCCTCATCGGCAATGGCTTTGGGGGTACGCTGGCGCTGGCCTTCGCGCTCGCGCATCCCGAACGTATTGCCAAACTGCTGCTCTGCGATGCCGCCGCCGGCTTTCCCGTCGACGGCAAGAAGCAGTTCGAAGTCATGGCCGCCAAGGTGGCCGAGGGCGGGCTCGGTTCGATTGCCGAAATCGCCGCCAAGTGCGTGTTCTCGCCCGGTTATCTGGCGGCGCATCCGGAAGCGGTCGAAGAGCGTAAAAAAGTTCTGCTCGAAATCGATCCCAAGGCGTTCCAACACGCCTGCAAAATTTTGCAGGAGGCCGATCTCGAGCCGATGTTGCATCGATTGGCCGTGCCGACGCTGATTGTATGCGGCGAGTTCGACCAGGCCACGCCGCCCGCGCTAAACAAGGCGATCGCCGACAAAGTCGCGGGCGCGAAATACGTCGAATTGCCCGGCTGCGGCCATTGCCCGCCGCTCGAACAGCCGGAGCAATTCATCGCGGCGATCAAGGGGTTTGTCGGGCTTTAGTCATTCAACGCAATCATATTTCCACGCGAAATCCCACTTCGATCACCGCGTCGTGCGGAATCTTGAAAAAATCCGGCGCCCGGCTGGCAACCCGGTTGAGCAGCGAAAATATCGCAAATGGAACGGCGCCGATATGCGATCCGGATTCGCGGCGCACGATCGTCTCGTGCGCGAGATAATAGTTCTTGTGATCCAGATCGGCGTCGAACCCAAGCTTGTTGCAATTGATAAGGCTGAGCGGAATGTCGGGCGTCTGCATGAAGCCGAGCTTTACCTGGATGCGGTAAAAGCCATGTCCGAGACGTTCCACCTGGTGGCGCTCATGGAACGGCACGCGCGGCCGGCGGTCGGATACAAAGGTCAACAGCACCACGGTCTTGTGCAACACGCGATTGTGCTCGATGTGCCGCAACAGCATCGGCGACGCGCCATATTCGACCTTGGTAAGCCAGACCCCCAATCCGGGCGCCCGGCCGATGACCGTCTTGTCGGCATAATCGAGAAACGATTTGAGCGGCATCGACATCTCATGCAAACGATGCTTGACCGCCGACGAACCCGTGCGCCAAGACAGCATCAAGATGGCGATTGCCGCGGCGATAATCACCGGAAACCAGCCGCCAGCCACGATCTTCATCATATTTGACACCAGGAATGTCGCGTCGATTGCGCCGAAGGCCGCGATCACCGGAACCGCGACGGCGCTCGGCCAGTGCCAGCGCCCAGTAGCGACGCGGTAGAGCAGGATCGTGGTGATCAGCATCGTGCCGGACACGGCGATGCCATAGGCGGCCGCCAAATTGTCGGACGTTTTGAAAAGGACGACGGTCAGAAGCGTGGCAACCATCAGCAGCCAGTTGGCCGCAGGTATATAGATCTGGCCCGCTTCATCGCTCGACGTCGATATGATCTTGGCGCGCGGGCATAGCCCCATTTGCATGGCCTGGCGCGTCAGCGAGAACACCCCAGAAATCAGCGCCTGCGATGCGATGATAGTGGCGAACGTAGCGAGCACGACCAACGGGATCAGCGCCCAGTCCGGCGCCAATTTATAAAATGAATTGCCGGCCGCCTGCGGGTTGGTGAGGACCAGCGCGCCTTGGCCAAAGTAATTGAGCAGCAGCGCCGGCAAGACCAGGCCAAACCAGGCCCGGCGGATCGCGGTGGGACCCACATGGCCCATGTCGGCGTAGAGTGCCTCGCCTCCGGTCAGCGCAAGAAATACCGCGCCGATCACTGCGAAGGAGATGAATGGGTCCGCCGCCAGGAAGTGCGCCGCCTCCATCGGATTGATCGCATGCAGGATGACCGGCGCCGCCCAGATATTAACGGCTCCGAGGGCGCCGAGGACGACGAACCAGATCACCATGATGGGACCGAACAGCCGGCCTATGCTCTCGGTCCCGTAGCGCTGAATCGCGAACAATCCGATCAGGATGATCAATGTGACCGGCACGATGAATGTTTCAAATGCCGGTGCGATGAGCTTGAGCCCCTCCATGGCCGAAAGCACCGATATCGCCGGCGTGATGACGCCGTCGCCGTAAAGCAGTGCGGCGCCCACGATGCCGAGAAAGACGAACGCCGGAAGCTTTGCGCCGTTGGCAATCTTGCCTTCCGCGACCAGCGATAACAGCGCCAGAATGCCGCCTTCGCCTTCATTGTCGGCGCGCAGGACGAAGACGACGTATTTCAACGACACGATCACCATCAGCGCCCAGAAGATCAGCGATACGATGCCGAGCACGTCGCCAGGCAGCGGAACCGGGTGACCGATACCGGTAAGGGCAACCTGAAAAGCGTAGAGCGGGCTCGTCCCGATATCGCCATAGACCACGCCGAGCGCGGTCAGCGCGAGAAACCAAGGACCGCCGGCATGATTGAGATAATTCGGTTGATCGGCGCGGCCTACCGACTTTGCTCCGGTGGCCGCGGCGCGGGAAACACTAAGCGCTGCATTCGAGGCCATCTTAGTCCCCAACCACCTTGCAAGCAGCTTCGCTCGCGACCGCCTATCCCATTCAAAATTCACGCCAAATGGGACAGATCTTGCGCAATTTTATTACTTGTTTACCCGGCGCAATGGCGTGTTTAACCGAGCGCTTTCATCACCGCACTCGCAATCGCCGCCGTGCCGTCCTTACCGCCATATTCCATCGGTTTGATCCCCGCCGCATAGGCCTTGTCGACCGCGCGCTCGATGCGCATCGCTGCTTCGGCCGCGGGTGAATGATCGTGCTTGTCGGCGAGCCAATCGAGCATCATCGCGGCCGACAATATCATCGCGGTCGGATTGGCTTTTCCCTGGCCCATGATGTCGGGCGCCGTGCCGTGGCAGGGCTGGAACACGGCATGCTTGTCGCCGATATCGGCCGAGGGCGCGATGCCTAAGCCCCCGATCAATCCGGCGGCGAGATCGGAAAGAATATCGCCGAACATGTTTTCCATCACCATGACGTCGAAATCCCACGGCTTCTTCACCATCATGGCGGCGCAAGCATCGACATAGAGCAGATCGGTTTTCACATCGGGGAATTTCACCTTGCGCTCGGTAAAGATTTCGCGCTGCCAGTTGAAGGCCTTGAACACATTGGCCTTGTCGACAAGCGTCAAACGGCCGGGTTTGCCGCGCGTTTTGCGCCGCTGCGCCAGCTTGAGCGAAAAGTCGAACAGGCGCTCGGTGGTCTTGCGCGTTACCACCAAAGTTTCGCGCGCCTCGTCATGCGTGGTGACGCCTTTGCCCATCGAGGCGAACAGGCCTTCGGTCGATTCGCGAATGAGCACGAAGTCAATGCCGTATTCCTGCGCGCCGACAATCGGCGAGGGCACGCCCGGCACTAGCCGTGCCGGCCGCACGCCGGCATAGAGATCGAAAATAAAACGCAGCTCCACCTGCGGCATGATTTCGGTGCTGTCGGGATAGCGCACGCTGGGCAGTCCGCAGGCGCCGAGCAGAATGGCGTCGGCTTCCTCGCACAGTTTGATGGTTTTTTCCGACATCGACTTGCCGGTGGCCTTGTATTCTTCCGCGCCCGCTGGCGCTTCGCTAAAGCGGAATTTGAGGCTCGGCGTCGTGTTCTCGATATGGCGCAGAATGTCGAGCGCCGGTTTCATCACCTCGTGGCCGATGCCGTCACCGGGCAGAACGGCGATATGGAAGGCGGTGTTGGCGGACATGGTGTGTTTCCGGCTGGTCTTATGGGCGATGGGTGGGTAATGAATACGTCCGTGCGCCCATGCGCAAGGGATGCAAGGGAAAATTGCCATGCCCCGTTTCGCGGCCAATCTGGGTTATCTGTTCACCGACCGTCCGCTATTGCAGCGCATCGACGCGGCGGCGGCCTCCGGTTTCAAGGCCATCGAATTGCAATTTCCCTATGACGTGCCGGCCGGCCAGGTGCAGGCGGCGATTGCCCGCAACAAGCTCACGATGCTGGGCGTCAATACGCCGCCCGGCGAGCGCGACGGCGAATTCGGTCTGGCCGCGCTGCCGGGCCGCGAAAAAGATTGGCAGGCCTTGTTCGCGCGCGCGCTCGATTACATCAGTGCGATCGGCGGCAGCGCCATTCATTGCCTGGCCGGCAAGGTGGCGCCCGAGCAGCGCCCCGCCGCCGAGCGCGTCTATATCGAAAACTTAAAGGCCGCCGCCGATCTCGCGGCGACGAAAAACATCACGTTGCTGATCGAGCCGATCAATGCGCGCGACCGGCCGAATTATTTTCTCAACCACGTCGAACACGCCGCCGACATCATCGCCAAGGCTGGCCGGCTCAACATCAAAATGCAGTTCGATTTTTATCATGTGCAGATCGTCGGCGGCGACCTGATCGCGCGGCTCGAAAAATTCATGCCGGTCATCGGCCATCTGCAATGCGCGGCGGTGCCGACGCGCCACGAGCCGGACGAGGGCGAGATCAATTACAGCGCGGTGTTTGCCGCCGCCGATAGGCTTGGCTTTACCGGCTGGATCGGCTGCGAATATCGGCCGCGCGGGCGCACCGAAGCGGGGCTCGGCTGGGGCAAGGAATTCGGCCTCATTGCCACGCCTTAACCCCCAATTAACCATCAAACTTCTTGATAAGCCTCACTTTTTCGCTTTCCCGTGCCGCCCTTGCTTGCTAAACAAAGCGCATGTGGGGACGCCGCAAACCGACCGAACCTGAAAAGCCCGAGGCGCCCAATGCGCTCAAGGACGCGGTGCGCGACGCGCGCATTGAAGCGGCCGAGCGCTCCGGCGTGGTCGTCGATCTGCGCGACGCCGAACTGGCGCGGCTCGAACTGCTCAACGAAGCGCTCGACCCGCTGTTCAAGGAAATCCCGGCCGATGTCGAATTGTTCGATCGCGGCGTTTCGCATGGCGACGTACCCCGGCTATGGATCGATGTGGTCGCGCATGTCGAGATGGGCCGCGACAAGCGGCAATTCCGTTTCGTGCAGGACACCCGCTATGGCCGCGCGGTGCTGGCGGAAAGTTACGAAACCGCCGATATCAAGCAGGCCGTGACGCGCTACGTGGCGCGCCGCATGGTCGAGCGCGAGCGCGCGCTTTCGGATGACGCGCCGTTCGGGCAGGCTGCCGCGCAAAAAATGGTCGAGCACGAGCAGCGCCGCAGCCGCCTGCGCGCCTTCCGCACTTTCATCTATGGCGTGATCCTCGGCGTCGCCGCGCTGTTCGTGTTCGCGCTGCTGCACGGGCCGCGGGCTTAAGAAAATAAATTCATCCGCTTCTGCTCGACCATTTCGCCGGCGGGCGTGATGCCGCGCGAGATCAATTCGCAGCTCCACGCGCCTTTCTCGCCGCCGATCTTGTAGAGATGATAGGCCGCGGCGGCGTGACCCGCGCCCGGCACAGCGGAGGCCGACGGCACGCCGACGGCCGGAATTTTTCCGCCACCGGGACCGCCCAGCCATGACAACATGGATAAGTGGTCGTGGCCATGGATCACTAGTTCGGCGCCGAATTCCGCCAGCAGCTTCAAAAGAACCTTGGCATCGAGCAACAGCTTATGCCCGGCGGCGACGCTGACCGGCGGATGATGGATCATCACCACGCGGAACAGGTTTTCGTCCTTCAAGTCGTTGAGAATGGCGACGAGTCCCATGAGCTGCTTGTTGCCTAAGAGCCCGGTCGCCAATAGCGGCGCGGTCGGAACCCCGCTCGAGAGGCCGACCAGCGCCACTTGTCCGCGCCGGCGCAAATAGGGAAAGCCGGCGCTGCCGTCGTCGTCGGTCATATAGGGGCCCCAGACGCGCGCGGCATATTGAATGGCGTCGTTGACATAGACATCGTGATTGCCCAGCACAAAACTCACGTCGCGCACGCTGCCCAGCGTTTGCAGCCAGTCGCGGCCGCGCAGGAATTCGTCCGGCAGACCGATATTGGCAAGGTCCCCGGTCACCGCGATGTGGTCGGGCGCCCGTTGCGCCATGTCGGCGGTGATTTTTGCGAGCACCGCCGGATCGTGCACGAAGCGGCGCTTGCGCTGCCAGTTGACATAGCCGGTCAGCCGCTTGCCGAAGAGTTGCGTCAGACGCGGCTTGGGCAGCGGCGGCAGATGCGGATCGGACAGATGGGCGAGGGTGAACATCAGAGCATGATCCCGAAATGTGGAAACCGGTTTTCGGACAAGATCATGCTCATGTAAATCAACTAAGCCGTTACGAGCTCCCGATCAATATACCGGCGACGAACACCAGCACGCCGCCGACCACGACCTGGAAGGCCGCGCGCAGCAGCGGCGTATCCATATAGCGGTGCCGAATCCAGGAAATCACCGAAAGCTCGATCGCCACCACGAAGAACGACACCGCGGTCGCGATGTGAAAATCCGGAATGAGATAAGGCAGCGTATGGCCGAGCCCGCCAATGGCGGTCATGCCGCCGGTGACGATGCCGCGGATCACGGGCGAGCCGCGTCCGGTCAGCGTGCCGTCGTCCGACAGCGCCTCGGCGAAGGCCATGGAAATGCCGGCGCCGACCGAAGCCGCCATGCCGACGAGGAACGTCTCCCAGGTATTATGCGTGGCGAAGGCCGCGGCAAATAGCGGCGCCAATGTCGAGACCGACCCGTCCATCAGCCCGGCCAGGCCGGGCTGCACATATTGCAGCATGAATTTGCGGCGCGAGGTTTCGTCCTCGCTGGCACGCGCGCCCGGCGTGAGGATTTCCGCGCTGAGCTTGTGGGCGAGTTGTTCGTGCCCGGCCTCGGCCTCGGCCAGTTCGATCAACAACTGGCGCACCGGGACGTCGCGCGCGGTTTGCGCCGCCTTGCGATAAAATTGCTCGGCTTCGATCTCCATGGTTTCGGCGTGCTTGCGCGCGGCGTCCAGGCCGAGCGGGCGCATCAGCCAAAGCGACGTGCGGTGCGCGATGAAGCCCTTGACGTCCTGGCGGCGTACCAGCGGCAGATAATCGCCGAATTTTTTCTGATACAGATCGAACAGCTTTGTGCGGTGCGTGACTTCCTCGTCCGCCATCTCGTCGAACACCTTGGCGGAAGCCGGATATTCCGCGCGCAGTCCCTCGGCGAAGCCGCGATAGATGCGGCTGTCCTCCTCCTCATTGGTGATGGCCAGCGCCAGCACTTCCTGCTCGGTCAGGTCGGCAAATCGTTTCACGGCACGCCCCTCAAAGCGCCGGACGGCGCCCTTCGTTATGTATTAGAACTATTCTAAACAGGGAAGGGGCGAGTTTGCTACATTTCCTTGCGGCCGGCGGCTGGCCGCATGGCCGATAGCGAAGAAGGAACCCGCGATTGCGAGCTTTTTTGCAAGCCATCCGCCGCGCGCTTGACCCGGCGATCCGGCCGCTGGTGCATCTCTATTGGCGCTTTACGCGCGGCGCCACGCTGGGCGCGCGCGCCATGGTGATCGACGGCCAGGGCCGCGTCTTCCTGGTCAAGCATTCCTATGTCGACGGCTGGCATTTGCCGGGCGGTGGCGTGGAGACCGGCGAGACGCTGCGCACGGCGCTGGCGCGCGAACTCGCCGAGGAGGGCAATATCGTCATCACCGGCGTGCCGGCGCTGCACGGCATGTTTTTCAACAGCCGGATATCGCGGCGCGATCATGTGGCGCTCTATATCGTGCGCGAATTCCGCCTCGACGGCGCGCCGGTGCCCAATCACGAAATCGTCGAACACGGATTTTTTGCGCTCGACGCGCTACCGGCCGACACCACCCGCGCCACGCGCGCCCGCATCGCCGAGGTTTTCTCAGGCGCGACGGTGAGCGAGTTGTGGTGAGGGGTGGCGATTTATCTAATCGCTTTCGTCCGTCCAGCCTTGCAAGCTCCGTCCGGCATAATATACGCCGTGAACCACCACCATGTGGGCGTCGCGATCGACCTCGAACAAAATTGTAGCGCGCCGGTGAAATCCGACTGTGCGCAATCCGGGTCGCAATTCGTCCCGCCGCGTTCCGCGCTCGGGCGTGTCCTTAAAGCCGCGGCAATAGAGCTCGATCGATTCGACAAACCGCAACGCAATCGCGTGCCCCGCGCGTTCGGCGATGTAGTCGTAAATGGCAAAAAGGTCGGTTTCCGCTGCGGCGCTGAAAACGACCGTGTAGGTCATCGGGCGGTCAGCTTAGTCCGCTTGGCATGATGCTGGCGCAGGCGTGCAAACACTTTTTCGGCCGGCTGACCGCGCGGGTCGCGCTTATAGGCGTCGTAGCGCGCCACGCCTTCAGTCCGCAGCCAATTCTCCAAAGCGGCGTCACGTTCGTTGAGTGCCCGCAATCCTTCGCGAATAACTTCGCTCTCGGTGGCATAGGCGCCGGAAGCGACCTTATCCTTCACGCCCTTGGCCATGTCATGCGGCAGCGTGATGCTAAGCGAATGGGTCTTACGCATGGCGGTCCTTTTTCGGTTCGCGATGGATCATAGTGCACGATTAAATACGACACAATATTTTTCGCGCCGCGCCTATTGACTCAAATCCTAAAATAGGTCTATATTCCACGCATCCTCTCGTTTCGAGGGCGTTGTCATGAGACGTTCTGAAAGCGGGAGGGGATGCGGCGCCTGCGGGCGGGGGACGACGTAACCCCCGCTCCCGTGCGAGGCCGGACACCGCAACGCAGTCAAGCTTGCGCAGACTGCGTAAACTTGTCTGCGCGCACACTAGGGTGCCCTGCAAGGAGCTCGCTGACGGCGTGGGCCCAAGGGAGTCCTGGCCGAAAGCGCGGACCGGACCTCGTAAGACGCCGCGATGGAGCGCCGAGAGGCGCCCGCATTCCTCAAAAGGGAATGCGGCACGACGGAACACGGACGCGCCACTCGGTGCTCCATCCCCTCGGCTTTTCGAGGGGCAATAAAAGGTCCCGCGAAAGCGGGGCAGGGAATACGGCCTACCCCGGGGCCGGTAAAGAACACGGGCGATGAATCACGACGTCATTCCGGGGCGCGAGTGAAACGAGCGAACCCGGAATCCAGAGCCAAATGTTGTTGCCTCTGGATTCCGGGTCCGGCGTAAGAACGCCGTCCCGGAATGACGAAGTGGGCTGTTTGAAAATTAAATCCGAAACAGGATAGCGCTACTTGAACTTCGCCCGGTCATGCGGCGCGGCGAAATCGAGTTGCGGTCCTACCGGCACGATGCCGGTCGGGTTCACCTGGTGCTGGCTGCCGTAATAATGCCGCTTGATCTGGTCGAGGCTCACCGTCTCGGTCACGCCCGGCTGCTGATAAAGATCGCGCACGTAATTCGACAGGTTCGGATATTCGTAGATGTGGCGCCAGTTGCATTTGAAGTGCGAATAATAAACGGCGTCGAATCGGATCAGCGTGCAGAACAGCCGCCAGTCGGCCTCGGTGATGGCGCTGCCGGCGAGATAGCGATGCTGACCGAGGATCTGCTCCATCTCGTCGAGCGTGTCGAACACGCCGCGGAACGCCAGCTCGTAAGCCGCCTGCGCGGTGGCAAAGCCGGCGCGATAGACGCCGTTGTTGATGTTGGCGTAAACCAGATCGTTGATGCGGTCGATTTCGGGGCGCAAATTTTCCGGATAATAATCGGTGCCGATATTGGTCAAGGCATTGAACGCCGAATTCAACATGCGGATGATTTCGGACGACTCGTTGTTGACGATTGTTTTCTTTTTCTTGTCCCACAACACGGGCACGCTGACGCGCCCGGTATATTTTGGATCGGCCAGCACATAAATTTCCGACAACCTGCTCTTGCCGTTGACCGCGTCGCCGGAAGAACCTTCATCCTTGTTGAAGGTCCAGCCATCCTTGAGCATGTCGGGCGAAACCGTCGACATGGAAACGACGCTTTCGAGACCCTTGAGCTTGCGAAAGATGACGGTGCGGTGCGCCCATGGGCAGGACAGCGAAACATAGAGGTGGTAGCGCCCGGCCTCGGCCGCAAAGCCGGCTTCGCCCGACGGTCCGGCCTTGCCGTCGGGCGTCACCCAATGGCGATATTTGGTGGTCGGGCGCACAAAATGCCCGTCCTTGGTGCGAAGTCCGTCTTGCTGCCAAACGCCGTCAATCAGCAGTCCCATGCGCGTAATCCTCTGATGTGCTGCTGTTCATTTAAGGCTTTGCGGCCCATAACGCCAACAGGTGATTCAAAGTGCGATGGACCAGAATCGGCCTAAATGCTAATCGGCGCAGGCCGATAAGGGCTAATGTTTGGGGCCGATGAGCGAACTTTCACTGACCATCCTGCCGGAAACGCCTGACGACGCGCAGGCGATCGAGCGGCTGCATGAGCGCACTTTCGGCCCCGGCCGCTATGCGCGCAGCGCCTATCGCATTCGCGAGGACAGGCGTCATTTGCTCGAATTGTCGTTCACCGCGCGCATCGGCACGCTGCTGATCGGCTCGGTGCGGTTGACGCCGATCTTTATCGGCGAGACGCCGGGCTTGCTGTTGGGGCCGCTGACGGTCGAGCCGCCGTTCCGTGAGCGCGGCGTCGGTGGTTCGCTCATCAAACGCGCGCTCAAGGATTCAAAAGCCAAAGGCCACAAACTGGTCGTGCTGGTCGGCGACGAGCCGTTCTATACCAAGACCGGTTTCAAGAAAATTCCCAAGGGCCTCGTGAAAATGCCGGGGCCGGTCGATCCGGCGCGATTGCTGGTGGCTGAACTCGTGCCCGGTGCGTTCGAAGGCGTGCAGGGATTGATACGGCCGGATTGGGAAAAATAACTGTCATTCCGGAAACCGAGCGAAGCGAGGCTATCCGGAATTCAGAGCCAAGTTCTCTGGATTCCGGGTTCGCGCACTTTGTGCGCGCCCCGGAATGACGAATAAGAATTACCGGCCTTCTCTCGCCCATGTCAGCGCCAGCGAGCCAACCAGCAGCAGCAATCCGATAAGCCCTGCGAAAATCGGCAGCACGCCGATGCCGCGCACGACACTGACGTCGCGCATCTTCAAGCCGATCCAGTCCTCGCCCTTGTAGGTCGTACTGGTGCGCACCGGCAAGACGCGCGGCACCGTGAGGTTGCTGCCGTTGGCGAGCCTGCGCGCGTCGCCGCCGCTGGCGTTGGCGAGCGGGCCCAGCACTGAGGTCGTCGATGTGACCTCGGCGAATTCGCGCGGATTAGGCGGCCCGGCATTGGCAAGCGCCGTGAGCTTGCCGTCGGTCGCGCGCCAAAGGCCGAGCTCGTTGGCGGGGACGCTGGCGCGCCACAGGCCGGGTTCTACCGGCGCCAGCGTGAGCGTGCGGGTGGCCCCGGTCGGTGAGGTGAGCGTGATTTCGTTGACCGTATCCGCCATGGTCTGGCGCTGCACGGTGATTTCGCGGCCATTGACGATGAGGCGCAACGCTTCCTCTTCGAGTTCGGGCTGCTTCATCAGCCAGTGCGACAGCCGGCGCAGCAGATCGAGATGCGGACCGCCGCCTTCATAGCCGCGCGCCCAAAGCCAGATTTGATCGGATAATAGCAACGCGACGCGGCCTTCGCCCTGGTGCGCCAGCACCAGAAGCGGCTTGCCGTCGGGCCCTTGCATCACGGTCAAGCCGGTCGTGTTCTTGGTATCGACCACGCGGAACCATTGGCTCCAATGCGGCGGATTGGAATCCGAGCCTTCCAGCCCGCGCGTTACCGGATGGCGCTTGCCGGCGTCGGTCAGCGTTGCGCGGAACGGGCGTTCGGTGACCTCGCCGGAAGGCTCCGCCGGCAGGATCACGTCGAGCGGCGTGCGCCAGATGCTGGTCGTGCTCGCATAATCGGGCCCGGCGGCGATCATCACGGCGCCGCCGTCGCGCACATATTTCGCGATGTTGTCGAAATAGATCATCGGCAGCACGCCCTGGCGCGCGTAGCGGTCGAAGATGATGAGCTGAAATTCCGAAATCTTCTGCTGGAACAGTTCGCGCGTCGGGAAGGCGATGAGCGAGAGCTCGTTGATCGGCGTGCCGTCCTGCTTTTCCGGCGGTCGTAGAATAGTGAAATGCACCAGATCGACCGAAGCGTCGGATTTCAAGAGATTGCGCCAGGTGCGCTCGCCGGCATGCGGTTCGCCCGACACCAGCAGCACGCGAAGCTTGTCGCGCACGCCGTCGATCGAGATCACCGCGCGGTTATTGATGGTCGTGATTTCGTTGGCCAGCGGGGAAGCTTCGACCTCGACGATATTGGGACCGGCATGCGGGATCGGCATATTCAGCTTGACGTCGGTGCCGACCGTAACGGTGCGTGTCTCCAGCACCTCGCCGTCGCGCCGGATGGTGACCTGCGCGGTGCCGGGGCTGACGCCCTGATCCTCGACCCGGAAGCCGATGATCTGCGATTGCCCGACAATGCCAAAGCGCGGCGTTTGCGTGAGCGCAATGCGGCGGTCGATCTCGTCGGCATGGCCGGTGATCAGCGCATGTAAGGGCGCGGCAAAGCCCAAACCGGCTATGTCGGCCGGTACGTCGTGCACGCGCCCATCGGTGATCATTATTGCGCCGGCGACACGGTCGGGCGGCACGTCGGCGAGCGTCGAGGACAGCGCCGAAAACAGCCGCGTGCCGTCGGTCTCGCCGTCGGCGGCGCCGGCTTCGACCACGCGCACTTCTAGGCCCGGAATGCGCTTGAGCCGCTCCACCAGTGTTGTGCGCGCCGCCTCGGTTTGGGCGTTGCGGTCGCCGAAATCTTGGCTCGGGCTTTTATCGACAATGACGGCGACGACGGAGGGAATCGGGTCGCGGTCCTCGCGGGTCAGGGACGGATTGGCAAGCGCCAGCACCATCAGCATCAGCGCGCCCGCCCGCACGATCGCGCCGCGGCTGCGCGCGAGCAGCAACAGACCCGCGATCAGAATGGCAGCGGCCAATGCGGCCCACACCACATAGTCGGGCACCAAAGGTGCGAATGAAATGCCGAGGTTCATGTTCAGCACACCAATGTACGAACGTGGCCTGCACGCGAATACTCAAGAATTTGTCGGTCGCGCGTAACGACGGTCATGTCGGACTCGCGTGCGGTAGCGATGATAATTCGATCGGCAGGATCTTCTGGCGGCGAGCCTGGCAAACTGCACGAGCCGACAAGAATTTCGACGCTCAACGGAGGTATTCCCGCCGCTATCTTTCCGATGGTTTGATGAAACCAGTTCGCCACCGGTAACGTCGATGCGAGGCGTCCTTTGCGCACCAAATTTGCGATTTCCCACGCGCTGATCGGCGACACATTCACGTTGCGGTCAACGATGGCTGTGCGGGAAGCCGGAGTCATTTCCGAACCTTGTGCAAGCCAGAGGACAGCGCAGGTGTCGAGCAGGAGATCACTCACTGAGCAGCCTCCCTCGTTCGGCATTCCACATTTCGCCTGAGGGAGCCGTCAGGTCGGTGCCGGGCAAGATCGTTATGGTACCCGCCATACAACCCCAAGGGTCGCTCTTAGGCTGCGGTCTGCTGTCGGCGTACTGCGAACGTTGGAAAGTAACTTTGCGCCCGGCAAGATCGACAGCTTCCGTGCGCCAGCCGAACTTCAGCCAAGCCTTGGCATGCGAATGGCCGGTCGAATTATTACTCCACCAAGCCTCATGCTCGTAGGCGCTTTTCGGTAGTTTGAACCCCAAAATACGTTCGATTTCGTGAAAGCTCATTCGATGCGCGGCACTACCAACCGAACCTAGGAACTGGGGCAAGGGGTCATATTTGCTCATGGAAACTCCCATCGTTATGACACGATAGTAAGTTTTCATATGAATATACTATTGTCAATAGTAACATCTACTGCCCCAACCGTTCGAGCAGCGCCGGAATATGAACCTGGTCGGCTTTGTAATTACCGGTAAGCGCGTACATCACGATGTTGACGCCGGAGCGGAAGGCATATTCGCGCTGGTGCGGCTCGCCCGGCACCAAAGGCAGCATGGGCTGGCCGTCTTGCCGTATCGCCCAGGCGCCGGCGAAATCGTTCGAGGTGATCAGGATCGAGGAAACGCCATCGCCGGCGCGCGCGGGACGGCCGGGATCCTCTTCGGTTTCGGCCGGCAGCGCCTCGACCCACAACTGGCCAATGGTGAAGCGGCCGGGGAAATCGCGCAACAAGAAAAAGGTTTTGGTCAGCACGTGATCGCGCGGTACCGGCTCAAGCTCGGGAATATCGAGCGAGGACAGTATCGAGCGCAGCGCCACCATGCCTGGCCCCTGCATTTCGCCGCCGGGACCGGGCGGCGCGTCGACCGCGTCGCGGGTGTCGAACAAAACGGTGCCGCCACGTTTCATATAGGTGTCGATGTGCTCGAGCGCCTCGCGCGACGGTTTCGCCGCAGTCGGCGATACCGGCCAGTAAATAATCGGAAAGAAGGCGAGTTCGTCCTTGGCCGGATTGAGCCCTATCGGCTCGCCGGCCTCCAAGGCGGTACGTTGGGCGAGGAACAGCGTAAGGCCTTGTAAGCCCGATTTGCTCAATGCATCGACTTCGGCATCGCCGGTGATGATATAGGCGAGGTGGGTTTGCTGGGTCGCCTTGATGGCGAATTCTTCTTGCTGTTGGGTCAACTGCGGCACTGGCGCGGGCGCTTGTGCCTGCGCGCGGTCATGCAGCGCGAATGCGCCGGCCAGGCCTACGGCAATCAGGCTCGCGGCGACGCGCCGGCGCAGGCGCAAGGCACCCAAGCCGCCGGAAAGCCAGAACACCACCAGTGCGTCGATCAGCAGCAGCGCGAGGGCGGCAAGGAATATCGGCCCGCGCAAATCGAGCGGCTCGCCGTGCCGATAGACATCGATGCGGGCATTGAGCGGCGATACATCGAGCGGCAGCGGACGATCGGCGGGTGCCAGCGTATTGACCGCAACCAGACCTTCGGGCGGTCCGTAAAAACCTGGCGGATGATCGGCGGTGGCGCGGCCGGCGAAGTTGGCTGGGATAGGCCGCGCGGTCGGGGGCGGTGCGGAAAATGCACCAAAGCCATCAAGCACACGGGTCGCGGGCACGACCTGGTTGGCGGTTTTGGTGGCGTTGCTGGCGTCGCTGGCGGTCTCCGTATCGGCATTCGCCGTGGCGCCGGCGAGCGAGACGATGCGCCTGAGCATATCGACGAACGTGCCCGACAGCGGCAAATCGGACCAGCGGGTGTCCGCGGTTACGTGGAACAACACAATCACGCCCTTGCCGCGGCGCTGGGCGGTGACCAGCGGCGTACCGTCGGCCAGCGTCGCCCAGGTGCGCTCGGTCAGTTGCGCGTCGGGTTCGGCCAGCACCTGGCGCGTGACCGTGACGTCGTCAGGCACCGCCATGCCGTTGAACGGCCCGTCATGCGAGAAACCGGCAAGGTGCTGCGGCTTTTCCCAACTCAGGCTGCCGCCAAGAATGCGGCCGCCGCGGCGCAGTTTTACCGGCACCAGATCGTCATCGGCAGCGGCGAGATGGGGTCCGGCAAAGCGCACCAGCACGCCACCATTGTCGATCCATTTGTTGAGACGGTCTTGCGCCTCCGCGACATTGCCGACATCCGCCAGGATCAACATCGGCAGGTGCTGGTCGAGGAAACGCGTCACCGCTTCCGCCGGACCGACGCCTTCGGCCAGCCTTATATCGGCAAAGGGATTGAGCGCGCGCGACAAATAATAGGTGGCGCCAAGTAGCGGCTGCGAACGATCGGCGGACGAGCCGGACACAATGCCAACGGTGCGCCGCCGCCAGCGCTTGTCGAGCAGTTGCACGGCGCCGGCCGAGCGTTCGGAAACGATTTCCAGCCGCGCCACGTCGTTGCGGATCTCGACCGGTAGATCGATCACGGCATCGGCCTCGCGGCTGCCGGACTTGAACGCGAACTGCGCTTCGCCAAGCGCTAGTCCCTTGAGATCGATGGCATTCACCATGCCGCTGTCGGCGCCGCCAGTTTGCGCGCGCAAAACCTTTACCGTAAGCGCGCCGGCGGCGTTGTCGGCGCCGGCAAGCGCCAGCGCGGGCGTAATGCCGCCCTCGACAATGGTGAGCGGATGGCTGCCGACGGCACGCTTGAGCCCATTGACGAAGGCGCCGCCTTTGCCGAGATCGACCCCGTCGCACAGCCAGACGATTTCCACATCCGGCGTAGCATTCAAAAAGCGTTCGATCAGCGGTAGCGCTTCGCTGCGGTCGATGCTTTGCGGCGTGGGCTTGAGTTGATTTATCTGTACGCGGGCCGCGCCCGCGACCTGCAACGAAATATCGCGCGCGATTTCCGACAGCGGCAGCACCGCGACGCCGCGGTTGTCGGCCTCGGCGCGCGCGATCAATTCATCGGCGGTGCGCAGCCGCGCGTCCCAGGTCGAGGCCGCCGCCCAGCCATCGTCGAGCATGATCAGCAAGGGCGCCGCGCGGTTCACGCTGGCAAGCGGCGGATTCCACAGCGGACCGGCGGCGGCGATGATGCACAAGGCCGCCAGCGACAGTCGCAATAAAGTGAGCCACCATGGCGTGCGCGAGGGCGTCTCTTCCTTGGCCGAGATATCGAACAACAGGCGGGTGGGCGGGAAATCGAGCCGGCGCGGACGTGGCGGGACCAGCCGTAGCAGCCACCACAGCACCGGCAGGCTAAGCATACCAAGCAGCACCAGCGGTTGGGCAAAGCCTAGCGGAAACGCGGCAAACAGAGAGCCGATCACCCCAGGCCCCTGGTCTGCGCCGGCGCATGCCGGCTATTGACGGTGGTCTGCAAGGCTCCGGCGCCCATGCGCGCATGGATCGCAAATAACAGCTCGGTCGGACCGCGGTCGGTGCGATGGACGGTGAAGCTCCAGCCGAATTGTTCGCACTCCGCCCGTAGCGCCGCGCGATGATTGGCGAGCAATGCCCGGTAGTCGTTGCGCCAGGTCTCGGCGCGGCCGGCGGTGATACTGCCAAAGCCCTCCGGTTCGACGAATTCAATGCGGCCGGAATAGGGAAAGGTTTCTTCCGCCGGGTCGACCACTTGCACGACGTGGCCGCGCACGCCGTTGGCGGCGAGATGGCCAATGGTGCGGTGGAAATCGGCGATCGGCGACCAGAAATCCGACAGCAGCAGCACCTCGGAAAATGGCGCAGGCGAAAAACTCGGCGGCAAGCTCGGATGCTCGGACGCGTCGTGAACGATCGTCTGCGCCATTTTCTCGATGATGTTGCGGTTCGAGGTCGGCCGCATCAGGTCGGGAATGCCGACCCGCTCACCGCCCTGCACCAGGACCTCGGCAAGCGCGAAAGATACGACCAGCGCGCGGTCGAGCTTGCTCCATTCCGACAGCGCCGAGGTGAAATCCATCGAGGGCGAACGGTCGGCCCAGAGCCAAATGGTGTGGGACGCTTCCCATTCGCGTTCGCGCACGTAAAGATTGTCGTCGCGCGCGGAGCGGCGCCAATCGACGTTGTGCGATGCCTCGCCGTTGATGAAGCGCCGGTACTGCCAGAAATTTTCGCCGGATCCGGCGCGGCGCCGGCCATGCATGCCGTGAATCACGGTAGAGGCGACACGGCGCGCTTCCAGGATGAGCCGCGGGATACGCGCGGCGAGCTTTCGGCTTTTGCCGACGGCCGCGCGTACCGCTTCGTTCTCGGGATCGCTCCCTCGGGGCTCGGCCATGTTATCCGATGCGCGCCTTTAGCTGCTTGATCACATTGGTGATGGTCTCGCCTTCGGCGCGGGCGGCGAAGGTGAGCGCCATGCGGTGCTTGAGGATGGGTTCGGCCAGTTCGAGCACGTCGTCGACCGAGGGCGCAAAGCGGCCGTCGAGCAACGCGCGGGCGCGCACCGCCAGCATCAGCGATTGGCTGGCGCGCGGGCCTGGTCCCCAGGAGATCAGCTTGCCGAGATCGCCGGCTTCCGGGCCGGGGCGCGCCGAGCGCACCAGTTGCAAGATGGCTTCGACCACGGATTCGCCGACCGGCAGGCGGCGCACAAGGCGCTGCGCGGCGATCAGGTCTTCCGAGGTCATCGCCGCTTTGGCGCGTATGCCTTCGGCGCCGGTGGTGTCGAACAGGATTTTGCGCTCGGCCGCGGCGTCGGGGTAATCGACATCGACTTCCATCAGGAAGCGGTCGAGTTGCGCTTCGGGCAGCGGATAGGTGCCTTCTTGCTCCAGCGGATTTTGGGTTGCCAGAACATGGAACGGCTTTGGCAGATCGTGGCGCGCGCCGGCGACCGTCACATGTTGTTCTTGCATGGCTTGCAGCAAGGCGGACTGGGTGCGCGGGCTGGCGCGGTTGATTTCGTCGGCCATCAGCAATTGCGCGAATACCGGCCCGGGGATGAAACGGAAGCTGCGCTTGCCGCCGGGCGTTTCCTCGAGAACTTCGGTGCCGAGAATGTCGGACGGCATCAAATCGGGGGTGAACTGTACGCGTTTGGCGTCAAGGCCGAGCGCGATCCCCATGGTCTCGACTAATTTGGTCTTGGCGAGGCCGGGTACGCCGATCAACAGCGCATGGCCGCCCGACAGAACCGTCACCAAGGCGCGCTCGACCACAATGTCCTGGCCAAAAATCACCGCGCCGATGGCGGCTTTTGCCGCGCGAATGTGGACGGCTGTCGATTCCGCCGCGCGCACGATCATATCTTCGAGTTTTTCGAGATTCTCGCCGCCTGCCGCCGCCATGGTTTCGGTTCCTTTTATCGCTCGATTGGGCCTGCCAAAAGTGTTGCCTAAGGGATATGCAACAAACGCACCAAAGCGATTTTTCTGCGCTATTTAAGGCGAATCTGCCGCATTCTCCGGCCAAGCTTACGCTATCTTCCGCCGCCAGCCCCGGGTGTTCACAAAGTTGCGAACAGGCAACAGACTGGCGAAGTGGTTAGGCAAATAGTTAGGGAAACCATGGCGAAGGCAGGGCAAGGTCCAGGGATTGGCGGGCTGAGCGGCTTGGAAGGGATCGCGGCGGCTCTACCGCGCGAAAAGCGCGGACTTCCGCCCGTTCATCTGTGGAACCCGCCGTTTTGCGGCGATATCGATATGCGAATCGCCTCGGACGGTACCTGGTTCTACCAAAAGACCCCGATCGGGCGGCCGGCTTTGGTCAAGCTTTTCGCTTCCGTCCTCAAACGCGAGGGCGACAAATATTTCCTGGTCACGCCTGTGGAGAAAGTCGGGATCGTCATCGAAGACGTGCCGTTCCTCGCGGTCGAACTCAAATTGATCGGGCCCGACAAGGATGTTCTTCTTCCCATTCTGCGCTTTAGAACGAATGTCGAGGACTGGGTCGACGCCGGCCCGGGTCACGCGCTGCGGTTCGAGGCCGAGGCGAGCGGCGGGCTCAAACCCTATTTGCATGTCCGCAGCGACCTGTGGGCGAAGGTGACGCGAGCGCTGTTTTACGATCTGGTCGAACGCGGCGAGGAACGCGTGATCGACGGCAAAGCGATGTTCGGCGTAGCCTCGGGCGGCGAGTTTTTTGCCATGGCGGAAGCCAGCGTGGTGCGGGAGTTTGCCTGATGGATATGGTGGCCAAACTTTCATCCGCCGAATTCTTCGCGCGCGCGCGGGCGCGGCTGTCGCAAACCGTTCCGGCATCGATCGACGATCCCAACGTCACGCCGGCGCGCGGCGACCACGACGCCGATCCGGTCATGAAGAAAATAGCCGAGGTGCGGCCGGTCCGCCCGGCCGCGGTGCTGGTGGGCGTGGTGGATCATCCCGAGCCCACGGTGCTGCTTACCCAGCGCGCGCAGCATCTGCCCAACCATCCCGGCCAGATTTCGTTTCCCGGCGGCAAGATCGAAAAGTCCGACGCCGATCCGCTGGCCGCCGCGTTGCGCGAGACTGACGAGGAGATCGGGCTCGATCGCAGCCATATCGAACCGCTCGGCTATCTCGATCTCTATATGACCACGCTCGGCTATCGCATTGTGCCGGTGATCGCGCGCGTGACGCCGGGCTTTGCGCTCACGCTCAACGCAAAAGAAGTGGACAACGCGTTCGAAGTGCCGCTCGCCTTCGTCATGGATCAAGCCAATTTCGCGCGTCATGCGCGCGACTGGGACGGCCTGACACGGCATTATTACGCCATCACATTCGGCGAGCGTTATATCTGGGGCGTGACGGCCGGAATTTTGCGCAATCTGCACGAACGGATTTATCGATGATCCGCCCGGTGTTCACGGAAATCCTGCTGTTCGCGACGCCGTTTGCGCTTTACGTGGCGTTTCTGTGGGCGACCCAGGCCGGCATCATGCATCCGGATTCCTGGCCGGTCTCGCGCGTGGCGTGGCTGACGATTGTCGCGCTTCTGCTGATGGCCGGGAGCTTTTATTATTTCGCCGAATACAGCGGCGCGCCGCCAGGCGCGACCTATGTGCCGGCCCATATCGAGGACGGCAAATTCGTGCCGGGACAAACCGAGTGACTCGCCAAGTGACGACAGGCGCGACTTCCCGCAGCCTCAAGGGCGCATCCTGGCTGAGCGGCGGCGCCTTGGCGCGTCTGCTTCAAGTACTCGACGGCGAGGGCGAAGAGGCGCGTGTGGTCGGCGGCGCGGTGCGCAATGCGCTGCTTGAAATGCCGATTCACGAAATCGACGTCGCCACCACGGCGGTGCCGCAGGAAGTCGTCAGGCGCGTGACATCTGCCGGTTTCAAGCCGGTGCCGACCGGCATTGAGCACGGCACCGTGACGGTCGTGATCGACAAGCAGCCCTTCGAAGTGACAACACTGCGCAAGGACCTGGAAACCGACGGACGCCACGCCACGGTCGCCTTCGGCCGCGACTGGCAAACCGATGCCGAGCGGCGCGATTTCACCATCAATGC
>Ga0302320_10008863_pt1 | contig 21761 bp, 16 predicted proteins | sample Bog_T0_3_FD_202130 | JGI IMG/M metagenome (GOLD analysis project Ga0302320, IMG submission 202130) | Peat permafrost microbial communities from Stordalen Mire near Abisko, Sweden - Bog_T0_3 | ecosystem: Environmental > Terrestrial > Soil > Wetlands > Peat | place: Sweden: Abisko, Stordalen Mire...
AAGACTTCGTAGTTGCGGTTGGAGTTGAAGGGCGGGTCAATGTAAATCAAATCCACGCAGGCGTCGGGCAGCTTGGCGAGCTGTTCCAGATTGTCGCCGCAATAAACGACGCGGGTGTCGAGGAGGGCGGAGGGTTTCAGTTTGGTGGTAGGGACGCGCTGCTGCGCGTCCTGGCTGACCGGCAGGTCAGCCCTACCCTTGGCAACTCGGCGTCTCCGTGTCTCGGTGGCTGATTCGGCTTCCGATTTCTTTGCCATGCGCGGAGTTTGCGCCGGAAATCCGGCAGCGTCAATCCCGTCTGTGGCTTCGTGGATTGGGAGCAAGGCGCGGTTTCAAATCTCCTGACACGGGAAAAACGTCGCGCAATAAGAAACAGTGGATTTGCCGGTCGCAGGGCCGCACTGACGCTTCCTATTTCTCCAGAACCGGCGAATTGCGAATCACGATGCCGCTCACGTTGTCGTCAAGCACCGACGCCTTGACGCCATCGGCCACCTGCGCCTTAAAGTTTTCAATCTCCAGCCCGTCCACGTCCGAGCAGATGATGGCCGGGCGGAAATCGTTGGTCTTGTAACTCAAATTGATGTTAGCCAGCTCCAGGCCTTTGACGTGACGGGCAAACACGCCGTAGGCCGGCATGGTGCCGCGCGGTTCGGGATAACCATAGGCCAGTTCGCCGGGCATCAGCGCGGCGTTCTTCGCCGTGGCGCCGCCGTTGTTGACGATGCGGATGTTGTCAAGCCGGACGCCTTCCACCGGATGGTCGGGCAATCCGAAAATTTCGACGCTCGCCGCTTTGCCAACGCTGTCAGCTATGACATCTGAGATGGAGATGTTGCGGCAAACGCTGGGCGAATTCGCCAGCGGAGCGCGGTTGCGTTTGCCTGTGGTGATGTAAATCGCATAATCCGTCGCGTCCATCATCGTCAGGTTGTTGATTGAAATGTTTTCCATGATGCCGCCGTCCACTTCCTCCAGCGCCAGCCCCTTGCAACTGCGGAAGGTGCAGTTGGCCACGGTGCAGTTACGGAAGCCCCCGGCAGCTTCCGTGCCGAACTTGATGCGGCCATTGTGCCGGAGACTTGGCTGCATGGTGCCGTCAAGAAGTGTGCCCACCTCGAAGCCCGACACTTGGCAATTCACAATGGTCAGGTTCTCTGTAAGGACCTTTTGGCCCAAGGCGAAACTGCTCTTGGGGCAAAGGCCGTCATCGTTTGGTGAATTGATGCGGCAGTTGGAAACCATCGTGTTGCGGCAGCAATCAATGTCAATGCCGTCGCGGTCCGTGTCCATTGTCACGTTGTCCACCGTCATGTCGTCACAACCCGTCACGAGGATGGCGAAGTGGCCGCCGTGATAAATTGTAATGTCGCGGATCAGCACATTCCGGCACAGCTTGAGCGCGATGGCTTTGTTGCCCAGCCGGCACGGAGGATAATTTGTTTGAACTGGCACATAATTGGTCGGATTCCATTTGATGTAGCCACACATCACGTCCAGCAGCCGGTCGCCGCGAACCAACCCGCCGCCGCTGATCATTCCGTGACCGGTGATGAACACATTTGTGAGGTTTTCGCCCCAGATAAGGCTGTTGTGAAAATAACAATGCCCGCCGTCCTGATACGGGTTGTTGGTCCACGGCTCCGTCAGGTCGTAGGCATTCAGGTTTTGCGGTGCGCCCAGAATCGTCGCGCCTGCTTCAATATCCAGATGGATGTTGCTCTGGAGATGAATCGAGCCGCAAAGATAGACGCCCGGCGGAACCATTACGGTGCCACCGCCCGCCCGTGCTGCGGCTTCAATTGCCCGATTGATGGCCGAATGGTCCAGCGTCTTGCCATCGCCTTTCGCGCCAAAGGCACGGACATTGTAAGCCATCGTGCCCGGCTGCATCGAGCGGCAGCCGATGGCAATTGCCAATAATAGCGTGAAACAAAAAAAGATGTGGAGCAGGCGATTGTTTTTCATGGGCGATTCCCATGTATATAGACAATCGCACTCAAGACTTCAATACATAAAGTTATTTCGTGAGGCTGGATCAGTCCAGAGCAGGCGGGCGCTCTTGCGCGCATTTTTGTCCAGACACCAAACTCGTCGAAGATAGTGGCAACGTATGAACCGGAGTCAAACCCAGTCAAAAAAACAGATCCGGTTGCAACTGCTAGAAATCTCAGTGGTGGCAGCCGCAGCCATGGCCGCAGGAACCTTCCTCCAGATCGGCCTCGGTTGGAACCCGGCCCAGCTCGAAGGTCTTGGTAACTTGCTTTTGGATGGAATGCTGAAGTTGGTGTAGTTCATCCTGCGCATCCAGAAAGCCGCGTGCGGTTGGATTTTTCAGAAGTTCATCGCGATGCTTCTCAAAATCAGAGATTTCCATGGCGTCAAGGGTTTGTCCGTTGTGCTGCTTTTCGTGAAGCGTGTTGCCCTTGGTCATGACCGTTTCATATTTGGTGCGGGCCCCGACATCGGCCTGGAACGCGTCAATGCGGCGCCGAATGGACGCCATTTCCGGCTGCTCAACGATGGTCTGGCAAAGTTCGCGCGTTTTTTCCTCGATTTTATTTGTCATAAATTTTAGTTTCGCAGGCAATAAAGCACAATTGCCGATAAAAAGCAACGGCATTGACATTGTCGGGACAAATCGCTAAAAAAGTCGCACTCATATGCAACCAATACACCTCGCTTGGGTAGATTATACCATATTAATCGCATACGTTACATTTGTGTTGGGCATTGGCTGGGTGCTCGCGCGTTATGTGAAAACATCGTCGGACTTCCTTACGTCCGCGCGCTCCATCCCCACCTGGGTGACCGGCCTGGCCTTCATGGCCGCGAACCTTGGGGCGCTCGAACTGGTCGGCATGGCTGCCAGCGGCGCCAAATACGGCATTGCCCAGGCCCACTTTTATTGGGTTGGCGCAATTCCAGCCATGGTCTTTCTGGCGGTCTTCATGATGCCGTTTTATTACGGGTCCAAGGCACGTTCCGTGCCGGAATACTTGAAGATGCGTTTTAATGAACCCGTTCGCGCACTGAACGCTCTCTCCTTCGCCGTGATGACCGTATTCGCCTCGGGCATATCAATGGACGCGCTGGCCCGGCTGCTCACCAACCTGTTGCCATGGAAATTGGACACGAATTTTTTGGGAATGAACTTTGGCAGCTATGATATTTACCTGTGGATTTGCTCCGGTGTCGTGTTGCTCTACGTCTTGAAGGGCGGCCTAACTTCGGCGATTTACACCGAAGTGCTGCAGTTTTTCATGATCGTGCTTGGTTTCGCCCCGGTGGTGTATCTCGGACTGCGGGACGCCGGCGGTTGGCACTCCGTTAAAAATAGCTTGCAAGGAGTGGCCACAAATCCGTCCGCCTTCTACCTCCAGCCCGCCGGAATCCACTACGCGCCGGATGCCTGGACGAGCGTGTGGAAGCCCGTGCTGGACGGGCCTGCCGCCAACCCCTTGGGCGTGGATTGGTTTGCCGTCGTCTTCGGTCTGGGGTTTGTGCTTTCGTTCGGTTACTGGTGTACCAATTTCCTCGTGGTTCAGCGCGCCATGGCGGCCAAAAACATGACCGCCGCCCGCAATACCCCGCTCATCGCCGCCATTCCCAAGATGTTTTTCCCATTGCTGGTTATTCTTCCGGGCATGATCGCCATTGCCCTGGCCTCGATGCCGAACAAGGGTTATCGCATCCCGCCGCCGATTGTTGCGCAGGCAAATTATAATAAGGCGGTGGATGCGGTAAAAAATGCAAGCCCAACCGATACCGCTGCCATCAAGGTTGTTGGCAACGCCCTCGGCGTAAAAGTGGATGACACAAAAGTGACCCAATTGATTGCGGCCAAAACGGCAAACAAACTTTCAGACAGCAAGATTCAGGAAGGCCTGTACAACAGTATTGCCGAGAACGATTACAACAGCGTCATCCTTTCGCTTCTAAAAAAATACTGTCCGCCCGGGCTGCTCGGCCTGGCGCTCACCGCGCTACTCGCCTCGTTCATGTCCGGCATGGCGGGCAATGTCACCGCTTTCAATACCATCTGGACCTATGATCTCTATCAGGCCTATTTGGCGCCGAACAAGACCGATGCGCATTATTTTTGGATGGGCAAATGCATCACTGTCGTCGGCATCGTCTTAAGCATTTTCTGCGCTTATATTTCGAAGCAATACAACAATGCGATGGACATCATCCAGTTGGTGTTTGGTTTTGTGAACGCGCCAATCTTCGCGACGATGCTGCTGGGCATGTTCTGGAAGCGGGCCACAGGCGTCGGCGCATTCTTCGGACTGTTTGGCGGCATCGCTGGCTCGACAGTCTTTCACGCCTTCACCACCACTGCCGGTAATGTGGATGCCGCCGGCCACGTCATCAACCACATGAAGGGCGGTTATCTGGGCTTGGTCGTCGAATTCCCCAGCGAAATGGCACAGAATTTCTGGCTCGCCATCTTCGCTTTTACCATTTGCTTCATTGCAACTGTGCTCATTTCGCTGGCGACGCAGCGCACCAAGACCGATGAACAGTTGAAAGGCCTTGTCTATTCGCTCACCCCAAAAACAGTGGACCATAACCTGCCGGTTTGGCAGCGCCCTCCCGTCATAGGTACCGTGCTGATCATTGCCTGCGTCATTTTGAACTTTATTTTCTGGTGAACCATTAACCAAAGAAAGAAACTGATTTTATGGGACTCGACATCCGCTGGCCAATCGGCCTTATGTTCTCGCTCATCGGCGCTTTGCTGCTTGTTGAAAGTGCAATTGGTGGTGACAGCAACCTGTCAGTAGGCATCAACATCAACCTCGTCTGGGGTATTGTGCTGCTCGTGTTTGGCGCGCTGATGCTGCTGGGAGCAATACGCGGACGCAAAACTCCGCCGTCAGCTTGATCGCCCGCTCACGGATTCGATCACCGATTATTTCTTCATGTCATATCTGGATTTAGCCGTTCAAGTTGCCCAGCAATTTGCCCAGACCTACGGACGCCAACCGCGCTGGATTGTCGCCGCCCCCGGCCGTGTCAATGTCATCGGCGAACACACCGATTACAACGACGGATTTGTCCTGCCGATGGCCATTGACCGTTATGCTGTCATGGCCGCCGACAAATCGGCCGACGGTAACAATGTGATTCAAATCCGCGATGTCTCCGGTGTCGAGCCTGTGCTGATTGATTTGTCCGCACCCATCAAGCCTGGCGCGCCAAAGTGGGGAAATTATCCGCGCGGTGTCATCGCCGACTGCCTCGCCCGCGGTATGAATCCCGGTGGTCTGGACGTGCTCCTTCATTCAACCGTCCCGCTGGGAGGCGGTCTTTCCAGCAGCGCCGCGCTCGAAGTCTGCACCGCAACATTGGTGGAGGCCGTAATCGGTAAAAAATTGGATCCGGTTGAAAAGGCGCTGCTGTGCCAGAAGGCCGAGCACGAATTTGCCGGCGTACCCTGCGGCATCATGGACCAGTTCATTTCCGTCATGGGGCGCGAAAATCATCTCCTGCTGCTCGATTGCCGCTCGCGCAAAACCGAGCTCGTGCCCGTGAACGATCCGTCCGTCCAGTTGCTCATCGCCAACACCAATGTCAAACATGAACTTGCCAACGGAGAATACGCCAGCCGCCGCTCGCAATGCGAAACCGCCGCAAAAATTCTCGGCGTGGCATCCTTGCGCGACGTCACCGCCGCTGCGCTGGAAAATGCCAAAGGCAAAATGGATGATGTGGTGTTCCGACGCGCGCGCCATGTGATTGGTGAAATTGAACGGACGGTACACGCCGCGGAAGGCATACGCGCTTCAAACTGGCCGGCTGTCGGACAGCTCATGTATGCAAGCCATTATTCGTTGCGTGACGATTACGAAGTCAGCTGCAAGGAATTGGACATTTTGGTTGAAATAGCCGAATCCATCGGCATCAATGGCGGGGTATATGGCTGTCGCATGACCGGCGGCGGCTTTGGCGGCTGCACCGTTGCGTTGGTGAAACGCGACGCAGTAACGGAGCTCAAAAAGCGAATGGCCGTCGATTACAAAAAGAAGAGGGGCATTGATGCGACCATCTTTGTCTCCCGTCCGGCAGGCGGGGCAACGGTTGTCAAAGGCCCAGGGGCAGCTTAATCACCCAGGCAGGTTCCGACGTGCCGTGCGGTCTGTACCCACGGGTGATCGGGCGGGACGATTTTGCGTTTGCCAGCCACTTTTTCCAGTGGAACCGGTTCTGTTCCATCACCACGTGCTGCAACCATGACTCCAAAGACGCCCTCGTGTACCAAATCTGCGCACGCACCGCCCAGCCGCGTGGCCAGAAGCCGGTCTGCCGCTGACGGCGTGCCTCCGCGCTGGACGTAGCCGAGAATTGTCACGCGCGATTCGAGATGCGTGAGTTCCTCAAGCTGTCGTGCCAGCCGCATCGTGTTGCCGGTGTGCCGGGATTCGAGCGCTGCCAGTTCCATTTTGGCTTCTTTCTTGTCATGCAGGGTCCGTGCGCGTCCGCGTTTATTCTCGGCGGCGGTGAAGGCGCGGGCGTCGTCAATGCTCATGGCGCCTTCAGCCACGGCCACAATGCTGAAATTGGTTCCGCGCCGGCTTCGCCGCCGGATGGCGTCGGCTATTTTTTCGATGCTGTAGGGGATTTCCGGAATTAAAATGACGTCCGCGCCGCCGGCAATGCCCGAGCCGAGGGCTAGCCATCCTGCGCGATGCCCCATGATTTCAGCTACAATGATGCGATGATGGCTGTGCGCCGTGCTGTGGAGCCTGTCAATCGCGTCGGTCGCGATATCAAGCGCGGTGGCAAAACCGAAGGTTGAATCCGTCATAGCCACGTCATTGTCAATGGTTTTGGGCAGGGTGATGATGTTGAGGCCGGCCTCGGAAAGGTGCAGTGCGCTTTTTTGTGTGCCGCCGCCGCCAAGACAGACCAGCGCGTCAAGGTCGTATTTCTTATAATTCTCGGTGATGACCTCGGTCATGTCGCGCGAGCGACCGTCCACTAGCATCCGGTGCGGCCGATCGCGGCTGGTGCCAAGGATGGTGCCGCCGACGGTGAGGATGCCGGCAAGCGCGGCCTTGTCGAGCTTGAGGCGCCGTTCTTCCACGAGGCCCCGGAACCCATCGCGGAAACCGACGATTTCCATGCCGTAGAAACCGAGCGCGGTTTTGCCGACACCGCGTATGGCGGCGTTCAGACCAGGAGTGTCGCCGCCTGCCGTCAAAATACCAATGCGTTTAGTTTTTGCCATTCGCCGTGCTCTTTTTGGATTCAGAACTTGTTTTTGTCGAGAAGAAGTTTCGGAAATCTTTCACAAAGTTTTCTTCCAGGCAGGGAAAATAAACAAATCAGGCAGCCCAGCCATGTGGCAATCGAGACCGCCGCACCAATTTCAAACACGCGGTCTTCGTAAACCAGCCGGATTTGGTGCCTTCCCGCCGGAATCTGGACAGCTTGAAACGCGTAATCCGCACGGAGCAAGGTCGCGGGGCGGCCATCCACATAAGCGCGCCAGTCGTGATAGTAGGTTTGCGCCACCACAACCAGCGAGGGTTCACTGGCTTCAACCTCCGCATTGACATCCTGAATGCCGAACTGTGAATCAAGCACGCGGGCGTTGGTGCGATTCGTAACTGTCACAATGCTTTTTGCTTCTTCGGGTAGGACAACGACTTTGGCGCCGTCGAAATTGGATTCTGACAGGGAGTGCCATGCACTGTAGTCGTCAAAGAAAAATGGTTTTTGCCCGGCTGTCACGAGCGGCAGGAAGGTTTTGCGTGATTGCCATTGAAAGATTTTTTCGGGATCGCTGATTTGCGAGACGCCCATGAAATCTTCGAGGCGCGGAAAATCGGCATTGGTAGTTCCGTAAAGCAGCGTGTTCACGTCATCGGCTTCGCGCGGACAGAGGGACAGAAAACCATCCACCTTTGGCACGTCGTCCAGCAGGTTGCAGTCGGAATAATATGCCATGCGGTTAACCAGATAGTTTTCTCCCGGATTAATCGCCGCAAAATGGAGAGTCTTCAGAAACGCCATCGGTGCGATCATGGCGCGTGATCCGCCGAGGGCGGGCTGTGGTTGCAAGGCGAGTTTTGTGCGGGAGAGTCCGGCCTGATAAATCAACGGCTGTGTGGTCGGGTTTTGCGTTGGCTCGTGCGTCAGCACATCGAGCCATGCGAATACAATCAAAAGCGGCGGGACGATTCGGCCAAATCTCGATTTCGATGCCATATAAATCAGCAATGCGCCGCTTCCAACCAGAAAGAGGGCGCGCGATAACCCATTGAGAAAAGTTCCGTGAACATCGTCCGTTGCATATGGAAAACGCCATTCCCGTTCAAGTATCGTTGCGAGCAATGCCAGCAGGATTACCCCGACAGCCACAACTCGTTTTTCCCAGGCGGCTATTTTATCCACCGGCATGTTTTGCCGGCTTGCAAGGGCGAATGCCGCCAGCAGCGGTGTAATAAATATTACGATTGACAGATATTTGATCGAATGTGTTATCAGGTGGAGTTGGGGGATGATTCGCCTGAGTGCGGGATATATGAACGTATTTTCACCCAGAGCGAAAACAAGGGCTAATGCCCCTGCCGCGCCGAGCAGGCAGACCCGCCGTTCACGCCAGTTGAACAATGCCAGCAGGGCAAGCCACAAGGCTGCCATGCCAGTATAATATGAGGATGTCCATTCCTGGCCGTTTTGATAAAAGACACCCATGTCCCGGGTGTTGCCGAAAGCCATCGGCACCAGAAAATTCACCCAGCCTCGCAGCGGCAGCGACCAGCGCGTGTCACTGTAACCCGTGTTCCGCTGTGAATGAGCGACGAGGTCGAGAAAAGGCAGCAATTGTATTGCCGTGAGCAAAATCACCAGCACTACGATCAGTGGAAACGACCGGAGTATGATATTGCGGGGCGATTCCCGTTTTACGAAGGCATGCACCCAGAACGCAAACAGCAGTGCCCAAGTAAATAAAATCATTTCCGGTCCGCCGGCTAGAAATTGCATGGCGCCGACTACTGCTGCCAGGAAAACCTTTCGCCCACCTTCACGCCAGGCGGATTCGACGGCGAGGACGACCCAAGGCATCCAACTGAAGGTGGCCAGATGACTTGGCCACATGATCAGGTTGAGTGTGAAGCCGTTGAATGAAAAAACTGTTCCCGCAAACGCCGCCGCAAAATGATTTCCCGTCCATTTTCGCGCAAGAAAATACATCCCCAAGCCGGCGAACCACAAATGCAGCAGGCAGAAAAAACTCAACGACCATTGTAGCGGCAATGTCAGATAAATCAGCGAAGGAGGGTAAAGTGGCATCGTGTTCCATTGGGCAAGAAACGGAACGCCGCAGTAGTTGTAGGGGTCCCAGTATGGCAGTACGCCCCGCCAGAAACAGTCGCGTTGAAAGTGGGCGAGGGGATACACAAAAAAACCGTAGTCGCGGGCGACGAACGTTTGCAGTCCGAGCAACACCTGCGGGAAGGCGGCGAAAATGAGCAGGGCGAGCAAAATCCCGAATCGCAACGGCGTGAACCAGTTGAACGCGCGGCTATCTGTATTGTCGCTCATGAATTTCGCGCCACAATTTATTCACGAAGTGAAATCGGCGGCAAGTATTCCCCGATAAATTCGCGCTTCCACCACGAGCCTGTCGCGCGCCGCTCGGCAAAGCTGGTGAAATGATAATCGTAAAACTCGGCGCGGATGTAGTGAGGCGGCTTGTCGGGAAATGGATTTTTCTCCAGCAATGCCACTACGTCCGGCGAACCTTTCAGCAGACTCTGGCAGAACTGGACAAACCAGGGATTCTCCCGGTAATCGCCAAGCGCAGCGAACCACATCTGCCAGTCCAATCGAGGTTGGAAAGGTGCGACGAAAGCCGGGCGGCGGTTCACGTCACCGGGCTTGTATTTGAATTCGTAAGGCAGCCAGTTCACGCCATCGTCGCTGCCTTCAATAATAATCTCGCGACGTTCTGTGGTCATCACGGCAAACAAGCCGTAGTTGTTGACGGTGCGAAACGGCGCGAGTTGTCCCGCCACCCAGCCAAACGGTGCAAGCAGGGAAGATCGGCATCCGAGCGTGGCCGCCAATTGAAAACTGGAAGCAGACAAGATGATAACAGTCAGTACCATGATCAGCGGACGGGGCCAGCGGAGTGAACAATTGAGAATTGAAGGTTGAGAGTTGGGAGAAAAGCAACGACTGAATTCGCGTGGAACAACTCGTTCGAGAACAAAATCATCCAGCAGCAGCAGACAGAGCGCGAGCGTGAGCCAGTTGAAAAAAGTGTAATTCCCGGTTAACAAAATTAGGATTTGAAGCGAGCCGATGGCTGCGCACCCAAGAAATCGCAATCTTCGAGGCGTGAAAATTATGAAAGGCGCGCCGAGTTCGATGCCAAACATCACGGCGCAGGAGAATTTCTGGAACCACAATGACAACTGGTTCGCATACCAACCCAACCATGTCGGCAGCGGCTGGGTCTGATAATGGAACGTGAGCGCGGTGAGATTGCGCCAAGTCGGGTCGCCGCTCAAAAGTTTTACGCAGCCGGACGAAAACATGAGCTTGAACAACAGCAACCGCAGCAGCCAGAGAAACAAGCGCGATGGCGGCGCTTCACGCGAAGGTTTCGGTATAAGCTGGAGCGGCGCAAAGAAAATGCCTAGAAATCCGGCTTCGAGCAACAGATTGTCCCATTGAAAACCGAGAAAATCGCGGCCGACAGTGACGAGCGAAAGGTAGATCAGCCATAGCAGAACAAGGCTTGGCGCGGGCGCAATTCCCAAAATCAGCAGGACTGACAAAATAGTTCCGGCGGCGCACTGAAAATTCAAAAAGCCGTCGGAGCAATTGAACCAGCACAACGTAGGCAGCAGATGATACCGTTCCACTCCGATGCCCTGTTCGTCGCACTGCTGTTTGACCGCGGGAATGAATTGGTCGGTGGGCAGGATACCGTTATGGCCAATCAGCCCGCTGATTTGTGTCCAAAGGGAGACGAAGGCGACAAGGTAAATCACGCCAAGCGAACGCAGGAAAATCCAGCGTATGAGAAAATACCCCGGCTGCTCGATATGCCGTCCCCAAAACCAGCGTGTCAACAACGAGAAGAACGCCCGGTTTGCTGCTATGAGGCGGTAGGCCCATTCCGCGATCTTGGCAAAGCTTGGTGATTGTTCATAAAAGCCCAACGGCCATTGCCACTTGGAATCTTGCGCCAGCGCCCGGAACACCGCCTCTGCGCCCGAATGAACCGCACCATCCACTTCGATAAGCTGGACGGCGGTGTCAAATTGCTTTTGTGTGATTTCCGAAAATTGCTCTGTGATGCGAGGGTCTTGTGCGGGCAGGTAATCCACCGCGTCGCCAGTCATCTGTTGCCAGCGCCGGATCCAGAGAGTGCAGAAATTGCAGTCGCCGTCAAAGACCAGCAACGGTTTGGACGGTGGCGTGGCGACGCGCAGGCCGCTGTTCATGTCCCGACGTTAAACCAGCTTTGTTGTAGCGTCGAGCCAATGACTCGGTTGTCAGCACACTGATTTATGCTGGAATGTCGCGCCGAAGGCGCATTGATTCCAAACGAAGTTTGGCTTACGCTTGTGTAGATTTATGAGCCAATTGCAAGATTCACTGCTCGAACTCATCCGCCGCACGTCCGCCGAAATCCCCGGCGACGTGCATGAGGCCATCCTCACGTCGCTGGAGAATGAGAAGAAAAACTCCCTCGCAGCGAACGCTTTCAAGATCATTGACCAGAATGTCGCGCTGGCAAAACAAAAGTCGCAGCCGATTTGCCAGGACACCGGCAGTATTTTGTTTTACGTGGATTGTCCGGTCGGCTTCGACCAGATTGCGTTCGAAGAAACAGCGAAGGAGGCCGTGAAGCTGGCAACAAAGAAGGGTTTTCTCCGCCAGAACTCCATAGATTCGCTTACGGGCAAGAACGACGGCACGAACTGCGGGCCGGGCGCGCCGACATTTCATTTCCATCAGCATCGCTCGCCGGAAATTAGAGTGCGGCTGGTACTCAAGGGTGGCGGTTGTGAGAATGTCGGGGCGCAATACTCGTTGCCGAGCGAGAAGCTCAATGCGAACCGCGATCTAGACGGCTGCCGCAAGGCGATTCTCGACGCGGTATTACAGGCGCAGGGTAAGGGCTGCGGACCGGGTATCCTCGGCGTGTGCATCGGTGGTGACCGCGCGACGGGGTACGAGATGAGCAAGACGCAGTTCCTGCGGCTGATTCCCGACCGCAATCCCGTTCCCGAACTGGACGCGCTGGAGCAGGACATTTTGAAGACGGCGAACGAACTCGGCATCGGCCCGATGGGATTCGGAGGCAAGACGACGTTGCTCGGCGTGAAGATCTGCGCGGCAAACCGTCTGCCCGCGTCCTACTTTGTGAGCATCAGCTACATGTGCTGGGCGTATCGGCGACAGGGCGTGACTCTGGAAGCCGGTGGCACAATTCAAAAATGGCTTTATTGAGCGCGAGAGGACAATCCCATGATTAAACTTTTATTTCCCTTCACCGAGGAAAAAATCCGCGCGCTGAAGGTTGGCGACGAGGTGCTGATTTCCGGCATCGTTCACACCGGGCGCGACGCGGTTCACAAGTATTTGCACGAGGGCGGCAATCTGCCGCCGGGTGTGAGCCTGCGCGACGGGATTCTTTATCATTGCGGCCCGGTGGTGATGAAGCAGGATGACGGTTCGTGGAAGGCCACCGCTGCCGGCCCGACGACTTCCATCCGCGAGGAGCCGTATCAGGCGCAGATCATCCGCAACTTCGGCATCCGCGGCGTCATCGGCAAGGGCGGCATGGGCGACCGCACGCTCGCGGCGTGCAAGGAATTCGGCTGCGTCTATCTGCACGCGGTTGGCGGCGCAGCGCAGGTGCTGGCCGATTGCATTAAAAAGGTGCGCAGCGTCCACATGATGGAAAAGTTCGGCGCACCGGAGGCCATCTGGGAATTTGAGGTGGAGGATTTTCCAGCAGTGGTGACGATGGATGCCCACGGCGATTCACTGCACAAGGAAGTGTTTGCGAAGAGCCAGACGGAATTGGCAAAGCGGTTGTAGCGTCGGCGCTGCGCGCCGATTCCGTCGAGCCACAGGCTCGACACTACACTTTCAGAACTTAAAATTCCACTCGTTCGTCAGGTATCGCTCCCGCGCCAGTGCCTTGATTTTCTCCAAAGGCGGATTGGTCAGCGGCGAATCGACATCCCAAGCCTTTCGCAGTGCAGCCTTCACCTTTGTGGCGGAGACATTGATATTGGTCAGGAAGTCGGCATGTTTGCGGCTCTCGCGGTAATCGGGTTCTTTGGAAGGCATTTGCAGCAGGTTGCCGATCAGCGCGAGATCGAAGCGAAGCAGGAACGTTCCGTGAAAGAGCAGGAAATGTTTCCTGCGCCGCTGGGAGTTGCCGGAGAACTTGCGCCCACCAATCGCCAGATCGGTGTGGCCGCGAATGGCGACTTCGGGTCTGGGGTCTGGGGTCTGGGGTCTGGGGAAAAGACTTTGAATCGCCGCACGGTTGTGGCGCATGATGAATTGGTTGGCGACGGGGATGCTATGAAGCGGGCCGTCCTTGGTGATTGGCAGGACCAACGTGTAATTGAGACAGCCGGGGCCTTGCACGACCGTGCCGCCGCCGGAGCAACGGCGCAGGATTGGAATCTTCCGCGCCTCGCACGCAGTCACATTCACCTCGGTCTCAACCTTGTTCGCGTAGCCGACCACGACGAATGGTTCTGGCGATTCCCAAAAGCGCAGGCATTCCACGCCTTCACCGGATTCGCACCAATCGAGCAGGACCTCGTCGCACGCGAGATTTTCGGCGGGCGAGGGGAGTGTCAGGTCGAGATGGCGCATTGCGATTTCGCTGGCGTTGAGGGGCGGGTTAATGTTTATTGCTCACGCACATTTCTGTGCTAAAGAGGTAACACAGTGAACGCTGACAAAAAAGAAATTTACAGTTCGCGCGCCGAAACCGCAGGCGGATCAACGGAAGGTCACAACGGCGACAAGTGGGGCGAATCCCTGCAATCGGTTTTTGAGCTGGCGCTGGAAAATCAGGGGCCTGAGCGCACCGCCAGATTGCTGGAGAAACTCGCCGGCCAGCTTCTCGCTGTGCAGCCTGCGTCTTCCGGTGCGACGACACCCTACGTCAACACGATTCCGGTGGAGCACCAGCCTACGTATCCCGGCGACCGCGATATCGAGCGCCGCATCAAAAGCATTATACGCTGGAACGCTATGGCGATGGTGGTGAAGGCGAATTCGACCACAAATGTCGGCGGCCACATCGCGTCATTCGCCTCGTCGGCGACGCTTTACGAAGTTGCCTTCAACCATTTCTTTCGCGGAGCCACGGCAGACTTTCCCGGTGACATTGTCTATTTTCAAGGCCATGCCGCACCCGGCATGTATGCGCGGGCCTATCTCGAAGGCAGGCTGGATGAACGGCATCTGCAGAATTTTCGACAGGAACTCGCCGAGGGTGGCGGCCTGTCGTCGTATCCGCATCCTTATCTGATGCCGGATTTCTGGCAGTTCCCGACCGTCTCAATGGGCCTTGGCCCGATCATGTCGCTCTATCAGGCGCGGTTCAACCGTTACTTGCAGGCGCGCGGTTTGACGAATTGGAAGTCAGAGCCAAAGGTCTGGGCGTTTCTCGGCGACGGCGAATCGGACGAACCCGAATCGCTCGGCGCAATCACGCTCGCGGCCCGCGAAAATCTCGACAACATCATCTGGGTCGTTAATTGCAATTTGCAGCGGCTCGACGGGCCGGTGCGCGGCAATGGGAAAATCATACAGGAACTTGAGGGGCTGTTCCACGGCGCGGGCTGGAACGTCATCAAGGTCATTTGGGGGACGCAATGGGATGACATCATTGCGCGCGACAAGTCCGGCCTATTGCTCAAGCGCATGGAGGAATGCGTGGACGGCGACTACCAGAAATATGTCGTCGAGCCCGGCAGCTACACGCGCAAACATTTCTTCGGCAAATATCCCGAACTGCTCGAACTGGTGAACCATCTCACCGACGACCAGATCCGCAAGCTACTGCGCGGTGGTCACGATGCCCGCAAGGTTTATGCCGCCTACAAGGCCGCCTCGGAGCACAAGGGCCAGCCGACGGTGATCCTCGCCAAAACGGTGAAGGGCTACGGACTCGGCGAGGCCGGCGAGGGTAAAAATATCTCGCATCAGCAGAAGAAAATGAACGAGAAGGAGCTTCGCGAATTCCGCGAACGCTTCAAGATCCCCATCAGCGACGACGTCATTGCCGAGACGCCCTTTTATCGTCCCGCGCCGGACAGTGTGGAAACGAAATATCTTCTCGAACGCCGCCAGGCGCTCGGCGGTTTCCTGCCCGCGCGCAAATTCACGCAGGTCGTGCTCGACGTGCCGAAGCTCGATTGCTTTGCCGAATTCTTGAAAGGCTCGAACTCGGAGATTTCAACCACGACGGCTTTCGGGAACGTCTTGAGGATTTTGCTGCGGCAAAAGGCCATCAGCCGGAACATCGTTCCGATCATCCCCGACGAGGCGCGCACTTTCGGGCTCGACGCATTCTTCCGCGAGATCGGCATCTACTCGTCCAAGGGCCAGCTCTACGAACCGGTGGACAAGAATTCGCTGCTCTATTATCACGAGGCCAAGGACGGGCAGATTCTGGAGGAAGGCATCACCGAGGCCGGCTCGATGGCGTCGTTCATCGCGTCGGGTACGAGCTACGCCACGCATGGCGTGCCTACAATCCCGTTTTACATCTACTACTCCATGTTCGGCCCGCAACGCGTCGGCGACCTCTTCTGGCTCGCGGGCGACATCCGGGCGAAGGGCTTTTTGCTGGGGGCAACCTCTGGCCGCACCACGCTCAATGGCGAGGGGCTCCAACATCAGGACGGCCACAGCCTCCTGCTCGCCAGCACCATCCCGACCTGTCTGCCTTACGACCCGGCGTTTGGTTACGAACTCGCCGTCATCATCGCTGACGGCCTGCGCCGCATGTATGTGGAGAAAGAGGACATTTTCTATTACCTCTCGCTCTACAACGAAAACCACGCCATGCCGCCGATGCCCGCTGGCGTTGAAGACGGCATCCTGAAGGGCCTCTATAAATTCAAGGCTGGTGCAGAGGGTAAAAAGGTAAAGGCCCATATCCTCGGCAGCGGATCAATCATTCAATCCGCGTTGAAGGCGCAGGAAATATTGGCCGAACGCTACGGTGTCTCCGCCGATGTCTGGAGCGCGACCAGCTACAAACTGCTCCGCACCGACGCCATCCGCTGCCAGCGCTGGAACATGCTGCACCCCACCGAACCGGCGAAGAAATCCTACGTCGAGACGCTGCTGGCGAAAGAGCAGGGGGCATTCGTGGCCGTCTCGGACAATGTCCGAACCGTGCCGGACCAGATTGCGCCATGGGTTCCGGGCGGCTTGTTCACACTGGGGACGGACGGCTTTGGCTGCAGCGACACCCGCGCGCGACTCCGGCGCTTCTTTGAAGTGGACACCGAATCCACCGTCATCGGCACACTCTACGCGCTGGCGGAGAAAAATCTCATCGGACGCGAAGTCGTGGTGCAAGCCATCAAGGATTTAGGGGTGAACCCCGATAAAATCCAGCCGCAATTGGTTTGATTTTTTCTACACGCTGGAGACAACCTGACCGAAAGCCGGATGAGGTGAAACATCCTCTCCGGTTTCCATTTCGTACTCCATTCCCCCGGCAACATTTTTGTCCCCATTTCGGTTCTGCACACATATAACTTCTGAATGAGCGATTTGTCCGATGCCGATTTGCTTGAGCGCTACGTCCGCGACGGCTCCGAGGCGGCCTTTGCCGAGCTGGTGGAGAGGCATATCGGCCTCGTTCACTCCGTCGCCCTCCGGCGCACGGCCGATCCTGGAAATGCGCAGGACATCACGCAGGCGGTGTTCGTCATCCTCGCGCGCAAGGCGGCCACGTTGAATCGCCGGACCATCCTGCCCGGCTGGCTTTACCACACCGCACGGTTGACCGCGGCCAATCTGCAACGCGCGGAAGCCAGCCGCCATCGCCGCGAACAGGAGGCTTATATGCATTCCATTCAGGAAGATTCACCCGACTCGCTTTGGGTGGAAATTGCCCCGCAACTCGAGCAGGCCATGTCGCGCCTCCGCGCCGATGAACGCGACGCCCTTGTCCTGCGCTATTTCCAAAACAAAAGTTTCGCCGAGGTCGCAGCCATCATCGGGAAGGGCGAAGCCGCCGCTCGGAAACAGGTGCAGCGCGCGGTGGAAAAGCTCCGCGATTTCTTCCTCAAGCGCGGCGTGAAATCCTCCGCCGAGGACATTTCCCGGACCATTTCCCTCCACTCCATCCAGCCCGCATCCGCAGTGCTGGCCAAGACCGTTGCGGCCGTCGCCTTTGCCAAGGGCGCGACCGCTTCCGCTTCAACATTAACCCTCATCAAAGGAGCATTGAAAATCATGGCATGGACCAAGGCCAAGACCGCAGTCGTGACGGCAGCAGTCGTTCTGCTCGCCGCCGGAACCACCACCGTGACCGTCGAAAAGATTCATGCGCGCGACCTGGACGCAACATGGGACACCGGCAAAATTGATTCGCGCGTCCTCGACAAGGCACCTCACTTCGTCCGCATCATCCCCACCAAGTTTCCAAACCGTGGCGGTTGGTTGACAAGCAGTGACCGGATACTTGGGATAGCGGGGGACGTCGTGGAATTTGTCCAGTCCGCCTACGGCGGTTACTATAACCGCACTGTCTGGCTCGCGCCGGAGCTGCCGGGAAAATATGACTTCATCGCCAACCTTCCTGCCGGCTCCAAGGAAGCCATGCAAAAGGAAATCCGGAAGCAATTTAGCCTTGTCGGACGGTTCGCCACGATTGAGACCAATGTATTGTTCCTGAAAGTCAGCCATCCGGGCGCTGCCGGGCTGGCTCCGACCAGGATTCACAACGGTTCGTCCTCCTCCAGCAGTCGGAACGGAGAAAACAATATTCAAAATGCCTCGGCCGACTCCATTGCCAGCATTTGTGAAAACGAATATGGCATTCCCGTCATTGACCAGACCGGCTTGAGGGGAAAATATGACGTTGATTTGAAATGGGACTACCGGAACGACCCGCAACACGAGAATTTCAAGCAAGCCCTCAACAACCGGCTTGGTCTGGAACTGGTTCCCGGAACCGCGCCCATCGAATATCTCATCATCGAGAAGGCGAAGTGAGATTGCCATGATGCCAGCGGTGCAAAACGCCTCCTGCTCATCCAGCATCCTGTCAAATATGAGTCAGGATTTGTGGAATTCGTGGCCAAAACCCCAAGGTCACAACTGCAATTTGCGGCGGGTCAATTCCACCGTGTTGGTCTGGCTGTGGTCCGGCGTGACCAGCTCCAGTTTCACAGTCGTCCCGACGGGGCCGCGGATGCGATTGGCCGTATCAAAAATGTTCATGCCTGCCAGCGAAACATCATCCACCCGGGAGATGATCAGGCCGTTGCCACATTGCAAGGGAATCAGCCTTAAGGCGGCGGCGGCGCCCACTCCGTCGCCGGCTGGAAAATATGAATGGCTGGATTTGCCAGACAATAATCCGCAGAACCGGAAATAGCCTATCACCATTCCTTCTCCCTGGGGGGAGAAGGTCAGGGTGAGGGCGAGCGTAAAATACAAATCAAAATAAGTTTGCACGTCCTCTCTTACCCAACCCTCTCCCCAAGGAGAGGATTTTGCCTTCGCCGCCCAATTCAAAATTCGCGCGACTGGATTTGCCGATAATCTGCTTAATCGCGAAATCTGCGGATTATAACTGGTTCGTGAAGAGGAGGATAAAATCAATGACGAGGCGAGGCCGGAAAATTATTTCTGGAAAACGGGAAAATTCTAGTGCAATCTAACTGCTGGTTATTTTATGGATGTGAAACTTCCCAAGCTAGGTGAGGGCGCCGATTCCGGCGTCGTGGTCAACCTTTTCGTGAAGGAAGGCGACACGGTCGCCAAGGACCAGGCCATTCTGGAACTGGAGAATGAAAAGGCCGTCGCCTCGATTCCCTCCACGGGGGCGGGGGTCGTCGCCAAGATTCATGTGAAGCCGGGCGACCGCATCAGCATCGGCCAGCGCATCCTCACTTTGACTGAATCCGGCCAGACTGCGCCCTCCGCGTCCGCGGTTGGTAGGGCGGGCAGTCCTCTGCCCGCCGCCGGCGCGCAAGGAGTGTCGCGCCCTACCGAAAACATTGAAGTCGAGGAAGAGATTGTGGATGAGCCGGAATCGGTTTCAACGGTCGTGCCTGTGGCTGCGCCGTCGGTGCGCAGGCTGGCGCGCGAGTTGGGAATAGATTTGCGCAAGGTTCGCGGCAGTGAAGCTGGCGGTCGCGTGGTGCTGGCGGACGTGAAGAATTATATCCAGCGATTGATATCAGGGGCAGGGAAGGGCAAGTCAGGCGGCGGGACGGTTGCTCCTGCAAAGCCAGTGGCCGAGAGTGTTGATTTCTCCAAATGGGGTCCGGTCAGCAAGAAGCCGATGTCGCCGTTGCGGCAGGTCATTGCGCGGCGGATGGGCGAAAGCTGGAATGCCGTGCCCCGCGTCACACAATTTGACGAGGCGGACTTCACGCGGTTGAATGAGTTGCGGAAGAAGTTCGCGGCCAAATACGAGAAGCAGGGCGCGCGACTCACGCTCACACCGCTGGTTCTCAAGGCGGTGGCAGAGACGCTCAAGAAGCATCCGCTGTTCAATTCGAGCCTCAACGAAGCGGCGAATGAAATCGTCCTCAAGGATTATTATCACATCGGCATTGCGGTGGACACGGAGCAGGGGCTGATCGTGCCGGTCATCCGCGACGTGGACAAGAAATCCATTTTGGATCTGGCGAAGGATCTGGAACAGGTTGCGGCCAAGGCGCGCGACCGGAAAATTTCCGCCGATGAACTCAAGGGCGGAACGTTCACGATCTCGAATCAAGGTGCGATTGGCGGGGCGCATTTCACGCCCATCGTCAACACGCCGGAGGTCGCCATCCTCGGTCTCGGCCGCGGCGCGCTGAAACCGGTGGTGCACGACGAAAAGGTGGTCATCCGCATGATGACGCCGCTGGGCTTGAGCTACGATCACCGGGTAATTGACGGCGGCGAGGCGGCGCGCTTCATCGTGAATCTGGTCGTGGCGTTGCAGGATTTCAAGGAAGCGGCGGTTAAAATTTAAGCCATGGACACAATCAAAACAGAGATCGTTGTTGTCGGCTCCGGGCCGGGCGGTTACGCGGCGGCGTTTTACGCGGCGGACCTGGGCAAGAAGGTCATCATGGTCGAGCGCGAGAAACGGCTCGGCGGCGTCTGCCTGAATCGCGGTTGCATCCCGTCCAAGGCGCTGCTTTACGCGACGCACCAGATTGTCAACGCGCGTGAATCGGCGCACCGCGGCATCCTCTTCAGCGACCCGACGGTGGACGTGGCGAAGCTGCGTGCATGGAAGGAAACTATTTTGGACAAACTCGGTGGCGGCGTGGCGTCGCTGGCGAAGATGCGCAACGTGCAGGTGATTCAGGGGCGCGGTTATTTTGAAGGCTCGCAAAAACTGCGCGTCGAGACGGACAAAGGCCAGCAGTTCATCGAATACGACCAGGCCATCCTCGCCGTCGGCTCGCTCGCCGCGATGCCGAAGGCGTTCGACCTCGGCAATCCACGCATCATGACCTCCACCGGGGCGCTCGAAGTCGAGGACATTCCCGAAAACCTGCTCGTTGTCGGCGGCGGTTACATAGGCATGGAACTCGGCACTGTCTATGCAGCGCTCGGCAGTAAGATTGTTCTCGTTGAGGCGCTGGACAGTGTGCTCGCCGGCGCCGATCCGGATTTGGCACGTTATGTCGTGGCGAATGCGAAGAAAGCGTTCAAGGAAATCCGGCTCAAGGCAAGGGTCGTGAAGATGGCGACGGTGGGCAAACAAATCAAAGTGGCGATGGAATTCGACGGGAAGAAAATCGAGGAGCTTTATGACCGGGTGCTGGTGGCCGTTGGGCGCGTGCCGAACAGCGCCGATCTCGGCCTCGAAAATACCAAGGTCACGCTCGACGAAAAGGGCTTCGTCAAGGTCAACGACCGGCAACAGACGGATGACCCGCACATTTACGCCATTGGTGACATCGCGGGCGGCATTTTGCTCGCACACAAGGCGCACAAGGAGGCACGCATTGCCGTTGAGAACATTCATGGCGAAGACACTGTTTTTGAGAGCGTCATCCCCGCTGTTGTGTTCACCGACCCGGAACTCGTGTGGTGCGGTTTGACAGAGGCTGAGGCGAAGGAAAAAGGCGTGAAATATGAAGTTTCCAAATTCCCCTGGTCGGCTTCCGGTCGTGCGTTGTCATTCGACCGCGTGGACGGCATGACGAAAATGTTGATGGATCCGGAATCGGGCCGCGTGCTGGGCGTGGGCATCGTGGGCGCGGGCGCGGGCGAATTGATTGCCGAGGCGACACTGGCCATGGAAATGGGCGCGACGGCGGAAGACATTGCGTTGACGGTTCACGCACATCCGACATTGTCCGAAACATTGATGGAATGCGCCGAAGCCTTTTACGGCCACGCAACACACACGATTTCGAAGAAGCGCGACTGACAAATTTTCGTGATTGAAAACACGCAGAAGACGGATAGACTCTTTGCTCCAATGGTTCGGGACGTAGCGTAGCTTGGTAGCGCGCTTGCTTGGGGTGTAAAAAACGGCACTTTGGCTG
>Ga0302320_10008864_pt1 | contig 21758 bp, 15 predicted proteins | sample Bog_T0_3_FD_202130 | JGI IMG/M metagenome (GOLD analysis project Ga0302320, IMG submission 202130) | Peat permafrost microbial communities from Stordalen Mire near Abisko, Sweden - Bog_T0_3 | ecosystem: Environmental > Terrestrial > Soil > Wetlands > Peat | place: Sweden: Abisko, Stordalen Mire...
GCGCTTCTGTGCTTCAGTCCATTGCAGTGGAACGTGCCGATCAATCGTTACGCTCTGACCGAGGTGGCCGCGTTCTCGCAGATCGTCCCGAATCGCGTGAGTAACGCGGTCAATCTCTTCGTGCGTAGGCGCAACAATCAGAATTCTCCGGGAAGGATCTGCTGTCATTTCGCGATAGAGATCGGCGACTGCGCGGCCACGCTCGGCAAAGGAAACCTCATGCACAGAGCCGAGCCGTTCGAGCTTTTCAAATCCCTGTTCTGGAGATTCACGCAGTGTTTGAATGGCATCTCTGTACGCGGCGTTCGATTGGCGCTGTACGCCGGTCAGCGAGACACTTTTCATCTGCGACTCGTGTTCGAGAATGCGCAGCGCATCCGAGGCTTCAACACTCTGAATCTGCCGTGTGTCGCCGGAGAAGAGAACACGTGCCTGCTGCTGCCCTGCGAGCTGTAGTATTCCATCCATCTGACGCCCGGAAATCATGCCTGCCTCATCCACGATCAAAACCCGTCCACGAAGCGCCGCCCGTGCCGATTCGTCTTCCAGCAGCCGGGAAACGGTCATCGCATTGTGGAAGCCAACCTTTTGCAACTCCTCCACCGCGCTGCGAGTCGGCGCAATCGCAGTTACACCGCGTCCGGCTTCACGAAGCCCGCGATCAATTTCCTGAAGCGTGGCTGTTTTACCGGTTCCGGCTGCTCCGCGCAGGTTGACGGCAGAATCGCGTGAATCAAGAATCTGCTGAACTGCGCGTTTTTGTTCGTCTCGGAGATGTTCATCCGGGTGAAACACATGCGTCCCACCCAGTTGCGGGTACTGGCCGATGTTCTTGTTTACTAAAGCCACCATGCGCTGTTCGCGGTCCAGGCTTTCGCGGGTTGCCAGTCGATTACCGGCATAGATGAGTTCGCCCTGAGATTGCTCCACTTGCAGCAAGCCGCGCAATTGTCCCAGATCGACATGACCCCGGCCATGTTGCAGAGCCTCAGTCAGCAATTCGTAATCATGAACGACAGAACGCCGCTCGAAGAGATGTTCCTTTGCGTATTGCAAGGAATCCTGTGTTCGCGAAATTTCATCTGGCACGTTCTGTCTGTGCTCCAGGGAGTTGTGCTGGAGTCGTTCAAGGCTTCGCTGTTCTTCTGGGGACAGACGTGCCTGTTGTTGTTGCCGGACCGCTTCGGTGGAGATTTCCGCGAGTTTGTCCGCACGAGTTTCCCGGACGAGGATAGCCACTTCATTGTCGGTTGGCCTGCGGCCATTTTGCTTTATGAATTCATCTATGGCTTGATCCCGCTGGACGCTGCGCTGACTGTATCTTTCTTGCAAATCATCAGAGACCCCGCGAATCTCAAAGCCAAGATCACGACCGCGAGAATCACGTCGCGTCTCAATCTCGTAGCCAAGACTTCGAACCTCGTGGGCCAGTGTATTCCTGTAGACCTCGGTGAGGTATGCCCGACGCTCATACAAACCGGATGCTTGCAATGCCTTCCAGCGGCCCTCGGCACCGTCATAAGTGAGGTTGGCGGCCACAGCGTGTGTATGTAGTTGCGGATCGAGTTCGCGGCTGGTGTCGTGGCAGTACGACGCAACTACCATGTTTGCCGTTGTTCGATTTTCGTTTGCGCCGTTCAAGCGAACGCGTGTGGCAGCGTGGCTCTCAGTCTCCGCAAGTGCTTCTCGGACAGCTTTGTCATGGGCCGCAATCAGACGCTCATCCCCACCGACCAGGGCCTGAATGGAAACCGACTTCGGCGCGGAAAAGGTCAGATCGTACAGGGACCGCCCCTTGCTTTGTTCGTTTCCATCCACACCCATGCGGTCCGCACTGTGGCGAGGTCGTAGGAACTCGCCAGTTTCCGGGTGCAACCCCTCGCGCACAGCTTCAAACTGCTCCTGTTTCACTTCGCCGCGAAGCCCGAGCAACTCCGCTCCGCGCCCATGCCATTCGCCTTGCACACGACGATGCTCGTCATAGTAATCGCTGTGTTCGAGATGCCGCTGGGCATACCCGACACCGCCCGACATGGCCCGTATCGTCAGCATGAACCGACGCTAACGCTGTTCGAATTCCGAATGCAACAGCCTTTGTAACTTTACCGCTCTGATTGCAGCCTGAATCCGCAAGCATCGTTATGGCAATACCCGGCCAGGAGCGTTCTCGCTGCGCTCGTTCTAGAGATAGACACCATCCCTAAGCCTCACGGCTTAGGACCGCTGCGGTAAGCCACCCACATCGAACATGATTCGATTGATTTCGAACGACATTCGCCGGAGATCGATTGCTGTTCGACCACGTTCGACCTCGGATCTCCTTAAGAAGGGATGGGAAGCCATTTCACGCGGTACGCCGTTGGAAGCATGCTGCGACGGAGGATTTTCTGATGCCAGCCGGCCGGCCTGAATTTGAACGACGGAGCGGCCCTGACAAAAGACGCCCGAAGAGAGGCTATACACTACGGTGAACCCGAACCAAGGCCAGGTCGGCGACCACATACTGCAAATGCAAAGTTTACCGCAGGCAGCAAAAATATCAGTAGAAAGTACGTTCGAACGGCCGCGTTCAAGGTGTTGGGGTGATAGGCTTACTCGCATGTGTAAGCATGTATGGTTGATGATGATACTCCTGCTCGGTTTAGCGATTCGAGCCAACCCCCAATCAACTAGTGTGCCAGGTGTGGAGTGGAAGCAACTCGCATCGCCGGAACAGGCTGGATGGTCCGCGGAGAAGCTGGCGAGAATTCACGACTATATTGAGGAGATTGGCTCCACATCGGCAATGATCGTGCAACATGGCGTGGTGGTTGCATCGTGGGGAGCCGTAACGCGCAAGTCGAACCTTCACTCCTGCCGCAAGAGCCTGCTGAACGCGCTGATCGGCATCGCCGTGGCCCAAGGCAAGATCGACCCCGACGACACGCTGGAGAAGCTCGGCATCGATGACAAAAAGCCCTCGCTCACTGTGGAAGAGAAACAGGCCACCGTGCGTGACCTTCTTGAAGCGCGCTCCGGGGTCTACCATCCAACGGTCTACGAGACCCAGGGGATGGAGTTACTGAAGCCGCTTCGTGGCTCCCATGGTCGCGGCACCTTCTGGTACTACAACAACTGGGACTTCAATGCGCTTGGATTCATCTACGAGCACGCGACGGGCGCCAAAATCTTCGACGCTTACTACCGGGAAATTGCACAGCCGATCGGCATGCAGGATTTCAAACCGCGGGACGGTCACTACATTACGGGTCCGGACACGCGCTTTCCAGCCTATGTGTTCGATATGAGCGCCCGGGATCTTGCGCGCTTTGCGCTGCTTTACTTGCACGGTGGCAAATGGAACGACACGCAGGTGGTTCCCGAAGAGTGGGTAAAAGCAAGCACCCGACCGTATTCCGATACCGAGTCGGGCGGATACGGATATCTGTGGTGGACCGGCGACTCGGTCAGCGGCAAGCGCCGAGAGGTTGGCTTTCCGAAGGGCAGCTTTTGGGCCGAGGGTCATTTGGGCCAATATGCCGTAGTTGTGCCGTCCCTCGACCTGATCGTCGTCAATCGAGTGGATGAAAGCTTGACCAAGCGCACAGTCCACAAGCACCAGATGGCACAGTTGGTCCGAATGGCCGTAGACGCCGCGCCCAAAAACTAGCCGCCCGGCACCAATCTCTGGGGGACTGGGTGATCGTCCGCCGACGCAAGTCCGGCTCCGCCTTGAGCAGACTATTGCTCTCCTCATGAGCGACATTCCCGTATCGCCCTTAAGCCGTCCGATGATCCTCCCCGAGGTTCTCCACGGGACAAACTATCCCTTTCGCCCGACCAACGTCAACCGTGGGCTTGGCCGACCGGACACGACGATCCTTCAGTTACGGAAGTACCATTCTTCCCGGATGCAATGGTCGTATCTTTACGGAACAATAATATAACGTGATCTAACTCACTTCTTGAGCGGCGAATAGCATGGGTTACCGTCATAAATAGTGATAGTCTTGTGATCCATGTCACTAAATAGGACGTCTGCACCAACACCAGCTACCACTTAATAATCGCATCGCATAGCTCTGACTTATTCTCGAACCAAATTATTGACAAAATATTTGACACAAGGAGGTTGAATAGTGGTAGGGTTATTGCGCATTCCGATGCACTAATAAGACGCAACGAAAGTCTCACGTTTCTGCGTTACTTCCTCTCAAAAGGAAGCAGCACGATCAAAGCGAAGCTGTCATCAACTGGATACCGCTCATCCGGATCGAGTGGCCTTTTATCAGGATCAATTCTCGTCAGTCAACATCCTGTGTCACATGCAAGCCAAAGTGATTTCATGGATAAAGGAGAAGGTCTTATGAACGCAATCAATCGCCGTGATGCCTTGCGAGTCTCTGGCATTACACTGGCAGGAGGCTTTATCGCAAGCTTGTCTCCGGGTCATTCAATTGCGCAGAATGTAGATCAGTCAGTTGCGAGGCTATCAGCGACCGTCGCCAGTGCCGATCTTCAGGCGTTCGCGGTGAATACTATCCCGCAGGTCGTCGCTAAGGCGAGAAACAAGTCTCTAAGCACTCAGGATTGTAGAGAGCTGGCTGGCCGAATCCACCTTCTAGGTCGCCATTATGCAGCCCTTAACACCACTCCGCTAAGGATGTGCGTTGTATCTTCTTTGGACGCGTCCAGTGGGCACGATTTGTCAAAGATGCCTGAGGCCCAACATGCCTACGCGACAATAGCAAGATCCATCCCCGATCTCTCTTTTGCGGAGTTTCAGAGACGTATCACGTTCTCCCCTGTCGATCTTGAGGCTGGCAGACAGTCTCTCGCTGCGCACACATTAGGCTGGCACTTTCGCTCGATCGCCAACCACATCGACGCTCTAGCCTATGCGCCAGATATTCGGGACAACAGGACAGCAGGTCCATCGTCAGCGGCTTTCACTAACGCCACAGTGAGGCCACAGCTATCCTATCCTAACTACACACGGCAAACCCATGCCCATTTGCAATCGATTTGCAACATAGGCGGATATACCATAACTCCGCAACAACTTTGCCAAATCGTATCAGGGCTAACTTCGCTCGGCTTCGGACTAGCTGCCCTCCTAGCTGGAGCTGCTCCTAGTTCTGCTGTAGTGGCATCGATGGCGGCAACGCTAGGCCTCTCCGTTCCTCTCCTCATTGCATTTCTCGCTGGAATTGCCCTAATCGCGGGCTATTATGCGATATTCTGCTGATTGCCAGCCGAAGAGAGAGCAACCTTAGCCTTAGGTTCAACTAAGGAGGTATTATGCAGGTTATCGCCAGCTTCGCTGTGCTGTTCTTCAGTACTTCATCGGCACGGTCCCCTTTCGCCTTTGACCTGGAGCATCTGAATTCCATCAGCTGGACTATAGCCATAGTGACATTGGTTACCCCCCTGGCTTTCCTTTGCGGAATTCTACTTAAGATTCGCGCAACCATCAGGCATTTAACTGACATCGCAATGGTCCGAACAGACTTGATAGTTGTAGCGATTTGGGCTGTTGCTGGGATACTTATCGCGCTTCCTGCGGGATGGACTATCTCTCGCCTGATGTTACGATGAAGCATCCTGGTTGGCAAGCGTTCTGAAGATGTCAAAGATTGGCCCGGAGAATGCAAAACTTGTTGAGCTTCCACTCTCCGGCGATTACTCTTCAAACTTCGATCGACCGTGGAGGAACTTTATGATGCGTTCACGCCGACAACTTATTACCGCGGGAGCTACGGCTGGTGCCGTTGCAGTCTTACTTCCGGCACTTCAGAAGGCAACACTGGCCGCGCAGGTCACTGGTGCTACAACAGCTAACGTTGCTGACTTCGTTACCGTGATGGCGCCGTCCGATACAAGCTTTGCATCGAGAATCGACAATCTCTTTCCTGGCCTTTCGAACGACCCGATATTTCAAAAGATTCAGGCCCACACGGTGTTGATCACAAACGTCAGCGGTAGGCCTATCAGCGCGTTCAGCACTTGTTGGAATATCAGCACCCCAACGGGCGGCTATTCGGGAACGTTGATCCATGGTTTTCACCCAACTGACATGCGCCCCAGGTTGAAACATTTCGGACTCACGGGCAACAAGACTCGCTTTACCGGGAAAATACCGGCACTCAAGGCAGACACTACGAGGCTTGTATCGCCATACTTCAGTTGGAGTCCCAATTACTACCGCAGCAATCCGCAACCGCAGTGGAAGAAGATTTTGCTTGCGAAGGAAGCGCGTAAATTTTTCTTCTATGAACTGGCGAAAGCGACCAGTGTCACGGTGACTGTTGACTCCTTGATCGCTGCCGAAACTCAACTAATAGGCTCGGATCAGGCTCATTTGGCACGCGTGTTCCGGATATCCAGAAATGCCGAGCATGATGCGGCTGTGGCGGTGCTTCGCCTGATAGAACAGGGAGCGTCTCGCGACAAGGTGGAATCATTTCTTGTTAAGCAAGGCAATCAATATCCAACGTCCAAGGCCGATGTGTTCACTAACCCCATCTACTGTCGCGTAAGGCAGCGCCAGGCAACGGTTCTGCTTCGCAGGTTCCGTCATGGAACACCGAATCAGTTTGCTCGTACGCTGGCATACTTGAAGAGCCAGCCCAAGACGACGATCCGCGGTGCAGCTCTTTCGTAGGCTTACGTAAACCTCAGATTGGAGATTGGAATGTCAACTACGCAATTCTATTCAGGTACGCCGGAAATCACGGGGTTATTGGCTATGATGGAGCTCAACGGTGAAAGCGGAACGAATCGGTTTGGCCGATCAGCACTGACATTGTCCGTGTGGCATCCGGAGGGTGATTTGGAATCGTTATTTGCCCGTGGCCATTCTCTCATAGCGTCATCTGCTGATGCGAGTGATGGCGATGACGACGACGATAGCTGCGACGCGGACGATGACGATGATGACGATGACGACGCCGATGATGATGACGATGACGACGACAGTGGCGACGATGATGACGGCGACGACGATGACGGCGGCGGTGATCCCGGCGGCGGCTACGACGGGGACGATTGAGCGTTTCGACCTTGAAGGCCATTTCATAGGCCTACCGAGACATAGTTTTTCACGGCGATTAAACGGACAGGCTAGAGCATTGTGGGGAATGGTGTAGACCGGAATTGTTGCTAGTATCCCACCCTTTCCGCAGGATAACGCGGAAAGGATGGGGCGCGCGGGTCTCTAGCAAGAGCCAAAATGCTCTAGTGATATCGACTTGATGACCCGAGCAATGCTTCTGGACAAACGTCTCAGGCAGCGGTAGGTTAGCTATATCGATCCGCTGATGGAGTTTCAACTTGCCGGACTGTCGAGGCTCATTGAATGGGCTTGTACGTTAAGGTGCATATGCTCCGTTGGAAGACTGCGTTTCAGTTGACCAATTAAACTCTCGAAGAGGAAACATTGAAGACTGGCGAAGAGACGGGATCTCGGTTGGATTTGACAGAGTTGGTGCGTGTCGCGCGCACGCACCTTTATTGGCTGTTCGGCGAAGCACCTGCCGTCGCTTCGGATATTTTGCGAAAGCCAGCTCTTCAGCGCGTCAATATAACGCTTCGGACGCGTGGGCAGGTTCGTGGATCGATGTCTGGCCATGGGAAGATGTTTAGAGAGCAGCTTCTGGATGCCGTGAATCGAGCCTGTAGAGACGCCCGATTCGCGCACAGTATTGTGAAAGCAGATCTTGATGAGATTTCAGTAGAAGTATGGTTACAAGTTTCGTCAAAGCTGATTCCTGTTGAAGATAGGGAGTCCGAGGATGCAATCGAATTTGGACAGGATGGCATTGAGGCAGAACAAGGACCAGCATTCGCATACTATAAACCATCTGTAGCTCTTACAGGGCAGTTCGAGTCGCCCCAGATCTTCTTCTCTGCGTTATGCAAGAAAGCCTATCTGCCTGCTGATGCCTGGAAATATCCGAATTGTCAACTTCGCAGAACGAGGTGGGTTCATCTTTGCGAAACATCAGATGGCAATATAGTGGAAATGAATGCATTACGAGTCAAGAAAACCCTGGCGATAACGGCGGAATCCATGGCCCGGTGGGCACAGAGCGGTGTGAGCTATTTCAAGGCCAACCAACACTTTGATGGCTCTTTTTGCTACCGTTATCGACCATTTCTGGACTCTGCAAGGAGAGAGGACTCGAACCCTGTCCGGGCATCTGGCTGTGCATACGCGATGGCCTCAGCAGTATCATCTACGAAACTGGTCTCTGACCGTGAGACAAAGGAATGCGCCAAGCGGGCTGTAGCTGCAATTCTTCTCCGTTCAACTCGGCTAGAATGTGGCGGCACCTACATCGCGGATAAAGTGGGCGATCCTCCTCGAGGTAAGCTCGGAACCACTGCACTTCTCGTATTGGCTTTGCTGACACAGGCCTTTCGTGCGGAGCACGAGGAGGAAATCAAGAGTCTGATGGCCGGAATGAAGTCGTTACAATCCAGCGACGGGATGTTCGAATGCACTATTGGACAGCATGAGTGTACCGAGTCGCAGATCAACTTCTTTCCCGGCCAAGCATTGTTGGCTTTGGTAGTGAGGGCGGAGCAGGGTGATGAATCATGCCGAGATCACTACCGGCGCAGCTTCGTTCCGTATCGGGATCATTTTCGCAGGTCGCCGGCAACGGCATTTGTCGGCTGGCATGTAGATGTGTGGAGCCGCGCGGCATTGCTGGACTCCAGCACCGAATATGCAGAATTCGTGTTTTCGCAAATCGATTGGTTACTCCAATTTCAGATCCAAGGCGACAAGCAGCAATTAGCTACGGGCGGATTTAGCTGGAATGGAAAGCCTCCCAATTATTCGTCGATAGTCTATACGGAAGCGATTGCAAGAGGAGGTGATTTGGCCTATAGACTCGGGGATTCTCGGTGGTTTACATACAGAGATGCCTTCAGAGCCGGTCTTGAGTTTTGCTCGCGATTGCGCCTGACCAAGGAGCAGTCTATTTTCTTCCCCCATCCCGCGCGCGCCGTCGGTGGGATGACGAAGAGTCTATCGGACTTCGAAGTGCGATCCGATGTAGTACAGCACTCGATCATGCTGGCACTTGCCGCTTTGGATTGCCCTGCATTACTGGATGGACAAGACGGAAGTGTTATGTGATAGAGATAAACTGCCTCGCGCATCCGTCACGAAAGTGGTAAACGCCCCGTATGAAAGTCCTTGTGATCCACAACAATGTTCCGAAATCAGATTCCAGTGGTGCCGATACGCGCTTGATGGAAATTTTGTTTGCTCTGCGCCGCCTGGGACATGATGTCACGTTTGTGGCACTTAAGCCATGTTCTGATCTCCGGCGCGTCGACGCGCTGGTAAAACATCAGATTACGACGTACGCGGGAGATGCAGATCAGCTACGGTTTTATGGCCGCAACCTCGATGCTAAGTGGTCCCTTGACTCACTCCTCAAAGACCAGGATTTCGATCTTGCCATTCTCACTCTATGGTTTTGGTCCTTTCTGTCAATTCCGGAGCACTACCTAGCCAAGCTGTGGTCCGGTTCTCCTCGGACGATTGTGGGAGTATTGACGGACGACCGTCATGGCATACGTCAGGAGCAAGCTGCCAAACTGAAGCGGTCGCTTATCGAGGGTGAATGCGCGATGGATCACGCCGCTCGTGAACGGGAAATCTACCGCAAAAGCGATCTGGTCCTTACGATCGCCGACGCAGAGAAACGTGTCATCGCGAAGGTCGCTCCCAATATCCCATGTTTCGTGATACCGTTCTCTACAACTATTAGGCCGCCGATCGCGGGCTACCACGAGCGCTCGGGCATTTGCCTGTTAGCAAACTACGCGAATATAGCAGCATGTGATGCCGGACGGTGGCTTCTCGGGGAAATATTTCCTCTTATTGAGCGGAAGATTCCCGATATGGACCTTGTATTTGCCGGTCCCTACTCCGAGAGGTATTTCACCAATCGACATCCACGAGTCCATGCCTTGGGTCAGATCGACAATATCCACGAGTTCTTCGAGGCCCACCGCGTGTTTATCTCCCCATTGCGCTTTGGCACAGGCATAGCCACGAAGAACGTAGTCGCAATGTCGCATGGAATTCCCGTTGTAACGACATCGTGCGGAGCACAGTCGCTCGGAGTCACTAACGGAATAAATGTACTTTGTGCGGACAATGCACAGGACATCGCTGCCGCAGTCGTGCGGGCCTACACCGATGAGGCACTCTGGCAAGAGCTCTCTCGACGGTCCGTCGATCACGCAACAATAAAGTTTAGCTCCAGCACTTCCCACTACCTGCAAGAAGTATTTGACGCAATACCATTAATACTGCGGCACGAGCGCACCTCTTCACCGGGCTGGTCAGCCTGCGTCATTGAAGCGCAGTCCGAAGAATCGCAGGAAGCAAAGCCTACTCGATGGACGTCAGCGACTCTCACGGACGCTTACCTCTCCGCTGGATATGCCCTGATGCGCGAAGGGCGCCCTGACCAAGCGGCGGCTCAATTTCGACACGCAATTACGTTCATGAGGAGTATCTCGGCTGGAAGTCGCAAGTACTACGGGGTATGGTTGGGGTTAGAGCAATGCTATCGGTCTCTCGGCGAGAACGAGTTGAGCGAGCGGTGCAGAGTCGAGCGGGAACTCCATGACCCCGGTCTGCGGGATATTTAGCCCTTTCCATCAGACTCGATGTGCAGCTACGGGGATCGATTTGGGTGCGTTTACGAAATGCTATCGTGTGCAGTTGGCCACGCTAGAAAATAGTAGTTTAGACGATCCCAGAACTGCTTGTGAAACTGATCTCTTGTCAGGCAGATTAATCGTCGGCCAGCGAGCCAGTCCGACATGAGAGAAAGCTTCAGGTTGCACTGTCCTACGAGCAGGTCGAAAATGTCTTCGGGTTGTGTGCCATAGCAGTCTGCCCCACCGACACCATGCTCAAAGACAATATAGGGCGCGTTCCGACAGATGGTGTCGATTGCGCCCCTGAGCACCTGTAACTCCGCCCCCTCTACATCTATCTTGATAAAATCAATGGCCAGCCCTTTTGGTATAACTCGATCCAGGCACTCGGTTTCAACGAGGATTTGTTCAACCTGCTCGTTGGGCCGATCATATCTTCTCAGCCGAAGTCCGCTGTAGCTGGAGTTCGTGACAACGTGAAAAAAAGGACTCTCTCCGCTCGTATCGCTCAAAGCACGGTCGGAGAGAAGCAGATTGGGGTACTCTCGAAAACGGTCATGCAGTTTCTGTAGAAAGCCGGGGAGTGGTTCAAAGGCAAAGTGCGTACCAAGAGGGGCGCGCTGCAGCATCTCTCGGAGAAGATTGCCACGATGGGCTCCTATATCGATGCAGTTCGAGTTGATTCGGAGCACTTGCTCCATGACTGCTATTGTCTGGAGGTCGTACTGAATGCCCGCACCACAGAGGCCGGGCCTGTCGGTACTGCTTGGTTGCTGGCGGGTTGCACCGTCCTCGTGCCAGTATTTGCAAAGAATGTTATTCCAAACGGTATCGTCACCGCGCCACGCCCCGGGACCTGTCGAGATATCACAAGTCTCGATGAAAATGCGGGGATGCTTCATTCCGAGTTCATGACCGTGGGGGGCAATAATCAGCAGCGAGACATCTCTGCTCGGCACCTGTTCGGCGAGCACGTCGTAGAGTTCCAGCGCCTGCTGCACAGAGGGGGTGTCATGACGAATGAACAGAATCGCCTCCTTTTCCAGAGTCTCAAACCAGCGGCGGGCGAGGAAATCCATCTTCTCCTGCTGTTCCTGATATTCCCGGTCAATTGCTTGAGGGTCGATAATTAGCGTTCCGGCGAGTTTGGAGAAGTTGTGACGATAGGAGATCTGTGTTCTGCTGTCACGCACCGTAACGCCGCCATCCGAAATCGCCAGATTCTCCTTGAGAAAGCAACCGCTGAATCTGGAGCGCAATGCCCTAACAAGTCCTTCGTGAGGGGTTCCCAACCAGTCGAAGTAAAAGGCAGATTCGATGCCAGTAAACCGGCGGATTTGATGAGCACACTCGCATGTTCTTCCCAAAGAAACGAACCTAGAGTATCTGCCTTCCGCCATCCGCAGGCACTGCCTTTCTCGTCAGAAGGGGAAACGTTCAGACAATGTAGGCTAAAATGATGTAAAGCACATCGGAGCCTTACTCGAAAGATGTCGCCCTTGCTTGTGTAAGATGATATCAATTATAATCTTTTGGATTTCGAGTGTCATTGTGGAGTGACAAATTGTTTATTCGCGCGGTCAATGAGCGACCCGCCGCAAGTGGCGGTGAGTTAAACCCGGACGAGGTTCAATGATTCCTGCGTTAGCAGCCTTGGACATCCCCACCATATAGGACATGGATGTTTCGATTGCAATGCGCAGTGACGAATCATGGCTGAAACACTTGGGCATGGCCACAAACCGCACGATGCGTCGAATATGTCTGTAGATCGCAGAAAAGGGACAGGTGCGGATCTGAACATCCTAATCTTTCCGCTACCAGAGCTCGGCCACATCTTGCCTACATTAGCACTTACCCAGTACCTAGCATCTCTAGGGCATCATGTTGTATTCCTCACTGCACAGCAGTTTGCGAACCTTATCGCGGGATCGGGCGGAACAATTCGACCGTTTTTTTCTCAAGATGCTGATGCCGCTTCTCTCTCTGGCGGCGGTATCTGGTATAGGTACATACTTGACAATGGAAGGGAGAGCAGCTCATCCGGACTTCGCAAGTTAGCTGACTCCGCTCTTGACAATGGCGACTTCGACTTGGTTCTGTGTGATCATATCCTTGGTGTTGACTGCCTGAGATATTTAGTGAAAAGAATGGGCGGCAAACACGTAGTGTCATTTTCGACGGCTTTATTTAACTGGAATGATTTCAGGACCAATGAATCAGAGGTGCCGACAATTGTCTTATGTCCACAGATCTTTGAGTTAGAGCAGTTTAGGAGGCGCAGTGACCGCATATTTTATGTAGAGCCAAGCCTGGCACCGATAGATATAGGGATGGATGCTAGCCATCAGCCTTCCAGTGACTCGCCACTGGTCGTGGCAGCGTTTGGGACACAAAGCATGCGATATCGTCACTTAAGCGAACTGTTTCTCATAATTAGAGAACTTGCGAAACGCCAGCCGCAGCTGCAATTCTTGATAGCCACTGGTCATTGTAAAACCAGCGAGCTTATAGCGCATCTAGGGGAGCTCCCAAATCTTGCCGTTCAACAGCAGATTCCACAACGCAGAGTCTTGCAAAGAGCTTCGGCTATCGTTACACACGGGGGGTTAGGAAGCATTAAGGAGGCTGTCTGTGCAGGCGTTCCTCTCATAGTGTTTCCTATGCTGTACGATCAGCCTTTCAATGCCATGCGGGTTCGGCATCATGGGTTAGGTGAGGCAATATTTCCCGAAAAGTGCTCGCTAGATGTTGTTGAAACTTCGGTCCGTAACACTGTGGATGGAAAATACTCTGCAGAGATAAAGCGTATGCAGTCCCACTTTTTGGCTATGGAAAAAGAGCAACCATCTCACCTGCTATTGAGTAAATGGATGACTGACGCCCAAAGTGGACGAATCGCAAGATAGCATCTTATGATGCGACCGGGGACTTGACAGAGATAGATCGTCGCTCCAGCTCCTTGAATCCGTATCGGACGAATTAAGGATTCGATCTTGTAACAGTTCACGCCCCCCTGCCAGCTCGCCGGTAGCAGGGGCGGAAGCGGCGTGACAGATCAGATACCCGATCCCCTCGTGGCGCTGGACATGGCATAGATTCTCGATCACTGTAGTGGCATGGGTTGGGGCCTGCACCGCCTTCCGTTGACCTGCCGTTGTTCGGCCAGCGATGCTCCATCCTGTGGTGAAGCGCCTCCCCAGAAATATGACCGCGTACAACGCGAAAACGAGTAACTCCGGCGTCGACTCGCCGACCAAGACAAGCAGATCGCCGAACAGCAGCAGCAAGTTGAAGAGTTGAAGGGTAAGCGTGTGGTCTTCCCCTCTGGCGCAGTGAACCTCCCAGATTGAACGATGGGTTCATGGAACGGGAAGACAAGGCCAACTCAGGGCGCAGGATGAGATTGCGGCGAACGGTTGTATTGCTCCGGGCAAGGCCATCCTTTTCGCGGGGGCATGAAGGTGATTGACTGGAGGCATGAACCAGTCAGTGATTTCCTCTCTTATCGTTCGGCGGCGGCGCAGCTCTGCTGAGGTCGCGGCTTTGCTTTCCACCTTTGAGCAGAGCGGGCAGAGCATGCGCGACTTTTGCCGCCAGCACCATATGCCGTTCTCAAACTTTTCCAGTCTGCATCGCCGTCATGCGGGCAAGCGTTCATCCGCGACGGCATCGCCGGCGGCCGCGCATGATGCGTCCGGCGCGACAGCGTTTGTTCCCGTGAAGATTGTCGAGTCCCATCCCGTAGCCGCGGTTGTGACGAAGAGTCCCTCGCTGTATGTCGAAATTCCCGGTGGCATCCGCATCGCTGTGGAGCGGGACTTCGATGGCCTCACGCTGCGACGGCTTGTCGCCGCTCTGGGCAGGGAGTAGCGCGATGTTTGGCTTGGGCGCTGCCACGCGCATCTTCGTAGCCACCGGAGCAACCGACATGCGGCTGTCCTTCGATGGGCTGCATAGTCTGGTCATTGGGCAGATCAAGCAGTCGCCGCAGAGCGGGCATCTTTTTAAATGACCTCGGAATTGCACCCGTTGCGCGAAAAGAATGCCGCCAGATTCGAATCACACACCCGTTTCATCCGCTGCACGGCAGGCATTTTGAACTCATAGAGCACCGTTTTATCTTCACCGAAAGTTATTTATATTTCCACGATGACAGCGGCCATTTGCGCGAGATTCCAGCCGTCTGGACAGATTTTGCGAAGGGAGATGCGTTCGTGGAACTGGCAGTGGGACGTTCGCCTCTGCACGCCAGATGCCTGCTCGATTTGGCCGATCTGGTCGCGCAGAGGGCAAAGGAGGTGGGGCATGACGTGTAAAGCAAAATATGCCTCTTTTGTAATGATAATAACGCCCGTCACTAAAATAGGTACTCTATGAGATTCGCTGATATTTGTGCGTTAATCTTGTGCAGTCTGGATACATGGAGCATAATGGCGCTTGACAAGGCCGCATTTACAGGCGTAATTATCATTACAAATGAAAACCAAACAGCGCTTATCCAAAACGCCCGCTGCCAAGCTCCAGGCACTCCGCCAAAGCGGAACGCTTCATCCACGGGCAGGGAAGGTACAAGACCGGTTGTTCTTGGAAGAGAGTTTCTTCGACCCACAAGATCTTACCCAGGTCAAATACGAAATGCTGCGCCGGGTTCAGAAAGAGGAGGTGCCGATCAGCACAGCAGCGGCCAGTTTCGGCGTCTCTCGTCCAGCCTTCTACAAGGCGCAGCGGGATTTTGCCCACGAAGGCCTGGCAGGTCTCATTGCCCGGCGGCGCGGACCCCACGAAGGTCACAAGGTGACGGCAGAAGTTCTGGTATTTGTGGAGAAGATTCGCGCTCAGGAACCCAGCGTCACGACGCCGGAACTGTTGCAGAGAATTCAAAAGAAATTCTCCATTCGGGTGCACCGCAGAACCTTGGAACGAGCTTTGGTGAGCGCGAAAAAAAAACGGAGCAAACCGTAGTTGCAGAGCAGGAGTCCAGACGGTTTACTCCGGCTGCGATTCTTACCGAGCATTACGAAGCGCTTCGTGGCTGCGTGCTGGACCGAAAAGGTTCCTCTGGGATGCGACTAGGACAGGGCGCATTCATGGCCCGTGGCATGGCAGCTTGGATGCAAGTGGCAGGAGAATTAATTCCGCCGCCGCGATCCGCGTCGGCGCTTTCAGCAAATACGTCCAACGTGCCGCGGTTGGTAAGCAATGAAGTGATTCAGCTCATGGGGGAGGCAGTCATGACTCTGGTGTGCGGAGGATCGCTATGAATGGAGAAGCCCATCACAAGGTTCAGGCGGAACATTTAGGCCGCAACGCTTACCTGTATGTAAGGCAATCGACACTCAAACAGGTTCGGGAAAATGTGGAGAGCAGCCAGCGCCAGTATGGGCTTCGGGATCAAGCCCTGGCTCTGGGGTGGCCATTGCACCAGATCGTGGTGATCGACTGTGATCAGGGGCAATCGGGTAGCGGCTCTGTCGAGCGGGAAGGGTTTCAGAAGCTGGTCGCCGAGGTCAGCATGAACAGGGCCGGCATCGTAATGGGGCTCGAAGTCTCGCGTCTGGCGCGCAATTCCAGCGACTGGCATCGGCTACTGGAGATCTGCGCAATTACGAAGACACTGCTGCTGGACGAGGATGGTCTCTATGATCCTTCGAGCTTCAATGATCGGTTACTTCTGGGGCTAAAGGGTACGATGAGCGAGGTGGAATTGCACCTAATCCGCGCGCGCCTGCGCGGTGGGCTTTTGCAAAAAGCGCGCCGTGGGGAACTGGGAGGGAGGCTGCCTACGGGGCTTGTATACGGCACCCGCGAACAGGTGGAACTGGACCCGGATGCGCAAGTGCAGGAGAGCTTTCGTCATCTGTTCAGGGCTTTTCAGCGAACCGGCTCGGCTCTGGCAGTGGTCAAGGCCTTCCGGCAGGAGGGTCTAAAGTTCCCTCACCGCGTCTGGGGAGGTGAACATGCTGGAGAAATCGTATGGGCCGAACTGACTCACTGCCGGGCCGGTTGGGTTTTATCCTGTCCACGTTATGCGGGGGCGTATGGATTTGGCCGAACCCGGTCTGTGCAGCTGCCCGGCGGCAGAGTGAAGCGAACCAAAAGCAAGGTAGCTCCCGAGGAATGGTATGCGTTTATTCCCAACGCGCACGCTGGTTATATCAGTTGGGAACAATATCAGGAGAATCAGAACAAGCTCCACGAGAACGCCACACAGTATCGATGCCAGCATCAGCGAACACCTCCGCGCGAAGGCCCCGCTCTGCTTCAAGGGTTGGCGATTTGCGGCAGGTGCGGGCGCCGGATGAATGTTGCGTATCACCAGCGACGCGGGTATCTGTATCCGGATTACATCTGCGGCCAAGGTGCCTGCCGATATGGAGAAAAGCAATGCCTGCGCATTCCCGGGCACGACCTTGATCGGGCACTCGGCAATCTCCTGTTGGCAACCGTTTCTCCACTGAATCTGCAAGTAGCGCTGGATATCGAGCGAGAAATGCAAACACGTCTCGATGAAGTCGATCGGCTTCGCCGCCAGGTTGTCCAGAGAGCGCAACAGGAAGCAGACCTGTCTCGACGCCGCTATCTGCAGGTTGATCCTGACAATCGGCTTGTAGCCGATCAGTTAGAGGCGGACTGGAACAATAAACTCCGGGCTCTGCATGCCGCGCAGGAAGAATATGAACATCAAAAAGAGAACGAGCAGGCTGCCTTCCACGCTGAACAGCGCGAAAAGATCTTCGCTCTGGCCACGGATTTCCCCCGGGTCTGGAATGACCCCAACCTGCCTCACCGGGAGCGGAAGCGCATGGCGCGATTACTGCTGGAGGATGTGACCCTCCAGAAAGAGGAAAAGGTTATCGCTCATGTTCGGTTCAGAGGAGGCGCTCAGACAACCATCGAACTTCCGCTCCCACTGCCCTTCTGCGTGCTTTCCAGAACCCGGCCTGAAGTGGTAGAGGCCATCGATGAGTTGCTCGGAGATCATGAGTATCAGGAGATCGCCGACCTGCTCAACGCACGAGGCCTTCGCTCAGGTGACGGACGTATCTTTAATCGGCAAATCGTCGGTCGCATCTGTAAGCAATCCGGGATGAAGAGCCGCCGTCAGAGGTTGCGCGAAAAGGGCCTCCTCACGTTGAAGGAACTAGCACGCAAGATCAGGGTAAAGGGGATAATACTTAGTAACTGGCGACGTGAAGGCACAATAGTTGGCTATCGTTCCAACCGGAAAAACGAGTATCTTTATGTTGAACCGGCACAGCAACAAATCGCCATGCTGGCGGGGAGGAGACGCGATGAACAGACAAGCTAAACCAAAGCTTGATGAACAACAGACAGATGGGTGCAGTCTGAAGGCCATTTGTTTCTCTTCGCCAACAAGCGAAAAGACCGCATGAAGATTTACTTTTACGATGGATCGAGCGCATGGGTTTGCGCGCGCCGCATGGAGCAGGGCCGCCTCTGCTGGCCCAGTTCCGAAGATGGCCACGTGCAACTGACGCAGGCAGAGTTTGCGATGCTTCTCGGGGGCATCGATCTGGCCGGTGCGAAGAAGCGGAAGTGGCTGCGCCAGCCTCTCTGCGAGGTAAGTGATATATCGCATAAAGTCGCATGAATACAGGCGTTTCGCGATCTTATTCACAGCGCGATTTGAGATAATGAAAGCAGATGAATCCCGTTTCCAAGTCGCCTCTGCCCGCAGTGCTTGACCCGGTCGTGGCGGCAATCATGGAGCAGTTGGAAGAGCAGGTGGAGGCCAAGCGGCGAGTCATTGCGGCCAAGGATCTGGCCATCTCGGCGAAGGACCTGGCCATTGCGAAAAAGGATGCTGCACTGGCTGCGGCTGAGGCGATCATCGAGCAGTTGAAGGAAGCGCTACGCCTGGAGCGCATCCGGAAGTACGGCAAGCAGAGCGAGAAGCTGTCGGATTTGCAGTTGCAGTTGCTTGATCTTGAACCTGCTGTGTCTAGTGAAGAGGTTGCTGGCGAAGTGGAGCGCGGCCCTCTGGAGGATGCTCCCGCAAGCACGCAGTCAGACAATACAACTGCGGCAAAACCGTCGAGCGCCCGCCACAAGCATCCCGGCCGCAACGAGCTTCCAGCGCATCTTGAACGGGTCGACAAGATCATCCCTTGCGTGCCCGAGCAATGCGCTTGCGGCAAGTGCGGCAAAGAGAAAAAGGTCATCGGGTACGAGCGGACTGAAGTGTTGTCCATGAAGCCGGCCGAGTATTATGTGACCGTGCTGTTGCGCGAGAAGCGCGCCTGTGCGAAGTGCGAAGAACAGGGCGTGACCACGGCCGCGTTGTTTGCGCGCATCGCGCCGAAATCGATCTTCGCCGATGAGACCATCATCGAATTCATCCTCCGCAAATATGCCGACAGCTTGCCCTTGTTTCGTCAGCAGGCCATGCTGCGGCGCGATGCCGGCATGGATGTTGCGTTGAGCACGATCAACGATGCGGTGCTGCGCGTGGGCGAGTTGCTGATCCCCGTTGTGGACGGGATGGCGCGCGATCTGCTGACCGGCGGCTACATCCAGGCTGACGAAACATATTGCGGCGTACAGACGCAGGAGAAGAAGGGCCATAACCACCGCGCCTGGTTCTGGCAGTACAGCGCGCCGGGGTTGGGTGTGATCTTCGACTTCGAGATGACGCGCGGCAGAGAAGTGCCGCAAAAGTTCTTCAGGAATTATGGCGGCATTCTTCACACCGACGGCTATGTGGCATACGAAAAGGATGTCGGTAACAAGGATGTGATTCGCGCATGCTGTTGGGCTCACGCGCGAAGACGCTTTATCGATGCCCTCAAAGTGCAGACCAAAGGCCACGTTGCGGACAGCAAAGTGGAACGCGTCGTCGCGCTTATGGACGGCCTGTTTGCCATCGATCGCGAGGCTCGCGAGCAAAACCTGTCTCTCGAAGACCGCCATGGGCTGCGGCAAGAGAGCGCGCCTGCGTTACTCGACGAGTTGAAGGCGCTGCTGATGGAGATGCTGGCTTCGCGGGCATACCTGAAGAAATCCGTCGCCGGTCAGGCCATCGCCTATACGCTGAAGCGTTGGGAGAAGCTGACCCACTTCCTGGAGCATCCGGTGATCGAGCTGAGTACCAACTGGGCCGAAAATTCCATGCGGCCGATTGCGATTGGGCGTTCATTATGCCCCTCCTTCTGAAGTACTTATAAACATTGGGAGTTGGCCATCGGCAACAACCCGACACGGGCGGTTTTTACGGGCGAGAGCGGCAGCAACTGCCTCACTTTGTAAATCACTGGCCCGGATTTGGTACGGAGCGCCGGGAACCACCTGCTCCGCGCGCAGAATGCGGTCCCTGATCATGCGCCGGATCACATGATGGCTTACGCCAAGCAGCTCGGCGGCTTCAGACATCGTCAGCCACTCACCATTCTTCTCGGCGGGGCGATAGGCATGGATACCGTGCTCGTGGCGCAGAGTACTTACGCGTTGCGCATTCCAGGTCATGCCTTGTCCGGTGCGCATGCCCATGCGGTTCAACGATGCGGCTATGTCCTGATCGGACCATCGGCAAGACATGCTGCGCACGACCGCAAGCGCCTCTTCCGAAACGCGGCGGCCATGCTCACCTGTTCTCGGCTTGCTTATCCGCAGCTGCGAGTGCTGCCCTCCTTGCCAGTGAATCGTCAAGATGATTTCCCGCGCCTCTTCATCCACGTCTGCGACAATGTCGGTAATTAAGGCTCTCACAAGCTGCTGGCGTGCGCGCATGGTTACGCCGGGTGCATGCCATGCCGCTTCAAGATCTTCACCGAGCCCGGTGAAGTTCGGGGCAGCAGTGCTTTCCTGCGCAGACGCGCACATTGCATCCAGTCGCGCCTGGCAAGCTTCAACTCGGCGCAATGTGCTTTCCCAACTCTTTTCCAATTGCGCTGCGATCAAGCGGTTATCCGGATCGCAAGCGGCATAGCGCCGCTCGGCAAGCGTGGCTTCATAGCGCGCCTGCACAAGTTCCAGTTCCACAACGTGCCGCTGTTCGTTCAGAGTCTGCATATGCACACGCTCCGCCTCCATGGCTGCTTCGATAGCCATCGGCTGCACTGCGCGCAGCAACTCCTTCGCGATGGCAACGTCCACACGGGAACCTCCAAACGTCATGCATCGGGCTCGGCCGGTCAGATCCATGCTATTGCAGCGATAAACGGTTTGTCTCGGCGCATGTCCTCTGTAAGCTATCGACAAGCGGCGCCCACAACGAGCGCAAGCAAGAAAACCGGATAGCAATGCCGCCCCACCTCGTCCCGATTTAACATCCCCGACTTTGCTGTAAGCGTTGGCCGCGATCTGCTTCTGGTTGCGCTCGAATTCTTCCCAGTCTATATAGCCCTCGTGGTGATCTTTGATGAATACCTCCCAGTCTTCGAATGGCTTGCCATGGCCATAGCTACGGTGCGCTCGCCCATCCTGAATCACCGTCCGCTTCTCGCTCTTGCCGTACACATATACTCCAGCATAGAAAGGGTTTTTGAGAATTGAGATCACGTTTCGGTAGCGTATCAGCGTCCAGTTGAATGACACGAGAGTCCGGCCATCGGAAGGCCGCGGGAAGTGGATCTCCGCCGCCCGCAACGTCAGAAATACTTGCCGTGCACTGCCGATTTCACGGAAGCGTGCAAAGATTAGTTGGATCACTTCCTGCAGGCGTTGATCAGGATCGAAATCCAGACCAAGCTCACGATGCCACACATAACCTATCGGTACGCTGATTCGTAACTCTCCGCGCCTGGCCTTGGCGCGAACCGCCTCGAACATCCGAGAACGCAGCACGCTTATTTCGAATTCGCTGATACTCCCCTTCATTCCGAGCAACAATCGATCATTGGCTCGACACGGATCGTATACACCGTCTGGATCGATCACCCGCGCCTCAACCAAACCGCAAAGCTCCAGCAAATGATGCCAGTCGCGTCCATTTCTTGCAAGCCTGGATGCGTCCAGACATAGAACAGCACCAACTTCTCCGGCGCAAAGCCAGGCTACCAGCTTCTCAAAGCCAGGCCGGGCGACCGTTCCAGTAGCGGAACGGCCAAGGTCGTCGTCAATCACCT
>Ga0302320_10008865_pt1 | contig 21758 bp, 19 predicted proteins | sample Bog_T0_3_FD_202130 | JGI IMG/M metagenome (GOLD analysis project Ga0302320, IMG submission 202130) | Peat permafrost microbial communities from Stordalen Mire near Abisko, Sweden - Bog_T0_3 | ecosystem: Environmental > Terrestrial > Soil > Wetlands > Peat | place: Sweden: Abisko, Stordalen Mire...
CTGCTGAGATCGAGCCCACGCTGCGTCTGGCGCCCTGCGCCGATCCCTGGGTGGCGCTCGCGATCCGCAGTCCTGCGGCCTGGATCCACGATCGCAACGCGGGGCGCTCCTGGCTGGTCTGTGAGCCCGGCGCGGAGGGCCTGCTCGAGCGCTTCGAGGCGGACGTGGCTGCGCTCGCGAGGGATCCCCCGGCGGCGGTGCCCGCGGCAGGCTGCGAGATGCGCGAAGAGCCTGCGGAACGCTTTACCGACTCGGTGCGCCGCGCACTCGAGCACATCGCAGCCGGCGACGTCTACCAGGCCAACCTGTCGCGCGAATGGACCGGTGTCCTGGGGGCCGCCGTCGACCCGGTCGCAATCTATGCGCGGTTGCGCGCGACGAACCCGAGTCCGTTCGCGGGACTGCTGCGCCATGGCGACTTCGCCGTCCTCAGTTCCTCGCCGGAGCGGCTGGTGACGGTGCGTGGCGAGAGGATCGCGACCCGACCGATCGCCGGTACGCGACCGCGCGGACGCGACGCCGCGGAGGACCATGCACTGGTCAGCACACTGCTCGGCAATGAAAAGGAGCGCGCCGAGCACATCATGCTGATCGACCTCGAGCGCAACGACCTCGGCCGGATCTGTGTCGGCGGCTCGGTGCAGGTCGACGAGTACATGGTCATCGAGACCTATGCGCATGTGCACCACATCGTCTCGAACGTCAGCGGCATCCGCCGGCCGGGCGTCTCGCCGGTCGGCGTCATCCGCGCGCTGTTTCCCGGCGGCACGATCACCGGCTGCCCGAAGGTGCGCTGCATGCAGCTCATCGCGGAACTCGAGCCGCAGGGGCGCGGCGCCTACACCGGCTCGCTGGGCTACCTGAACCGTGACGGCAGCTGCGACTTCAACATCCTGATCCGCACCATCACGACCGCCGGCCGCAGCCTGCGGCTGCGCGCCGGCGCCGGCATCGTCGCGGATTCCGATCCGCTGCAGGAACTGGGCGAGACCCGCGCCAAGGCCGAGGGCATGCTGCGTGCCCTGCGCGCGGCGCCATGAGCGTCTGGATCAACGGCCGCCTCGCTGCGAGCCTCGACAGCCGCGACCGTGGCCTGCAGTACGGCGACGGACTGTTCGAGACCATGCGCGTTCGGGGCGGTGCGGTGCGCCTCCTCGATCTGCACCTGGAGCGCCTGCTGGAGGGCTGCCGGCGATTGCTGATCGATCCGCCGGATCCGCTGCGACTGCGCCGCGAGATCGAGCGGGCGGCCTCGAGGCGCGCCGCCGCCGTCCTGAAGCTGATCGTGACGCGGGGCGTCGGTCCGCGCGGCTACCGGCCGTCGGGCCGCGAGCGCTGCACCCGGATCCTGTCGCTGGCACCCCTGCAGCACCGGGGCGCCGCCGATGCGCCGGTCACGGTGCGCATCTGCCAGATGCGGCTCGGCCACAACGAGCGGCTCGCCGGCCTCAAGACACTGAACCGGCTGGAGTCGGTGCTGGCGCGCTCCGAGTGGCGCGATGCGAAGGTCCGCGAGGGACTGCTGCGTGACGGCGATGATACGATCGTCTGCGGCACGATGTCGAACCTGTTCCTGCGCCGTGGCGATGTGCTGGTGACGCCGCTGCTCGATCGTTGCGGGGTCGCCGGCGTCATGCGCCGCTGGGTTCTCGGGGCATCGGGACGCCTGGGGCTCGACGCGATCGAGCGGCGCGTGCGGCTGGATGAGCTGTGGGATGCCGACGAGGTGTTCATGACCAATGCCGTGGCCGGTGTCATGAGCGTCGCCGAGGTACGGCATGGCGCACGGCGCCTGCGGCTCGGCCCGGCGCGGGCGGCGTCGCAGCTGCGCGCGGCACTGGAGCTGCTGTGACACGTGGGCTGCGCCGCATGCTGCTCGTCGTCCTCGTCGGCTGCGGGGCGCTCGCCGGCGCCGCGTGGCTTGCCGTGCAGAGTCTCGATGAGCCGCTGCGGGTCGGCAGCTCCGCCGTGCGTTTCAAGGTGCCGGCCGGCGCGAGCTTCTGGCATGTCGCAGCCGACCTGCACGCGCGCGGCATCCTGCCGAGTCCCCGGGTGTGGGCCTGGTATGCGCGGCGCGAGGGCGAGGCGGCCGCGATCAAGGCCGGCGAGTACCAGCTGGATCCGGGCATGACGCCGCGCGAGCTGCTCGGCAAGATGGTCCGCGGTGAGGTGGTGTTCCACACCTTCACCATCGTCGATGGCTGGCGCGCCGAGGACATGCTCGAGGCATTGTGGCACAACCCGGATGTCGTGCACACCCTCGCTGCGACGTCTAAGCTAGGCCTGATGCAGGCGCTGGGGGAAGCGCCGGGCCCTGCCGAAGGACAGTTCCTGCCGGAGACCTATCGCTTCGAGAGCGATACGACCGATGTCGAGCTGCTGCGCCGGGCGCATCAGGGTCTGGTGCAGGAGCTGGCGACCGACTGGCTGGCGCGCGATCCGGATAACCCGCTGAAGAGTCCCGAGGAGCTGCTGATCATGGCCTCAATCGTCGAGAAGGAGACGGCGAACCCCGCTGAGCTTGCCCGCATCGCCGGCCTGTATCTGCATCGGCTGAGCATCGGCATGCGCCTGCAGGCCGATCCCACCGTGATCTACGGGCTGGGCGATGATTACGACGGCACGCTGCACAGCGTCGACCTGCACACCGACGGGCCCTACAACACCTATACCCGGACGGGGCTGCCGCCGACGCCGATCGCGCTGCCGGGCGCCGCAGCGATCCGCGCGACCGCGAACCCGCAACAGACCGACGCGCTGTATTTCGTCGCATCCGATCTGGACGACGGTACGCACGTATTCTCCGCGACCCTGGCACAGCAGAACGCCGCGGTCGCGCGCTACGTCGCGCATCAGCGGGCGAAGGCGGCGGCGGCCGGGCGCTCGCCATGAGCCAGCCGGCGCGCTTCGTCACGTTCGAAGGCATCGAGGGGGTCGGCAAGTCGACCCAGGTTGCCGCGCTTGGCGCGGCGCTGCGCGAGCGCAGTGTCGCGCACCTCGTCACGCGCGAGCCCGGCGGCACGCCGCTCGCCGAGCGGATCCGCGGGCTGGTTCTCGCGGCGGGGGACGAGGCGGTGCCGCCGGCGGGGGAGCTGCTGCTGATGTTTGCGGCGCGCGCCGTACACCTCGCGAACCTGATCGAGCCTGCGCTCGGGGCCGGGCGCTGGGTGCTGTGCGACCGCTTCACCGATGCGACCTATGCCTACCAGGGCGGCGGACGCGGAGTTGATATACCGTTCATCGCCGCCCTCGAGGGCTTTGTCCAGGGCAGCCGGCGCCCGGACCTGACGCTGCTGCTCGATATGCCGGTGGAGCGTGCACTGGCGCGGGCGCGACAGCGCAACGCCGCAGCTGCGCCGGATCGATTCGAGACCGAGCGGGCGACGTTCTTCGAGCGTGTGCGTGCGGCGTACCTGGCGCGGGCCGCAGCCGCGCCCGGGCGCTGCGTCGTCATCGATGCCGGCAGCGAGCCGGCGGCGGTAACCCATGCCATCCTCGCTGCACTGCAGGCACGACAATGGATTTCCTGAGCGCCAACGAACTGCCGTGGTTGCACGGCGCGCAGGCACGGCTGCGCGAAGCGCAGGCCGCGGGGCGCATGCCCCACTCGTTGTTGCTGCTGGGGCCGCCCGGACTCGGCCTCGAGGCGCTGTCGCACTGGATCGTGGGCTTTGCGCTGTGCGAAGGGGCGGGGTTGCGGCCCTGCGGCAGCTGCGCCTCATGCCAGCTGCTGCGCTCAGGCAGCCACCCGGACGCGCTGGTGCTGCACGTCGAGGAGGATGCGAAGCAGATCAAGGTCGAGCAGGTGCGCGGCCTGATCGAGAGCCTGACGCTGAAGAGCTATCGCGGCGGCTACAAGGTGGCGCTGATCGAGGGCGCGGAGCTGCTGAACGCGAACGGCGCCAATGCCTTCCTGAAGACGCTCGAGGAACCGACGCAGAATACGCTGCTGATCCTCGCCGCGAACCCGAACCACCGGCTGCCGGCGACGATCGCAAGTCGCTGTCTGCGGCTCGCCCTGCGCGCCCCGGCGCGCGCCGAGGCAGTCGCCTGGCTGGCTGGCCGTGGGAGCGCGACCGCGGACTGGAATGCCGCCCTGCGGCTGGCCGGCGGCGCGCCGTTGCTGGCCCTGGAGATCGAGGCGGCAGGGCTCGCGCGCCTGGATGAGGAAATGCGCCGCGACGTCGACCTGCTGTCGCGCGGTGCGGCAGACCCCAGCATCCTCGCGGAGGGCTGGATACGCTCGGGGCTCGCGCTGCGTCTCGCATGGCTTGAGAACTGGCTCACACAACGGATACGCAGCGGCCTTGGTGTGGCGGAAATTTCGCCAAACGAGACGCGCGTCGGCTTGCCTGACCCGCGACTTCGGCCCAAGATATGTCAACTTTTCGACCTGCACGATGCGGTCAGGAGTTTCAGGCGCCTGGGGTCCTCGAGCATGAATCAACAGCTGGCACTGGAGGCCATGCTGCTCGGTGGTCTGAAGGCACTTTCTTAAGGGTACGAATTTCGGAACCGGATTTTACTTGCGCAATCCAAACAGCAAACCAGGATTACTGACGCTCACCATCAAGGACAAGAGCGCGCTGTATCTGGCCTACATGCCGTTCGTCAAGAACGGCGGTCTGTTCATTCCGACGAACAGCAACTACCGCCTCGGCGACGAGGTATTCATGTTGCTCAACCTGATGGGCGAGGACGAGAAGCTGCCCGTCGCCGGGCGCGTGATCTGGATGACGCCGAAGGGCGCTCACGGCCGCCGGGTCGCCGGCATCGGCGTACAGTTCAGCGACCAGGACCGCGGCAATACGCAGAAGAAGATCGAGAATTATCTCGCCGGCGCACTCGGCGGGGACAAGCCTACGCACACGATGTGATGCCGTCGGGCGGGTCTCCGTCCTGTGTTCGGCAGCGCACCGAACCCGCTTCCCGCATGCTCCAGTATCCCCGGCACAGTCGTCCCCTGTCGCGTGGGCTCAGATGCCGTACCGTCGATCAGACCAGTCACTCCCGAACCCGGGTCCGCGCCGCAGCGCCCCCCTATGCGAGCCCTGGGGCGGGCACCTGCCAATGACTTCTGCCTGCCTGCTGCCGATTCTCAGGAGTGCCGTGCTGGGGGACCGGGAATTCTCCCGGTCCGAACGCATCTTCTACACGGTGTGCGAATTCCGGGCTGCCATTGCGGCGCGCGCGCTCGCCTCCCATCTGGGTTCGGACGTCCTCGACACCTTGCAAGATGCCGTCATCGCATTCTCGGAGATCGGCGCCAGGGGCGTCGCGGACACACTCAACAGGGCGGTGAGCGACATCGCGATGGCCGACACGAGGCTGGAGCGGCAGCAGCGCCTGGGGACGCTCGAAAGTGAGCTGAACCAGACCACGGACCCCGTCGATCAGCTGATCGCCCGCTACGCAGAGGAACTTGCGCAGGGAGCGCCGCGAGCTCAGGCCAGTTTCGCCCGCGCAGCCTCGGTGCCGGCGAGGCCACCCTTCAAAACGTAGGCCTCGAAGCCGCGTTCGCTGAGGATGTAGGCGGCGGCGGAGCTGCGCCGGCCGGTATCGCAACAGACGATATACCGCGTGTTCTTCTCCAGCGCATTGAGGCGCAGGCGGATGAAGTACAGCGGGATGTTGATCGCATCCTCGATGCGGAAATTCTGGAACTCGCTCGGCAGCCGCACATCCAGCCATTTGCCGCCTTCGGCTACCATCTTCTTCGCCTGGTCGTAGTCGACCCATTGCAGCAGCGGTTCGTTCAGCAGGGTCTGGAAATCCTGCTTGCCGAGGCGCATCAGCGAGCCGTCGGTCAGCATCGTGACCGTCGCGTTGCGCTTCGCCTCGGCGATCAGCGCTTCCTCGCCGAAGCTGTCGCCGGTGCCGAGCTCGGCGAGTTTCAGTCCTTCCTTGTTCAGTGGCGTCTCGCGCGTGACCAGGCACTTGCCGGAGACGATCACGTAGAAGTAGTCGCCCTCGGCGCCCTGCTTGATGATCACATCGCCGGTCTTGCAGTTGATGCGCTGCATGCGCATGAAGATCGCCTGGATGTTCGCCGGCGGTATGCGGTGGAAGGCCTTGGTCTGCAGCAGCGTCGTCATCCAGTCGCCGGTCGAGGCGCTGTCGCTGTTTTCGCTGAGTTCCTCGACCGTGTATTGACCGGTCTGGTCCCAGGTGATCAGGACGTCCAGCAGGTCGCTGTCGATCATGATGTATTCGATGTCGGTCGCCGCGCGGCCGGTAAACTTGCGCGGCGAACCGGGGGCAAGAGCTGCACGCGCGTCCGGGGTCCCGCCGCGGATCTGGCCCATCGTGCGGTCGTTGGCGCGCAGCTCGATGGTGCCCGAGACCAGGTAGTAGGTGCGACGGTCCGATTCGCCCTGCTTGAACAGCAGCCGGCCGGATTCCATGGTCTTGACCTGGGTCTTCTTCGACAGCGCATACAGGTTGTCCGACTTCAGGCCGTCGAGCGGCGAGAAGGTCTTCAGCAGGGCGATGTCGAGCGGTCGTTCATCCATCGAGCAGGTAGCCAGTCAGAGGTGGTTTAACAGGGCCAATATATCCTTACGATCCTATCACAAGATCCCAGCCCGGATCCGGCCGGAAGCGCTCGCCGTGCGCCGCCGCCAGCTCCGACAGGCGCGCGACGATCGCGGTGACGCCACGGTCCCTGGCATATTGCAGGGGTCCGCCGCGAAATGGCGCAAACCCCGTCGCAAAAATCGCGCCTGCATCCAGCAGGTCGGCATCCGCAACGACCCGTTCGCGCAGGCAGGCGACGGCTTCGTTCAACATCGGCAGCAGCAGGCGGTCCTCGAGGTCCGCCGGTGCCGCAGCCGCTCCCTGCGCCGCCCGTACCACCTTGCCGTCGGCCCAGGCGTAAAATCCCTGGCCGGATTTGCGTCCCAGCTGCCGGTCGGCAACCCGCTGCACGAGAATCTGCGGCGCGGTGCGCCCGAAGGCCGCCGCGAGCACGTTACCGACGTGCAGGCAGACATCGAGCCCGACGACGTCGGCAAGTTCGATCGGGCCCATCGGCATGCCGAAGTGCCTGCCCGCCGCATCGATGGTGGCCGCAGCGATGCCTTCCTCGAGCGCGAAGATCGCCTCGTTGATGTACGGCATCAGGATCCGGTTGACGAGGAACCCGGGGGAACTGCGACAGGGCAGCGGCAGCTTGTCGAGCCGGCGTGTGAAACTCGCGGCCGCCTGCACGACCTCGGCACGCGTCTGCCGGCCCTGGACGATCTCGATCAGCTGCATCTGCGCGACCGGATTGAAGAAGTGGATGCCGACGAGCCGGCCCGGATCCGTCAGCCCGGAACACAGGGACTCCAGCGTCAGGCTCGATGTGTTGGTCGCGAAGATCGCCGTGTCCTTCAGCCGAGGCTCGAGCGTGGCATACAGTGCCCGCTTGGCATCGGCGTTCTCGAAGATCGCCTCGATGACGACGTCGGCCTGCGCGACGCCGTCGCCTGCGACATCGGCCTTGAGGCGCGCGAGGGCCGCGGCGGCGGCCGCCGGATCCTTGCTGCGCTTGTCGAACAGCGCGCGGGCACGGTCGATCGCCGGGGCGATGAGTTCGGCACTGCGGTCCTGCAGCGTCACGGTCATGCCCCGCAGCGCCGACCAGGCTGCAATGTCGCCGCCCATCACGCCGGCGCCGATCACGTGGACGTGGCCGAACTGCAGTTCGGTGCCGCCGCCCTGGCCCTTCAGCCGGTCCTGCAGCATGAATACGCGGATCAGATTGCGTGTGGTCGGCGAGCGCATCAGCGCGGCGATCGATGCGGCCTCGGCTGCGTAGGCCTGCGGCCCCGCCGCGCCGTACCGGGCCCACAGCCGCACGATTGCAAATGGCGCGGGATAATGTTCCTCCAGCACCTTGCCGCGCAGCGCCGCAGTCAATTGCCGCGCGATGAAGGGACGCAGGATGCCGAGGTTCAGCAGTTTCTCGCCCAGCGGCGCCGTGCGCGGCGCAGGCGCGCGCAGCGCAAGATCCCGCGCGCGCCAGTCCAGGTCGACCGGCGGGACGAGTTCATCGATGAGCCCCGCGGCCCTGGCGCGCCTGGCGTTCCACGGCTTGCCCTTGAGCATCAGGTCCATCGCGGGGCGCACGCCGAGCAGGCGCACGGCACGCACCGTGCCGCCGAAACCGGGGTGGATGCCGAGCTGCACCTCGGGCAGGCCGAGCGAGAGCTTGCCGTCGTCCGCGCCCACCCGGTAGGTGCATGCCAGCGCGAGCTCCAGGCCGCCGCCCAGCGCGAAGCCCCGGATCGCCGCGACGCTGGGGCAGGGCAGTCGCTCGAACTGCTCGAGGACCGCCTGGCCGGCCAGCACCGTCTCGAGCCCCTCCTCGGGCGTGCGCAGGGTCGTAAACTCCTTGACGTCGGCGCCGGCAATGAAGCCCGACGCCTTGCCCGAGCGCAGCACGAGCGCCTTCGGCCGCGCCGCCGCGACGCGGCTCAGGGCGGCGCCGAGTTCGCGCAGGACCGCACGTGACAGCACGTTGACACCCGCATCGAGGAGGTCGAAGGTCAGCCAGGCCACCCCGTCGGCGTCAGTTTCCAGGGTCCAGTTTGCAGTTGCGGCCATTGCGTTCACCTCCGGATGCTGGTGGGGGTGGCGCCCGCGTCACGCCGCGGCGGTGACGGGAAGGTCCACGCTGAAGTCACAGACGAGCGGCAGGTGATCCGAGAGCCGCACGTCCGGAATCTCGAAGCGGTCCACGTGGATCTGCGTGCTGTGCAGGATGAAATCGAGCTGCATCCGCGGCACCGTACTCGGATACGACGGCAGGCCATGCACATTGGCGCTCGTGAGTCCGGCCGCCTGCGTGAACAGGTACAGCTCATGATCGCCCCAGAACGCATTGAAGTCGCCGGCGACGATGACCGGCTTGCGGCTGCGGCGTACGAGATCGTAGAGGTGGCGCAGCTGGTACTGGCGGTGCCGGTACTTCAGGCTCAGGTGTACGAGGAAGATCGCGACTTCGTCGAGTTCGAGCTCGATGATCAGGCGCTTGACCCCGGTGTCGAAGTAATGGAACCGCTCGCCGCGCACTGACGGGGCGGCAAGGAAGGCATTGCCCTGCTTGCGCATGATCGGCATGAACTGCGTCACCGATCCGACGCCGTATTTACACTCGTAGGTTGAATAGTGGCCGAGGGAGCGGGCGATGAAGTCGGCCTGGTTGACCATGCCGGTGCGGATCGAGCCGGTATCGACCTCGATGAGCCCGACGACGTCCGGCTTCTGTTGCTTGATGAAATCGGTGATCTGGACGAGATTCCGGCGGCTGGAGCGCAGGTACCCGGCTCCGGGTACCGGGAGGTGGAAACCCGGCCCCGCTCCCGTGGCGTAGCGGATGTTGTAGATCAGCAGGCGCACCGGAGGATTGTATCGGCCCGGGATCCTTCCTGCATGCACATCGGCGCGCTAGACTGGGCGAAAAGCGCCGCCCCGGGGAATGCGATGTCCACACCCAATGATCCGATCCGCCTGTTCGTGGCCCACAACTGGCAGGAGAACGACGATCTGCACCGGGTGTTTGAGTACCTGGAGTCGTCGCGCAATTTCCATTACAAGAGCACGACCCAGGTGCAGGCGGCGCGGCCTGTCGGCAGCGAGGCGGAGCGCGAGGACCTGAGGCGGCAGATCGCACCCGCTGAAGTCGTGATCGTGCTGCCGGCCACCTACCGGCTCGAATCCGACATCGTGATGTTCCAGCTGAACTTCGCCAAGTCGGCGAACCGGCCCATCATCGCCATGGAGAACTTCGGCTCCAGTCAGGCGCTGCCGAAGGCCATCGTGGAACTTGCCGATGAGGTTTGCCCGTGGAACGAGCGCAGCCTGGTCGATGCGCTGAAGCGGCAGGCGCGCCACGAGGACACGCAGCGCTGGGACTCGATCGAGTTCAAGATCGACTAGCGAGCGTCAGGCCCGCGCGATCGACGCCGGGATCTCGAATTCCTGTTGCAACAATTCCTGCTGCATCGGGCCGTCGAGTTCGGTTTCCGGCGCATGCAGCATCACGACTTCGGCGGCGGGACGTCCCTGCGCGACCTGCGCGCGACACAGTTGTGCAAACATCGCGACGATCTGCGCTGCGCAGGCATCAGCTTCGCTGCCTGACATCTTGCGCACCGAGGCAGTGACCTCATCCTCGCCACGCAGTGGCTGCACACCGCGCAGTGTCTGCAGGATCCGTGTGTAGCCGTCGCGAATCTCGAGCGGCAACTGTTCATCGGGAATCTGCGACAGGTATTGCCGGTAGGCGGCAACGATGCGCTGCTTGATGGGTGTGGAGCGAACCAATTCCAAGGTGGCGAAATGCAAGCAGTCCCAGGCGCTGATCATGTTTTTCCTGTCTTTGCGCTGACCACGAAACCTTAAAGTAGTTTCGAGGATTAGTTAGAAAGTTTCATTCAGCTAAATCAATGGTCTATGGAAGGAATATACAACACATTGAACTAAATGCAATGACGGGATCCGCGTAAAAATTGCGCTGCTTCACAGCTTTGCATACAGATGCTTGCAGGCTGCGGATGCCGCGCTTTCTTCTCGTCAAGCATGAGCAATATTATTTAACTTATTAATAATGAAGCGATAAATAATCAGTGTGCGTCCACGACCGGAGGCGCAGGGGCGCCGGCCTGGCGTGCCGGACGCGCCAGCCAGACCACGCCGAGGAGGGCGAGGAAAATCAGCGAGGAGACATAGAAGACGTCGTTCGCGGCAAGCAGGTGTGCCTGCGCCTCGATATTGCGCTCGATCACTGCGGCGGCCTGTTGCAGGCTCAGTCCGCCGGCACGCAAGGTCGCAACGTAGTGCTGGGTCCCCGGTGACTGCGAGGTGACCGCTTCGGTGAGCTGCGTACGGTGCACGATCGCGCGATGGTCCCACAGGGTCGTCGCGAGCGAGGTGCCGAAGCTGCCGGCGAGGATGCGCGCGAAGTTCGACAGACCCGACGCGGCAGCGATCCTCTCCGGCGGCAGACCCGAGAGCAGCAGGCTGACGAGCGGCACGAAGAAGAAGGCCATCGCAGCGCCCTGCACGATGATCGGCACGACCAGGAACCCGAAGTCGGCCTGCGTGTTGTAACGGGAGCGCATGAACAGCGCCAGCGCAAACACCAGGAAGGCGACGCTGCCGAGCAGTCGCGGGTCGGTCTTGCCGATGCGGCGCCCGACGAAGGGCGAGAGCAGCAGTGCGAGGATGCCGACCGGTGCGGTCAGCAGCCCGGCATCCGTCGCCGTGTACCCCATGTACAGCTGCAGCCACAGCGGCATCAGCACGACATTGCCGAAGAACACGCCATAGCCGAGCGCCAGCGCCAGCGTGCCGGTCCAGAAATTGCGCCGCCGGAACAGGCGCAGGTCGACGACCGGGTAGGGATTCTCCAGCAGCTCCCACGCCAGGAACAGCGCGAAGCCGAGCGCCGCGGTGACGGCGAGCGCGATGATGGTGCCGGACTGGAACCAGTCCAGTTCCTGGCCCTTGTCGAGCATGATCTGCAGCGCGCCGACCCACACGACGAGCAGCCCGAGTCCGACCACATCGATCGGCAGGCGCTTGCGCGGCGTTTCCCGTGTCCGGTAGATGCGCCAGGTGGCCACGGCGGCGAAGAAGCCGACCGGCAGGTTGATGTAGAAGATCCAGGGCCATGAGATGTTGTCGGTGATCCAGCCGCCGAGCAGCGGCCCCATCACCGGCGCGACCAGGGTCGTCATCGCCCACACGGCCAGCGCCGTGCCGGCCATCGCCTTCGGATAGCTCGACAGCAGCAGCGCCTGCGACAGCGGAATCATCGGTCCGGCGACGGCACCCTGCAGGACCCGGCAGGCGATCAGCATCTGCAGCGATGTCGACATCCCGCACATCCACGAGGCGATCGTGAACAGCGTTACGGACGCGACGAACAGGCGCACCGCGCCGAAGCGCTGGCTCAGCCAGCCGGTCAGCGGCACCGCGATGGCGTTGGCTACTGCGAACGAGGTGATCACCCAGGTGACCTGGGTGCTCGCGGCGCCGAGGTCGCCGCCGATCGAGGACAGCGAGACATTCGCGATCGACGTGTCGAGCACGTTCATGAAGGTCGCGAGCGCGAGCGCAAAGGTGCCGAGGATCCGGGTGGCGCCGGTGAGCGGAGCTATTTCTGGGGACGTGGCCATGGTGCAGTCAGTAGGTCTTTGCTACAAATATAGTTCAGTGATAAACTATATCCCACTTGATATTTTAATGTTACACAATCATGCACGCAAACCAGATCGCATCGCTCGAAAACAACCTCACGCGCCTGAGCCAGCTGATTCCGGACCTGCCGACCAGCGAGCTGCTGCTCGTGCGGCTGGTCCGCAACCTCGCCCAGGACCTCGGCACGATGCTGGAACAGCAGGTCCGTCCCCATGGCCTCGGCGAGGGTGAGTTCCGGGTGCTGAGCGCCCTGTATTCGCAGCCGCAGGGCACGGCCCACCCGGGCGATCTTTGTGTGCGCACGACGCAGAGCCCGGCCAACATGTCGCGCATCACCGATGCGCTGGTGGAACAGGCGTTGATCACCCGGCTGCACTCGCCGGACGACCGGCGCAAGCTCGTGCTCAGCATCACGGACAAGGGCGTGCAGCTGGTGCGGCGCGTGCTGCCCGAGATGTTCGCGCCGCTGCGCCACCTGTGCGGACATCTTTCTGCCCAGGACCAGCAGCGCCTCATCGGGCAGCTCAAGGAGTGCCTGATCCGCATGGAAGCGGACAGCGGCGGCGAAGGCACAGAGGCGGGCGCATGAACAGACCGTTGCCGATGCTGCTGCCGGCGGTCCTGCTGCTCACGGCCTGCGCCGGGTTCCCGGACGCGCCGCGTCCCGTCGTGCTGAGCGCGGCGGTGCCGCTCGCCGTCGACGCCGGTCCGACGGCAGCCGGCGGCGCCTGGCCTGACAGTGAATGGTGGCGCCGCTACCAGGATGGAACTCTCGATGCGCTGATTGCCGCGGGACTCGCCAACGCGCCCACGCTGCAGACCGCGCATGCGCGCTTTGACGCGGCGCGCGAGTCGGTGCGCCTCGCCGGCGCCGCCAGCGGTGTGCAGGTAGGGCTCGCCGGCGACCTGGACCGCCAGCGGCTCAGCGACAACGGCCTGTTCCCGCCCGACCTGCTCGGCTTCCACTGGTACAACCAGGTCGACCTCGGCCTGCAGTTCAGCTACACCTTCGACTGGTGGGGCAAGCAGCGCGCTGCGATCAACGCGGCGCTGGACAGCGCGCATGCGGCCGCGGCCGATCGCAGTGCCGCGGCGCTCACCCTGGCGGGCTCGATCGCCGAAACCTACTATGGCTGGCAGGCCGACCAGCAGCGTCTGCAGCTCGCCGGCGAGCGCATGGTCCTGGCGGAGCGCAGCGGCACGATCGCGCTCGACCGCGTGCATGCCGATCTCGATCCTCTGGAGCCGGTGCGCAGCGCGACCATCGATGCGGCGACCGCGCGCGACCAGATCGCGATACTCGAAGGCTCGGCGCGGTTGCGGATAGTGGCGCTGGCGGCGCTCGTCGGGCGCCCCGCCGACCAGCTGCCACCGCTCGTCGCCCGGCCGCTGCCGGCCGTCGCGGGCGCATTGCCCGACAACGTCCGCATCGACCTGATCGCGCGGCGTGCCGACATCGCCGCCAGCCGCTGGCGGGTCGAGGCCGCCGAGCAGAACCTCAAGGGTGCGCGCGCCCAGTTCTATCCTGACATCAGCATCAATGCGCTCGCCGGCTTGTCCGCCATCCGCGTCGACAAACTGCTGGAGTACGGCAGCCGTGCACCGGAGGCCGGTGTGGCGCTGAACCTGCCGATCTTCGATGCGGGCCGTCTGAAGTCCCGCTACCGCGGCAGCGAGGCGCAGCTGCGTACCGCGATCGCCAGCTACGACCAGACGCTGGTCGACGCGGCGCGCGACGTTGCGACCGAGCTGTCGACGCGCCAGCAGATCCTCGCGCAGCGCACGCAGCGCCTGATCGCAATCGATGCGGCCGAGCGGCTGCACGCCGGCGCGGGCGAAAAGCTGCGCCAGGGCCTGATCGACGCCCGACCGGAAATCACCGCTGCCCAGGCGCTGCTGGCGCAGCGCGATGCGCTGGCCATGCTCGATGCGCAGGCGCTCGTCGCCGACATCGGGCTGCAGCGTGCGCTCGGCGGCGGCTATGACGCCCCGGGACCCCTTGCCGACTCACTTCCAGCTCCAGGTAAAGCGACTCCATGAACGCCACTTCCGACACCGCCATCCCCCCGACCGCCAGTCCGAAGCGACGCGGCATCCTGATCCTGATCGCCACGGTCTTCATCGTCGTCGGCCTGCTCTGGGCCGTGTATTACGCGCTCGTGCTGTCGCAGCGGGAGGTGACCGATGACAGTTACGTCAATGCGAACAAGGTCGTCGTCTCCGCGCAGGTCGCCGGCACCGTCGTCGCCGTCAGCACCGACGACACGCAGCTGGTCAGGGCCGGCCAGGTGCTGGTGCGCCTGGATCCGGTCGATGCCGCGACGGCGCTGAGCCGCGCCGGCAACCTGCTGGCGCAGGCGGTGCGCCAGGTCCGCCAGCAGAGGGCGAACGCCGACACCTCTGATGCCGGCATCACGACGCGCAGGCTCGAGCTGGCGCGCGCTACCGAGGATCTTGCCAAGCGTGAGCCGTTACTCGCATCCCAGGAAGTTTCCGGCGAGGAACTGCGCCACGCCCGCGAGAGCGTGGAGCTCGCGCGCGCCGCCCTGCAGCAGGCAGAGCACCAGGCGCTCGCCGCACATGCTGCGGTCGATGGCGCCCGGGTCGCCGACAATCCGGCGGTGCTGGCGGCCCGCGATGCGTATCGCGACGCATGGGTCGCGGCGTCCCGCAACGCCATCGTGGCGCCGGTGACCGGCTATGTCGCCGAACGCGGCGTGCAGCTCGGCCAGCGCATCACGCCGGGCCAGCCGCTGCTGACGGTGATTCCGCTGACCGACCTGTGGATAGATGCGAACTTCAAGGAAGTACAGCTGCGCAACCTGCGCCTGAAGCAGCCGGTCGAGGTGCGCAGCGACCTGTATGGCAGCTCGTTCATATTCCACGGGGAAGTGGCGGGCGTATCCGCCGGTACCGGCGCGGCCTTCTCGCTGCTGCCGGCGCAGAACGCCTCGGGCAACTGGATCAAGGTCGTGCAGCGCGTGCCGGTGCGCATTCATCTCGACCCGCAGGAACTGGCGAAGCATCCGCTGCGCGTCGGCCTCTCGGCGACCGTCACGGTCGACACCAGTGTCCGCGACGGTGCGGTGCTGGCGGCCGAGCCGGATACGCGGACGGCGGAGGCGGCAGGCATTTATTCACAGGACCTCGACCGGGCCAACGCGGAGGCTGACGCGATCATCCGCCGCAACCTCGGCAGCGACCAGTAGCGGCGCTGCGCGACGTCCATGCCTGCGCCAGAGGCGGCCGCCGCCCACCATGAGTACCCGCCGCTGCACGGCGCGGCGCTGCTGTTCCTGACGGCGGCGATCGCCACCGCGTCGTTCATGGAGATCCTTGACATGACCATCGTCAACGTCTCCGTGCCGGCGATCTCCGGCAGTCTCGGCGTGAGCCCCTCGGAGGGCACCTGGGCGGTCAGCTCCTACATGCTCGCCGCGGCGTTCATGCAGCCGTTGACCGGGTGGATCGGGCGCCGCTTCGGCGAGGTGCGCACCTTCGTCAGCTCTATCGTCCTGTTCATGGTGTTTTCGGCGCTCTGCGGGCTTGCGACCAGCATGCCGATGCTGGTCGTCGCGCGCCTGCTGCAGGGCTTCGTCTCCGGACCGATGATGTCGGTCGCACAGGCGATCCTGCTGCGCAATTATCCGATCGAGCGGCGCGGCATGGCGATCGCACTGTGGGCGATGGTGATCATCATCGCGCCGATCTGCGGGCCGATCATCGGCGGCTGGATCACCGACAACCTCTCCTGGCCCTGGCTGTTCTACATCAACATTCCCGTCGGGACGTTCTGCGCGATCTCCTGCTGGGGCATCCTGCGCGAGCGCGAGTCGCGCACGCAGCGCTCGCCGATCGACATCGTCGGGCTGGTCCTGCTGATCGTCGGCGTCGGCAGCCTGCAGTTCATGCTGGACAACGGCAACGACAAGGACTGGTTCAACTCGCCGGTCATCGTGACCGCGGCGGTCGTGTCGCTCGTCAGCCTCACGTTCCTGATCCCCTGGGAGCTGACCGATGCGCATCCGGTGGTCGACCTGTCGCTGTTCAGGCGGCGCAACTTCTGGCTCGCGACGCTGCTGATCAGCTGCGGCTACTTCGGGCTCTCCGGCGTCAACATCCTGTTTCCGCTGTGGCTGCAGACGACGCTCGGCTACACGGCGACCCAGGCGGGTTTCGCGGTCGCCCCCGTCGGCATCCTGGCGCTGTTCTTCGCGCCGATCGTCGGACGCAACATGAACCGCATGAACCTCCGGCTGTCGGTGAGCCTCGCCTTCATGGTGTTCGGACTGGCGGTGCTGTGGACCTCGAGGCTCAATGACCAGGCAAGCTTCGGCCAGTTCGCGACGCCGCGGCTGTTCCAGGGACTGGGCATCGCGTTCTTCTTTCTGCCGCTGAACACGATCCTGTTGTCCGAGGTACGCCCCGACCAGCTCGCGAGCGCATCGGGCCTCAGCAACTTCTGCCGCACCATGGCCGGCAGCATCGCGACCGCGGTCACGGTCTGGGTGTGGAACAACCGCACCGACTACCACCAGGCGGTGCTGACCGAACACGTCAGGGGCAACAGCGACGGCTGGCTGCACTACCAGGCGGCGCTGGATGCGCTCGGCGTCGCCGGCGTGCGCGCCTATGGACTGGTGGACGCGCTGATCGCGCAGCAAGCCTCGACGATGGGCGTCAACGATGTATTCTTCGCCTTCGGATGCCTCTTTTTCGTGATCACGCCGCTGGTCTGGCTGACCCGGCCGCCGTTCACGTTCAAGCGCGGCGAGGGCGTTCATTAGGACGGGCCGCCCGGTGCGTTGTTCTTCATTCCAGACCAGGAGCTACGCTTGACTCTATCGCTCGACTCACTCGCCACCCAGGGTGCGCTGGTGCTGATGGTGGCGAATGTTTTTCTCAATCAGCTGGGCATCCCCGTGCCTGCCATTCCCACGCTGCTGGTCGCCGGCGCCGTAGCCGCGGGTCACCCCTGGTGGGGCCTCGAAATGCTCCTCGGCGCCAGCGCCGCCTGTGTGCTCACGGACGCGATCTGGTACGTCGCCGGCAGACGCTACGGCAACTCTGTCATGAAGTTCCTGTGCCGGATCTCCCTGACGCCCGATTCCTGTGTCAGCGATACGCTGCTGCGATTCGACCGTTGGGGCACCAAGGCGCTCGTATTCGCCAAGTTCGTGCCGGGTCTGGCGCTCGTCGCGCCGCCGCTGGCCGGCGCGATGCGCATGCGCTGGCTGACATTTCTGGGTCTTACGTCACTCGCCGGCGGCGTGTGGGCCGGGCTGTACATCGGGGTCGGCGCTTTGCTGCGGCCGCAGGTGGACTGGCTGCTGCCGCGCATCGCTGAGGTCGGTGCGACCGCTGCCGGCGTGATCGGTGTGCTGCTGACCGGCTACGTCGGGTTCAAGTGGTGGGAGCGTCGCCGGTTTCTGGCGACACTGCGCATGCAGCGGATTGGTGTGCACGAGCTCCATGGGTTGATGGCTGCCGAGCAGGCGCCGGTCGTCATCGACGTGCGCTCGCAGGGCGCCTCGCAGCTGCAGCCGACGCGAATTCCCGGCGCTCTGCTGGTGCCGCTCCAGCACGTGGAAGCCAAACTTGGCGCGCTGACGCGCGACCGGGAAGTCGTCGTCTACTGCACCTGCCCGAACGAGGCGTCCGCGGCCCGGGTTGCCAGGACCTTGATGAATCACGGGTTCACCCGCGTGCGGCCCCTGCATGGGGGACTGGATGCCTGGATAGAGGCGGGTTACGAGATCGAGACGCTGCCTCCCTGACCGCTCATGTCCGCGGGGCTGGCGCCTGCCAGCCGCCACCGAGGGCCTTGACCAGTGTGACGCTCGCGGTGAGCCTGCGCAGCTGGATGTTCGACGCGCTGAGCTCGGCCTGCAGCGCGGCGTTCTCGGCGACGACGACCTGCAGGTAAGTGGTCGCACCGGCCTGGTAGAGGTGCTGCGCCTGGTCGAGCGCCTTCGCGGTTGCCACGACCGCGGCGGCCTCGCTGCGGCTTTCGAGTTCCAGCTGGTGCAGCCCCGCGAGGCTGTCCTCCACCTCGCCATAGGCCGTCAGCACCGCCTTGCGGTAGTCGGCGACCTGTTCATCGAAGGCGGCATGTGCCGCAGCGGACTGTGCACGGTGCAGGCCCGCGTCAAAGAGCGTCAGTGCGCCGCTCGCGCCTAAGGACCACAGCCGGCTCGGCGCAGTGAACAGCTGCGATGCCTGCACGTCGTTGTAACCGCCGGCCCCGGTCAGCGTAAATGCGGGAAAGTATGCGGCACGCGCGACGCCGATCCCGGCGTTGGCCGCGGCGACGCGACGTTCGGCCGCGGCGATGTCGGGGCGGCGCTCGAGCAGTGCCGACGGCAGGCCGGCATCGATCGCCGGCGGCGCCACGGTCCCGTCGAGCGGGGCCGGGTCGAGATGGAATGTCGAGGGGTTTTCGCCGATGAGGATCGCAATCGCGTGTTCGAGCTGCGCGCGCTGCAGGTGCACGTCGGCCGCCTGCGTCCGTGCGCCCGCGAGCTGTGCCTCTGCCTGGTCGACGTCGGCCTGTGCGACGGCCCCGCCCGCAAAGAGGTTCCGGGTCAGCTGCAGTGCCTTCTCGTAGGCCTGAACCGTCCGGTCGAGCAGCTGTTGCTGTGCGTCCGCCGCCTGCAGCCCGAAGTAGTCGCTCGCCAGCTCCGCCTGCAGCGTCAGCTGCAGCGTGGCGAGGTCGGCGGCGCTCGCCTGCTGGGTCGCGCGGGCGGCGTTAACGGTGCTGCGCACGCGCCCGAACAGGTCGAGCTGGTACGACAGGTCGGCTTCCAGGTCGAAATCGTTGCTGATCGGCGCCTCGGTCTGCGGAAAGCGCGGCGAGCCGAGTGAGGTGCGGGTGCGGTTGCCGTAGCCATTGGCCGTGACCTGCGGATAGAAACCGCTCTGCGCGACGCGCGTCTGCGCGCGAGCCTGCTGCAGGCGGGCAACCGCCGCGCGCAGGTCCTGGTTGCCGGGCTCGAGGCGCAGCTCCAGGCCATCCAGCGCGGGATTGGCATAGACCCGCCACCAGCTGCCGCGCGCCGTCGTTTCGGCGGGCGCCGCCGGCTGCCAGTCGGCCAGCGCGGCATAGCCCGCGGCCGGCGGAACAGGGTCCGGAGTCCTGTAGGCAGGCGCCAGCGAGCACGCCGCAGCGCCGACGGCGAGGCTGAGCGCAATGACCAGTCGCAGGGTCATGGTCCCTTCTGCACGACCCGCAGCGGCGTGCCATCGACGATGGAGTCGGGCGGGTTGACGACGATGACGTCGCTGGAGTCAATGCCGGAGAGGACCTCGATCGTCGCGCCGAGATCGCGTCCCTGCACGATGGACTTGAGTTTCACGCGCTGGTTCGCGTCCACGGTCGCCACCTGCAGGCCGGCCGAGCGGAAGATCACCGTGTTCGACGGGATCCGCAGCGTCTGCGCATTGCCCGGCAGCTTGAAGTGGACTTCCGTATAGGCGCCCGGAAACACCAGTCCCCGGGTGTTGTCGAGCTGCAGTTCGACCTGCAGCGTGCGGGTCACCGGATCCAGCGCGCTCGCGGTGTGCACGACCTTTGCGGCGAACGGGTCGCGCGGCAGCTCCGTGAAATGCAGCTGCGCCTCGAGCCCGGCATGGGTCATCGCCGCGTAGGCCTCGGGCACCTGGACGTAGATGCGCAGCTTTTGTACGTCGGCGACGTGGAACAGCTGGCTGCCGGCGGCCTGGCCGGCGTTGATCAGCGCGCCGACATCGGTATTGCGGGCCGTCACGACGCCGTCGAACGGGGCGACGACCCGCTTGAACAGCTCCAGCTCCCGCAGCCGCGCGACGTTTGCGGCCGCAGAGTCCGTCGCCGCCTTCTTCGCGGCGGCGTCGCCGGCTTTCTCGTCCGCATCCTGCTTCGAGACCGACTCGGTCGCCAGCAAGGTCTTCCAGCGCTGGTTCGTCGATTCGGCGAGCGCCTCGTTGGCCTTTGCCGTCGCGAGGTCCGCCTCCGCCTGGCGCAGCTGCTGGTCCACTTCCGGTGTCTCGATCTCGGCCAGCAGCTCGCCTTTGTGAACCCGGGCGCCGATGTCGGTGCGCCAGCTCTTCAGATAGCCGCTGGTGCGCGCATAGATCGGCGCCTCGATGAAGGCCTGGACGCTGCCCGGCAGGATCAGCTCCTCGCCCGCCTCGTTGTGCAGAGGGGTGATCGTCGACACCGTCAGTACCGTGGCAGCATCGCTTTCCTTGCGCAGCGCCTCGCGCGCCAGCACGCGGCTGGCGATGCCCCAGATCGCCAGCAGGATTGCGACGATCAGCAGGATCAGCCCGTAGCGGTGCAGCCGGTGGCTGAAAACAGGATCTGAAGTGTGCTGGGAGGGTTCAGCCATGGACGGGCTCCGCGGGTATCGGGCGCCGGTCGGAGTCGCGCCCATGGATGATATTGAAGACGGTGGGGACGAAGAACAGTGTCGCCACCGTGGCGAAGATCAGTCCGCCGATGACCGCGCGGCCGAGCGGGGCGTTCTGTTCGCCGCCTTCGCCCAGACCCAACGCCATAGGGATCATGCCGATGATCATCGCGAGCGCCGTCATCATGACCGGGCGCAGGCGCGTGAAGCCGGCTTCCATCGCGGCGTCGAAGGCGGTTGCGCCGCCGTTCATCTGCTCGCGGGCAAAGCTGACGACCAGCACGCTGTTGGCAGTTGCGACGCCCATGCACATGATCGCGCCGGTCAGTGCCGGTACGCTGACGCTGGTGTGGGTCAGGAACAGCATCCAGACGATGCCGGCCAGTGCCGCCGGCAGCGCGGTGATGATGATGAACGGGTCCAGCAGCGACTGGAAGTTCACGACGATCAGCATGTACACCAGCACCACGGCGCCGATCAGGCCGAGCAGCAGGCCGTTGAACGAGGCCTTCATCGTCTGGGTCTGGCCGCGCAGCAGGATGCGCGAGCCACGCGGCAGGTCCTTGCGGGTCGCATCGACGATCTTCTCGATCTCCGAGGACACGTAGCCGAGGTCCGCGCCCTCGACGGAGCCGTAGATGTCCAGCACCGGCTGTGCGTCATAGTGGCTGACGTTGGCGGGCGACACGCTGCGGCCGAAGCTCGCGACGTCCGACAGCACCCTGGTCGGACCCGGCGCCGCGCTCGCAGTCAGCGGTGTGTTGGCCAGATCATTCAGGCTCTGCATCCGGTACTGCGGTGCCTGCGTCGCGACGTTGTACTGCGTGCCGGTTTTCGGGTCGATCCAGAATGACGGCGAGGTCTGGAAGCTGCCGGACAGCGAGACCAGCATGTTGCTGGCCACGTTCTGCTGGGTCAGCCCCAGCAGCCCGGCCTTGGTGCGATCGACGTTGATGTTGATCGTCGGATAGTCGCTGGCCTGCTGCAGGCGCAGATCGACGGTACCGGGTACGCCGCGCAGCTTCTGCAGCAGAGTGTTCGCGACCGCGCGGATGGCGTCGAGGTTGAAGCCGACGATCTGCACGTCGATCGGTGCGGGCAGGCCGAAGTTCAGGATCTGGCTGACGATGTCGGCCGGCAGGAAGGCGAAGTCGGTCGAGGGGAACTGCGCGACCAGCT
>Ga0302320_10008867_pt1 | contig 21754 bp, 17 predicted proteins | sample Bog_T0_3_FD_202130 | JGI IMG/M metagenome (GOLD analysis project Ga0302320, IMG submission 202130) | Peat permafrost microbial communities from Stordalen Mire near Abisko, Sweden - Bog_T0_3 | ecosystem: Environmental > Terrestrial > Soil > Wetlands > Peat | place: Sweden: Abisko, Stordalen Mire...
GAACCTCGTAGTCGAAAGAGTTGGCGAACAGATCGAGGAACTACGGCAGCGCGCCATCAAAAACATCATTAGCACAGCAGGGACTGAAGGTGTGGTTCGCTTCGCCTCAGAAGTCGAAGAACCGCGCTATGTTGGGGGAGTCTTTGGAACCATCGCGGAAACGCCACAAGAAGTTATGAACGCCATCGCCGACAATGACAAGCTTTCCAATCCCACCCCGGGCTTCGAATCCTCGGGCTCTAGCGCGGCATACATGCGCTTCGAGGATGCCTGGTCTTCTCTCGTCCGCAGCTCCATAGAAGCCGGAGCCGTTTCGCTTGATCTCATGCAAGAACTCGTCGAATGGTGGCCCCATGCAGAGAAGACCTGGAATTGGGTAGCCCAATTTGGCGAGCAGGAAGAACGGCGATATTGGCAAAGGAGACAACCATGGGGAATCCAGGCGACTGGTAAAGAACTTCTTTATGCCGTTGATCAGTATCTGCGCTACGAACGGCCCGAACTTATCATTTCGGCCTTATCCCACCGTGCGTCCGAAATCCTAGCCGACAGGCTGATTGCCACACTCACCTCGTTCGAACAGCGAGTCTCCGAGCGCCCGGAGATCCTGAGGCACCAAAGCGTTGGGTATGATGTCCAGCAGATCTTCCGCGCCCTCCAGTCTCGGGAGGAGGCCCCGCTGGAACAGATAGCGGCCTTGGAATATCGCTACCTACCTCTTTTACGCGAACCGTGGGAGAACACAGATCCAGACTCTGCACTAGACCGGTATTTGGCTCAATCCCCCGCGTTCTTTGTACAAGTTGTCGCAGATGTCTTTCGGCCAAGATCCGAACGCAATCAACCGAAATCCAACATCCCGCCGGAAGGACAGGCTAAGGCGAGCACGGGGATCAAATTACTTGAGAGCTTCAGGCGTATTCCGGGGCTTTCAGGCGGGGAAATAGACGCTGCTGTATTGAACCAATGGGTCCAAGCTGTACAAGCTGCCGCCAAGGAGTTGGACCGTATCGAGATCGCCGAACAGTACATCGGAAAACTACTGGTACATGCTCCAATCGACCCAACAGATAAGGTCTGGCCTCATCGCTCAGTCCGCGATGGGCTTGAAAAATGGCAGTCTGCGCAGATTGAGAAAGGTATTCACATAGGAAAAATGAACGCGCGAGGCGTGACCTCCCGCGCGCCATTCGAAGGCGGTCAGCAGGAGCGATCTCTCGCACAGCAACTCCGTGCGGATGCCGGTAGGCTGGGCCGCTGGCCGAGGATGAGAGGCATTCTGATTTCTCTTGCTGAAAGCTGGGAACATTGGGCACAGCAAGAGGACATCCAAGCCGAACAGCTTCGATTGCGAGAATGACGCATCCTGAATGCCCCGCCCCCAAAGGCCCGCTCTCTTCGTGGGGACAGTTTTGGTTCGTCCAAATAGGTCCTCATAAGTCGGCAAGGGACTGGTGATTTGCCCGGGTAATCGCCGCCAGATAGGTTCGCGCTGCGCGATCGGGATGGCGACGTCGCTGCACTTGATCTTCGAAGGCGCGCAGGGCAGGGGTGAAGCGGTGCGCGAACTTTGCGCGGCATGGTTTGACGGGCCATGGCCTGATAGGGGACGAATGCGATCTGCGCGTGTTGGTTCTTACGCCCGCGTTGCGGGCTGCGAACAGTGGCGGCGGGAAAAAGTTCGATCCCGGTTTGGAATTGCGGAGAGCGTTCTTCCGGGCCTGAAGGCCACGGTGGTTTTGCGCGCTGTTTGCGGGGATTGAACGGGCTGCGGAAAAACTCGGAGGCAACGGCGACATACGATGAAAACCATCCCGCAGCGGCTAAAGCCGGACCTTGTTGATTGACTTGTCGGCACGGATCAATCCGTGCCGTTTCAAAACACCAGCTCGGCCCGAGTTTTTCCGCAGCCTGTAAAACCCCCGCCTCCCTCCGGATTTTTTGCGCGGGATGTTGGACAGCAGCGGATCGTATGGGCGGGAAGGCGGTGAACCGTGGACGGCGAACAGCGCGTGGCTTGTAGCCGGTAGCTCTTAGCCGCAAGCCGGTTGGCGCCGGTGTTTGTGGTTTCCTGGCTGCCAAGATCGGGACCGGAGTGCGCGCCATTTTGTGGTGAGATCGCTCGTGAGAGGGCCGGGGCGTTGGCGCGACCGAGGCTCTACGATACCCCGATATAGTCTTACAGTCTTCCCTTTCTTATGCGCTGGCTCGTGGCTGGTTTTGCGGAGTTGAAGATCATTTCCGAGGCAACGGTAGGATCATCATCGCCGGTGGGACTCGCGACAATCCGGGCACAGCTTCGAGCCTGTGCTGACCGAAAGCGGTTACGTGCATGGTTCTGAAGATGTCTGTTATGGGGTCCAACTGAGCGTCCATCTGCTCTTGAAAGCCACACGTGTTCTGTGAGGATTGTACGAAACTGCACAGCTTCGCTTGCCGGACAAGCGCAGGATCAGATGGAAGCGGCCTCGACGGACATTCTCGTTCCTTCCAGCGTCACAACCCCTGCACTCCTTTTCCTCCAGCCGCGCGTCCCAGCACGGTCAAAAGGTGCAACACAGCTCAGCCCTCTTTCTGGACGAATAGAAAGACTTTTGTACTCCTGAGCAGTTTTCGTCCGCCGCCAAAGAATCTACGTAGAGTACCGAATGCTTCACACATTCCGATTCACACATTCCGAAGGGAGTAAATATGGGAAAGCTTCAAGGTAAGGTAGCAGTGATCACGGGTGGGGCAACCGGCATCGGCCGCGCCGCAGCAAAGCGCTTCATCGAGGAGGGCGCCTTCGTCTTCATCTTCGGGCGCCGGCAGGCAGAGCTGGACGCCGCTGTGGCCGCGCTCGGGCCCAACGCCCGCGCGGTGAGGGGCTCGGTCTCCGATCTGGCCGACCTCGACCGACTCTACGCAGCGGTGAAGGCCGAGCGCGGAACCCTCGACATCCTCTTCGCCAATGCCGGGTCGGGAGGCCCGCTTGCGCTCGGCAAGATTACCGCCGAGCACATTGACGAGACCTTCGACACCAACGTGAAGGGCACGATCTTTACGGTCCAGAAGGCGCTGCCGCTGATGGGCAAGGGCGGTTCGATCATTCTGACGGGCTCGAGCGCCGGCACCACGGGCGCCCCGACAATGAGCGTCTACAGCGCGAGCAAGGCGGCAGTGCGTAACCTCGCGCGGACCTGGGCGGGGGACCTGAAGGGCACCGGCATCCGGGTAAACGTGCTGTCGCCCGGGCCGACGGCGACCGAACTCGCGAAGGCAGCGCTAGGCGAAGAGGGCTTGAAGGTCTACGCCTCGATGACTCCGCTCCAGCGCATGGCCGATCCGGCGGAGATTGGGGCGGCGGCGGCCTTTCTGGCGTCGGAGGATAGCAGCTTTATGACCGCGAGCGAGCTCGCCGTCGACGGCGGGCTGGCGCAAGTCTGACGCACTAAGTCTGACGCACTACGCCTGGGCGTAAATTCATCAGAAAAAGCAAATGAAAGACAAATAGGAGAAACACGTGAGTCAACATCCTGGACAAAAATTGGGGGACAAAATTGCGGTTATCACAGGCGGAAGCAGCGGGATTGGCTTGGCCACAGCCAAGCGCTTCGTGGAAGAAGGCGCGCATGTCGTGATCACTGGACGACGAGAGAAAGACCTGAAAGAAGCCGCAGCCATTATCGGGAGAAACGTTACGACGGTCGTTGGCGACGTGTCGCGCCTGGAAGATCTGGACCGGCTCTATGCCGTCGTGAAAGAGAAACATGGTCACATCGACATTCTCTTCGCGAACGCGGGCGCGGGTACAGTCGCACCACTGGCGGTGGCTACCGAGGCACATTTCGACCAGACCTTCGACGTGAACGTAAAGGGAGTGTTCTTTACGGTGCAGAAGGCGCTTCCGCTCTTCAAAGACGGCGGCTCGATTATCCTGACGTCTTCGATCACGAACGTGTTGGGGTCCCCAGGGTTTAGCGCCTATGCCGCGAGCAAGGCGGCTGTGCGCAACTTCGCGCGGGCCTGGACTATGGAGCTGAAAGACCGCAAGATCCGCGTGAATTCGATGAGCCCCGGACCAACCGATACCCCGGCCCTAGCGACAACGACGGGCCTTACGGCTGAACAGGCCGAGCAAGCGGCCGCGCAGTTCACCACGCAGATCCCCATGGGTCGCAGAGGCATGCCCGAGGAAATTGCGGCAGCAGTCGTGTTCCTCGCCTCCGATGAAAGTTCTTACATCACCGGTGTGGATCTCGCCGTGGATGGAGGCATGGCGCAGGTCTAATGCGGAGCGCAGATCAAGTTGTGAGAGAAATCGGAAAAAATAGCGGTGGCGTGAAAGCTGTCGCGCTGAAACTTACACGGTCCGATGTAACGGAAATGGGAGAGATTTCGATGAGCATCGAAAAGAATGTCCAGGTTGTGAAGGATTTTTTTGCGGCAATAGGCAGCGGCGATAAGGAACGTGTGCTGGCGATGGTTGCCGAAGATATTGAGTGGATTGTTCCGGGCGAGGACTGGCCCCTGGCCGGCACGCACCGCGGACACGCAGGAATAGGGGACGTGCTTCACAAGGCGTCAGAAGAGGTGGAAACGGCCTACCCGGCCCCTCCCGAATTTGTGGCGCAGGGAGAGCGGGTTCTGGTGATCGGCGTCGCTACGGGAAAAATCAAAGCCACGCATAAGGCGTTCAAGGACGAGTGGGTCTTCGACATCACTGTTCGAGACGGCAAGCTGACGAGGATCCAGGAGTATATCGACACGCAAGCACTGGCGCGGGCATCCGAGATGAACGCGAGCCCCAGGCTTTAACCGATCTGAAACTGGCGGATCTCGGTGAGTGCATTGTCGCCAATGAACATCCGCCTCTTTTAGGATTCATCGAGGCGGATTGCATCTCAAAAGCCGGCGAGGGCCAGGTGATTTGCTGGGGCAATCACGGTGAGATAAACGCGCGGCGCGCGATCGGGACGGCGGCCGCCCGTTGTGCCCAAGATTGAACAGCGTGCGGAGTTGCGCAGTGGGAGACTAGAGGGTGATGCGCGAGGAAAACCGCATGAAAACGATGATCGCCGTGATTGCAGTCGCGCTGGCCGCGATGCCATGGGCCGGTGTTTTGATGTCGCCCGTCGATGCCCACGCGCAAGCGCCGCAAAAAGGCTCCACATTCACCATCGCGGGGCACGCGGGCGAAGCTCAGCTTCTGCAGCTCAATGGAAAGTCCTACATTGACCTTGAGACGCTTGCGCGCTTGACGCAGGGAACCCTTTCGTTCAAGACCAACCGGGCGGTGCTCACGCTGCCGCCCTCGGTTGCAACGGAGCAGGCGCCCACGCCGCCGGCAAAGCCGGGGTTCTCACGAGCTTTCACCGAGGCGGGCATTGAAGAGATGGGCGTGATCAGGGAATGGCGGATCGCCATTGTGAACGCGGTCCTGAACAACACGCCGGTATCGGAAGACTGGGTGTCAACGCAACATCGGCTGGCGGAGAAGAACCTGGCTCTTGCTTCTGCCGCCGCATCGACGGACGACGACCGCAGCGCGTACCCGCTGCTCTCAGCCGAGTTCAACAACATGCAGACGCTGAGCGAACAGTATATCGCGGTGCGTAAGCAGGCCGCGTTCATATCGCCGGACACGTTCCACAGCAGTCCCCTTGAAGACCAGATTTTGAATTGCGCGCGAAATTTTGTCTCGATGACGGAAAGTCACGCGTTTCAGGATCAGGCTGCGTGCCACTAGGTGGATGCGGAAAAAGGCGACCTTGCGATGGAAGGATCGCGCACGGGCTGAAGCCCGGCACTCATTCCATACAGCTTACGGCGCGAGTAAACTCACCCCTGATACAAAGCTCATTGCCAAAAGCGTTTTGCCGCAGCGTGCCTCGGGGGCTACAGACCAGGGACTGGTAACCTGGCGGCCGGGGCAGCTTCCAATCGGTCAAACTGCAAAGGCCCGATCGGGCTACCGTGTGCAGTCACTCTAATTAAGACGCGACCACCAGTATGAGGTCCATCCTAATGCAGGTTACGTTCTGCGGAACGGTCAAAGTTGACCGGCTGTTGATGGCAGCGTGTTGGTGACGGACGGGTCCCGAAACTGCGCGCAGCGGATCGAGGCCCTTACCGGCCATGGCTTCGCGTTCGTCGATGCTGCGTCAGGTTTGATGGCTGCGTTAGGTTTTATGCTCGATTCCGGTATCGAGCGCAGGCTCCTCGGTCGAGACGGGCCGGTCCGAATGAATGGGAATGCCGCTGATAAGAGCCTGATAGTTTGTGAGGCGTTTGCCGAGTATCACGACGCCCTTGTCGGTGATTTCATACTCGCGAATGTCCTTGGCGTGATTGCCGCCGCGCATTTTGATCACGACCATGATCTTGCGAAGCTGGCCATCGATGGATACGTAGCGCAGGCGGATGATGTCGTCGGTGAGGAAAGAGATGGAGTAGGTACTGAAGGGAAATTCGGTGAAGGACTCATCCACTTCAACCGTGCTTAGAATCGTGACGCCGATTCCCGTTAACGCGAAGATCATGCGGTAGAGGGATTCGCGAAAGTCGGCGCGGAAGCCGGGCGACAGGGCCATCTCAAAGCCGGCCAGCGAATCGATGACCAGGCGCTTGGCGCCAATCTTCTGCACGGCGTCGAGAATCGAGTGCATGGTCTCATCCACCGAAAGATCCAGCGGACGCAGATAGAGGATAGTAAGCTTCCCTTCTTTTTGCGGCGTTTCCAGATCCAGGCCCAAGCTGGTGGCCCGCTCCGCATAGGCTTGCGGGCGCTCCTCAAACACCGCCACAATTCCCGGCTCTCCCTGGCGAATGCCTTCAGCAATGAATTGCGTTGCCAGAACCGATTTCCCGGTTCCCGAAGACCCCGCTACAAGGACACTATCGCCTTCGCGAACACCGCCGCCCAGCATCTTGTCCAATTCCGGAATGCCGAAGGAAAGACGCCGATGGCTGGGGGGATTCTTGGCGTGTCCGGTCAACCCAAAGGTGCGCGAGAAGGCTTGCACTCCGGCATCGGTGATGCGGAAGGTGTGCAACCCCGGAACGGAATCCTGACCGCGCAGTTTGACGATTTGCAATTTGCGGACAATTGAATTTCGTTCCGCCGCCTGGCGCAGCCAGAACAGACCATCGGCAACGGTAAAGATGGGATTATCGCGCAGCTCGTCTTCTGCATATTCACCGATGAGGAAAGTGGTGGCCTGCCAACTGGCCAGAAACAGGGCCAGCCGCTGAATGAAGGATTGCAATTCCATGTCGCTTTGCGGCTTGCGCACCATGGTGCGGAAGGAGTCAACAACCACAACGGCGGGGTTGGCTTTTTCAACTTCCCTGGTAATCTGCTCCAAAACCGCGCCGAGATCCTTATCCAGGACAACCTGGCTCAGGTTGATAAAACGAATGGCGCCGGGCAGCTTGGCGGGATCGAAGAATGTGTATTGCTGCTGGTAGCGCAGCATCTTGATGGCGGATTCGCCGAGCACGGTGAAATAGAGAGCGGGACGCTCCGGGGTGGCGTTGGCAAAGACAAACTGATGCGCGAGAGTCGTCTTGCCGCTTCCCGGGGCGCCCGCGATGATGTTGAATGAAAATTCCGGAAGCCCGCCGCCCACAATCTCGTCAAGGCCCGGAACCCCGGTGGGTAGTTTGTTGATTGTCACTTTGTCTTGAGTGCTCACGTGTTTCTCCCGTGTGCCGAATTGCGATCGTCGAGGGCTGCCCCTGGCCACGTAACCCGCAGCAGGCTGGCCGTTAAAGTTTCACCAAGGAAGATATGAAGCAGGCTAAGCAAGCGGGCGATGAGAATGACGCTTGCCGCGCTGGGCGTCTCCGCGCCTGCCGTTTTGTGTAAGTCGATTTGGCGATCAATCTCGCCGAGGCCCTGTAATGTTCCATCCTCGGAGAGATGGGCCTCGGTCAAGCGCGGATCTTCCGACTTGGCCAGCGCCAGGGCACGAGAAGCGAGAGACTGAAATCCGGCAACTCCGGCAAATGCGCTCAGGCTCTGGCGCAACTTCTCGTAGACGCGAAGAGTTGGAGACACTTCTGGCACAGAGGATTTATCCGCCTCGGATTCGTAAATAAGGAGACGCCGCGCCAGATCGCGTGTCTCAAGGCGAATCTTCATTTCGACCCTGTATTGTCCAAGATAAGTCGTTCCGATAACAGTTATACGCTGTGTGAGACGATCCGGCGATTGCGTTTTTTGGGCGGCGGCGTCCTGCTTCAGGATTCCGCGCCTGGGAAACTCAATTCATGTATGGATTGGTTTGCAGGTTCAGGGGTTCCTCCTGCGGGCCGCCAGCCTTGCTTCGGATAAGCGTGAAAACGTCAAGAACGGTCGCGATACTGCGAATGTTTCCGGCAACACTGACGAGTCCATCTTTCATGCCGGGATGTTTGTCCGAGAGGATTTCAATGTGTTCGCTCACACTCCTCAGGCGATCGATTTCCCGCAGAAGATCCTCGAAAGCCGCCGCCATTACCGGTCCATCGGGCGCCGAGGCTCCAGGGTCCTCTGGGATCGTGGCCGGCTCGCTGTTGGCGTCAACCTGAAGGCGTAAATCTTCGATCAAACGCAGCGTGGTTGCCTCGCCAAGGAGGGTAAGAAACAGCCCGAGCAACTGCGCAATCAGAATGATTCCGGCCTCGCCGTCCTCGTCCACATCCGTCTGGGATGCAACTTCGCCGAGACCGCACAAGCCTCCATTTGCAGTTAGCTGAACCGCGCTGAGCCGGGGAGATTCCGACTTGGCAAGAGCCAAAGCACGGGTAGCGAGCGCCTGAAAACCGTCAGCTCCCACGGCTGCGCCGATTTGCCGGCGCAGCCTCTCATAGACGCGCACAGTTGCAGGTTCGGCATGCAGGGAGGCAGTGGTTTCAACGGCCACGCAAGCAATGAGGTTGCGGGCCAAATCACGCGTCTTTTGTGGCGGGGGCATCGATTCCGTTCCTTTTTATAGGCTACGTATCGCCTCGATTTTAAGGCGTCTGTCGCCATGATACTCTCAGGTGATTGCGCGGGCGGCGAGGTTCCCGGCGCGCTTGCCGAGGCTTCATTTTGACGTCACGAAAACCAAGATACCTGAATTATTTGCCACAATGGTGAGCAAAAGTGAACAGCTGTGCACTAACTGGCGTATAGTTGGGGGCGAGAGCCGGGGTTTTACGGCGGTTCTCGAATTCACGTGAAGTTTTGAGGACCGTGCAATGTGGCGTTTTCTTGAGGAAAACACCACTTGATGGCTGCGGCTTCGCTCTACACCAATTGGAGAACCGCTATAGTGTGCACGCGGTGATTTTTTCCCTATGGCGTAGCTGCTTCGGTCACGACGTGGCAATTTGGTAGCGGATCCCTCCGTTGGCCGTTCGGCAAGGACCGCGATCGAAAGGAGGCCCTTCCATGGTTGAACTTGAAAAGCCCGAATTCGACGCCGCCGCATTTTTGGCGAGCGCTGGTCTGGGGCGAACCATTATGCGATTCGAGCCGAAGGAGACTTTCTATTCGCAGGGAGATCCCGCGGACTCCGTTTTCTATCTCCAGACGGGCCGCGCAAAAGTCTCTGTTGTTTCCTCTGCCGGCAAGGAAGCGACCATCGCACTGGTTTCCACAGGCGAGTTTGTGGGAGAAGGGGCGCTTGCGGCCGTGCCGGGACTGCGTTTGTCCACGGCAACCGCCATTACTGCCTGCACCGCCCTCAGAATCAGCAGGGGAGAGATGATCCTTGCGATGCACCGGGAGCATAGTCTCACCGACCTGTTCCTGAAGTTCCTGCTGGACCGTAGCATGCGCATTCAGGCCGACCTGGTCGATCAGCTTTTCAACTCGAGTGAAAAGCGCCTGGCGAGGATTCTGCTCTTGATGGCGGAATTTGGCAAGCCGGGCGAGGCGGAACAATACATACCTAAAATCTCGCAAGAGACCCTGGCGGAAATGGTGGGCACTACTCGCTCCCGCGTCAGTTTCTTTATGAACCGTTTTCGCAAACTCGGGTTTATCGAATACAACGGGCGCATCAAGGTTCACAGGTCGCTTCTGAATGCGGTCCTGCTCGATCAAATGCCCGAGCGCGATCCTGAAGAATCTATAGGTTTGCCAGGCGACGAAGTGGCTTAGAAACGGGCCAGCGACCTGCTGACTACGTTGTCCAAGGCATTGAATGAGGGCAAAAATGCAGCAGGATGCCGGCAAGGGCCGGCTGATTCTGCGCGCCCTCTGCGGGGATGGAGCAGGCTGCGGAAAAAGTCCAAACGAAGAGCGAATTCGGCAAAGGATGGGTTGGCAGGGGCTGAAGCCCGTCTCTTTCTGCTGACCTTATTGGCCCGGCTAAAGGCGTGCCCTTGTTACAAAGCGTCTTTTTCCGCAACTTGTGAAACCTCCGCCTCGCCACGGCAAGCAGGCGCGGTGGAAGAAGGACCGGAGGCACTCGCAGGCTGGAAATCGTTCACTTTCACGAGATCGGGGTGTGAAACAACGACCGCGGGAAGCCGCCGGCCACAACTTTCGCCGCGAGATCGCGTCTGACCTGACAGATAGCACGCGCCGCGCATTGACGCCCGGCCACTTCCCCTACCTGAGGAGTACATGCGATGGAGTCTCTGCGCGGTCTGACGGCCATCCTTCTTTGTGGCAGCCTTTGCCTAGTTTCATCCCCGGTCCCCGCGCAACAGGCGGCAGACGCCAATCAGACGCCGGCGAAGGGCAAGTCGAGACAAAACTACGCAGCGAATTCCGCAACAGGTGAGCTGCGGGGCGACGATCGCATACTGCAGGCGCTGAACCGGTTCACGTTTGGCGCGAAGCCGGGCGATGTGGACGCCGTGCGGAAGATGGGGCTGGAGAAGTGGTTCGACGCGCAACTGCATCCGGCGGCGATGGACGAGACGGTGTTGAATGCGCGGCTGGCGGAGTTCCCGGCGATGCAGTGGAGCTTGCAGGATTTGTTCTACAGGCTGCCGAGCAACGCGGTGATTCGCCAGGCGGCGGACGGCAAGGTGCAGGTGCCGCAGGGCGGCACACTGCAGGCGGTGTACGAGAACCAGATCTATCGGCTGCAGGCGCGGAAGACGGCGAAGGCTGAGAAGGACACAGTAGCGGCGAATTCCGGGCCGGGCGAGATGGCGCGGGCCGAGAATCCGAACTTGACTGCGTATACAAGCCGCGGGATGGAGCCGAATGACCAACCGATGAGACAGCCGAGTGTGGGCCAGACTGGAACGGGCGAGGCACGAACGAGCCAGGCAGAAACAACGCAAGCTCCGGATATGAACGCGATGACGACGGCGCCGGCGGGGACGAATTCGAATCAGGCTGCGGCGCAACCTGCCGCGGATGAAGCAACGCTTGAGCGCGTGATTGCTTTAGCGCCGCAACAGCGCGTGCTGCGTTTGCAGCGAATGCAGCCGGCGGAGTTCGAGGTCTTTATGAAGTCGCTGCGGCCGGCGGAGCGGCAGGCGCTGATGGCGGGATTGAGCCCGGACTTGAAAGAGGCGGTGGGCGCGCTCGAGAACTCCGAGCAGACCGTGGCGCAGGAGCTGTTTGCGCAACGGCTGACGCGCGACATCTATTCGAATGCGCAGTTGCAGGAGGTGATGACGGACTTCTGGCTGAACCACTTCAACGTGTACCTGCGCAAGAACGAGCAGATGCCGTATTACCTGGTGAGCTACGAGCGGGACGTGATCAGGCCGCGGGCGCTGGGCAAATTTGAGGACTTGCTCGAAGCAGTGGCGCACAGCCCGGCGATGATGCTGTATCTCGACAACGCCGAGAGCGTTGGACCGGATTCGCCGGCGGCGCAGCGGGCCAAGATGGCTGCGGATCGGCGGCCTGACGCGAAGAGAAAAGCGCCCGAGGGATTGAATGAGAATTACGCGCGCGAACTGATGGAGCTGCATACGCTGGGCGTGAATGGCGGCTACACGCAGGCAGACGTGACGCAGGTGGCGCGCGTGCTGACGGGATGGACGGTGGATCGGCCGCAATTTGGAGGGGAGTTTATCTACGCGCCAATGCGCCATGAGCCGGGAACGAAGACGGTGCTGGGCGCGAAGATTAAAGAAGACGGCGAGATGGAAGGCGAGGAGTTGCTGCATATGCTGGCCATGCGGCCGGCGACGGCGCAGTTCCTTTCGCGGAAGCTGGCGATGCGGTTTGTGAGCGACGATCCGCCGCAGGCGCTGGTGGACCGCATGGCGAAGGCGTATCTGGCGAGCGACGGCGATATTCCTACAGTACTGAATACGCTGTTCCACTCGCCGGAGTTCTGGGCGGCGAGCGACTACCGCGCCAAGGTGAAGACACCGCTGGAATTTGTGGTGAGCGCGGTGCGCGCGAGCAACGCGACGGTGGAGAACTTTCAACCGCTGATGAATGCGCTGCGGCAGATGGGGATGCCGCTCTATGGCTGCATGCCGCCGACGGGATACAAGTGGGATGCGGGCGACTGGGTGAGCACGGGCGCGCTGGTGGATCGCATGAACTTTGCGCTGTCGCTGGCGGCGAACCGGCTGCCGGGGATCACGGTGGCGTGGACGCCGGCGACGGAGATGAGTGCACCGGCCCAGCAGGAGATTGCGACGCCGGAGTCGGAGGAGGCGCGGCTGGAGCCGCTGCTGGTGGCGGGCGGAGTGAGCATTGCGACGCGGTCGGCGGCGCTGGAGCAGTTCAAGGTACAGAGCGCGCAGAATAGCGCGGCGGCTACGCCGGTTGCGGCGCGACGGGCGAATCGTGCGCCCGCGGTTGATCAGAATGAGCGCGAAGATCAATTGCTGGCGGGATTGCTGCTGGGGTCGCCGGAGTTTCAGAGAAGATAGCGAGTCAGCGAGTTAGCAAGTCGGCGGGGCAAGCATATTCAGCAATCATGCTCCGCGAGACTAAGGATAGAAAGCTGTGAGCTGATGGCTGAAAGCTAAGGAGACACACATGAATCGACGATTTTTTCTTCACAAGGGCGCACTGGCAGTGGCGGGCACGGCGGCGATGCCGAATTTCCTGGTGCGCAGTGTGCTGGCGCAGACGAACGGCGCGCCGGGACAGCGGCTGGTGGTGATCTTCCAGCGCGGCGCGGCGGACGGGCTGAATGTGGTGGTTCCTTACAAAGAAAAGAACTACTACAAGATGCGGCCGAGCATTGCGATTCCGGAGAATCAGGTCGTCGATCTCGATGGATTCTTCGGGCTGCATCCTTCGCTCGCGGCTTTCAAGCCGCTCTACGACCAGGGGCAACTGGCGATTGTGCACGCGTGCGGCTCGCCGGATATGAGCCGGTCGCATTTTGACGCGCAGGATTACATGGAGTCGGGCACGCCGGGCGTGAAGGGCACGGATGACGGCTGGCTGAACCGCGCGCTGCAGGCCCAGGACATGCAGGAGGCCTTGCGGCATCGCTGCGCGGGGACCTGCGAGGCGCACACGGCGTTTCGCGCGCTGGCCATGGGCGCGGATGTGCCGCGCACGCTCGCGGGGAAGATTCCCGCGATTGCCATCAGCAACGTGAGCAGTTTTGCTGTGGCGGGGCGCGGACCTGCGCCGTCGCCGGCGGCAAATGCGTTTGAGGCGATGTACGCGGGCTCAGGCGACCGCATTTTTCATGCCGCGGGCGATGAGACTTTTGAAGCGGTGAAGATGCTGCGCGCCGCCAATCCCGCGCAGTATCAGGCGGCGGCGGGCGCGAATTATCCGAATTCAGAATTTGGCAACAACATGCGGCAGGTTGCGCAGTTGCTGAAGGCGAACCTCGGCGTGGAGGCTGCGTTTACCGACGTGAGCGGGTGGGACACGCATCAGAATCAAGGTAGCGTGAACGGGCAACTCGCCAATCGGCTGAGCGATTTCTCGGCGAGCATTGCGGCTTTCTGGCGCGACATGGGCGACGACGCGAGCAACATCACACTGGTGACCATGTCGGAGTTCGGACGCACGGCACACGAAAACGGCACGGGCGGCACGGATCACGGCCATGCAAACGCGATGTTTGTGCTGGGCGGAAAAGTGAAGGGCGGCAAGGTGTACGGACGCTGGCCGGGCCTGGAGAACGAGCAACTGAACGAGGGGCGCGACCTGGCGCTGACTACCGACTACAGGCAGGTGCTGGGCGAGGTGGTTACGCAGACGCTGGGCGCGGAGAATCTTGATCTGGTTTTTCCGGGGGCGCGGCTCAATCGCGGAAGCTTTTTGAAGATCGTTTAGCGCAGCGGGCACGACGAGTGTGGTGGGGCGATTTGAAAAGCAAAAATCAGGGGCTAAAGAGGATGCGGAAAAAGGCGACCTTGCGATGAAAGGATCGCGCAGGGGCTGAAGCCCGACACATTCCAATAGTCTTATCGGCCCGACTAAAGTCGTGCCCTTGTTACAAAGCCCCTTCGACTGAGTTTTTTTGCAAGCAGTGAAGTCGTGCCCTTGTTACAAAGACCCTTCGACTGAGTTTTTTTGCAAGCAGTGAAGTCGTGCCCGTTCACGACGGATTTAAACTTTCGACTTGACTGAATTCGTGCCCGTTCACGACGGATTCAAACTGAACGACCGGAACCGAGAGGCTCTTTTGCGCAAACGCGCAATGGCGTATCATTGCGCCATATTCACTTTTGGGAAAGAGCCTCTATGAAACTCAGCAGCCGTATTGTCTCCGCACTCATTCTTGTTCTTGTTGCATCGGGCGCCGCATCGGGCCAGACGCCGCAAGGCAAACTCTCGTTCGACGTAGCGACTGTGAAGCCGTCGGCGCTCGACATGCAAAAGCTGGCTGCCGCCATTCAAGGGGGCCAGATGCCGAAGATGGGGCCGGAGATCGGCGCTACGCGCGCGACGTACACCTTTATGACGCTTTCGGACTTGATTTGCATGGCCTGGAATGTGCGACCCTACCAGATCAGCGGACCGGATTGGCTGACGAAGCAGCGCTTCGACATCGAGGCGACGATGCCAGAGGGCAGCAAGAAGGACGAAGCGCCGGCCATGCTGCAGTCGTTGCTCGAGGAGCGGTTCAAGATCACTGTGCATCGTGCTCAGGAAGAGCATAAGGTGTTGGCGCTTGTGGTTGGCAAGAGCGGGCCGAAGATGAAGGAATCGGCAACGCCGCCGCAGGCGTTCGACCCCAACTCTCCGCTACAGCCGGGCGAGGTGCAAATGGAGGGCCTGGATGGACCGATTCGCATGAAGATTGGCACCGACGGCACGGTGACGCAGAACATGGGCGCCAAAGGTACCGTGGTTCAGAAGTTCGACAGGCAAACCATGACATTCCACTTTAAGTCGAACGGAGTGACGATGACGGGCTATGCCGAATTGCTGTCGACCCTGCTTCTGCAATTGGGCGGCCCCAACAGCCGGCAAGTAGTGGATATGACGGGGCTGAAGGGCTACTACGAGCTCGATACGGAGATTTCCATGGCGGACATCGTGGCGCTGGCCCGCAACCTGGGCATGGACGTGCCCATGGGCGCGCCTAGCGGCGGCGCTGCGTCTGCGAGTGCTCCGCCTACCGCTTCGACTCCGGAGCAAACGGCGGGCGTATCGGTGATGGATTCAGTGGAGAAGATGGGATTGAAGCTGGAGAACAGCAAAGCGACGGTGGATCGGCTGGTGATTGACCATATTGAGAAGACGCCTACGGAAAACTGAGAAGACAGGGAGTAGAGGGCAGGGAGTAGGGAATAGAAGGCCATATAAGACAATAAATACGATGATTCGATTTTCGGCGGCGCATGGATGGCGATAGACACATTCGTGTGTGGGCCGGGAGAAGCCGGTCTGGATGGACCGCGAAAAGGCTCGGACAGAAAGCAAATTCGGCGAGGGATTGATTGGCAGGGGCTAAAGCCCGATTGACTCTTTTGACTTCATCGGCCCGGCTGAAGCCGTGCCCTTATTACAAAACTTCTCGAGCAGAGTTTTTCAAGCGCATTTGAAGACCAGCAAAACGATTGCAGGCGCTGCGTGGGCTGGCACGCGGCACGGCGCATGATTTACCCTCGAAGTCGGTATGAAAACTCAGCGCACGCTTCTCTTCTCTGCCCTGGTCGCAGGTTGCTTCACATGCGCAGCCCTGACGGTCTTTGCGCAACAGTCTGAAATTCCCGATGCGCCACAGGCGACACCTGAGGCGATGACGGTTCCGAACGGGCCCTATGTGGTGATGGACACCTCGATGGGGCGCATCACCTGCCAGTTCTATCAGAAGCAGGCGCCGAATGCGGTGGCCAACTTCATCGGACTGGCGGAAGGTACGAAAGACTGGACCGATCCCACGACCGGGAAGGTGCAGCACCACAAGCGCTACTTCGACGGCACGATTTTTCATCGCGTGATTCCCGAGTTCATGATCCAAGGCGGCGATCCGACGGGCACAGGGATGGGCGATCCGGGGTACAAGTTCGACGATGAGATCGATCCCAACCTGAACTACGACCGGCCGGGACGGCTGGCGATGGCGAACAGCGGACCGAACACGAACGGCAGCCAGTTCTTTATTACGGAATTGCCCTTTGAGTCGGGCAATGGCAAATACGTGATCTTTGGCCAGTGCGACGATGCCAGCGTGGACGTGGTGAAGGCGCTTGCGCGGGTGCAACGCGACGCGAGCGACAAGCCGCTGACGCCGGTGGTGTTGGAGAAGGTGACGATTGTGAGCACGCTGCCAACCCCGCCCGCGGCGCTGACCGCGCCGCCACCTCCTCGGCCGGGCGCGCCTTACACGCAGGTGGCGGGAAGCGGGCCGGTGCCGAAGCGGGTGAATATTACATCAGGTGCCGCCGTCGGTCTGCTGGTCTCCAAAGTGTCGCCGCGATATCCGATTGATGCAAAGAGGACTCACACCCAGGGCACGGTCGTGCTCGATGCGGTGATCGGAACGGATGGCACAATCAAGGAGCTGAACGTCGTCAGCGGTCCGGATCTTTTGCAACAGGCAGCCGTCGACGCCGTCAAGCAGTGGCGCTACCGGCCTTATCTGTTGAACGGCGCGCCGGTGGAGGTTCGCACCACCATCAACATCATCTTTACCCTGGGCGGCTAAGAGAATATGTCGCATGGGCGGAATCTTCAGGGGCTAAAGCCCGCGGGGTTTTTTGCGGCATTTACGGCACGACTGAAGTCGTGCCCTTTCGCGACGGAGGCCAAAGCTAAAACCGATCTTCAGGGGCTAAAGCCCGTTCTATTTTGCTGACCCTACCGGCCCGGCTGAAGCCGTGCCCTTGTTACAAAGCGCGACCACAACATTTTCAACAAGTTGTGATTTCGTGCGTTTTCAAAAAAGTTACTCGATCCGGAAATAGCATGGCGATCGAATTCACCCAAGGAGAACACATGGCACTTGCAGCAGGAACTTACGCCGTTTTTACCACCACGGAAGGCAAAATTACCGTACGACTTTTTGAGGCGGATGCGCCCATCACCGTGAAGAACTTTATCGAGCTTGCCGAGGGCGCCAAAGAGTGGACGCATCCGACAACGCGCGCCAAGTCGAAGAACAAGCTCTACGACGGCACGATCTTCCATCGCGTGATTCCCGATTTCATGATTCAGGGCGGCGACCCGGCGGGCAACGGGATGGGCGGACCGGGCTACCGCTTTGAGGATGAGACCAAGGGCTCGAAGCACAAGTTTGACAAGCCCGGCAAGCTGGCCATGGCGAACGCAGGACCGAATACCAACGGCAGCCAGTTTTTTATTACCGTGGCGGCGACGGATTGGCTTACGGGCAATCACACCATCTTTGGCGAAGTGGTGGAGGGCCAGGATGTAGTGCTCGGCATTTCGAAGGTGGCGCGCGGCGCGCAGGACAAGCCGCACAAGCCCGTGGTGCTGGAGTCGGTAACGATCGAGCGCGTCAGTTAGAAGACTCAGCGCACAGTTTGAGGATGGCCTCTCCGAAGCGCTCGGCTTTGGCGGGGCCGATGCCGTCAATGGTGAGCAATTGCGCCGGGTTGGCGGGCCGAGCGATGGCAATGGCCTGCAAGGTGCGGTCGTGCAGCACGATGTAAGCAGGGAGACCCAAGCGTTTGGATTCGGCGGTGCGCCACTCGCGGAGCCGCGCCGCCAATGCTTCGGAAGCGGGAGTGGGTTGCGGCGGGTTTGCTGCCACGCCGTTCGGTTTTTGCGGGGCGGATTTGGTTGGTTTTGTGCGCCGCGGCGGCGGGGCGGCCGCATCGAATTCATCGACAATTCCGTCGGCGATCAGTAGGTCGAGCGGCGTGGTTGGCCTCACATTGAGACCGGCGTCCGTGAGCATCACCTTGCGGAAGCGCAGAACTTCGCCGTTTTTCTCAAAAGACGCCTCCTCAATTTCGACCAGCCCTGCGCAGACCATCGCTCCAAGCAACGCGTCGAATTCATTGCGGCTCATTCTTCCGACAAGTTCGAGTTTCCGTATCAGCGTTCCCGCCGCGATGTACGGCGCCGGCCGCAGTTCGTCGACGATGGACTGGACGATGATTCGCTCGGCAGACGTGGCGTGACGGAAGAGGCGCAACACCGCGCCGGCGGGATCGCAGACGTCGCAGATTCCGCAAGAACGGCCGGCATCTTTCACGTCGCCAAAATGCCGCACGAGCTGCGACATGCGGCAGGCGTTGGAGTCGGCGAAGCGCAGGACGTTTTCGAACTGCTCGGCGCGGTACTGCGCCTGGATCGTGTAGGTCTTCTTCCATCCCGCTGCGCCTTTGGTGACTGCGCCGCGGAAATCGACGCGTGCGCCGCCATGAATCTCCAGCTTCTCCAGAGCCTTGTCGAACTCATCCTCGGCAAGATCCGAGACGGCGCGCAGTTCCTCGACCGGATGCGGCACGTCGCCGAGAGCCGCGAAGACTTTGTTCAAGTGATCGACTGGAGGGTAATCGCGATTGCGGAAGAAATCGTGGGTGCGCTGATCGGCATAGGAGTGCATCAGGAAGGTGCGACTTAGAGCACCATCGCGGCCGGCGCGGCCGATCTCCTGATAGTAGCCTTCGAGAGTTCCCGGCAGGCCGGCATGGATGATGGTGCGGACGTTGGCCTTGTCAATTCCCATGCCGAAAGCGATGGTGGCGACGACAGCCTCAAGCTCGCCGGCCTGGAACGCCTGCTGCACGCGGTCGCGCGTTTCGGCGTCAAGACCTGCGTGATAGGCAGCGGCGGGGAGCGTGGAGGACAGCTCGGCGGCCAGGCTCTCGGATTGTTTCCGCGAAGTAGCGTACACAATCGCCGGCCGCCGCGCGGGATCGGCCAACAGGCGGCAAATGACGCCGGCGCGCGTTGGAACGGAGACTTCGAGCACTTCAATGGCGAGATTGCTGCGACGAAAGCCGTGGATGAACTTGAGGGGGTCGATCATGCCGAGCTGCGCGAGGATGTCGGCCTGGACGCGCGGCGTGGCAGTCGCGGTGAGCGCGATGACCGGCGCGGGATTGTCCGCGCCGCGCAAGGAAGGAAGATACTGGCCCAACATGCGATAGTCGGGGCGAAAATCGTGACCCCATTGCGAGATGCAATGCGCCTCGTCAATGGCGATCAGCGCGAGTTTTTGCTTGGCCAACATCTCGGGAAATCCGGGAACGCGCAAGCGTTCCGGCGCAATGAACAGAAATTGCAGATCGCCGCGCAGATAGTCGGCGCACACCTGACGGGACGCGCTGCGCTCGAGGCCGGAGTGAATGCGCCCGACGCGCAAACCTAGCGCGATGAGTTTTGCCGCCTGATCTTCCATGAGCGAGATCAGGGGCGAGATCACGAGCGCGGTTCCGCCGCGCGCAATGGCGGGCAGTTGATAGCAGAGCGACTTCCCTGCCCCGGTGGGCATGACCAGCAGGAGATCGCGGCCCGCAGTGGCTGCGCGGCACACCTCTTCCTGATTGGGGCGGAAGCCGGCAAAGCCGAAGACGGACTGCAGGAGTTCGCGCAATGCGGCCGGATTGGAGAGATCGGTCAAGACGAGTCAGGCGGGCAAGCGGCGAAGGCTTCTTCCTTTCCTTTCCATTTTCGCAGAGTGTCAACGGCGCGGATTTCAGAACACGTGCGCGGTAGAGTAGAAGAGGAGAGGCAAGAGACAAATCGGCAGGGTTTTAGTTGGAATGAAAACGCCCCCAGGGGCTAAAGCCCCCGGATCATTTCATTGCGATTGCGGCGCGAGTAAACTCGCGCCCTGATACAAAACATGGCACCCCTGGGTTATCCAGCAGGCTGTGAAGTCGTGGCCTTTGACGAAACCTTCAGGCGGGCGCACTACTGACAAATCCGATTCGGCATTGCGCGTTCAGGAGAATGTTTGACAGGTAAACCGACAGAGCGACAGGAAATTGACGGCATCTCTCATGCGTGGCGCGCGTTGCGGCATCGGAATTTCCGGCTGTTTTTTGGCGGGCAGACGATTTCGCTTATCGGCACGTGGATGACGCGCATTGCCACATCGTGGCTGGTGTATAAGCTGACGCATTCGGCGCTGCTGCTGGGGACGGTGAGCTTCGCGGGGCAGATTCCCACGTTTATCTTTGCGCCGTTTGCGGGGGTGTGGATCGACCGATGGGACCGGCGGAAGGTGCTGGTGTGGACGCAGACGCTGGCCATGGTGCAGTCGTTCGCACTGGCCGGGCTCACATTTTCGGGGCGCATTACCATCCATTGGATTCTGTTTTTGAGCGTGATGCAGGGCATTATCAACGCGTTCGACATGCCGGGACGGCAATCGTTCATGGTGCAGATGGTGGAGGACCGCGCCGACCTGGGGAACGCCATCGCTATCAACTCGTCGATGGTGAACATGGCGCGATTGATCGGCCCGTCGCTGGCGGGAATGCTGATCGCGGTGACGAGCGAGGCGTGGTGCTTTCTGATTGACGGCATCAGCTACATTGCGGTGATCGCGTCGCTGCTGATGATGCGCGTGCAAGTGGTTGCGGTGTTGCGAAAGGCGACGTCGACTTTTCACGAGATGAAGGAAGGCTGGAGCTACGTTTCCGGGTTTTTGCCCATCAAGACGATTTTGCTGTTGTTTGCCGTACTGAGCCTGATGGGCATGCCGTTTGTGGTGCTGATGCCGGTTTTTGCGGCCCAGGTGTTGCACGGCGGGCCGCATACGCTTGGGTTCTTGATGGGCGCGATGGGCGTGGGCGCGCTGATTTCCGCGCTCTCGCTGGCGGTGCGCAGAAACGTGCGCGGATTGATTCGGATGATTCCGGTTGCCGCGGCGGTGTTCGGGCTGGGGCTGATTGGATTCGGGCTGTCGAGCGTGTTCTGGATTTCGATGGCGATGGTACTGGTGGCGGGCGCGGGGATGATGCAGGGGATGGCGGCGAGCAACACGGTTATCCAGACACTGGTGGATGAAGACAAGCGCGGACGCGTGATGAGTTACTACACCATGGCGTTTATGGGCATGGCGCCATTTGGCAGCCTGCTGGCGGGATCGATGGCGCATGCCATTCCGGCGACTCCGGTTTGGATTTGGAGGATACAGGGAATGACGCTGGCCGGCGCGCAATGGACGGTTGTGATCAACGGCCTGGTGGTGTTGCTGGGGGCAGCGTGGTTTGCGACGCGGCTGCCGGCGCTGCGCGTGGTGGTGCGGCCGATTTATCAGAAGATGGGGATTATTCCGGCGGCGCAGGAGATTCCGGCGGAACAGTAAAAAACGGCTTCTAGCTACTGGCTCTCAGCTATTAGCTTTTGTTATTGGCTACCGGCCATTCACACTTGCATAAGAATTGTGCTAGGGCGTGTTAACACTATCTGAGAGCTTCGACGATCAAAGCGAAGGTGAGGAAGCCGAGGAAGAGCAGGTCCAGC
>Ga0302320_10008868_pt1 | contig 21753 bp, 16 predicted proteins | sample Bog_T0_3_FD_202130 | JGI IMG/M metagenome (GOLD analysis project Ga0302320, IMG submission 202130) | Peat permafrost microbial communities from Stordalen Mire near Abisko, Sweden - Bog_T0_3 | ecosystem: Environmental > Terrestrial > Soil > Wetlands > Peat | place: Sweden: Abisko, Stordalen Mire...
TGTATTTCATCTTTCGCGCGATGGAGAGCCATCGAGTGGCGGCCGAGCGGAAAGTCAGCGCGATTCCTCCAAGCCTCTGAGCACGGCTGGAACCCGATCAAAATGGTTCTTGAGGGTTTCCGGCGTGAAAGCCGTGAAGCCGAACACCAGTCCCGGGCTGGTGGCGCGCATCGCATAATGCGAGATGGCGGGAACCTCGAAGCCGGCGTCGAATAATGCCTTCGACCACAACGTGTCATCACAATGCCGGGGAAGAAAGCCGGTGAGGTTCATACCTCCGTCCGAGTAACGAAACTCGAGCGGCAGGCCGGACTTGTGGAACAGCTGGAGGAACTTCTGCTGGCGCTCCTCATACGCTCTGCGGCAACGGCGGATGTGCGAGTAGAACGCACCGCTCTCCAGAAATAGATCCAGAGTGGCCTGATCCACCAGCGGCAGGTGGTCGTCGATGAGATGCTTGAGCTCATAGAACCGGTCAAGCAGCGACTCGGGGAGCACGACGTAGCCGAGCCGCAAGGATGGAAAGAGGAGTTTGCTGAAGGTTCCAACATAGATCACGCGCTGATTAGGGTCCAGGCTCTGCAAACTAGGCAGCGGGGGCGCACTGTAGCGCAGCTCGGAATCGTAATCGTCTTCAATGACCCAGACCTTTGTGCGCGCGGCAAAATCAATCAACGCAAGACGCCTGGCGAGGGAAAGCGAAACTCCGGTGGGAAACTGGCGGGAGGGCGTGGTGTAAATCGCCGAGAGCCGCGGGTAAGTCTTCGAGGGCAGCCTGAGCCCCTGCTCGTCGAGGGCACCAGTTAGAATTCGGGCCTTGGCATTTTGCCAGGCCAGCCGCGCACCGAGATACCCAGGGTCTTCCATGTAAACCTGGTCTCCGGGCCGGAGCAGAAGCTGCGCAAGGATATAGAGCGCCTGTTGCGAGCCAGACGTAATCACGATCTGCCGCCAGTCGCAATGCACCCCGCGGCTGTCACGCAGATACGATGCCAGGTTCTCGCGCAGGGCGGGCAGTCCGGCGATTGCGACTGCCTGGTAGTTCAGCAAACTGCGGCCGCTGTTGCGAAGAACCCGTCCGCGGAGACGGTTCCACATGAGGAGAGGAAACAGGTTCACATCCGGCTGGCAGGGTCGGAATGGCGCAGGGGAGCGAAGGATTTTGGGCACGGGAGCAGCAGGAGATTCGACGGCAGAGCTCGGCTGGCGGCTGATCCGCTTGGAGTGAGTGGAGAGCAAGATGGAGGAACTGACAAAGACGCCGGAACGCGCTTCGGTCTCAAGATATCCTTCACTGACCAGGCGGTCATAGGTGTAGACCACCGTGTTTCGCGAGACGCGGAGCTGGGTGGCGAGCCCGCGCGTGGAGGGAAGAGACTCTCCGGTGCGCAGGGTACCGCGCTGGATCAGCTCCTTGATCTGCGCGATCAACTGGTCCTGCAACGTGAAGCGACTCGTGTGGTCCAGCCAGATGCCGCCAAGCTCTCTCATCCCAATTGTCCTTTGGACCCATGGTAGCACCAGAATCTGGACCTTTACCTCATCCAGTACTCAAGCGACTATGGCGGGAAATGCCAAGCGCTGCGGGTACCACCACCTCATATTTGCCGAGAAGGTTGCAAGGGGGCTTACAAGGCGCCCGCACGGCCATGCCGGACGCGCACGAGCGACGGGCACGGAGGATGGAGGCAACGAGCCTGCAACCGGCGGTGGGCTCGAAAGAGGACTCTCCGCTCCGGCTGACCGAATCAGGTGGCAGGTCCGATGAGGAGATCATGTTGGCACTCGCCACGGGCGATCATTCGGCGATGACCCATCTCTTCCGCCGATACCAAGGCCTGGTGTATAGCGTGGCGCTAAACATCGTTGGCGATTCGGCGGAGGCAGAAGAGGTGGTTCAGACTGTCTTTTTCGACATTTTTCGCGCTCTGCACCGCAGGCGGCACCTCAGCGCACAACGGTTTTACCTGTGGGAGAGCCTGGACACGGCCGCACAGATGAGCCGGTTCCATGAGAGGAAGGCGAGTCTGCCGGAGTTGATTCTAATGGCCAGGCAAGCTCTCGGGCGGCTGCAACCAAGGCAGCGTGCGGTGGTCGAGCTGACATACTATGAAGGACTCACGGCTGAGGAGATCTCGAAGCGCACGAAGCAGACGGCACACGTCGTTCGCCACGATCTGCGCCGCGCATTCACGGCCATGAGGGCGATGTTCGGTGACGCCGGCGCAGGATGCGCCCGATGATCCGTGGACTGGAGATGCCGCAATGAAGAACCTGCCTGCCCGCTTGGTGCTGTGGGCGCTGTGCACACTGGCTACCCTGAGTCTTGGGCTGACGTCTTTCGCCTTTGCCGGTGAAACTGAGCCGCAGGCACAGCACACCGGCGATCAGCTTCCGATGGCTGGGCAGCGAAGCATCCGGTTCACCACGGACGAAGGGACGTGGATGTCTCTGGATGTCTCGCCCGATGGACGCAGTGTGATATTTGACCTCGTGGGGCACCTCTACACCATGCCTGCGAGTGGCGGGCACGCGAACGCGATTACAAGCGGAATGAGCTTCAACAGCCAGCCACGGTTTTCACCGGATGGCAAGAAAATCGTTTTCGTCAGCGACCGGTCAGGCGCGGAAAATGTGTGGATCGGAAACGTGGACGGCTCCGGACTGCGGCGAATCAGCAATGATGAGAATGCTCTCTATGTGTCACCGCGATGGAGCAGGGACGGCCGCTACATCCTGGTCTCGCGGAAGAAGCCTTATATGTACGATTCATCCTTCGAAGCCTGGATCTTTGACGTTGAAGGCGGAAGCGGGATCGCGATTACGCAGGGAAAGACGTCGCCGGATGCGCCTGCGGACTCTTGGCATAACGCGCTCGGCCTGGTGCAGTCTCTCGACCAGCGAACCCTCTATTACGCGCAGCGTTATGGATTGTTTCAGGATGAAATCAGCTTGCCCGGTTGGCAACTTGCCAGCCGCGACATGCGCACGGGAGAAGAAGAAATCATCACGAACGCTCCCGGCGGCGCATTCCGCCCGGAGTTGTCTCCCGACGGTAAGTTGCTGGCCTACGCGACCCGTTATGACGGAAAGACCGCGCTTCGCATTCACAATCTGGAAACGCTGGCCGAGCGATGGGTCAAGTTTCCGATTGAGCACGATGACATGGAGTCCTACGTCGCGACCCGGGACCTGGTTGCGGAGTATGCGTTTTTTCCGGATGGCAAGGAACTTCTGATTGCCTATCACGGCAAGTTTCATCGCGTGAATGTGGCGACGGGAAACGATGTGCTGGTCCCGTTCGAAGCTGAGGTTGCGCGCGAACTGGGGCCGAGGCTGCTGTTTCCCGCACGAGTGGAGCAGGGTGACGTGCATGCGCGAACCCTGCAAGGCGCCAGTCAATCTCCTGACGGCAAACGATTGGCGTTCTCGGCCCTGACCCACGTCTATGTTATGGATATCCCCGGCGGCGCCCCTCGACGCATCACTACGGGATCGGAGCGCGAGTACCAGCCTGCGTGGTCGCCAGATGGGCAATGGCTGGCGTATGTAACGTGGGAGAACCAGAGGGGATTCATATGGAAGACGCGGGCAGATGGGAGCGGGCAACCGCAGGCGGTTACCTCGATCCCAGGTTTCTACCGCGACCCGGCCTGGTCTCCAGATGGAACGCGAATTCTTGCGCTGCGCGATTCCTTCCTGCCGCGGGCGGAAATACCCAATGGCATGGGAGTTCCGAACGGGTTGGATATTGTGTGGGTTCCTGCCGAGGGTGGCTCGCCGAACCTGATCGCGCACGGACACGGAGACTCCCGGCCTCACTTCGGCGCTGATCCGGAGCGGGTGTACGTTTCTTCGGCAGAGCAGTGGCCCTCCATGGCGCCGATACGGCTGACATCCATGCGCTGGGACGGCGGCGACAAGAAGGTAGTTGCCAAGATCACCAGCCGGCACGACTGGGGGCGCGAAATGACCCCCTACATGCAGGTTCAGATCAGTCCGGACGAGTTGCACGCGGCGATACTGTTCCGCTGGAATCTCTATGTTTTTGACCTGCCCAAGACTGGCGGCGAAGTTCCTGCGCTGGATCTGAGTTCGCCATCGGTTGCGGTCCGGCGAATCACCGACGTGGGCGCCGATTCCTTCGCCTGGGCAGACGGAGGAAAGACAATCACCTGGTACCTGGGAGCGAAGTACTTCCGTTTGCCACTTGCAGACCTTGCCTCCAACACTCCGGGTAAGGACGCGGCGCCCCCGGTGTTGGAAGACAGCCGACATAAACAGTTTCCCCCCACCCATCCCGACGAGTTTGCCATCAAACTTTCTCGACCGCGGCACGTGCCCCAGGGAGTCTTTGTATTGCAGGGCGCACGGGTGATTACGATGCGAGGCGATGAGGTTCTGCCGCAGGCCAGTATCGTTGTGGAAAGGAACCGGATACGCGAGGTTGGCCCCGAAGATAAGGTTGCAATCCCGGCGAATGCGAAGGTTTTCGACGTACACGGCGCCACGATCATGCCGGGGTTGATCGATATGCACACGCACTATGTTGAGATTCATCGCGAGATACTCGACCTGCAGAATTGGGATTTCTTCGCCAACCTGGCCTACGGAGTAACTACCGGGCGCGATGTGCAGGCGTTCACTCCCGACCTCTTCACCTATCAAGACATGGTGGACCTGGGGGAGATTCCCGGGCCGCGAGCTTACTCTACAGGCGTCGGCGCTTTCTATGTGAATGACATCCAGAGCGAAGAAGAAGCCGCAGCCATGGTCTCGCGTTACCACGAAGGGTATGAGACGAACACCATCAAGTCCTACCTGATCGGTAACCGCCGCCAGAGACAATACGTAGTCGAGGCCTGCCAGAAGGCGAAAGTAATGGCTACGACGGAAGGCAGCTCAGACCTGAAGCTCGACCTGACTCATGTGATCGACGGCTTCAGCGGCTCCGAACACGTTCTGCCCAACCTGCTTTATAACGACACGGTCCAGTTAATCGCCAGATCCGGAGTCTTCTACGATCCTACGTTCCTGGTTGGTTATGGCGGCCCATCCGCGTTCAGCTACTTCTCAATAGGCACAAACTCGCGCGATGACCCGAAGCTGCAGCGCTTCCTTCCGCATAACGCCCTGGATTCGCGAATGAACCGTGTGGTGTGGTTCCACGGCGATGAATACACATTCCAGGCTCAGGCCGCTTCGGCCAAGGCGGTGGTGCGGGCAGGAGGAAAGGTTTGCGTTGGCAGCGAGGGAATGCTGCAGGGCGCAGGCGTGCATTGGGACCTGTGGGCGCTGCAGTCGGGAGGCATGACGAACCTGGAGGCGCTACGGGCCGGCACACTGTGCGGAGCGGAGGGACTGGGGCTTGACCGGGACTTGGGAAGTATCGAGAGTGGGAAGCTAGCCGACTTTATCGTGCTTTCCCGGAATCCGCTGGATGACATTCGTAACACAATGGCAATCCGCTTTGTGGTGAAGGATGGCGAAATCTTTGACGGGGACACGCTCGAAGAGCTATGGCCGCAACAGAAACCGGCACCCAGGAACTGGTGGCAGTATGACAAACCGAAAGAGACACGCCCTGAGTAGTGGAGGAATGAAGTGAGGAGTATTCCCGGCGTAGCCGCCTCTGAGAGCCTCGCACCAGAATCAAGCGAGACCACAGTAGCCACCGTACTCTGTAATAACGATTGCGGAGGGCGGTGCCATCTGAAGGCGCACGTAAAAGACGGCAAGGTACTTCGCATCAGCACGGACGACGCGCCCGACTCCCCACAGAGACCACAACTGCGCGGCTGCCTGAAAGGGCGCTCCCTGGCACGGTTCTTCGCCAACCCCAACCGGCTGACTTACCCGCTTAAGAGGACCGGCAAGCGCGGCGAAGGAAAGTTTCGGCGCATCTCCTGGGATGAGGCGATCAACATGATTGCCGACAACCTGAAACGCACTCTCGATGAATGGGGGCCGGGCGCCGTTTACGTGCAATACGCCACGGGGCAGGAGGGTGTGCTGAATGGCTCTGCATGGGCGCGCCGCATGATGAACCTGCTTGGCGGTCACCTGGGTTATTACGGCAGTTACAGCTCGGCTTGCCTGAGTTATACCGCGCCATTCATCACCGGGTATCGCGATACCAACTCCTACCAGACGCTGGTGCACTCCAAGCTGATTATCCTGAACGGCTTCAATCCCGCGGAAACCATTTTTGAGACGAACTCGAACTACTATTTGGCGCAAGCAAAGCAGGCGGGTGCGAAAGTGGTGGTCATCGATCCGAGGCTTTCGGAGACGGCGGCCACCTTCGCCGACGAATGGATTCCGCTGAAACCGACGAGCGACGCCGCACTCTTTGCGGCAATGGCTCACGTGATGATCACCGAGCAACTGCACGATCAGGAGTTCCTCGACCGGTATTGCCTTGGTTTCGATGAAGAGCACCTGCCGGCGGGAGTTCCCCGAGGAGAGTCCTTCCGAAGTTACATCCTTGGCGATGCCGATGGGATTGCCAAGACACCCGAGTGGGCAGCGCCGATCACCGGAGTGGAGACTGAGACCATTCGTCGCCTCGCGCGGGAGTATGCGACCACGAAGCCTGCGCAACTCATCCAGGGACTCGGTCCGCAGCGCCATGCCTCCGGCGAACTCTCCGTGCGAGCCGGCATCACCCTGGCGTGTATGACCGGAAATCTTGGAAAAGCCGGTGGCGGTTGGGGCGGCGGTGAGGGAGCCCGCAAGGTGGGCCTTCCGGTCGGTGGAATTCCTACGGGAAAGAATAAAGTGCAAGCGTCAATCCCGGTTTTTCTGTGGACCGACGCGATTATCCGCGGCACGAAGATGACTGAGGCGGATGGTGTGATCGGAGGATCACTGCCAAGCAACATTAAGTTCATCTTCAATCTAGCGAGCAATACGCTGCTGAATCAGCACGCCGATATCAATCGGACGGCCAAGGTTCTTGCCGATGAGAGCCTGTGCTCCTTCCTGGTTGTTTCCGATCACTTTATGACACCCAGTGCCAGGTTTGCGGACCTGGTGCTGCCTGGCGACCACTCCTTTGAGCGCAACGACATTGGGCTGCCCTGGACGGGAGAACGCTACATTCTATTTGGCAATAAAGTCGTGGAGCCACCACCAGAATGCAAGAACGAATACTGGTGGCTGAGCCGCGTGGCAGAGAAGCTCGGGATTGGTCATGAATTCACGGAGGGCAGGAGCTGCGACGAGTGGCTGCAACAGATTGTCACGGATGCTCGCACCGAGGAGCCGTCCATTCCTGAATTCGACACGTTGAGAAAGAACGGACTGTATCGCCAGGACCCGCAGGAGTACACGGCGTTCGCAAAAGAGATCGCCGATCCTGAGGCAAATCCATTCCCAACGTTGTCAGGCAAGATCGAGATTTTCTCCAAGGCGCTTTATGATCGGCATGACCCTCAAATTCCAGCAATTCCGCGCTATACGGCGGTACCCGAAGGCGCAGAGGAGAGCGCAGAGGAGCGTTACCCGCTGCAATGTATCGGACCGCATTCCAAGACGCGCACCCACTCGATTTACGATCAGGACGAGTGGCTGGAGACAGCCGAGCCGCATGCGATGTCAATTCACCCGGAAGACGCACGGGTGCGCAAGGTTCACGACGGCGATCGAGTCAAGGTCTTCAACGAACGCGGCACGCTCTTCATTCATGCCCGAGTCACGAACCGGGTGCGCCCGGGAGTCGTAGTGATCCCGGAAGGCGCGTGGTACACGCCTGACGCGGACGGGGCCTGCCTGCGCGGCTGCATTAACGTTTTGACGAGCCAGAGTGCCACCCCGCTGGCCCATGGAAGCACACAGCATACATTGCGCGTCCAGGTGAACAAGGCACGAGGTGGCCGTGGTGACTGAGCGGAGACAGATCGCATTTGCGGTTGACGTTACCCGGTGCATCAACTGCAAGACATGCGAAATCGCATGTCAGGATGCGCACCGCCATGGGAGCCGCGTGCGCCTTCGGCGTGTGCGCACATTTGAGCAGGGCGAGTTTCCGGCGCTTATCGTCAGCAATATCTCCATGTCTTGTAATCATTGTGAAGATCCGGTCTGCGCCAAACACTGTCCGGCCCAGGCGTACACCAAACGCGAAGACGGAATTGTGCTGCACGACGAGACGCGCTGCATCGGCTGCCGTTATTGCACGTGGCTATGTCCGTATGGAGCGCCGCAGTTCGACGCCGAAAGCGGCTGCATAAGGAAATGCGATCTGTGTGCGGAAGAGCTCGACCGAGGAGGCGACCCTGCGTGTATCTCCGCCTGCCCAACACGAGCCATCGAAGTGCGATGGCTTGACGAGCTGCGGGACGCGCCGGAGTTAACAATGAATATCCGCAACCTGCCCGCTCCAGAAGTGACAAAGCCAGCGAGCCGATATCGCGTGAGGAAAGAGGCCCGGAATGACTGAACGACAAACTCGGGAATGGCCACTCGTCTGGTTTACAGTTGGAACCCAGCTTAGCTGTGGACTCGTCATGGCAAGCACCGCGGTGCAGTGGCTGACCCCGTCCTTAGCTCACTCCGTGCGGCCTGTCGCGATTGCGGCGTTCCCGATAGCGGCATGCGCGACGGGGCTTTCCATCTTCCACCTCGGACGGCCCTTTTCCGCATGGCGATCCTTGCGAAACCTGGGCGCTTCGCGGCTGAGCGGCGAAGTGGCACTGACTGGCATCTTCGTATTGGCGGCTTTTCTCTACAGCATGACATGGCTCGCCAGAGGGGTCGCGACGATCACCACGGGAAGCGTGACCTCGGCGCTTGGCATGCTGGCTGTGATTTCGAGCGCCAGGATTTACGTCATTCCAACACAGCGCTTCTGGAATGCAGGCTGGGTAATATGCTCATTTGTCAGTTCTCCTTTCTTATTGGGAGGAACGGCCGTGAAGCTCTTTCTTGGACCGGGGCAAGGTGGTTCTTCCGCGCTGTTGGAAGTGATGACGCAACTTGGCTCGGCTGCCATGCTGGTTTCCGCGATCTGGATGATAGGAAGATTCCAAAGAATTGCGCGGGCGAGGTACGCAGGTCCGGAAACTTATCCCCTGATGAGCGTTGGCAACTGGATGTCACTCTCGGGGTTCATTCTGTTCGCCGCACTCATACCGCTCCTGGGTACACGGATGACGACTCCGCGAGGAGCGTTGTTGTTGCTGGCTGGAGTTGCTTTAGCCGGTGTGCTGCTTGGACGGAGTCTGATGTATTCGCTGGGTACAAAGCTGGCGCGGTTCTGAACACAAAGCGCCGTGCCCTTTTGCCGCTGCGAATCAACGGCAAAAGGGAATAAGGCAGAGGAGCGCATTCCGTCGTCTGCCTTTGCCGTGGTGCGGCCGGCACTTATTTCTTCTCGGGATTGTCGTATCGTTCGAGCCAGTCCTTTGCCGTGATGGGTCCATCGGCGAAGGTGTCGGTATGTTCCGCGATGAAGACTCTGAACTCAGCAAAGAACCTTGGGCCGCTCGGTGCGTTTAATTTCTTCAGGGCCTCGGCGACCGCCTTAGATTGTTCTGGCGTTAGTTCCGCGGGCTGAATCAGAAGAAAATCCCAGCTCCCGCCATCGCTATGCACATAGAGTTCCCTCGGGGCTACGCCGGCCATTCGATTCGCTTCATCAAACAGCGCGATCATTCGAAGGAAGGCCACGTGCTGCCCCGGAGCGATTCTGTAGATTTCAATCACTTTCTTCTTGGAAGCGTCCTGGGCCTGAGCTGCGCCGGCTAGACAACCTAGGATCACTGAGAGAACGACCAATCGGACGAACTTCATCTGCGCGATCTCCTCACCTGCAAAACTGTGGTTTTAGTGGATGTCGTACTTCTTCTTGTACAGCTCATAGAGTTGAGTCTGGTGGTTGGTCAAGTTCACTTCCTTACCGGCTATAAACACCTTGAGTACATGGGTGTTGACCAGAAACGGATCGCCGTCAAGGAGCAGCAGGGTAGCGTCTTTACCGGGTTCGATGGTGCCAAGACGGTTCTGCATGCCGAAAATACTGGCCGGATTGATGGTGACGGCAGCCAGTGCCGCGTCGGCAGAAAGTCCATTTGCCATCCCATAGCCCACGGCGAACCAGAGGTCGCTGACGCCGTTGCTGCTGCCAGTCTGCAGAGCCACGGTGACCCCGGCATTGTGCAGGATGGCTGCATTGTCGAGCCTCAGGTCGATCGACTCGATCCGCCCAGGGGCCCTGAGAATGGGGCCGACGATCACGGGAATCCTGCGTTGAGCAAGCTGATCTGCGATACGCCACGCCGAAGCAGCCTCCGAGAGTACAAGCCGTAGATTGAACTCATCCGCCAGCCGAATTGCACTCTCGATATCGCTGAGCCGATTGGCGTGGATTACAACGGGGATCTCACGGTTCAATGCCGCGATGAGCGCCTCCATCTTCAAGTCGCGACCCGGCTTCTCATCATGCGATCCCTGGCTTGCGGGAGAGGCCGCTTGTGCGGCACTGAAGTGCTGGGCTCGCAGGAATGCCTGGCGGAGCAGAGCCATTTCTCCCATGCGAGTTTTGGGCGTGTGTTCCTTATTGCCGTACGTCTCTTTGCTAGCCTCGCCGAGGTTGATATGCAGCGCTGCAGGAGACTTCAATACCATCTGCTCCGCAGACTCCCCGTCGAGTTGAATGATGGCGCTCTGGCCCGCAATGACGTTGCCGCCGGAAGGCATTACCAGCGAGTACGTGATTCCAGCGGGACGCGCCACGCGAATGTTTTCACTGCGCGAATTGAAAGCATCCACGACGCGGAGTTCAGGGTGGACCGGATCCGTGTATTCGGTCGAGTCGTCGGTGATGGAGACGAAAGGAATCTCTACCAGTCCGAGCTGATTTCCCGCGTCGAATAATCCGGGAATGACCACTTTGCCGCGTCCATCAATGATCCGGGCATCCGATGGGATCGTAATGTGCGAACCAACCGCGATGATCTTTCCATCCTTCATCAACACCGTGCCGCTTAGCGGCAACTCTTGACCGGGGGTTAGGATTCGCACACCGGTAATGGCAAGCGGGGACTGTCCCCACGCCTGCATTCCTACGAGCAGGAGAATCACAAGAACTGCAGTTCGCTTTCCAATCATGCCATCTCCGCTCAACCGCTGGAATCCGCCAGAAAAGCACTCAAGCCTTGTTACTGAAGAAGAAACCCAGGACGTCCCTTCCACGGGATGAATCCTTCCTGTGGCGTGTAAACCAGCTTGCCGTCGATGTAAACGCGCTCAGCCTTGGAAGAGAGCTCGAGGGGATCGCCGCTCCAGAGCACAAGGTCGGCATCCTTGCCGGGATCGACGGAGCCTGCGTGCTCCTCAATTCCGAGGATTTTCGCCGGATTGATGGTCACCATCTGCAATGCGGCTTCTTCCGGCAAACCAAAGTGATGGGCGATCGAGGCTTGCATGCGGTAGTCGCGATCTTCCATCACCGGACTGTCCGTATGCATACTGACCACAACTCCGTTCTTCCATAGGAGATAGGCATTTTGCGGTATCCCATTCCAAGCTTCAATCTTGTAGCCCCAATAGTCGGCAAACGTCACAACCCCAATCTTGCGGCGGGCCAACTCCGGGGCCACCATGTAGGCCTCAAGCGCGTGGTGAATGGCGGCGATGGGAAAGTGAAACTCGTCGGAAAGACGGAAGAGTGCTTCAAACTGGGTGGTTTGATATGCGTGAACATGTACGCGAACTCTTCCCGCCAGCACCTCCGCAAGTCCTTCGAGTTCGAGATTGCGTTCCGGCGCCGCGCCTTTCCTTCCTTTGTCTTCCCAATCCTTGAGCTTTGCAACGTAGGCTTGGGCGTCCAGCAGCCGCTGGCGCATGGTGGCGGCTTCGCCCATCAGCGTGGAGGGATGGTCGCCCTGGCCCTCATGTTCCACCTTCGGGTTTTCTCCCCAAGCCCACTTCATTCCCGGTGGCGCGCCGGGAAACTTGGCATCTTCAATCTGCGTGGCACCGTTCAGCTTGAGCACGGTCGTCCAGCCGCCAACGTTGTTGTCGCTGCCCGGCAGGATCTGCAAAGTAGTGACGCCGCCAGAAACTGCGCGCGGTATTTCCAGGTCCGCGGTATCGATTGCGTCCAGGCTCCGGACATCGGAATGGATATTTCCCTGGGATTCGCTCAGGTCAATGTTTCCCTGCATTCCCAGAAGTGGATAGACGCCCGTATGCGAGTGGGGATTGATGAGTCCCGGGGTGAGGAATTTTCCGCAAGCATCAATAACGTCTGCATCGGGCGGGATAGCGATATTCGTTCCCACCGCACGAATCTTGCCGTTCTCGATCAGCACGGTTCCGTTCAGGATCGCTCCATGAGTCATCGTTAAGACGGTTGCACAGGTAATCGCAATGGGCCGGGGAGAGGCAAGGGCCGCATCCGGAACCTTCTGCGCGAAAGACGTATGCGGAAAAATGGAGAGCAAACCGGCTCCAACAACGATTGCTAGATTTTGCCTGACCAACGCGTCTTCTCCTGTTCTTTCACCGTGCTTCGCACTGAAAGTGATCCCGTTGAGAAAGTGTGATTAGCATACCCGCCGGGACGGAGTATTTCGCAGGTTCATTCAAAAGAAATCCGAGCCATGCTCTGAGACTGGCCCTCCTTGACGCCTGGTTCCCTTCCCCGTCCGAGGATTCCGGGGCAAAGTTAGAGGGACGCCGTGGTCTGTGGCCCAGGTTGCGCTGGGCCACAAACTTTTTGCGTTGGTGGTTAGTGCGCTGTCACGGTGAAGTTACGTCCTACCGCAGGGGCTGCGTAGTATTCGAAGTTGCCAGCCTGGTGGGCCACGATGCCGCAGTTACCCGTGGCTACCAGGGTCACCGTACTTCCCGAGACTGTGCAGATTGTCGGCGTCGCGGAAGTGTAGCTTACCGACAAGCCGGAAGAAGCTGTGGCAGTCAGGGTTACCGTTCCCGTTCCCAGCGGTGTATTGGGAATCGCCGGGAACGTGATGGTCTGCGTGGCAAGCGTAACCGCGAAGTTGCGTCCTACCGCTGCGGCTGGCAGAACGTCGCTATTGCCAGCCTGGGAGGCCACGATACCGCAGTTGCCGAGAGCCAACAGGGTGACCGTACTTCCTGATACCGTGCAGACCGTCGGCGTCGCGGAAGTGTAGGTCACCGGCAAGCCGGAGGAAGCTGTCGCAGTCAGAGTTACCGATCCGGTTACCAGCGTGGTCGCCGGGATCGCGGGGAACGTGATGGTCTGTGCTTCATGGGTGACGGTGAAGCTCTGCGAAACGGGCGTGGCTGGTGAATAGTCCACGTTGCCAGCCTGCGCCGCCCTGATGGTGCAGGTTCCGGGAGCAACCAGAGTCGCCGTCGCAGCCGAAACGGTGCAGACCGTCGCCGTCAATGAAGTGTAGCTGACCGCCAGGCCCGAACTCGCCGTCGCCGACAACGAAACCGGGGTTCCGTATGCTTGGGTCGGGATCGCCGGGAAGGTAATGGTCTGCGTGGCAATCGTCACCTGGAAGTTACGACCCACCACCGTGGCTGCGTAGTATTCGAAGTTACCAGCCTGATGGGCCACGATGCCGCAGTTACCCGTGGCTACCAAGGTCGCCGTGCTACCCGATACCGTGCAGATCGTTGGCGTCGCGGAAGTATAACTCACCGGCAAGCTGGAGGAAGCCGTGGCAGTCAGAGTTACTGTTCCGGTTACTAACGTGGTCGTTGGAATCGCCGGGAAGGTGATGGTCTGAGTAGCGAGCGTAACCGCGAAGTTGTGTCCCACCGCCGCGGCTGCCAGGACGTTGCTATTGCCAGCCTGTGAGGCCACGATGCCGCAGTTACCCGTGGCCACGAGAGTTACGGTACTTCCCGATACCGTGCAAATCGTCGGTGTCGCGGCAGTGTAGGTCACCGGCAGTCCGGAGGAAGCTGTGGCAGTCAGAGCTATCGATCCCGTGACTAACGTAGTCGCCGGGATTGCCGGGAACGTGATGGTCTGCGCTTCACGAGTAACCGTGAAGCTCTGCGACACTGGCGTGGCGGCCATATAGTCCACGCTGCCAGTCTGCGTCGCCTGGATGGTGCAGGTTCCGGGAGCAACCAGAGCCGCCGCTGTGCTGGAGACCGTGCAGACCGACAAAGTAGTTGAAGCGTAGCTCACCGCTAGTCCGGAACTTGCCGTGGCAACTAACGTGAGCGGAGTCCCGTAGGCTTGGGTGCCAGGATTCGCGAAGGTGATGGTCTGTGTTCCCGGATTCACCGTGAAGCTTTGTGTGATCGGCGGCGCGGCTGCATAGTTGCTATTGCCCGGCTGCGTTGCCTGGATGGTGCAGCTTCCGGTCTCAAGAAAAGTCGCCGTGGTGCCAGAGACGGTGCAGATCGAAGGAGTGGACGAAGCAAAGCTCACCGCCGATCCGGAACTCGACGTCGCGGCTAACAGGAGTGGAATTCCGTAGGTCTGGGTTCCCGGATTGGCGAAGGTGATGGTCTGCGGCGCCTGACTGTCGCCCTGCAACGCGATCGTCTGCGTAGCATAAGGCGATGCTGCGTTCAGCGCATTGTCGGTCAGCACCAGCGATCCGCCGATGCTGCCCGAGACGGTTGGATCGAAGCCGATGGTGAGAGTACAGGAAGCGCCGGTGGCGAGGCTTGCCGGTGGCAACCAGGGTGCCACCATCGGGCAGGCCGTGGCGGCGGAGCTGTCCAGCGTGAAGTACTGTGAGATGCTGATTCCCGCTTGCGTCAGCGGCGCGTTGCCGATGTTCTGCAGCGTGACGGTCTGCTCCGCGCTGTTGGCTCCAATGCTGATCGAGCCGAAGTTCAGGCTCGGTGTATCCGCGTAATCCAGTTTCACCACGCGGTGATTGCCGGTATCGGCGACGAAGACGTTGCCGCTGCCGTCCACCGCAACGCCGGCAGGATAGCTGAAGCCGCCGCCCAACGCAAGGACCGTGGTGTAGCCGCCCTCTGCCGGAATCTCTTTCACCGCATCGCTGTACGCTTCGGCAACAAAGACATTGCCGTTGCCGTCCACCGCAACGCCCGCGGGATAGCTGAGGTCGCTGCCCAACGACTTGACCGTGGTGTAGCCACCCGCCGCCAGAATCTCATACACCGCGTTGTTGTAGAGGTCGGCAACGAAGACGTTGCCTCTGCCATCCACCGCAACGCCCGCGGGATAGCTGAAGTTGAAGCCGCCTGCCAGCGTGTTCACCGTGGTGTAGCCGCCAGCCGCCAGAATCTCTTTCACCGCATTGTTGTAGGTGTCGGCGACGAAGACGTTGCCGCCGCCGTCCACCGCAACGCCATAGGGCGAGCTGAAGCCGCTGCCCAAGGTGACAGGCGTGCCGTAGCCGCCTGCCTTCAGTGGAATCTCTTTCACCGCACTGTTGCCCTGATCGGCGACGAAGAGGTTGCCGCTGCCGTCCAGCGCAAGGCCCGTGGGATTGCTGAGGCCGCTGCCCAGCGTTATGCCCGAGTTGTAGCCGCCCGCCGCCAGAATCTCGGTCACCGCACTGTTGGCCCAATCCACTACGAAGACGTTGCCACTGCCGTCCACCGCAACGCCTGTGGGATCGCTGAAACCGGCGCCCAGCGTGCTCTGGCTGCCGGGAAGAAAGCTGACCTGCGGCCCCGTGCCGATGCCGTGGACGTAGCCCGTGGCGATCACGCCTCCGGAGGCATTCTCCAGAAGCACGGCCCCGTTGCGCTGGCCAGCCAGCTTGGGCGTGAAGGTCACGTTCACGGTGCAGGTGTTGCCCGTGGCGTAGGTATAGGCGGTTCCATTGGTGTTGCAGGTGCCGGTGAGCGCGTCGGCAAGGTCCAGACCAGTCGCGCCCTGGGTCAACACCACCGGGCCGAGAATGGTTCCGCCGCTGTCAAAGGTGAAAGTCAGCGGAATCGCGGCGCTGGTCTGGCCGATGGCGATCGGCCCGAAGTCCACCGAGGCAAGTTCCAACTCCTCTACGACATTGCCAGCACTAGTGGCGACAAAGACGTTGCCGCTCCCATCCACCGCAACGCCAGAGGGAGTGGTAAAGCCACCGCCCAGAGAGACAGGCGTGCCATAGACGCCCGCCACGAGTGGAATCTCCTCCACCTCACCGTTGCCCTGAGCGGCGACGTAGACGTTGCCGCTCCCATCCACCGCAACGCCATAGGGGTCGACGAAGCCGCTGCCCAGGGAGACAGGCGTGCCATAGACGCCCTCCACCAGTGGAATCTCTTTCACCTGGCGGTTGCCGTAATCGGCGACGTAGACGTTGCCGCTTCCGTCCACCGCGACGCCCGTGGGATTGACGAAGCCGCTGCCCACGGGGAGGGAGACAGGGATGCCATAGACGCCCGCCACCAGTGGAATCTCCTTTACCACATTGTTGTAGGTATCGCCAACGAAGACGTTGCCGTGAGCGTCCACCGCAACGCCATAGGGTTGGTTGAAGCCGCTGCCCAGAGGGACAGGCGCGCCGTAGACACCCGCCACCAGTGGAATCTCCTGCACCGCATTGTTGTAGGGCTGGGCAGTGAAGAGGTTGCCGTAAGCGTCCACTGCAACGGCACCGGGAGTGTTGAAGCCGCTGGCCAAGGTCTTGATGCAGCCGGAGGTAACGCAGCCGTACGGAATCTCTTTCACCGCATTGTTGAGGGCATCGGCGACGAAGACGTTGCCGTGAGCGTCCACCGCAACGCCAAAGGGATCGTCGAAGCCACTGCCCAAGGTAGCCTCAGCGTAACTGAATTGGGCTGTCTGTGCTCCGGCGTGGACCGGCAACACGATGAAGAACAGCGCCAGCATCAACGCCAGCAAAGCTCCAGGAATCCATGCTGGGCGACCCGATCTGCCAGGGAACAACGCGCAGTTGTGAATCATAGTTGAGCTCCTCGCAGGCAGCATGGGGAAGGCCCGTGGCGCCCGGAATGGATTTTGATCAAGGTTTCTGTCGCCGTGCCATCACGATCATGGGCACGCAGGAAGTCACGAGAGGAATCTCTCGCGACGCAAGAACTCACCGCACGAGTCAGGAACGGAAACAGAAGCGAAATCAGATGTGAGACGCCGTTGTTGGCTGCACATAGCCCACCTCGCGAAGAGAAGAAGCGAATCGTACGTCGCTACTACATGGACCCAAGGTGCGAAAGACTTCTGCGAATCCCGTTGAGAAAAGGTGTAGGGGCATGATGAGGGACAAGCCCAGGCATCTGTCCGTGCAGTTCCCGGTGGTGACGTGTCAGCCGAGTGCCAAGCCCCCACGGGATACTTCGAAGCGTCCCCGGCGTAAACGGGAGCGTCGCGATTATAGCATCTAGCGAATTTCGCTGCCGTGATTTGTCTCACGCCCGGATGTGACTACCCAGGCCAGAGAGCACCCAGTCCTCGATCCCGCCCGGCAGAGGTTGCCGAGGTTGTAGGCAAGAATACTGAGCGACAACCGAACCTCATTGCCGCGGAACCGATGGCAGGGCAACGGCAATCATTGAGTCAGGATGTGCGGAGTTGGCACAGCTCCGGAGATGGCTGCAATAGGGCTCGGCGGAGCCCCCTCAGGTTTTGACCGGCTTTACAGTTCCCCTCGCTGCAGGAAGGGATGGGGAATTTGTGTACAGTTTGTGTACGCGACTTACGCTTCGGGAATAACTACTTCGAACTAAGCGCTGTCCTCTTGATTGTCTTTCCACTCCTCGAGCCAGGCCATCTGGATCGCCTCCAGCTTGCCTTCGGTCGAGGACTTCGGGTCGTCGTCAAAATTCTTCAACTCGACCACCAGCCGGTGCAGTTCGGTGAAGCGCACCGACATCGGATCCATGGCAGGATGCCGCTCGTAGAGTTCGATCCCGATATCCTCGGCGTCGTCCCAATGCAGTTCGATCATCGTTCCTCCGCATTCATCGGCAACAGGAAGGTTTGCGGCGCCAGCGGGCCGCAAACCAAATCAGCAGGACGGAGTTGGCCGCCAGCAGCAGCACGGCCAGGTTTCCGCCAGCCGATCGGCTAGCGGCGCACGCCGCCAGCACCGCCTCTACCGCCAGAAGAATATACACGATCCACTTCATCGAATTCGCCTACAGCGTGCTTGCGCCGCCTTCGCAGATGTAGTTGCGATTCCACGATGGAATCTCCACCACCACTTCGCCGGGCTTCTCAATGATCGCCTGGCATCCCAGTCTCGAGTTCAGTTGCAGGCCGGCGGCCATGTCCAGCCGGTCCAACTCTTCCTCGCTGCACTCGCTCAGCAGTTCCCCGCCCTTCTTCACCACTACGTGGCAGGTGGTGCAGGCGCAGCTTCCGCCGCAGGCATGCTCCAGGTGGACGCCAAAATTCATCGCGACGTCCAGGATGGATTGCGGCTTGCCGTGGTCCTGGTAGGGCAGTTTGCCCGCCTCAAATTCCACGCTCTGCCCACTGGGCAGGAAGGTGAGTCGAACCGTATTCGGCCCCAGTTCAGTCTTGGCGGCGGTTTCGTTCTTTAGCTCTAACATGATTGTGTCCTATCCTCACCATCGACATATGTCGATCTTCACTCAGTTGAACTCGGCTTTGCCGATGGGGTGCGGCGCCTCTGGCCCCTCGCCCATATCTGTCGAGTCCATGTTTTTGCCGCGCAGCGCGCTGCCAACGGCGGCGTCCATCATCAATTCCGCCAGGCGCATCGACGCCTGGTTCAGCTCCTCCATCCAGCGCCGGATGGAGTGGTAATCCGTGCCCCCCAGGGCAAGCCGCAGCTTGGATTCAAGTTCGTCCACCTTGCGCTGCTCGGAGAAACTCAGCATCGTCCAGGCTTCGTTGCGGCGCCCCTTTACCAGCGCGGTCAGCATGGTCTCGGCATCGTTGCGCGCCTCGATCAACTGGCGCTGGGCCAGGTCCTGTTCGGCGTTGTCAAACGAGTCCAGAATCATGCTTTCGACCTGCTCGTCGGTCAAGCCGTAGCTGGGCTGCACCTGTATCTCGGACTCTTTGCCGCTGCGTTGCTCGCGGGCCGAAACGTGCAGAATTCCATTGGCGTCGATGAGGAAGCGCACCTCGATGCGAGGCAATCCCGCCGGCATCGGAGGAATCCCCTTGAGGTCGAAGCGCGCCAGCGAGCGGCAGTCTTTCGCCATCTCGCGCTCGCCCTGCACCACGTGAATCGCCACCGAAACCTGGCCTTCGACTCCGGTAGTAAAGTGCTCCGTCGCGCTGGCCGGTATGGTCGAGTTGCGATGAATGATCTTGGCCGTCACTCCGCCGAGGGCCTCGATGCCGAGCGATAACGGGGTCACGTCCAGCAGCAGCATGTCCTTGGTTTCCGCCGAGCCGCCCGCCAGTATCTTCGCCTGCACCGCCGCTCCCAGCGCCACCACTTCGTCGGGATTTAGTTCGGTGTGCGGCTTGCGCTCAAACAGATCCTCCACCAGCCTGCGCACCAGCGGAATCCGCGTCGATCCTCCCACCAGCACCACTTCGTCCACCTGCGATGCCGCCAGTTCCGCATCCTTCAGCGCCTGCCGGCAGGAAGCCAGCGTGCGCTCCACGATCGGCTCAATCATGTGCTCGAAGGCCTCACGCTCAATGCGCCGCTGGTACAGTCTGCCATCCGGCAACTCCACTTCAAGGTCGGCGGTCTCCTGCGATGAGAGCGTGGTCTTGGCCTCGATCACCGCGCGGCGCAACCGCTGCACCAGGTCCGGATGCTCACGCGCATCCACGCCGAGATCGCCGGCAACGTCCGCGACCGCAACCGCGATCATCAGGTTGTCGATGTCGTCGCCTCCCAGATGGGTGTCGCCATTGGTGGCAATGACTTCGAAAATTCCATCCTTCAATTTCAGAATCGATACGTCAAAGGTGCCACCGCCAAAGTCGTACACCACGATGGTGCCGTTCTGCTTCCGGTCCAGCCCATAGGCAAGCGAGGCCGCCGTAGGCTCGTTGACCAGGCGCAGAACTTCCAGCCCTGCGATGCGGCCCGCGTCCTTGGTCGCCTGGCGCTGCGCATCGTTGAAGTACGCCGGCACGGTGATGACCGCCTGCTTCACGGCCGCGCCGAAAAAGCGCTCCGCGTTGCGCTTGAGCTGGCGCAGAATCTGCGCCGAAATCTCCGGCGGCGTGTAGCTGCGCTCGCCCAGTTGAATGCGCAGCACTTCGCCCGGCGCAAGGTCTTCGGCGAGACGGAAGGGAAACAGCTTGAGCTCCGCCTGCACGTCTTCGACGCCGCGTCCCATCAACCGCTTCACGCTGTACACGGCGCGCTCCGGCGAAGTCAGCAGCGCCTCGCGCGCGGCATTGCCCACCAGCACGTGGTTATCGTGGTCCAGGGCCACCACCGAGGGAACCAGGTTCGAGCCATCTTCCCCAGGAATAATAAACACGCCCTTGCCCGGCTCGTGCGGATGCGCCAGCGTAGGCCCGGTACCCATGTAGGCCACCAGTGAATTTGTAGTTCCGAGATCGATACCAACCACTCTGTCGTCTGCCATTTTTATAAGTTCAAATTATTTCAGTGCTTCGTTGATGTCGCGCACAAGGTTGCGCAGGTAGCTGCGGCGATTCAGCACATCCACCATCTGCGTGGTCGCGGCGGAGTTTCCGCTGTCCCACTGCTTCCAGGCCGCATGGAGTTCATCCTGCATCGTGTTCAGCCGCGCCTTCAGGGCCTCGCGCGTCGCGCTCAATTGCCCGCGCAGCTCCGCGTCGAGGCCGCCCAGCTTGGTCTCTTCCAGCAGCATGTTCAGCTCGAAGGCTTCTTCCAACAGTTCGGCCGGTACCGTCTGTTTCTTCTCCACTCCCGAGGCTCGCGCCTGCTCGGTTGCGGTCTTGCTCTGCTCATCCAGTTGAATGCCTTGCAACTGCAAAAGGTACTCGGTGCGCAGCAACGGGTCCTTCAGCGTGCGGTACGCGTCGTTGAGCTGCGAAGTTTTCTCCAGGCTCCACGCCTGCTCACGCGCACTCGCTTTCGAATACACATCCGGATGCAGCTTGCGGCTCAGCGCGTAGAAATCGTGCTCCAGTGCCGCCTCATCCAACTCCAGCTTGCGGCCGAGTCCGAAGAATGAAAAAAAGTCCGTCGGCTCCGCCGGCTGCACATGCCCGCACTCGGCGCAGAAGTGTTCGGCGCGCATGTCCCCGCAAGACCAGCAGCGATGGTCGTGATGTTCGCCGTTGATCACCTGTAACGTATCGTGCCGTGGATCGCTCAATTCGATTTCCTCTAGGAAAAACTGCTGCCGCAGCCGCAGCTCTTCTTGGCGTTCGGGTTCTGGAAAACAAAGCCGCGATGCATCAGCGATTCTTCCCATTCCACCGTCATGCCGCTCAGATAAATGAACGATTTCGGATCGACAAACACGCGGACGTTGCCGTACTCGAAGATGCGGTCGCGCTCCCGCGGCTGCGTGTCGAAGCGAATGTTGTAGGAGAGGCCGGAGCATCCGCCACCCTGCACGCCCAGGCGCAACCCGCCTAGTTCCGGCGCAATGCCTTCTTTCTGCATTGCCAACCGGATGTGCTCCAGAGCCTTGTCCGTGATGTTGATTCCCGGCGCTGTCGCCGTCTGTCCTGTCGTCATTATGTGGGCCTCTGCCCAGGCGCAGGCGTCAGCGACCGGAGAGCCATCGTCGGCCCTACCAGTCGCGAAGCCGCTTTCTTACTGCTTCTTCTTCCAGTCGGAGATGGCGGCGCGAATTGCGTCTTCCGCCAGCACCGAGCAATGAATCTTGACCGGAGGCAGTGACAGCTCTTTCACTATGTCGGTGTTCTTGATCTGCAGAGCCTCGTCCACCGTCTTGCCTTTTACCCAC
>Ga0302320_10008869_pt1 | contig 21752 bp, 17 predicted proteins | sample Bog_T0_3_FD_202130 | JGI IMG/M metagenome (GOLD analysis project Ga0302320, IMG submission 202130) | Peat permafrost microbial communities from Stordalen Mire near Abisko, Sweden - Bog_T0_3 | ecosystem: Environmental > Terrestrial > Soil > Wetlands > Peat | place: Sweden: Abisko, Stordalen Mire...
CAGCTGATTTACACCAATTATTGGTATAATCTGGGTTCATCATAACACTCGCTCCAGCAGTACAATTAAGATATAAATGACCCCCATTAAGTTCGTCGCATTCAACGGGCGTAATAGAACTGTTATACGCAAAAATTTGAAAAGTGCAAACATCCCCACTTAAACTACTGGAGTGAAAAGTAACGTAATCCGATACATTAAAAGGTTCTTTTTCATTATCTGAAACAGCCCATGTATAGATCCAATAACCACTAGCGCCAGTGGTATTATCCCAGACGGCGGAAATTTGAGGACCAGTACCTGGATTGATCGTAAATGGAGCGGAGACGCCCGGAGTCAAAGTTCCGGAAGTGGCTTGAAGTGTATACATTTGACCGGACGCATTAATGGTCAAACCGCTAAATTGGGCCAGACCATTAACAACGGTGATAGTCTTAGTACCTCTCAATGTGCCAGCGCCCGGATTATTAAGAATGGCTACTGTCACCTGATCTGTATTGTCATCGGCAACCACATCACCATAAGCATCTTCAATAGCCACCACCGGCTGACGATTAAATGGAAAGGAGTGATTAGTATCCGACGGACTGACCGTAAAGACCAGCTGCGTTGGGGATCCATAAGCCAAGGTTCCGGCCGAACCAGTGGTAGCAAAGGATAAATTATTTTGCGATCCTCCATTATAAATATTACTGCCAATGGATGACTGCGCAGGATCAGTGGTTTCATTGCCGCCGATATATTGGGCATAGGCCGGAGTAACGGCCACAGAGAATAAAGCTGCGCCTATGAAAAAGGCCATCAAGGCAAAGACTCTCCATGAGGACTCAAGCCCGAAATTTAATTTTAAAATTTTGTTTTTGTCAGACATAAAGAATTATATAAAAAGCTTGCTTCGTCGCTAAAAAATGCTCCTCGCAATGACACAAAACACTACGATGAACTTCTCCCTAAACGTCCTCCTTGAAAAACCCCGCAACTTGAACTGTAACGCTGCGCGCAACCTTGATCATCAGGGTCCCTGACCGCATACGTACGCGCGGATAACATATAAGGCGTTGTACTTGACGAATGAAAATCTCCGCCGCGATATCCAATACCGATGGTGCCATCCACTTGGGAATTGCCGGGGTCATAGCCCGGCCAATCTTGATTGGTAGCAAAGCCTGAAGAATTCACATCCCCTGTGCCATTACTGCCTTGAAAAGTACCCACCGCCTCCGGACGACCGACGGTCACGATCGGCTGGGCCAAATTGCCGGAAAGTTCCATATTGCCATAAAAGCCAGCCCCACTGGGACCGGGATTAGTGGCATTAGAAACGCTGGCTGCAAAAATACCAACGCGCACCGGTCCTGCCTGATTAGGTGAAATCCCGCCGCTGCGGCCATCCCCCGACGTAAAACCACCTGAATTGCCATTGACATTTGACCCGTCGCTAAGGACTTCTGTCCCATTTTCATCGGCGTTGGGAAGGCCTCCGGAAGTCGCGGCTGTAATGGACGTGGTCCCCCATACAAATTCACCAGCCAGATGATTTTGATCTTTACCTCGTGCTGCTTTTTCAAATTCTAATTCAGTGATGGGACGAAGCCCTGCCCACTCGGCATAGGCCGCCACATCCGGCCAGGAGACAAAACTAACCGGACGGGCAGGTCTTAACGTCAGCACCGGAGAAGCTAATAATGCCGTATTGCCGGACCCGGGCCAAGAGATCGTGTTACGATAAACAATGCCTTGAGAATTCTTACCGCCTAGATTAGCTGAGGTGATGTCCCGATTAGGCCTGGCCGCAAGAGGCAAGGTGTTAAAAAAACTCACCCATTGTCCTTCCGTCAATTCATATTTCATCAAATAAAAAGCATTGAATCCCTTAGGGTAAGAAAGGGGAACATAAAATATAGATCCACTGGCATATTCGCCCGCCCCAGCCCCCGTACTGGCCCCGGTATTTTGATAGTAATAGGCCCCGCCCAAAACCGTAGTTGTGATCTGTGATTCTCCTTGGATATACCAAGGATTTGTACCACCCAAAGGATACTCTGAAGAAAAAGTCCCGTTGCCATCACCGGCATAAAAAGCTCCTTGAGGGATATACACCATCTCAATACCATAAATGGCATGCAAGGTATTGGGGGATTGGGCCGTCGCTGCTGAAACCCCGTCCTGACCATAATTCCAAACAAATTGAATGCCTGCCAAATTAATACTCCCTGTGCCGGGACCAGTCCTTTGCAGAAAAAAACCTGCCTGATCTGATTTGGGGACCACGATCTCAAATTGATTCTGGAATTGCAACGGGACCAAAAAGCCGGCAGGATTGATCCCGTAGCCGCTCATATGGGCATGTTTCCAGGTAACACCGCCGTCGGGAGAATATTTCATAAAAATCCATACAGCATCAAAGCTGCCTTTGGTGGCATCATACCAGCTGTTATCCTGGGTCAAATTAAAAGTGAATGTCATATTGCTCGCCGCTGTGTTGACGCTGACCTCATCAAAATTGCTTAATTGTAAGTTACTGGCCCAAACGCTTGGCACCGATACCCCGATCAAAAATATAAAAATCGAAAAAAGCTTAATTGCCGTCATAAGTCCTACCCCCCCTGCCTCCGTAAGTACTTAAGGCGGCGGTGTCTGTCCGTGCCGCCTCACTACGATCTGATGATCTTAAATAACTGGCACTATCCCCCCAAGAGCCGCCACGGAAACCTGAACCAGCGGCTCCATCAACACCATTGGCAGGCGTCACCTGGTCCATCCCCGGCCAATTGCCTACAATGGCATTGCCTTCATACCCCGTTGTGGTATTAAGGACCCCATTGCCCTGCGCTCCGGTAAAAAGCAATCCTGTGCTGTTGCCGATCGTGACTACCCGTTCTTTTAAATTACCGCCCAGGTCCATGACGCCATAAAATGAAGCGCCGGAGCTCGTCCTCGTCGAATTTGAACCGGCAAAAATACCCCCCCGCAAAGGACCTTGATCATAGCCAGCGCCCAGAGACGAATCCCCGCCGGTAAAAGTTGCATTATTATAATTAACATTCGCGTTAGTCGGCGAGGTGATGGTCTCTGTCCCGTCTTCCGACGTGCCACTGATCGCCGTGGCTGCGGCAATGGTTTGATTGCCCCAAATATATTCGCCGGGATTCGGCAAGATGGGGCCACGGGACATTTTTTCAAATTCTAATTCTGTCATCGGACGCAACGCATCCCAATCTAAGAACGCCGCCAGGTCCATCCAGCTTAAATACCCTAAGGCCCGAGACGGTTTAAGGGTTGAGCACAATAAAGGCGTGCCGGCACAGTTGATGGTATTTCGATTGATGACGCTGCCGGAATTTTTATGATTAGCGTCCGTCAGGTTATGGTTAAGCCTGTCAGCGGCCGGTAAGGAATTAATAAACGCTACCCATTGGCCCTCGTTGATCTCATATTTCATCACATAAAAAGCGTGATATCCTTTGGGAAAAGCCGCCGGGATATTAAATCCCTGCCCGGTGGGATATTCTCCCGACTGGCCGGCGGAGACATACCGGTAATTTGAATTCACCGGATTTGAAGCAACCGGAATTAAATTTTCACTGCCAATAAACCATGGGGTCGGGTCGGCGGAGCCGCTATCTAAAGCAGCGGTACTGCTATCATAATCGCCCGCATAAAAAGATCCTTGGGGAATGAAGACCATTTCCATCCCAAAAATGCTGGCGTAAATCAGATCAGCATCAGTAAACCCGCAGCTTTGATAATTGACCGTCAATTGCACATTTTGCGTATTTACATTACCGACAAAACCAGTACTGGAAGGTTGCAAAAAGGCGCCTGTTCCATCCTGAGGAACATATATTTGTAAATTCGTGCCATTGCCCGGCGAAGTGCCGGCCGGATTTAAACCGACAGCGGTGGCCGGGCATAATACTCCGACGGATGGTGTCACCTGGCTGTTGATCAACCATACGGTCAACCAGGCGGCATCATAATTGATCTTGTTGCGCCAGGAATTTTGCCAGTTGACATTAAAATTCACCACGACCGTATGAGCATTAGGGTTACGTGAACCTAAGGTCACATTCGTGACCGACAAATTATTGGCGTAACTTGAGCCCAAGCCCAAAAGCATCACCAGCATTACTGACATCAATATTTTTTCAATATGTCCGCTCATAAAAACTTTTCCTAACGAGTTAGATTATAAAAACCGTCATTCTTATCCAATGGCGAATCGATCTTGCTGCGCAAACTAAGCTTGGCCTGAAGGATCTTTTCTTTAACAGAAGCTTTATCATCCGCATCGGGTTTTAAATACAAATACAATTGATAATGTTTCAAAGCAGTGGCCTGATCGCCTAAATACTCGCCGCTGACAAAGGCCAAATTGTAATGCGTGTCAGGGTCATTAGGCTCCAGATCTACAGCCTGGTAGTACTCCACTTCCGCTCTTTGATACTCTCCGCGTTCAAAATAAATATTACCCATGTTGTAATGGGCTTTAGCCAATTCTCTCCTGAAATTTTTATCCCGCAAATCCAGGTCCTCGCCTTTTGAGAGCATTTCCGTAGTCTTGGCTTCCAACTCCAGGGTTGTCTGCTGACTTTGCTCTTTAGCCACTTCTTTTTTAGATTTCTCATCTTGCTGGGCCAGCAGTTTATCTTCCAGGTCTTGCATGCGTTTTTGATAATCAGCATCTTTATCAGCCAACAATGAACGGATATCCTGGATCTCTTTGGTATATTTTTTATTGAGCTGTTCTACCCGACGGATCTCTTTGACAAAATCCTCCCGCTCGGCCCGTTCTTCATCGGCACTGCTTCCCGCGGTCAATTGGGGCGTATGGAACTGACCGTTATCATCTTGGGCCAGGCAACGAGAAGCCATTTGAAATGAGGCAAAAATAAAAATGGCCGACAGAAAAATACCAGATCGTTTCATAAGCTCAAGTCTGCATCCTGTACCCATAAATTTATTCTCCATCCTATTTAGATTCGGCTCCCACCGCTGTAGCAAGCTCATCAGGTTTAATGCTGTCGTTACTGGAAAGATCATTGGGCTTTATACTGTTGTTAGTTGTTGACAGATCATCCGGTTTTATTCCGTTGTTGATCGTTGACAGATCGTTCGATTTCATACCGTCGCTATATGTTTTTGCCGCTTTGATGGTGCCAATTTCTTTGGCATAATCATCACCGCCATGGACAATATGGGGCGTGATCAAAATGACAATTTCCGTATTGGTCAGTGAATCGGAAGTACGGCTGAAAGCACCCCCGATGAACGGAAGGTTCATCAGGCCAGGAATACCTTTTTTCGTATGTACTTTATCCTGATTTCGCAACCCGGCCATGACAATGGTCTGACCGTCCCTGACCATCACGGAGGTCTCTATTTCGGTCTTGTTGACCTGGGGAATGGTGCTGCCTTCAGCTGATTTGATGGAGGCTACCACTTCGGAGATCTCCGGCGTCAATTTCATGGTCACCATGCCATCGTCATTGATCGTGGGGATCACGCTTAATTTCAAACCAACATCAACGAAACGCACATCATCAGAGGTGATCGCATTGGTCCCGGTACCGTTGGTGGTGGCTATGATATACGGGACAGTGTCGCCGACATGGATCTTGGCCTCTTCATTGTTCGTCACCAAGATCTGAGGAGTAGAAAGGATCTTGGTGTCACTGACCTGTTGAAGAGCGCGTATGGCCGAGGTAAAATCATTGGCGCTAAAATTCCCCACGCCGATCCTGCCGAAATTATTTGACAAACTATCCGCTGATGAACCGCCTGAAGCAGCGGTATTCAAAGCGGTCTCATCGAGAGCGCTGCTTGACGCGCTAAACACGGTGTGACCATTGACTTGGATAGGAGCCGTAATATCCATCCCGACATCATAGGTGGGGTTTATGACGATCTGAAGGACCCTGGCTTCGATCAAAACTTCCTTGGTGGGGACATCCAGGCTACGGATATATTTTTCCACTTCATCACGCCGGCCAGGAAAAACGCGTACCAAAATTTCATTGGAACGCTCATCCGCGGTGATGGTGCCCACGGCCTTGGCGTCAATACGGGTACGTAATTTTTCAGCGACCACATCCGCCTTGGCATATTTCAAATTGAACACCATGGTATCCAGCGGCTGTTCAATTTGCGCAATGGCCTTTTTCATCAAAGCAATGGTTTGAGGCGTATCGACTAAAACCACGGAGCCAGTGTCTTCGTCGATGATGATCTTGCCGCGATTGCTGCGCATATTATCAAGCGCTGCCAACACATAACTGGGCTTGGCATACTGCAGGTGCACAATGCTCACTTCTGTCTTATCGCTAAACTGTTTGCCGTACATCGACTCATATTCACTGGCGGACATGATCTGGACAATATCATCATCGATATGATAGGCCAATTTGCTGGAAATGATGACGATATCCAGAGCGTCTTTGATATCCACATCATGCAAGAACACGGTCGTATGCCCTTCAACCGTCGGGGATATAATGACGTTAAAATCGCCCTTTTGGGCCAGGAACTTGATCACGTCCACGATGTTCATATCGCGCACATCAAGCGTGATCTTGCGGGCCATCCTGTCATCCAAAGAATCCTTGGGTTCGGTCATCAGGATGGGCTGGATCTCCTGACCCTCATCATCTGATTGGGCAAGAGCAATTGTCGAACAAGGGATCAGACAGGCAAGACCATACAGACAAAGGACCGCCAACCGGAGGCTCTTTAAGATCTTCTGTATGTAGGTTGCCTGCATTTTAGCCATATCTAATAGTATTTAAATTCTTATGAAACAAAAAAAATAATATACTTGTTCACAATTTGATCGTGGTTTCTTCACTTCCGTCGCTAAAAACCGCCCTGTCTGTATAAATGGTCTTGACCGTGATCCCTTCAAAGTGCTCGCCTTTCTTAAGAAATAATATTTTCTTTTTTTGTATATCTAAAATCATAACGGAAGCCGTTTCCGGCAGATCCAGCCAGGCGATGCCCACTATTTTATATTTGGACATTTGTTGTACCAAGCCTTGTTGCGCCGCTGATTTAGTTATTTTAGGGACATAAGGTTTGAAAATATCACGTTCATTGATCGTCTGTAAATAATAATCCGCGCTGGGGATGGCGGGCAAGGTAAAATCAGATGATGACAAATCCACTTTCGATTCGCGAAGGAATTTGACCGGTCGATTAAGCAAAGAGGACCCGGAAAGCAATTCAAAAAACAAAACGAGAGAACAAACAACAATTCCTAAAAATAAAAATATGTTTAAGAGGCCAATGCTGAAGGAGAATTTGAACTTCTTTTTAAATGAAGATGCCGGTGATGGCTTAGCAGCGACGGAAGAAGCAGGCTTCTTCATCATCTTTAGTAATTTTTCTTCTGCGGATTCTTTCGCCATAAAGGAAGCCTGTGTCAGTTATTCCTTAAATGTTTCTACAGCCGTACACCAACCGTTTTTGATACGTAACTTAAATTAAAATAATCACTTATAATAAAAGCAAATTTACGCGAACACATTTTCTATATATTAAACATCTTAACATAGGTGATATGTCTATCAAGGAATTATGAAACTTTTTTAATAAGGGACGAAGTTACGCTGTAAGTCATTGATACCATGGAAGAAAGGAAAAAACTTCACCCGGAAATAAAAAAAGATAAGGCGCATCAATCCCTGGAATCTGAGGCCATCCGTTTCGCTGTAAGCCATTGCTATTGGGAGGGAAGCATAAACATCAACACAAATAAAAATAGATAATTTAGGATCATGACAAATTGGGAAGAAACAAAATCATCAATGGGCAAAAAGGAAGCTTGGTTTATGAGATAGAACGAACTTGGCAAATATTGAATATAAAGCTAAAATTGACAGTGTTTTACGAGCGCCTCATTTAGATTACTTTATGTATATGTTAAGATTTGCGTATGGCTTATTTCTAACCTCCATTGGCATTTTTGCCCTTTAGCTGACAAGAGTTTTTTCCTGTATTAATGCACTCTCAACATAGAATATAGATTAAAAACTAGCCTATGTCAAATTTTAGATTTCATTATAGATAATTCCAGACAAAGACTTATTTCTAGATTTAATCTCTAGGTTTTGGAATGAATTGGATGGGTCAAAGCAGATAAGAACCCTGTCAAAAAACCTAACATACGCGCGAAAGCCCTTAGTAAATGGACGAAACCAAAAAAGATCCCTTCAAAAAAACAATGCGTCATGATCAACGCGCCTAAAATTTCAAATGCGAAAAATAGAAATAGGTTAAAAATAAACATATTATTTAGGTTAAAAAAATGGAATATACTTAAAACTATCCCTCCCAAAAAACTCATGGCCCAAGGAATCTCAACCATGTCTTTCCAAAACGTATATCCATCACCTCGCATCATATGCGGATGATCTTTGTACATCTTCACTCGCCAAAAACCATGATAAAATTGTTCTTTCAAATATTTGACAATATCAGTCGGATGATAATGATCCACAAGGGCTTTGCGCTCAAAATAAATCCTTGAACCTGATCCTATGATCTTATAACTAAGATCATTATCCTCACCACTGGCACGACGGTAACTTGTGTTGAACCCCCCCACCGCATCAAAAATATTTTTCTTAACACAAAAATTATAGCTACCAAAAGCATTAGGAAAATCCGGCATTAAATGAGTATGCCGCCAAATAATTTCTTTATAAATACACCGGGCCAATAAATTTTGTGGATTGGCGATCCCATAACTTCCGGCAACCACTCCCACTTTTGGGTACTGCTCAAAGCCTGTCACCAATTGCGAGAGCCAATCTTCATGAGGGATACAATCAGAATCAGTAAAAGCTAAGTACCCACCCTGCGCCAACTTAGCGCCGAGATTCCGCGCAGCTGCCGGACCGGCATTATCCTGAAATATATATTTAACGGACGCAAATGAACGAACGATATCCGCAGTGGCGTCGATGGAACCGTCGTCCACGACGATCACTTCAAAGGACTGCGAACAATTTTGTTTGGACAAAGCCTCAAGCGTCCGCCTGATAGTGGCTGAAGAATTGTAAGCAGGAACAATAACGCTGACGCCAATAGTGTTCATATCATTCAAGTTAGCTTAAGGCATTGTAAGGGATAAATTTATTCTTTCATTCGCGCATATATTCGGCCATTGTATTTCCATGCGTGCAGCTATTCAGCTTCAATTTATTCTTTTTCGCTCCTAAAGTCGGTTTATTAACGCCAAAAAATATATGCTGACTCGGTGGTCAAACAACTCGTCTCGAAGTTCTCTGGAACTTCAAGGCTCAAACAAGTTTGACCATTTAAGACTGACGTCTTAAATGCCCTCGTCATCATACATTTTTTGGCTAAAACCTCCAAGTCGCTCAAAAGAACAAATTGAAGCTAAATAGCAAACATGAAGGGACGTCTGAAAGACTTTTGACGTTAAAAAAATGACCCAGGAGCAAGAAGCAATAAATTTAGCCGTTAACGACCTTCTCAAACACTACTCAACTTTTAATTTCTTTTTCAATTCCTTCAGCTCAAATTCCAGTAAAGCGATCTTTTGGGCCATGACATCGTTGCGATTATTTTGCTGGCACAAAAACACTGTCAGCAAAAGGCTTAACGTAATAAATACGCAAAACAAGGTGAAGAAAATAAAGTTGCTGGGCAATTCAAAACCAAGCAGGGCCGCGCAGGCGAATATCAAACGATAAAACACGGCGAAAAAGATCGCACCGGCGGAGATCAAAAGCCAGGTGATCGCATATTTAAAAGTCAATCTCCGTCGACGCACCAATTCAATGACGAATATAAAGATCGCCACCGAGACCACGACCGACACCACATGTATGTTCATGGTTTATTCTCCTTATGACGGATCATATGCAACAGGATCGCCAATGTTACCTTGACCATATAATATAATGTTTTAAAATAACGGATAGAACTGCTGCCCGCTTCGCGTTTACGCATCACGACAGGCACTTCCACGATCCGCCCTCCGGCCTGTTGGGTCACCACGATTGCTTCCGGTTCCGGGAAATCATGCGGATAATATTCGGAAAATAAAACGATCATTTTCTTATTATACGCCCGAAATCCGGAAGTGGGGTCATTGATCTTCACTCCTGTCAAAGCATTGATCAGGTGTACAAAAAAATTGATCCCCATCCGACGGCTGAAGGATGACTGGAAGCCTCCTGTTTTGGCCAGAAAACGGCTTCCCACCACCATATCCGCCTCTTGGCACAGGATGGGCTCAAGGATCTTATCGATAAAAGCAGCATCATGCTGGCCGTCACCATCGATCTGCACGGCAATATCATATTGATACCGTTGAGCGTACTGAAATCCGGTCTGTACGGCAGCCCCGATCCCCAAATTAAACGGCAAAGAAACCACCATACCTCCCGCCGAGGAAGCTTCTTTGGCGGTGGCATCCAGTGAGCCATCATCAATAACCAAAACATCAACATTCTTAGCTATCTTACGGATCTCTTCGACGGTGCGGCCGATATTGCCGCACTCATTAAAAGCAGGCACGATGACAAGGATTTTATTATTCGAGGTATTCATGACCAAAAATGTTTCAACCGGCTTCGAAGGCTAAAATCCAAAAGAACATCCCCTATTGCAATCACCACCCCGCCTTTAAGGCCGGCATCCTCTTGGAAATCAAATTTGGCCTGAATAAATTTACGCTTTCTTATGGATTCTAGCTGTCTTTGGAACTCATCACTGACCGTCGATGCTGAACTCACGATGATCTCTTTGACATCTGATGAAGCTTTACAAGATTCAAACTTCTCGATCGCTGAATTCATCAATTCTTTATCCAATAATTTCTTCAAAACAACGATCACGACAACGGCAAAGACACATTGGATAATAAAGATAATTAAAATAGTAAGCATCTTCTTAGAGACCTATCATCTGGTTTTCGCCGCAATATAGGCCGCAGCTAAATTGATAAGCCCGTCTTTGGGAGCATCGGTGATAATTTTATCCGGAGTTATACCGTCAAAACCAAATACATGGCCATCAGGATAATAAGTTCGGGCTGTGACCAAGGCGAGCGACGAGCCATCATCAAAAGGAAACATGCTCTTAAGCAATATCTGGCCTGCCGTGTTGACCCCCAAAACAACAGCCCTGCGCCTAAACTGCATGATACCGGAAAATAGTTCTGCGGCAGAACCGGTATTTTCATCGACGAGAATGACGATCGGTCCGGCATATTGATATTGAGGGTCAATGGCCGGGACATCCAAATCCGCCTTGGGAGCATTACGCCTTTGAAAATAAGCAAATTCATCCCCGCCTTTCAAAAAAAAGGCTGAAATTTCCCTCGCCGCTAAAGGCGGACCGCCGGGATTTCCCCTTAAATCCAGCACTAACCCTTTAGAATTCTGTGATTCTATCAATTGTAAAAAATGATACAAGTCCTGACCGGTCATCCGATTAAATTTAGGGACTTCCAGACAAAACACTCCCTCTACAGGGACCGGATGCAAAAACACCGTCTGTTTAAAATATTCCTTACTGACAGCTTCAATTGTTTTTTGCGTCTTGGTCTCATTACTTAAATAAGTTAATTTGACGTGTGAGTTGATCAGCGGCGTTAATTTACTTTCAATAGCCCCCTGGCTCAACCCCATAACAGGCGCTCCATCAATCTGCAAAATAATATCATCTTCGCGTAAACCCCTGTCATAGGCATCTGAACGAGGCTCCATGCGGGTCACTAAAAACCCGATATCATTCTTCGTGCCCTCAATGCCCAGATCGACCTTTTGGCCAAGAGCTTCATGTTGGAATTTTACAGCGGGTTGAGGAGGATAAAATTGGGTAAATCGATCATCCTTGGACCTTAAAGAATCTGCCAAATACCAGGCGCTGCGCCAACGGACATAATCATTACTTTTGCCTTCACTTTTAAGCTGAGCATAAATATTAGCATTAAATTTCTTTAAAAAATGATCATAGATCTTACGGTCAGGCGCCAGATAATAATTATCTTCAAACGTTTTATAGACCTTCTCAAAGAATTGCGCGTATTGTTGATAATCTTTATCGGGATGGGTTGCCATGGGACCAGCCGAAACCAGCCGGGGGAAAATGCAAAAGGCGATCATCATCAAAAAAAGGCATGAAATCCTTACAGACATATTTTTATGTTAGCAAATTTATATAAAATATCATTAATAATCTAAAAATTCTTTGAGGCATGAAAGTTCTTCTGCGCTGGGATCTTGTCCTGCGCAGGCATGAAAGTCATAAGCCAAATGATCTTTAAAGATACGCGGGTCAATGGGGATATTGGTAACAAAATCCGTATGCGGACGATGCTTGCGATATTCAGGGATCTCCAAAGGCATATTCAAATAACGACTAATGAGAGACAGATCAAATTTGTAAAGGATCGTGCCATGATGCAAGATATAATTCTTCCCACGACGCTGGGCATTGCCTGAAAATTTTTTCTCCCGCTGGCCAGTCGCCAGATCTGATAAAGGCCTGAAATAGGCCTCCACTCCTGATCGGCGCAGGGCTTCAATGACCTTAGCACTGATCCATTCATAAGATTTACGTAAGTCGTTAAGATCAGGGTGTTTTTGTTTCGAAAGAATTAAAGTATAGTTAAGACATCCCGGGCCTTGAACAACGGTACCTCCCCCTGAAGAACGCCTTAACACCGGAATTTTATCTTCTTGGGCATGGGAAATATTGATATCTATTTCTTCGCGGCCGATCAGGCCCATCACGATAAAGATCTTGGAGGATTCCCAAAAGCGCAAATACTCATCGCCCCCGTGCTTTTCTGCCAAGTGCAATAAAACTTTATCGAAAGCGATATTTTCTTGCGGAGTAGGAAAAGAAATGTCTCTAAGCTGCATCTGAGGTTGGTAAAAAGAAACTGGTTTTAACATCACGCGCGGCTTTGACCTCATCCGGACGGGCGATCGGCATGGTCTTAGGGAATTCTTTGAAAGCGGCAGGGTCATTTATAGAAAGTTCATCCGCCTCGATCATTTTGGCGATAAAATCGTCCATGGTTTTCTTGGACTCCGTCTCCGTGGGCTCGATCATGATCGCTTCAGGAACGCTGATAGGAAAATACACCGTCGGGGGATGGATCTGCTGATCAATAAGGAACTTGGCAATATCGATGGCATGTACCCCACGCTGGGCCTGTTTAGATGCAGAAAAAACACTTTCATGCATACATATACGGTCAAAACAAATTTTATAATAAGGCTCAAGTTTCTTCATGATGTAATTAGCATTAAGCACCGCATGATCGCTCGTGTCGATCAATCCTTCCTTGCCTAGCATCAACATATAAGCATACGCCCGCACCAAAAGCCCGAAATTGCCGTAAAAAGAAGCTATATACCCGATCGATTTTGCGTAATTATAATCCAAAGCATACATACCGTCGCTGTGTTTGACAACGCGTGAGATCGGCAGGAAAGGGCTAAGTTTCTCATTTACTCCGACGGGCCCAGAACCGGGGCCGCCTCCGCCATGCGGGGTCGTAAAAGTTTTATGCGTATTGATATGCATCACATCAAAACCGACATCTCCTGGACGGCACCGGCCCAAGACCGCATTTAAATTAGCCCCATCATAATACATGATCCCATCAACGGCGTGAATGATCGTTGAGATCTCGCTGATGTTCGGCTCAAATACACCGTAAGTACTAGGCACCGTCATCATCAAGCCGGCAGTCTCTTCATTGACAGCGGCTTTAAGAGCCTCCAGATCCATTCCGCCATCTTTATTGGAAGGGATGGTAATTGTTTCATACCCCGCCACCGCCGCAGAGGCAGGATTAGTACCATGCGCAGAGTCAGGGATAATAACATATTTTTTCTTACTGTTGCCACGCGCTTTATGATACGCCGCCATCAGCATGATACCGGTCAATTCCCCGTGGGCACCGGCCAGAGGCTGCATGGTAAAATGACTAAAGCCGGTCATTTCACACATCCACTGCTCCAGCTCATACAAAATCTGCAAAGCCCCCTGGGTCCATTGTTCCCCACCGGATAACTGGGCTAAAAGAGGATGTAAATCCGTAAAACCTGACAAGCGGGCCAGGCTTTCGGTGAATTTTGGATTATACTTCATGGTGCAAGAACCCAGCGGATAAAAATGTGTATCAATGGAAAAATTCTTCTGCGATAAGCGGGTATAATGACGCACCACATCAAGCTCAGAAACTTCCGGTAAGGGAGCTTCTTGTTGGCGCGCGTAATTGGGAGAAATATGCGCATGGACAGGGACATCGGAGGGGCCAAAACAAAATCCCTTGCGCCCTGCGACAGACCTTTCAAAAATTAATTCCATATTAGCTTAATACTTCCTGTAAATTTTTTGCATAACGATCAATTTCTTCCTTGGTCCGCTTCTCGGTGACAGCGACGAGTAAATAACGTTCCATGCCCGGGTAATACCGGCCCAGCGGAAACCCTGCCGCAAAACCTTTTTTCATCATGGCCGCAACCACCTGTGAGGCATCCTTGGGCAAATGCACGGTGAATTCATTGAAACTCGGCGCAGAACGCTTGACTTCAACGCCTTTGATCTTGGAAAGAAGTTGTTTCGCGTATTCAGCCTTGTCTAAATTCAACTGCGCCATTTCCTTTAAACCATTTTTACCGACCACCGCCATAAAGATCGCCGCCTGCAGGGCGCATAAAGACACATTGGTGCAAATATTAGATGTGGCTTTTTCCCGACGGATGTGCTGCTCCCGCGCCTGTAGCGTATTAACGAAACAACGCTGTCCTTTGGAATCCACTGTTTGACCGACGATGCGCCCGGGCATTTTGCGTATATATTTCTTACGAGCACACATAAATCCTAAATAAGGGCCGCCAAAATTAAGCGGTAAGCCCAATGATTGTCCTTCTCCCGTCACTATATCAGCCCCCATCTCTGCCGGGGTTTTTAATAATCCCAATGAAATAGGATAAACACTGACAATGGCCAAAGCACCAACTCCATGAGCTTTCTGGATAATATCCGTCAGATCATCAATGGCCCCGAAAAAATTAGGGTTCTGTAAAATAACCACCGCGGTATCACGATCCAAAAGCCGTTGGATTTCATCCCGGCTGCTTTGCCCATGAACGACTGGTGTTTCTTGAAATTCATAGGACAAATGATGCGTGTATGTTTTTAAGATCTTACGATAAATTGGGCTGACCCCGCCATCCACGATCACCTTATTGCGCCCGGTAATACGGATGGCCATCATCATGGCCTCATAGAGAGCGGTCCCTCCGTCGTATAAAGAGGCATTGGAGACCTCCATTCCGGTCAAGGCACACATTGAGCTTTGGTACTCGAACAGGGCCTGCAGGGTGCCCTGGGCGCACTCAGGCTGATACGGAGTATAGGCCGTGTAAAATTCCCCCCGGGAAGTCAATGCTGAAACGACCGAAGGGATATAATGATCGTAATAGCCCCCTCCGATAAAAGGCGTGACATGCACATTATTCTTTAACGACAGAGCTGTCAGACGACGTACGACTTCATATTCTGAGAGGCCTTGCGGCAGGTCAAATGATCGGGGCCTATGTTCGGGTTTAATATCGGCAAAAAGAGCATCGATATCCTCGACACCGATAATTTTAAGCATTTGCCCGACTTCTTGGGGGGTATTGGTGATATAAGGGTTCAATTAAAAATCCTATCAAATCTGATCATTGGACAAGGGAATCTAATAGATTTTTGTCAATGCAAGGACTCTAGATAATTTCGGTACTCTTCTGCGCTCATGAGATTGGTGCTTTCATCCATATCACGCACTTCGATCTTGGCGATCCAGCCTTTGCCATAACAGTCCTTATTGATCAATGCCGGAGTATCTTCTAATTTACGATTGACTTCCGTCACACGACCAGCCATAGGCGCGTATATATCACTGGCCGCCTTGACCGACTCGACGGAAACAAACTGCTCAAACTGTTCCACTTCAAGCTCTTCTTCGGGGAGTTCAACATAGGTCACATCACCCAAAGCTTCCTGCGCGTAATCGGTGATGCCCATCGTGGCAATATTATCCTCAATGGAAACCCATTCATGTTCTTTCGTGTACAAAAAATTTTCTTCGATTTCCATATGTGGCTCCCTGTTTATTCTATAACGAGATTTAAATAATTATTATGCTTTTAAAGATCCATTCTTATAAAAAGGCCTTTTGAAAACAATGGCTGCGGTCCTGTTTTTTTCATCACCAAAAAATATCTGTGTGCCGGCAAGCTTGAACTTAGGATCCATGAAACCAATACCAATACCAAATTGTAATGCTGGCGAAAAAGTACCGCTGGTCACCATGCCCATTTCATGGCCTGTGGCATCAAAGATCATATGGCCTGCCCTGGGACTTTTACGCGAGGTGCTGGTAAAATAACCGATGATGCGTGAAGGCCTTTGTGCCAATAGCGCCTTAGCCCCAATAAAATCTTTTTCCCCGTCGATGAAATTATCTAACCCTGCTTCCAGCGGAGAAATCGATTCGGAGAGTTCATGACCATAAAGGCTGTAGCACATCTCCACACGCAAAACATCACGCACCCCTAAACCTGTAGGTTTTACTCTATCATTGTCAAAAAGAGTTTTCCAGATTTCTTTACACTTTTCCCAAGGACAATAAATTTCATAACCCAGCTCACCTGTGTACCCGGTACGGCTGATCAAACAGGGAATTCCCTTTATCTGAAATTGATCAAAAGTATAATACGTTAATTTTTCTATTCCCGCGATTCCTAAACTTTTTAATACATCCCGCGACTGAGGGCCCTGCACATCCAACTTGGCTGTTTTAAAAGAAGCATCTTCAAACTGAGCATTTGAATTCAAATGAGCACGAAAATGCCGGGCGTCCTTCTCTATATTAGCTGCATTGACAACGATCATCCAATCCTGCGCACCTTTGCGGTAAACGATCAGATCATCAATGACCCCGCCATCTTCCTTGAGCATGGCGCCATAACGGCAAGTTTTTATGGGCATATCTGCGATCGACTGGGTCACAATGGCGTCCAACCCGCAGGCCTTGGCATCGCCTTTGATCATGAACTCTCCCATGTGAGAACAATCAAAAATAGAAACTGTTTTACGGTTATATTCCCATTCGGCGAGAATACTTTCATATTGCAAAGGCATGTTCCAGCCGCCAAAGCCTACCATTTTGGCGCCCAAAGCCACATGCACATCTGCCAGAGGAGTATTATATAGGGAAGCTTCCACGAACAAAGATCCTACCTCGATTTTCAAACTGTTAGTCCTCAACGAAACTCTAGAGGAATATTAGCCAAAAGTTATTTTAAAGTAAAGATAAAAATAATTAAAAAACGCGCCTGAGAGGACTCGGCGCCTTGCGCTCACGCCCCGCCTCACCTGCGGCGGTGCTTCGCTCCAGGTCGGCCATCCGCCCTATAAAGTCCTCCTATGTGTCGGACTTTATAAACAGGGCTCCTATCGAGTCCCCTAACAATATTTAAAACGCGCCTGAGAGGACTCGAACCTCCAACCCTTAGTTCCGAAGACTAATGCTCTGTCCAGTTGAGCTACAGGCGCATAACTTCCAAAGCATATAACAATTTAGCTAAACTGCGTTATTCTAACCATTCTTATGACTTTTGCAAATCCTAGTTTAAAAAGCTTAAGAAATAAGTTAATATAGCTTCTCAAAGATGAAAAAAACCGGCCCCCATAAATCTTATCTTCCCCTTATAATAATCCCTTGTTTAGGAATTCTGATTTATTCCAATACCTTTGGTTGCTCATTTCATTTGGATGATTTTTATACTATCGTTGAGAATTCTTTTATTAAAGATATTCACAATCCGCTAAGTATCTGGAAATGTTATCCCTGCCGTTTCGTTACTTATCTTTCAACAGCTCTTAACTATCATTTCAATGGTCTTGATATTTTTGGTTATCACCTCTTTAACTTAGCCATTCATTTGACTTCGGCTGTTTTAGTCTGGTGGCTTACCCTTCTGACTTTTTCTACTCCTGCCATGAAAGAGGATAAAATCACCAAACATGCCAATCTCATCGCATTATTTGCAGGGCTGCTATTTGTAAGCCACCCGATCCAAACCGAAGCAGTTACCTATATTTGTCAACGGGCAGCTTCGATGGCGGCATTGTTTTACCTGGCATCCTTATGCTTTTATATTAAATCAAGACTACTGCCAAATACAAAAAACATTTATTACACCTGCTCACTGATAGCAGCTGTCCTGGCCATGTTCACTAAAGAAAATGCCGTAACATTGCCTTTGATGATCTTGCTCTATGAATTTAGCTTTTTTGAAAGCTTGGATAATCTAAATTGGTCCTCGTACCGAACACTCGTTGCTGCTCGGAAAGATCTTTTCCCCTTTTTACTTACCCTGTTTATTATTCCATTAACAATGTTATTTGCCAGGACACAACAGTTCCCATCGTTCCATAGATTTACGATGGACAATGGCCCCATTTCTCATCTGGATTATCTTTTGACCCAAATCAGGGTTATGGTGACATATATCCGGTTAGATTTTCTGCCATTCAACCAAAATATCGATTATGATTATCCCCTTTCTAAATCTATCGTTGAGTTCCCCACTTTAATCAGTTTTTTATTTTTGGCAGGTATTCTTTATTCTGCCAAACACTATTTTTCCAAATACAGATTGCTCGCTTTTCCCATCTTCTGGTTCTTTGTGACTCTTTTGCCTGAATCAAGCTTTATACCGCGCCCATTTGTCATTTTTGAACACCGGCTTTATTTGCCATTGGTAGGTTATAGCATATTCTTGGTCTGTGGCTTATATTACCTTTTGGGGAAGAACTCCATTAAAATGATGGTTGTGATTCTAATGATAATAGTATTCTTTAATTCAATCTTAACTTTTCAACGCAATAAAATTTGGGCCAATGAGATCACTTTATGGACTGATACCGTTGACAAATCCCCTCATGAGGCAAGGCCAAACTATTCCATCGGTTTATATTATTACAAATTAGGTAATTTCACACAATCCACCTTAAACTATAACAAGGCTCTTGAGATAAACCCTGATTATATAGCGGCCTATGTCAACCGCGGTATTAATTATGATCAAGAAGGCAATTTTGTTTCGGCCCTGTCCGATTTTAACAAGGCCATTGAAATAAACCCCAATGTCCCTGAGGCCTATTACAGTCGTGGGGAAACCTACACAAAACAAAAGGATCTGCCCCAAGCCCTGTTCAATTTCAACAAAGCCATTGAAATAAACCCTGATTATGTTGAGGCCTATATCAACCGCGGCAGTATCTACACCATGCAAGGCAATTTTACTGAGGCCCTGTCCAATTATAATAAAAGCATTGAAATAAATCCTAATTATGCCGAGGCTTATTACAACCGTGGTTGTGTCTACCATAAACAAGGTGATCTGACTCAAGCCCTGAACAATTATAATGAAGCCATTAAAATAAATCCCAACTATGCACTAGCTTATAACAATCGAGCTGTTGCCTATTATCAGTTAAAAGAATACGTTAGGGCTTGGGATGATGTGAATAAAGCAAAGCAGTTAGGCAGCGGAGTTAATCCTGAATTTATAAAAGAACTTGCTGCACATTTGTAAGGTCACAACTGTCAAGGCCATGCCGAATAAAGTAAATGGCAAATGCCATATCCATTGATCTATAAATGTATGGGTAGCTGAATGCCCTTTAGCCATCAATATCCATGAGAGCGGACAAAGAATACTGGCCCAGGTGGTGGCTAAAAGAGCCAATAATATCCTTTCCTGATAACAACGATACAAATAAAAAGCCAAGATACTGATCATAAAAAAGAATACAATCATCATCATAAAGGAAATCTGAAAAGAACCAATACAAACACAAGGCATAGAAAGATACAAATGCAATAACTGTATAATGCTGATGTTCTTAGTAAAATTCTTAAAAGGAAAAGCAAGTAGATCCGGAGAATACGTCCTGGCCATTAATCTATTCATGAAATGATGCATGGCCTCTGCCGGAGAGGCTGTGATCGACACCTGTATTGATAATATTAAGAATGAAACAAGACATGCCAGCCCAATACCCCCTGAAATTAATAAAACATCCCTTCTTATGCTTTGTTTTGACATTTTATCTAAAACCGCATAAAACACCAATGGTAAAAAAGGTAAAAGCAGGGCGCTAAACAAATACTCTGCCCCGTTAAGAAGCAATTTTAAAAGTACAACAAAAAAAGTGATCTCGCCTACATTTTCCATCTTCTTCTTATACGCCCAAAACAAAGCAACCATGATCAGGTAATCGGCCCCTAAAACTTGGGCGATATTATCACCAAAAAGAAATAAACTTCTAAAAAAAAGAATCCCGAACATTATCCATAGAGATGAAAAAAGGCCAAAATACTCCCCTAGCCAACAAAACCAAGAAACCAGCACTGCAGAAAGAAAAGAAGCGCATAATGCTCTAAAGATGATCGGATCTTTATATAATTTATTTATTAACGAATAAATCAAAGCCTGCCCACCAGACTGAGATTCATATATTAAATACCTGTGACAATTGACATCCCTATAACAAGCTAATTGCTGTTCGTATTTTTCATAACCTTTTAAACCTTTGCTTTCACAAGCACCCAGCAAACCGGCATCCGACAATATTCCGTTTTTTTCACTCCTGGCTATTCTGCCAAAGATTATTGCCTCGCCTTCTATATTAAACAGACCCAGGGTACTGTTATATTTAGCTATATCGCCATAAATTCGCGCTTCGCCAGCAATGGGGATCAAATTATAATTATTATTACCTATGCCACCGTGGCACATAAAAGATACGAATAGGATAGTAAAAATAAAGGCAGAGAAAGAAAAAGATTTCATGGGGAATAATTATATATGTTTGTTTGAATTTGAGAATAGAATTATAGCTGATATTTGAAATAATTTATATATAATAAACTGCTTAACTTTAATATTCATCAAAATATGAAGAAAATCGATCTAACCAAGTCTTATTTTCCAATAATAATCATCTCTTGCTTAGGGATCATCGTCTATTCTAATACTTTTCATTGCTCATTTCACTTTGATGATTTTCGTTTTATAGTCGATAATTTTGCTATAAAAAATATCCCCAATCTCTTTAACCATTGGAAATTTTATCCTTGCCGTTTTATCACCTTTCTTTCAATTACTCTTAATTATCACTTCAACGGACTTAATGTATTCGGTTACCATCTTTTTAACTTGGCAGTTCATTTAAGCTCAGCCATATTTGTCTGGTGGCTGACCCTCCTGACTTTCTCCACCCCTGCCATGAATACAAGTAAAATCACTGCGCACGCCAGGTTGATCTCGTTATTGACAGGTCTGATATTCGTCAGTCACCCGGTCCAGACCGAAGCGGTTACCTATATTTGGCAACGGGCTTCTTCTATGGCAGCCCTGTTTTACTTGGCCTCCTTATGTCTTTATGTTAAATCTAGACTCCTCGTAGGCCGGGGGCGCACCTACTACATCTTCTCCCTAATAATAGCCATTGCAGCCATGTTCACCAAGGAGAATGCCGTAACGCTACCCTTAATGATCTTACTTTATGAAATTTGCTTTTTTGAGAATAAAAAAGGTTTAAATTGGCGATATCTTTCTCCTTTCTTACTTACTCTATTTATTATCCCTTTAACAATGTTCATTACCAAGGCTGAACAATTTAAAGCGATCCAAAAA
>Ga0302320_10008871_pt1 | contig 21749 bp, 16 predicted proteins | sample Bog_T0_3_FD_202130 | JGI IMG/M metagenome (GOLD analysis project Ga0302320, IMG submission 202130) | Peat permafrost microbial communities from Stordalen Mire near Abisko, Sweden - Bog_T0_3 | ecosystem: Environmental > Terrestrial > Soil > Wetlands > Peat | place: Sweden: Abisko, Stordalen Mire...
TGGGCCATATCCCGTCGAACTGCGGAAATTAGGCTGGAACACCGCGTATCCGCGTGAGGCGAACGCCTGGGCCCAGTAATCGAATCGAGGGTAATCGCGGGCCCAGGGTCCCCCGTGGGGCATGACGATGAGCGGAAGCGCCTTGGCTTCACGGCCCGGCGGCAGGGTCAGCACGCCTTGCAATTCCAGCCCGTCGGCGGCCTTGTAATCGATCATCCGCACCGGACCGACGTTGTTGGACGTCACCGTCGGGTAGTCCTGGCCCATGGGATTGGCCGAATGCTTGTCGATGTCGACGAACCAGTAGGTTCCCGAATCGTCGTCGCCACTGGTGAACACGATCATCCGATTGAAGTCCTGATTCCAGGATGTCAATTTGACCCGATGGGCAGGAAACGCCTTTCTCGTTCCGACAATTCGGGCCTGCATGAGCGGCGAGAAAAAGGTTTCGGTCGCTTCGTCGCCGCCCGCGCGCAGGCCGATCCAGAGTCTGGTCCTGGGATCTTCCAGTGTACTGTCAGTGGAATCCGCCGCGAGCACGGTCTTGGGCGGACCGCCTGACAGCGGAATTTCCTCTGTGATCGTGCCGTCATTGTTCTCGTTGTAGCGCGACACGAGAACGGAATCGGCGGTCCGGCTGAGCCCCAACAGATCCACGCCGCCGAACTTGTCGCGGCCGGAGGCCAATTCACGCCCTCCAAACCCACCGACCATCACGCGCCAGTCGCCGGTCCTTGAGTTATAGATGGACCGTGCAATGACGTCCCCACTGGGGCCCACAAGCCAAGATGGGTCAGGTCCTTCGCCCCTGGCGATCAGCGAGGCTGCGCCGGTTTCAAGGTCGACGCGATACAAATCGGGGACGAAGACATCGACGTTTCCGATCTCCTGGACGTTTGTGTGCTGGGGGTATCCGTTGTGGTCCTCCATCAACGTCAGCCCGGCAAAATAGCCGTACCAGCGCCCGTTGACCTGAGCAGTCCCATAATCGCCCATGACTGCATGATCGATGTTGCTGTTCTTGGCGAAGATCGAAATGAAATGTCCCGTGCGGGCATTCAGTACGACCGTTCCAGCCAGCTCGGTCTTGCTCACTGTGAAGTCAGGACCGATGTTCACCGTGGCGGAGGTTTGAATCATGACGTAGTCGTCTCCAGCCCAATCAACGCCAACAACCTTCACTGATCCGATGTTGATGACTTGGAGCGGCTTGTTGTCCGTTGTCGCAACGTAAAGCCGCCGAGCCTTGCCGTCGTCCAAGACAAAGGCGTAGCGGTCCCCGGACGGCGACAGACGGACCATGTCGAGGGCCGGGAGCTTGCCGTAATCTTCAACCGGGGCCGGCTCGGCGCGGCCTATCGATGGAGCGGCCAATACCGCCAGCAGCGCGAGTGCTTTCAGCAGGCGCATTTTGATCCCCCCCAGGAGCGATCATCTTGCGATTGCAGCGGCTAAGGTCAATCCCCCCAAGATCGTGTCGGGATGGGGAATTGAGGCGTAACAATCCATAACCGGGAACGCCCACTTGTTGCCGCGCCGGCGGTGAGCTCAGAGCGAGAACGGGCGTGTGTCCCTTTTTCCGCAGACACGGTCGATGAGCAGGTCGGACTCTTGCAGGGGGAGCTCGAATTTCTCGATCGGGTGCCCGAGGCGACAGACGTCCTTGATGACTGCTCGAAACAGCGCCCGCATAGCCTCGACCGAATCCGGTTTTGTGATGATCCGAACGGCATTGCGCAGGCGGCCGCGGATGGCGTCGGTCGGCGAGGACGACGATGTCAGCACCACCATGGGGAAGGTGACTGCGCAGCTGTTGGGGAAGGCGACCAGCAGCGAGAATCCATCCATGAGCGGCATATGAAGGTCGATCAGCGCCAGGTCGGGTTCGGCTTCGCCGCACTTCACCATGCGCAACGCTTCGACGCCGTCTCGAGCATGGATCACCGTGCCGACCGCGGGATTATCGGCAAGCGCCCGCTTGATCAGGTAGGCGTCGGCCTCATCGTCTTCGACCAGCAGGAGGTTGAGCCCGCCGCATTGACGGGCGGAGGCGGCTGGCGGGGCACGGGCGTCGGTATGGGTGCGCACGACTAACAGTTCCAGCGGCCCGAGGCCGCGCATCTTAGAACTCCATTCAGACAGGACTGAAGCCCCGCGTAGGAATCCGGCTTGATCACGCAGAGTGAAGCGGAACTGTCATTGCTCTTGGCCAAGTCGCCCGGCAGGGCCGAGGTTGTCAGGAAGATCACCGGCACATGGACCATGGACGGGATCGCGCGCATCGCCTCCAGAAAGTCGAAGCCGTTCAGCCGCGGCATGTGGATGTCGAGCAGGATCAGATCCGGCCGCAACTGACCACCCGCCGCCAACTGGCGCAGGGCGAACTGCGGGGCATCCGTCGCGCGGGCCGTGGAAACTTCAGGATGCCGTTTTAGCACCGTCAGGATTAGGGCTGTGTCCGCCTCGTCGTCATCGATGAGCAGAACATCGAGATTCCAGACTCGGCTTGACGCTTTCTTCCTGGTGGGCGCCGGAAGCCATTCCGTGCTGATCTGCGTGGAAACATTCGACATGCTTGGCGTCATCGTTGCCCCTCCATTTTAGAGCGATCATTTTACGATTTGCGCGTTAATAAACGATATAATTGAAAGGATAACAGGTCATGACGACTTTAAATTCGCGCGAGTATTGCTTTCAAGATTTGAAAAATTAAAATAAAACGTGAGAAACGGTCTTAATTATTTCCTCAATTGAGGGATACAGTAAATTTATCCTATCAATTACGGCGTTGCCGATGCCGCTACGGATTTTCGGATCCGGTTCATTTCAATGAACGCCCCCGCCGGGCAGCATAAGATAGAAGGTCGAGCCTTTGCCGGGCATCGACTCCACCCACATTCGGCCGCCATGACGTTCCGCGATTTTCTTGCAGAGTGTCAGGCCGATTCCGGTCCCGGAAAACGTGCCGCGACTATGCAGCCGCTTGAACATGACGAAAATCTTGTCGAAGTGCTTGGGGTCTATGCCAAGACCATTGTCGCGCAGGGAGAATATCCATTCCCCGGCCTGGTTTTTCTTGGCCGAGACGTGAACCCGCGGCGGCTCAGCGCCGCGATATTTTATGGCGTTGCCGACGACATTCTGGAAGAGCTGCACCAGTTGCGCGCGGTCCGCGATCAGGGTCGGTAGAGGGGCGTATGTGACCTCCGCACCGCTCTCATCGATGCCGCCCTTGAGGTTCAGCAGCGCCTCATTCAAGGCATCGCTTGTCGAGGTTTCGCGAAGGTCCTTTGCCGCCGTCCCCACCTGGCAATAGGCCAACAGGTCCTCAATCAACATCTGCATGCGCTGCGCCCCGTTCACCGCGAAGGCGATGTACTGATCCGCGTCGGCGTCCAGGCGCCCCTTATACCGTTCGGCGAGAAGCTGTGTGTAGCTGGACACCATCCGCAGGGGTTCCTGCAGGTCGTGGGCGGCGACATAGGCAAACTGCTGCAAGTCGTCATTCGAGCGCGTCAATTCAGCGGCCCTGCTCTGCATGGCTTCCCGCTGACCTATGGCGTTCTGGGCAGCCTTGCGCTCGGTTATGTCGAATGTGGCGCCCTGCAAGCTCACCACCACGCCTTCCGGGTTCCGGCGCACCCCGCCCCTGGACGCGATCCAGTGAACGCTGGAGTCGGGCCAGATGACTCGGTGTTCGAACTCGTAAGGGGAGCCCCATTCTATGGCGTTCTTGGTGCTCTGTTCGACACCCGCGCGATCATCGGGGTGGATGATCTGCAAGACGGTTTGAGAGTCGAACGTGCTGTCCGCGGTCAGACCAAACATCTTGCGGAACTGATCTGACCAACTGAACTCACTTTTCTCGATGTCCCAGATCCAGGTTCCCATCTCCGTGACCTCGACCGCCATTCGGTGCCATTCTTCGCTGGCGCGCAGAGCTTCGTGGTCCGCGTGGCGCGCCGTGACATCGCGGATCGCCGCCGTCACCAGAATGCCTTCGGCGCTATCCAATGGGCTGAGCATGAGTTCGATCGGGAACTCACTGCCGTTCTGACGGCGTCCGACGAGCTCGATGCCCGCTCCAATCTGTTGAGCCAGGGCCTCGGCCGCGGACCTTGCGCCGTCAGTGATCAGACGCTCGGCGAATCCCTCGGGAATGATGTTGGTCACTGGCTGGCCGAGGAGCTCATCGCGGCGGTAGCCGAACTGCTTTTCCGCCTGCAAATTGAGCAGGACGATCTCGCCGCCCGCGTTGACTACCACCATCGCGTCGGGCGCCGCCTCCAGCAGCCCGCGATAACGGGCCTCCATCCGGGCGAGATGCCTTTCCGCATCGCGGCGGACGCCGATGTCACGGATCGCCGCTGTCACGAGAATGCCCTCGGGGCTCTCCAATGGGCTCAGCATGAGCTCGATGGGAAACTCGCTGCCGTCCTTTCGTCGGGCGACAAGCTCGATGCCCGTGCCGATCTGCTGGGCCAGGGCCTCCGCTGCGGTCCGGGCGCCGTCGGCGATCAGGCGCTCGGCGAAGCCCTCGGGAATGAGGTTGGTAACCGGTTGCCCGAGGAGTTCGTCGCGGCGGTATCCGAACTGCTTTTCCGCCTGCAGATTGAGAAGGACGATCTCGCCGCGCTCATTGATCACCACCATGGCGTCAGGCGCGGCCTCCAGCAGGCCGCGATAACGGGCCTCCATCTGGGCCAGGTGCTTTTCGGCGTCCCGGCGCACGTCAATGTCGCGGGTCGCCGCCGCCACAAGGACCTCGAGCTGCTCGTTCTGGGCAGAGAGGGCGTTGCTCTGACGCTTTATTTCCGAGGCGTCGATCGCGCTCGTCCGCGCTTTTCTCAGCCACAGGTGGATGAATACGGTGAGCGTCAGAAGGCTTGCCACGAGCAGGCCGCGGTCGATGATCATGTCTTGCGACGCTGCGGCGTCGGCTCGACTGACGCCCCAGAACCCGGCCGCCAGGGTGACAATGCCGGCAGTGACTGCCGTCGCCCACAGGACCGTCTTGGATCGTTGCAGGGCGCACAGCGCGAGCGGAACGATGAACACAATTGAGCCGATCAGCGTGGCCCCGGTCCAGAAGTCGAGCGCGGCAACCATCGCGGTGCTCGCGGCGATACCGATGAGCAGTGCGCCCGAACGGTGACACGCCCCCCCAACTTCTTCCGGAGGGGGATCCGCGTACGGGATCATTGCCGTCGCGAGGCTGACAGACTGCACGGCGTTCATCTGGTTTCCTTGGCGCCGGCAACAGCCGGATATTGTGCTCAGCCTACCGCTGGTGTGGCCTGAGCAACGGGCAATTGGAGATGGAAGGACGACCCGCGCCCCGGCGTCGATTCACACCAGATAAGGCCGTTCTGGGCGAGCACGGCCTTGCGGGCGAGTGTCAGGCCGAGGCCGGAGCCGGCATATTCCGAGGCCGCATGGAGGCGAAACAGGGGCTTGAAGATTTCGGCCAGGTACTCCGGCTCAATGCCAAGGCCGTTGTCTCGGATCTCGATCGCCCAGTGCTGGGGCTCCCGTCGCGCCGTCACCTCGACGCGCGGAACCGGGCTTTGATTGTAATGAAGTCCATTGATCACCAGGTTTTGCAGCACCTGGGCCATGAGCGTCTCGTTGCCGAAAATGGTGGCTGCGTTGAGTGGCGCCACCAGTTCGCCTCGCCGTTCGGCAAGATAGGGCGTGATCGAGGCTCGCACGCCGACGAGTACGTGGCCCAGGTCGACGTTTTCCAGTTTGGGCGGCTGGTTGAGCAAAGTGTATTGCGACATGACGTCGACCAGCTTGCCTAGGCGGCGGGCTGCGTCGCCGAGAAAGGCGAGGTGCTGGCGTAAGGGGCCGGCGTCGCTCCCGATTTCTTCCGAAATCATTTGGGTAAAGGTCGCGATTTGGCGGACCGGCTGTTTGAAGTCGTGCGCCAGGGCGTAGGCGAAGTTTTCGAGTTCGTCGCGCTGGTCATCGATCAGCCGCGCCTGGGAGCATGACAGCATGGAGCGCGCTACGGTTCGCCGGATCGAATCCGTGTTAACGCGGGATTTGGGGATGTAGTCGGAGACGCCGCTGCGCAGCGCACGGGCCGCCAGCATCTCGTCGCCGACGCTTGTCAATAGGACGATCGGTAGATAGGCGGCGGCGAGCCTGAGTTCGCCGGCGAGGGTCACGCCATCCATGTCCGGCATGTTGTAGTCCACCAGCACGCAATCAAAGTCCCGCGCCGAGCACATCTGCCTTGCCATGGACGGATCGGCGGCGCGCAGGATTTCGGCCGCGGGAAAGGCCGCGCCTAAGGTCAGGGCTAGAAGTTCGCGTTCGCCTTCGCTGTCATCGACGACGAGCAGCGAACGGGGCGACAAGACGTCGGTCGGGTCTTGCGTCTGATGGCGCGTGGCGGTCATCAATGGGTCGCCGCGCGGGGCAGGGCCAATTCGACGCAGGCGCCCTCGGCGTGGTCGATGAACGTCACGTCTCCCCCGTGTCGGCGCGCGATTCGTCGACAGATCGCCAGGCCAGCCCCGACGCCGGGATAGGCGTCCTCGCCGTTGAGGCGGCGGAACATGCCGAAGGCTCTCTCTCTGTAAGCAGGCTCGACGCCCAAGCCATTGTCCGTGATCCGCATCCGCCAGACATGCTCATCATGAGCAGGCCCAATGGCGACCCTCAGTGGATGACCGGGCCGGCGGAATTTGCTCGCGTTGTCTAGCAGGTGATGGATGACCGACGCGAGCAGGCTGGCGTCGGCATGGACCTCCCCGAGCGGTTCGATCAGGAGTTCGACCCAATCGGCGTCGACGAGCCCGAGTTGCAACAGGGCCATTTTGAGAATCGGCATGGGGTCGACAGCCGACCTGTCCAACGTCTTTTGCTGCGCGCGGGAGAATGCGAGCAGCTGTTCGATCATCAGCTGGTTCTTGTCAGTGGCCGCGCGGATATGATCGGCGTGGGCCTGCTGGCGGCCGGTGAGGTTCTCGCCCAGTTCGCTCAGGAGGAGGCGGGAAAACTCCGCCACATGACGGCTTGTCGCCGCCAGATCGTGCGAGACGATATAGCTGAATTCCTGCAACTCCCGTTCCGCCTCGGCGGCGCGGTCGATAGGCCGATCATCGAGGCGGCCGTTAAGCCGCACGGGTTTGCGCGAAGCTGGACTTGGGGGCAAGCACGACCACGGAGAACCAGAACGACTCGATCGAAGCCACGATCTCCTGCAGGCGTTGGAAGGTGACCGGCTTGACGATGTAGCCGTTGGCGCCCAACTCATAGGTCTTGAGAATGTCGATCTCGGCCTTGGAGCTGCTCAGCACAATCACTGGGATACGCCGCAGTTCTGGGTCGCTCTTGATCGCCTCGAGCACCTCGCGGCCATCCAGGCCAGGCAGGTTGAGGTCGAGCAGGATCAAATCGGGGGTGGCTTGATCGGCGTAGTCTCCCTCGCGCCGAAGCATGGCCAATGCGACCTCCCCGCCATCGGCGACGGCGAGGTTGTTGCTGAGCTTGCCATTGCGAAACGCCTCGCGGGTCAGGAGCACGTCCCCGTAGTTGTCTTCGATCAGCAGCAGTTCCGCCGGCCGGCCGCTGGCCTCGATGGTCAAATCAGGCATCATCGCTTTCCTCAGTCTGGGTCCAAGGGGACGTTCGACTGACCTCGGTGGAATCGACATCGCACGCCGATAACACCGAGCCCATCGATTCACAGGTCCTACCCAAGTGAGTCTGCCGCTCTTTCTATACTATTTGAGCTCATGATTCACTTGATCGTACGGGACAATAATACGAACAAGTTGTATTTATACGGCAATTAGTTAAAAATTCCGACTCTTCTACGGGTAATTTTACAAATGTTGGAAATAAAAACGTTATTTTGATTGAATATTATTTCATAATTTTATCGGTATTTATTGTTTTAGATCATCATCGTAATTTGAGAGTGGTCCTTCGGCGGGGAAATCATGATTGACGCGGCCGCGATATCCGCTCCTCAGGCCCATGACTCGGTTCCGCCGCTGCGGGTCGCGTCGCATTCAAATCCGAGCCTTTGGAATCTCAATGTTCTGCTGGTCGAAGACGATGCGGCGGATGCGAGCCTGATCCTTAGCGTGCTCCAGCGACACGCCAGCGTCTCGACCGCACGCGCCATGGATTCCCCCGCTTTGGCGTTGAGCCAAGTCGCGACGGGTAGGATCATTCCCGATCTGGTGTTGCTTGATATCCATATGCCGCGGATCAACGGCTTCCAGTTCTTGGAACGGCTGCGCCAAATTCCCAGCATGGTCAGCGTGCCTGTGGTGTTCCTCACGACATCCGGACTGGACCGGGACGTATCGGAATACGTGCGCGGTTCGGCCGTCTCGTACGTCCTCAAACCTGACAGCTACGGCGAGCTTCAAACACGCCTTGACGCGGTCATCAAACGGGCCGTGTCGAGGGCCTGGATCCGATAGCTGGCCGTCCGGCTTACCCCTTCGCCTTCTTGGCCTCTGCGATCGCCGCGCCAAGGGCCGCCATGTCGAAGCCGTCGATGCGTTTCCCGTCCACAATGAAGGAGGGCGTGCCGGTGACGCCGATGGCGCTGGCCAGGGCGAAGTCGTCAGCCAGGCGTTTTTCGGCGGCGGGGGTGTCCTCCAGCGCAGCGCCAGGATCCATCCCATTGGCCCGCAGCGCGGCCACGATATCTGGATCGTCCAGGGCGCGGGCGCCCATCAGGATGTTGTGCACCTGCAGGTATTTGCCGCCAGCCTGTGACGCCATGGCCGCCAGGGACGCCCGCTTTGAGACCCCCGGTTTGCCCTCCGAATCCAGGATCGGGTATTCCTTGAACACGAACCGTATGTCCTTGTCCTTGTTGATCAGGTCCATCAGGTTGGGCAGAGCGGCTTTGCAGTATGGACAGCGGTAGTCGAAGAACTCCACCACCGTGATCTTGCCGTCCGGATTGGCCACGAAGTCGCGTGGATCGTGCTCAAGGTCGGTCAGATGTTTCTGGATCGCGGTTTGCGCGTCGGCCTGGGCCTTGGCCTGCTTCTGATCCTGCCCCTTTTGCAGGGCCTCCTCGATCACCTCGGGGTGGGCCATCAGATAGGCGTGGACCTTCTGTTCGAATTCGCCGTCCGGCTTGGGGCTGCAGCCGAACAGGGTCACCGCCAGAACGGCCGCCAAAAGGGCCTTTACACGCATCACGTCTTTGCTCCGGTGAATCGGGCCGCGGTCATTCGCCTTGGCGGGCCAGGGCTTGCAGTTCCCCCTGACTCGGCTGCGAGGTCAGGACGATGTCGGTCGCCCGGCGCCAATCGGCGGAATCGCGCGGCAGGAGGGTCCGCGCCTGCAGGGCGAATGTGCGGGCCTCACGCATCTGGCCTAGGGCGTAGTTCTGTTCCGCCGTGGCCAGACGGGCGCGTCCGGGATCGCCCTTCTGATCATAGGCCTGGGCCAACAGCCACCAGCCCAGGGCGTTGTCCTGCTCGCCGCTCAGCCCCCTGTGGATATGTTCGATGGCCTCGTCCAGTTTCTTGGGGTCTTCCTCGGCGATCAGGGTCTGGCCGAGATTGAGCTGGAGCAGGGGCGCGTCGGGCTTGAGCGCTACGGATCGCTCGTGCGCGGGCTCGGCTTCCTTGGGGCGGCCGGCCTCGAATAGGATCTGACCCTTCAACTCCCACACAAACGGATTGTTGGGATAGTCCTCCAGCAGGGCGTCGGTGAGCTTGAGCGCCTTGTCGGTGTCCAGATCGCGATAGTAGGCGATAGCCCGGGCGTAACGGGCGGGAAAACTTGTGTCGGTTTCCTTGTAGTCAACAAAGGTCTGCTGGGGCGCGTTCATGAAAGCCTTGAGTTTGGCCACCATTACGGCGTGCTCGGCCAGGGCCTCGGGAGAGTCCACCACGCTGTAGTAAGCAGACTTTTCAGCCCGTTGCTGCAGGGCGTCGATCCGGTCCGAGCTCAGGGGGTGGTCATAGAAAAACCGGTTCTTGCGAGCGTCGGAGAAGACTTCCTCGTAGCGGAAGTTGTCAAAGAAATCGACGAGTCCGCGGGCGGACAGGTGGGCCTTGTCCAGGAAGGTGGCCGCGGCCTGGTCGGCGGAGGCTTCCTGCGTGCGCGAGTAGCCGAAGTAGGTGAGGGTGGCGAAGTAGTCCGCGCTGTAGAGCAGGCCGGCGGCGCCTTCCGGTGAGCCGGCCGCCGCCGCCAATATGCCCAGGCCCATGGTCAGCAGATAGGTGGCCAGGGCTGGCTTGGCCCCTAGGTCGCGCGCCACGTGGCCGCCGGCGATGTGGCCGGTTTCGTGGGCGATGACCCCGATCAGCTGATTGGGATTCTTGGTCGCCTCGATAAGACCAGTGTTGACGTAGATCGTCAGGCCGCCGGCGGTGAAGGCGTTGATGTCCTTGTCGCCCACCAGGATGACCCTGACGTGCTTGGCGTCCAGTCCGGCCGCCTCCCAGATGGGATAGCCGTCCTTCTGCAGAATCTCCTCGATCTCCGCGTCGCGGATGATGGGGATGCTCTGCGCGCGGGCGAGCGATGGCGTTAGGGCCGTGAGGGCGGCGGCGGCCAGAAGGCCGATCCTCGACCCTCGGCGAAAGACCCCGGACGTGGTGGGGGCAGTCATCTGGCGCACTCCTGGCTTCGACTCGCGCCGCAACGCGACCTTACCCCCACTGCAATTCTTAGCCGCCGTCCGTCATTTGCGCCACCATCCTCGCTTGGGTTGGGCCGGAGGGCTCGATATTTCGGCCGGATCGGGTTCAGCGGGCGCCGTGGGTGGTTCTGGAGAAGCCTTGGCTGGCGCCGTCACGAACTCGAGCACGGGCTCGGCCGCTACGACGGCCTCCGCCGCCTTTGCGCGGCTTCGCCGGGGTTTCGCCGCCGGCTTGACGACCTCTGCTTCCGGTGCGGGGGCAGGGGGCTCGACAATCGTCACAGGCGCGATCTCAACAACCTCTTGCGGCGTAATTTCGTTCACGGCTGCATCTGCGACCGGCGTCTCGGCGCGCCCACGTCCTCGGCCGCGCCTTGAGCGGCCCGGGCGCGCTGGTTTGCTGGGCGGCAGCTCGACCCAGATATCGCCTTCACTGGCCTGATGTGTAGGCGCGGGGTCAGGCTGGGCTCGCGGCCCCTCGGCCTCGGCCAAGGGGCGAGGCGATGGCGCGGGCGTCTGAGTGGCCAGGGCTGGATCGAACCAGGTGTACACGCCGTCGCTGTGCGGCACGCGGATGCGGGTCCAGCCATAGGGATCGGCTGTACGAACCTCTTCTCGCGCGCGGCGGCCGCCCCTGCGCCCGCGCCGACGGCGCCGGCGGCCGCGGCCTTCCTCGCTGCCGTCCGCTTCGTCCTCGCCGTCGTCCTCTCCGTCCGCCTCGGGCGCGCCGGCCGCGACGTCCTCTTGGCGCGGCGCCTCGTGCTCATCGCCCCTGCGACCCCGGCGCCGTCGCCGGCGGCGGCCGCCGCGCGCGCCGTCGCTCTCGCCTTCCGGAGCGCGCCCGGGCGGATGCCCCCCTTCGTTCTCCTCTTCCTCGACCTCTTCCTCATCCTCTTCGGAAAGCTCAGGGCCTTCGTCTTCGTCGTCGTCCTCATCTTCGTCGACGACATCAATATCGTATTCGGGCTCGGGCAGGGCAGGCTGTTTGGGGACGAAGGCGCGTGCCTCTTCTTCGGTCAGCGTGCTGATGCGTTCGATTTGATGGCCGGATTCAGCCAAGGTCTCGTCGATCTGCACGGTCACCAGCAGGCCCTGGGCCTGTTGCAGCCTCAGCAGATAGGCGCGCTTTTCATTGAGGATGTAGAGCGAGACATCGGCCGGAGCGCGTAGCACGATGGCGCCGGGGCCTTGGCGCACGGCCTCCATTTCCACGTCCCGCAGGATCGACAGGGCGCTGGATTCCACCGAGCGCACCCGGCCCACGCCCTGGCAGTGCGGGCAGATCAGGGTGGTGCCCTCCAGCACGCCGGAGCGACGGCGCTGGCGGGAAATCTCCATCAGGCCAAACATGGAGATCTTGCCCATCTGGATGCGGGCGCGGTCGTCCTTCAGGCAGTCCTTGAGCTTCTTCTCGACGGCCCGATTGTTCTTGGCCTCGTCCATGTCGATGAAGTCGATCACGATCAGGCCGGCCAGGTCGCGCAGGCGCAGCTGGCGGGCGGCTTCTTCGGCCGCCTCCATATTGGTCTTCAGCGCCGTGGCTTCGACATTGCGCTCGCGCGTGGCCTTGCCGGAGTTGACGTCCACTGCCACCAGGGCCTCGGTCTGGTTGATCACCAGATAGCCGCCGGATTTCAGCGGCACGACCGGGCTGTAGATCTGGGCGAGGTAATCCTCGACCTTGGACTTGATGAACAGCGGCGTGGGCTCGCGATAGGCCGTGATCTTCTTGGCCTGCGAAGGCATCAGCATCCGCATGAATTCCTTGGCCTCGCGGTAGCCCTCCTCGCCCTCCACGACGATGCCGTCCAGGTCCTTGTCGTACATGTCGCGGATAGCGCGTTTGACGAGGTCTTCCTCCTCGTAAATCAGCGCCGGCGCGATGGAATGCAGGGTCATCTCGCGGATGTTTTCCCACAGACGCATCAGGTATTCGTAGTCGCGCTTGATCTCCGCCTTGGTGCGCTTGGCCCCGGCGGTGCGCACGATCAGACCCATGCCCTCCGGCGTGTCCAGGGATTGGATCATGGTCTTCAGGCGCTTGCGGTCGGTGGCCGAGACGATCTTGCGGCTGACCCCGCCGCCGCGGGCGGTGTTGGGCATGAGCACGCAGTAGCGGCCCGCCAGGGACAGATAGGTCGTCAGCGCGGCGCCCTTATTGCCGCGTTCTTCCTTGACCACCTGCACCAGCATGATCTGCCGCCGCTTGATCACTTCCTGGATCTTGTAGCGGCGCATCAGGCGACGACGGCGGCGGGCGAGCTCCTCGTCCATCACGTCGTCTTCGTCCTCACCGCCCTCTTCATGGTCGCCCTCGTGGGCGACGGGGTGGTGGTCGTCTTCCTCCTCGGCCTCTTCGCGCAGGAGGGCTTCGCGGTCGGCCACGGGGATCTGATAGTAGTCCGGGTGGATTTCGTTGAAGGCGAGGAAGCCGTGACGATTGCCGCCGTATTCTATGAACGCGGCCTGCAGGCTGGGTTCAACGCGGGTGACTTTCGCCAGATAGATGTTCCCGCGGAGCTGTTTCTTCCCGCGGCTTTCGAAATCAAACTCTTCGATACGATTTCCGTCGACCACCACCACACGCGTTTCTTCGGCGTGGGCTGCGTCGATCAACATTCTTTTCGACATTATCTTTTTCTCCGCGGCCCTCGCCGAAGCGCAGCTTCGGGGGCCGGTCATGCATGAGGGCGCGCACCGCCGTCGCGCCGGCGTCAATCGCCGCGCGGCCGGTCCAAAACCAGAAACATGCTGGTGAGGCGCTGCCCATTGTTGATCCCTTCGCGCGGAAGGCGCGAGCGATGTCGTTATCCAGCCGGATCCGAGGACTCGTCTGGGGCTTGATCTTTGATGCGCCGCAGGGCGCGATCAGGTTCGGCGCGCAAGCCAAGGCCGCGACGCCGGATGCGCAAGTCCCGGCCACGCAAGTCAGGCCGCCAGGATGCGCGCGGGGACTGTGCTACAAGACGGTAGAAAAGAAAAGCGTCCCGTTATTTAAGGCCTTGAGCGTGGCGCTTAACGGTTTCGCTACAGCAACGGAGTCATATCGATGTCCAATGTCTTTTCAGCGAGCAATCATGGGCGGTCGCCTGACCACAGCCATCTGGGCCCGCCGGCGCGCGGCGAGCGGCGGGGCTCTGCTCGGGCTAGCGCTGTTCGCCATGGCCTGGAGCTCTCCGTCGCGCAGCGCTGAAAGCGCCGACTCCGTCAAGGTGAGGTTTGGCGGCGACCAGACGCAGACGCGCCTCGTGATCGAAGCCGGACGCTCTGTTCAGGGCAAGTTGGAGAATCAGGCCGGTCGGACCATCGAACTGTCCCTTCCCGGACTGAAGCCGCCCGCCGACCTCGATGGCGCGGGTCGCGGCCTCGTGCAGAGCTGGACTCTCAAACGCGACAGCGGCGGCGCGAAACTGACGTTGACCCTGACCCGAAAGGCGGACATCAGCCGCCGTTTTCTATTGCCGCCCGCCGACGGAATTGATGTCTATCGCTATGTGATCGACCTGACCGGGGAGGGCGTGGACGCCGCGGCGCCGACGTCGCGTTCCGTGGCCCCAGCTCCGGCCGGTCCTGTCTCAGCCCCGACGCCAAAGCAAGACGGCCGATCGCTGGCTGATTTCGTTCAGGCAGCGCAGGCCCTTAAGGCCCGGCTGACCCGCAAGGTGGTGGTCATTGACGCCGGACACGGCGGGCATGATCCCGGGGCCATGGGCGACAGGGCGCGTGAGAAGGACATCACCCTGGCGGCGGCCAAGATGCTCAAGACTCGCCTGGAGCGCACCGGCCGGTTCAAGGTCGTGCTGACCCGCGATCAGGACGTGTTCGTGCCCCTGGAAGATCGCGTCCAGATCGCCCGCAAGGCCAACGCCGATCTGTTCATTTCCCTGCACGCCGATGTGGGCGCCGATCCGGCTGTTCACGGCGCGACCGTGTACACTCTGTCTGATCAAGGCGTGGACCGGGCGGCCAAGGGCGTGTTCGACGGCGGTTCGTTTCTGAACGTCAAGCTTCCCGGCCGGGATCAAAGCGTCAAACAGATCCTGCTGGACCTGACCCAGAGAAACACGCGCAATCGGTCCGGCGCCTTCGCCGAAACCCTGATCGATCAGGTGAGTCGTCAGACCGATCTGGTCAGCCGCAGCCACCGGGACGCGGGCTATGTCGTGCTTCTGGCGCCGGATGTGCCAGCGGTCCTGCTGGAAATGGGCTTCATCACCAATCGCCACGACGAGAGCCAACTGATGGACCCGGCCCGGCGCGGACGATTGATGAATGCTGTGGGTGAGGCGATCGAGACCTATTTCGCCGATGACGGCGCGCCCGAGGCCAAACTCGCTTCTCGCTGAAAGCGGTTCGCGATTTTCGCAATCCCGCGCCCGCGCGCGCGGCAGACGCCTTTTCCAAGCCGTGGGAAAATGCTCTAGAACGACGCGGGCGTCTGAAACGCCGAGGTCTTGAGTCTTGAAACCTCCTGAACGTTGGATTGCGATCGCCGGGATTGCGGTGCTGAGCGTCATCGCCGTGGCGGGCTTCGCCTTGGCGATCTATGCGGCGTGGCTGTTCCATGACATGCCCGACGCCGCCGACCTTGTGAACTATCGTCCGCCGACGTCAACGCGGGTGTTCGCCTGGGACGGGACTCTCATCGGCGAATTCTCCAAGGAGCGCCGGATCTTCGTGCCCTATAATCAGATCCCGCCGCGCCTGGTCGACGCGTTCCTGGCGGCTGAAGATCGCAACTTCTTTCAGCACGGCGGAATCGATGTCGAGGGCCTGGGCCGCGCCATGGCCAAGGACGTGTTCAACGCCCTGCGCGGCCGACGCCTGGAGGGCGGCTCAACTATCACCCAGCAGGTGGCCAAGAACGTCCTGCTTGGCAATCAGGCGACCGTGGGGCGCAAGCTGAAGGAGGCCATTCTCGCGCGGCGTCTGGAGCAGACGCTGGACAAACAGCGCATCCTGGAGCTGTACCTGAACGAGATCTGGCTGGGCTATCGATCGTACGGGGTCGGCGCCGCAGCCTATAATTATTTCGGCAAGTCATTGAATGAATTGTCACTTTCTGAAATGGCCTACCTCGGCTCTCTGCCCAAGGGACCGGACAACTATCAGCCTATCCGCAACAAGCGGGCCGCCATCACGCGGCGCAATTGGGTGCTCGGGCAAATGGCGGAGTCCGGCTGGGTCACCAAGGCCGAGGCCGAGCAAGCGTCCAAGGACGATCTGGTGGTGCAGGCGGCGCCCAGCCGGGCCAAGTACCAGGACGCGGACTATTTCGTAGAAGAGGTGCGCGAGCGGGCCCTGGATACGATCGGCGAGAAGCTGACCGAGGGCGGCTACTATATGCGCACCACCCTGGACCCCCATTTGCAGACAGCCGCTCGATCCGCGCTGATGCAGGGTCTGGAGAATTACGACCATCGACACGGCTGGCGCGGCGCCTGGGCCACGACGAACCTGGCGCCGGGGTGGGAAAAAGTGGCGACCACCCATGCCGCGCCGGCTGAACGACGCGCCTGGCGGGCGGCGGCGATCGTGTCGGAAGGCCCGGTTCGGGTGCGCTTGGCCGAAGGCGAGGAAGGCGAGCTTGAGACTGCCGATGTGGCCTGGGCCAAGGCGGGCAAGGGCCTGCACCGAGGCGATCTGGTATGGGTCGAACCGTCGACGGCCGGCCGCTTTCATTTGCGCCAGGTTCCTCAGGTCAACGGCGCCCTCGTGGCGATGGACCCCTACACCGGTCGCGTCCTGGCCATGGTGGGCGGCTACAGCTTCTCCCTGTCAAATTTCAACCGCGCCACTCAGGCCATGCGTCAGCCGGGTTCGGCCTTCAAACCGTTCGTCTACGCCACGGCGCTGCAGAACGGCTATACGCCCGCGCGCATCGTGCTGGACGCGCCGATCACCCTGCAAGGAAATAAACCGGGCGAGACCTGGAGCCCGCAGAACTACGAGGGCGATTTCCTCGGCCCCCTGCCGTTCCGCCGGGGCCTTGAGCTGTCCCTCAACGCCATGACCGTGCGCATCGCCCAGAGCGTCGGCATGAAGAAGATCGCCGACAACGCCATCAAGGCTGGTGTGGTCGATCACATGGACCCCGTGCTGGCCATGTCTTTGGGGGCGGGCGAGACCACGCCCTTCCGGCTGACGGCGGCCTACAGCGCTTTCGTCAACGGCGGCTACAAGGTCCAGCCGCACCTTATCGAGCTTGTGGAGGATCGTGAGGGCAAGGCGATCTTCAAAGCCGACCAGCGCGCCTGCGCAGACTGTAAGGACAGTTACGCCGGAGAAGATTCGCCCAGACTTGATACGCCTGGCCAGCCGCTGTTCGACCCCATCACCGCCTATCAGATCAATTCCATGCTGCAGGGCGTGGTCTTGCGGGGCACAGCCGCCCAGGCGCGGTCGCTCGGCCGTCCCCTCGGCGGCAAGACTGGCACAACCAGCGAGTTCCGCAGCGCCTGGTTTGTTGGCTTCTCGCCGGACATGGTCGTGGGTGTTTTCGTCGGGTTCGACGACAACCGCTCTTTGGGCGAACACGAAACAGGCGCGGTCGCCGCCGTGCCGATCTTCATCGATTTCATGCAGCAGGCGTTGAAGGGAACGCCCGTGCGAGACTTCAAGGTCCCGTTGACCGCCAAGTTCGCCATGGTCAACGGTATCCGCGAGGCGTTCCAGCCGGGCACCGAACCGCACGGCGACGTGACGGCGCCGGTCGATCAGATCACTCAAGTCCCCAGCGAGGCGCCGCCGCCGCCCATCCCGGGCGAACATACGCCCACCATCACCGCCGCCCCGCCGCCCAGGCCAGTGGATGACCTGAAGGGTCTGTATTAGTCGGCGCGCCGGGTTGGCTTGCGAAACTGCGGCGAGCGCGTTATCTCCCGCGCCCCGGAATGGAGTGTTGTCCATGAGAGCGGATGTTGAGGCCTCTGCGGCTGACATCGAGCAGTCGATCGACTTGCTCAGGAGGCGTCTTTGACTGGGAGCCGGCGCTAAGGCGGCTTGATGAGTTGAACGCCCGGGTCGAGGACCCGACACTGTGGGACAAGGCCGAGCAGGCCCAGGCCCTAATGCGCGAACGCACCCGTTTGGCGGGGCAGGTCGAAACCATCCGCGCCCTGGAGCGGGAACTGTCCGACGCGGTGGAATTCGCCGAAATGGCGGACGCCGAGGGCGACGAGGCCTCCATCGAGGACGTCCGCGCCCAGCTCAAAAGCCTGAAGCAGCGTTCCGCTCGGGCCGAGTTGGAGGCCCTGCTGTCGGGCGAAGCGGATGGAAACGACTGTTACGTCGAAATCAATTCCGGCGCCGGCGGCACTGAATCCAACGACTGGGCCCTGATGCTGCTGCGCATGTACAGCCGCTGGGCGCACGCCCATGGCATGGGCGTCGAGATCATCGAGGAGACCGGCGGCGAGCAGGCGGGCATCAAGTCGGCCACCTTGCAGGTCAAGGGCCCCAACGCCTACGGCTGGCTCAAAACCGAGGCGGGGGTGCATCGGCTGGTTCGCATCTCGCCGTTCGATTCCAACGCCCGGCGACACACCAGCTTCGCCTCGGCGTGGGTCTATCCCGTGGTGGACGACACCATCGAAATCGATATCAATCCGGCGGACGTGCGCACCGACACCTATCGCTCGTCAGGCGCGGGTGGTCAGCACGTCAACAAGACTGATTCCGCGGTCCGATTGACCCACGTTCCCACCGGCGTTGTCGTGGCCTGCCAAGCCGGGCGCTCACAGCACCAGAACCGTGATGAGGCCTGGAAGATGCTGCGGGCCCGCCTTTACGAGCTGGAGCTACAGAAGCGCGAGGCCGCCGCCCAGGCGGTGGCCGACGCCAAGACCGACATCGGCTGGGGCCACCAGATCCGCTCCTACGTCCTTCAGCCCTATCAAATGGTCAAGGATCTACGCACCAATGTGGAGACCTCGGACACGGCGGGGGTGCTCGACGGGGATCTGGACGCCTTCATGGGCGCCGCCTTGGCCCAACGGGTGGGCGTGACGCGGGATTCCGGGGAAGCGGCTTAGCGAGGCCAGGCCAGACGCCGACGTCTGACCCTTGCCGCGACGCTGTAGCATTTCCCGGAAGACGCCATTCGTTTCAAATGGATTCCATTTGAAACGGAAGGCCTCTAAGCGTGCGACGCCACATGGGCTGGCGCGGGGGTTGGGTTCAAGCTCACCACGCCATTGGCCAATTGCGGGGCCGAGGCATTGGGGCGCTGCAGCTTCAGGCTGCGGCCCTGGAAGTGGGCGCCGGTTTCCATGGCCAGCTGTTCGTGAGTGATGTCGCCGTCGATGTGACTGGAAGCGAATAGCCGCACCAGCTTGGCGGTGACGGGGCCCACGACCCTGCCGCGGATTTCCACGGCCTCGGCGGTCACGGAACCCTCGATCACGCCGCTCTCACCCAAGGTCAGCCGAGCGACCTTCACATCGCCGATGATCTTGCCATCGATATGGATTTCGCCCTCGCTCACCAGATTGCCTTGGATGGACATGTCCTCGGAAATCACCGAGGCCACCTTGGGCGAGCGACGAGCCTGCTCGATCAGAGCGGGCGACGGCGCGGCCGTCTTGCTCGGGATGGATTTCTTATCCTGCTTGCTGAACATAATCGCCGGCCTTCACAAAACGATCTGGGTTTTCAACGCGTCCATTGACCCACACTTCGTAGTGCAGATGAGGACCAGTGGAACGACCGGTCGAGCCCATCGCGCCGATGCGCTCGCCGAGGGCCACATGCTGGCCGACCCGTACGCCAATGGCGGACAGGTGTCCGTAGCGGGTCTTGAACCCGCCGCCGTGGTCAATTTCTATCGTGTTGCCGTATCCCGAGCGCACGCCCGTGAACGAGACCACGCCAGGCGCAGTAACGTGGATGGGCGTGCCCATGCCGCCGGCGAAGTCCAGGCCGGGGTGAAACGCGGGACGCCCGTTGAACGGATCAATTCGAACGCCAAAGCCGCTGGACCGCGCGCCGGTCTCGGTCGGCTTGGCCAAGGGAAGCTTGGCCGCCGTCGCCGAAAGGGCGCGCATGTCATCCATGTCCACCGCCGCGTCACGGATGCGGGCGGCGAAGTCCTCGTCCACGTCTAGTATGGCCGCGAGGGCGCGCGGGTCCTTGGCGTCGATCAGCGGACCACCCAGGCCTTCACCCGCGGCGGTGTAGCTCGCGGGGTTCAGTCCGGCCATGCGCATGGCGATGCGCAGACGCTCCGCCCGGCTTTTGGAATAACTCTCGGCCTCCGCGATCAACCGATCCTGGTCGGACTTAACCGAACGAATACGCTGCAGGGGCGTGCCGAAGCCGTTGAAGTCGGTTCGCGGCTGGACGGCGCTGGCCAGGCCGGGCGCGTCCTTGGCGTCGCTGATCATCATGGCCAGCGCCGCGTTGCGTTTCTCCACGTCGGCGGCCAGCTGCTCGACTCCGCCGGAGTTGTCGCTGAGCTGGGTGATCGCGCTATTCAGGCGGGCCTGACGGTCGGCGATCAGGCGTTCGTAATAGGAGCGGATCTTGGCGGCTTCCTGATCGCCGCCGCCCACGGAGAAGGCGTTGATCAGCATGGAGGCGGTGCAGACGCCCATCCAAAGGGCGCAAATGGCGCCCAGGAAGGCGGCGAAGGCTTGCTTTCCGGTGGTCAGGACAACCGCGCGCATGTCCCCGCCGGAGCGCACATAGATGTGGCGCTCGGGAAACAGCTCCTCGAACGCCGCGTGCAATCGCCCCAGGCTTCCAACACGCATAGTCCAGCGCCCCCACTGCTCAAAGGATCGGAGGGGTTATGAAACAGGTGGTAAGATTTAGGCAACACTTTTCCCGCCTCGAGGGTTCTCCCCAGGCGGGGTTCGCGCCCCAATAGCGCGCCTAATGCGTTCAGTAGCCGGAGCTTTTCCCGCCACTTATGCTTGATGAAGCTTATGCAAAGCCGAGTCGGTGGTTGTGACAACCGGTCGCGGCGCGGAAAGTTCGCCTGGAGGGCGAGTTCACATTGAAAAGCCCTCAGCCCAAATCTTGGACAGCCTTGAGCACCTCTTGCGCATGGCCCGGGATTTTGACCTTTCGCCAGACACGCCTCAGCACGCCCTGGCCGTCGATGAGGAAGGTCGACCGTTCGATGCCCATGTACTTGCGCCCGTACATGCTCTTTTCGACCCAGGCCCCGTAGGCCTCCACAATCTTGCCCTCCACGTCGGACGCCAGGGTGATGGACAGGTCGTATTTGGCGCGGAACTTGGCGTGGCTGGCGACGCTGTCCTTGGAGGCGCCGATCACCACCGCACCGGCCTTGTCGAACAGGGCCTTGGCTTCGGAAAAGGCCTTGGCCTCGGAGGTGCAGCCGGACGTGTCGTCCTTGGGATAGAAGTAGAGCACCACCGCCTTGCCGCCGAGCGCCTTCAACGCCGCGTTGGCGCCGCCATCGGTCGGAAGGTCAAAGTCGGGCGCCTTGGCGCCGATTTCCAGAGACATGACAAATCCTTTCAAGCGCTTATGCGGGTTTGACCAGAACGATCTTCTTCTTTCCGGCCGCGATCTTGATGGCGCCATCCTTCAGTTCGGCGAGGGTGACGAGGCGGCTTGCGTCGGGCTCGGCCACATCATTGACCTTCAATCCGCCGCCTTGGGCCAACCGCCGAGCGTCCGAGCGCGAAGCCGCCAGGCCGGCGTCAGTCACGAGATTGGCCAAGGGCACGCCGGCTTCCAGATCGGCTTTGACGACGTGAAAGGTCGGCAGATCAGCCGACAGCGCGCCCTGTTCGAACGCCTTCTCCGCCGCCCCGCGCGCCGCGCGAGCGGCTTCCGCACCGTGCAGAAGGGTCGTGGCCTCGTCGGCCAGGGCCTTCTTGGCCTCGTTGATCTCCGCGCCCTGGAGCGCCTCGTAGCGGGCGATGTCGTCCAGGGACAGGTCCGTGAACAGCTTCATGAAGCGGCCCACGTCCGCGTCCTCGGCGTTGCGCCAGAACTGCCAGTAGTCATAGGGCGACAAAAGATCGGCGTTGAGCCAGACGGCGCCCGACACGGTCTTGCCCATCTTGGCGCCGGATGCGGTCGTCAGCAGGGGCGTGGTCAGGGCGAAGGCGGTCTTGCCGTCCATCCGGCGGATCAG
>Ga0302320_10008873_pt1 | contig 21744 bp, 19 predicted proteins | sample Bog_T0_3_FD_202130 | JGI IMG/M metagenome (GOLD analysis project Ga0302320, IMG submission 202130) | Peat permafrost microbial communities from Stordalen Mire near Abisko, Sweden - Bog_T0_3 | ecosystem: Environmental > Terrestrial > Soil > Wetlands > Peat | place: Sweden: Abisko, Stordalen Mire...
CTGCATCGCGGTAGAGCACATGCGACTGGTTGCTGTAGATGAACGTGGCTGGATTGCTGACTGCCGCTGGTCCTGCGGTGACTCCGCCGAGGTTGATCTGCTGCAGGTTCCATTTGCTCGTAGCCCCGTCGTACCACGAATCCCAGACCTTACCCGCTGCGTCGTGGTAGAGCACATGTGACTGGTTGCTGTAGATGAACGAGGCGGGATCGCCGAGTGCCGCTGGGCCTGCGGTGAGTCCGCTGAGGTTGATCTGCTGCAGGTTCCATTTGCTGCCGTTGTACCAGGAATCCCAGACCTTACCTGCTGCATCGCGGTAGAGCACATGCGATTGGTTGTTGTAGATGAACGAAGCGGGATCGCTGACCGCTGCTGGACCCGCCGTGAGTCCGCCAAGGTTGATCTGCTGCAGGTTCCAGTAGACGATGACGATCGTCACAGGATTGCGAACCCAGGCCTCATAGGTCATATTCAGCATCGATTGCTGATCGATGATCCCGATGGAATTCCAGCTGAACATCGCATAGCAGAGGCCCGTGGGCATCCCAGCCGGCACATTGACAGTGACACCGTGCTGCTTGAAGAGAGCCACCAATTCCGCGAGGGTCCCAAAACCGCAAAGGCTCGTGCAGTGATCCTCTCCTTCACCCGTCGGGTAGTCGTACATCGCCCAGCCGCTTGTCCCCGGCGTAACAAGGCCGTGGGCATTCGATTGGAAATCTCCCGCCCCGACCCCGATCTTTACCGGCCCTTGGCTGAAGATTGCGCTCTGTAGAATCGCAGCGTTTGTCCAGTTCACCGAGTTATAGCCACCGTCGTTGTACGTCCTGCCGTTGTACGGGAAGCCACTCTTTTGCATCGACGTCATGACGGAAGTGAGGTTGGCACCGTTGAGATAGCCGTTCGAGGTTGCCCATGCAACCACAGTGTCCAACGGAATGAATATCTGTGGGGCGGCGGTGGCCTTGGCAAAGGCTTCCTCGGCGGTAACGCAATCACCGTAGACGTAGTTATTCCACGACGACATCTCAGTCGGCCACATCAGAAAGCTCGATGGGACCGAAATGTTAGGGTCTGGAATATGCGGCATTGCTGCGGCAAGTTCGTGACGAGGCGAGGGGAATGCGCCGCGCGGTAGGCGTTTCGTCAAATCAGGGACTACGTTGTCTGCCATGTCTCTCTCCTTTTCATCATTGGTTGTCGATCTTGAACTGAAATCGACCTTGCAAGGGGGATTTGCGTTCGTGATGATCTAGAGACACATAAGAACGCGCCAGGAGGTAGCCGACCGGCAAGGAGTTATCGCGCCAACCGCATTGTCCGAAGCATTCCAAGTCTCATAGGGATTGCCTCCGTTAAGAAGAGGGCCCGTCAACCTAAATCGAAATCGAGAGACAATTTCCTTTTTTTTGGCGTGCGGCTGCCATGCCGGGAACCCCGTCCTTGATTAACCTGAACGGATTGGGGTAACTCATCCTTTCGCAGCTCTATCGCGAACAGATGAGAGATAGCAGGACGGCATTCTGAATTGCCGGCCGAGCATTCCAGCCTCAATCACCATTTCTAATATCGCCTTAAAACGCCGGCAGGCCTGCCCGTTGCAGAGAATAACACTTGAGCGTGCACACACGATCCACGGGGAGAATCTAGCTATAGCCGAAAACTTGAATGCCGAACTCAGCTTGATCGAAGCAGGATCATTTCGACTTTGCAGAAACGCCAGCATTCTGATGAGGGAAACTCTCAGGGCCACGGCGCTCTCCCACCGTGACCCTGACAGGCAACTGCTTCATGCAACCGCAATGGTAACGAGGGCACCCCCAATATGTATCCAGCTCGTCCCGTCCCACTGGTAAATCTGCTGGCCGTTGTTAATCCCCCAGACCTGACCGTCAACACCTACTGCAATGCTCACGAGCGAGCCCGTAATCTGAGTCCAACTCGAACCGTTCCACTTGTAGATATTCTGGTTCTTGTTGATCCCCCAGACTTGACCGGCGTTCACAGCAATGGTCGTGAGGGCGCCGGCAATATGTATCCAGCTCGTCCCGTCCCACTGGTAAATCTGCTGACCGGCGTTAATCCCCCAGACCTGGCCGTCTGAACCAATTGCAATGCTCACAAGTGAGCCCGCAATCTGGGTCCAACTGGTCCCGTTCCACTTGTAGATCTCCTGGTTTTTGTTGATTCCCCAGACTTCACCGCAGTTCACTGCAATGGTCACGAGGGATCCTGCAATCTGAGTCCAACTCGTGCCATTCCACTTGTAGATCTCCTGGCCGGCGTTAAGCCCCCAGACCTGACCGTCGGAACCCACTGCAATGCTCACGAGCGCCCCGGGAATCTGCGTCCAACTCGTCCCGTTCCACTTGTAGATAGCCTGGCCCTTGTTAATGCCCCAGACTTGACCTGCGTTCACTGCGATGGTTACGAGAGAGCCAGGGATCATCGTCCAACTGGCCCCGTTCCAGTTGTAAATCTGTTCTCCGGCGTTGATTCCCCAGACCGGGTCCTGGTTGACGATCTTCGTCACCGGATTACGAATCCAGGCCTCATAGGTCATGTTCAGCATGGACTGCTGATCGATGATCCCGATGGAATTCCAGGTGAACATGGCATAGCAGGGGCCCGTGGGCATCCCGGCCGGCACATTGACGGTGACACCATGCTGCTTGAAGAGAGCGACCAACTCCGCCAGCGTTCCGTAACCGCAAAGGCTTGTGCAGTGATCCTCCCCTTCGCCAGTCGGGTAGTCATACATCGCCCAACCGCAATTCCCCGGCGTGACCAGGCCATGGGCATTCGATTGGAATTCCCCCGCACCGACGCCGATCTTCACCGGCCCGTGGCTATAGATGGCGCTTTGCAGAATCGAGGCGTTGGTCCAGTTAACGGAGTTGTAGGGACCGTCCTCGTATGTCTTTCCGTTGAATGGGAAGCCGCTCGTTTGCATCGTCGACAAAACGCCGCTGAGGCTGGCGCCGTTCAGAACACCATGCGCACTTGCCCAGGCGACTATTGCATCCAGCGGAATGAATGTCTGTGGCGCAGCGGTGGCCTTGGCAAAAGCTTCCTCGGCCGTGACGCAGTCGCCGTAGACGTAATTATTCCACGATGACATTTGAGCCGGCCACATCAGAAAGCTCGGCGGGACCGCTATGTTTGGGTCGGGAATATGCGGCATAGCCGCCGCAAGTTCGTGGCGAGGCGAGGGGATCGCACCGCGCGGTAGGGGTTTCGTCAGATCTACTTCAACTGCCATGTTTCTCTCTCCTATTCATCCTTGGTTGTCTCGTTTACCGGGTAGCGCCGCCGCAACGGGGAATTGCGCTAGGGGAATTGCGCTCATCGTGATCTGGAGACACAGAGTAACGCGCCTGTATTCTCTCGATCTTGCAAAAGCGCCAGCAATTTGACGAGGGAATCCCTCAAGGCCACGACGGTGTCCCGCCGTGGCCCGAGTGCAAGCATGACCGAGCCTGCGCGGCTTACTTGATGATCGTCACCGGATTGCGAATCCAGGCCTCGTGGGTCATGTTCAGCATGGACTGCTGATCGATGATCCCGATGGAATTCCAGGTGAACATCGCATAGCTGAGGCCCGTGGGCTGCCCCTTCGCCGGAGTAACGGTGACATCGTGCTGCTTGAAGAGAGCGACCAATTCCTCCAGCGTCCCGTAACCGCAAAGGCTCGTGCAGTGATCCTCCGCCAGGTTCTTCGGATAGCCATACATCGTCCAGCCGCTTGTCCCCGGCGTGACATGGCCGTGGGCATTCGATTGGAAGTCCTCAGCGCCGACGCCGATTTTCACCGGACCGTGGCTGTAGATGGCGCTCGCTAAAATTGCGGCGTTGGTCCAATTGACGGAGTTGTGAGGACCGTCGTCGTATGTCTTGTTGTTGAACGGGAAGCCCTGCGTTTGCATCGTCGTCAAAACGCCGGTAAGGGTGGCTCCGTTCAAAACACCATGCGCTGTAGCCCAGGCAACCACCGTGTTCAGCGGAATGAATGTCTGCGGCGCGGCGCAGGCTTTGGCGAAGGCTTCCTCGGCGGTAACGCAGTCACCGTAGACGTAGTTATTCCACGACGACATTTGCACCGGCCACATCAGAAAACTCGGTGGGACCGCAATGGTTGGGTCTGGAATATGCGGCGTAGCGGCCGCAAGTTCGTAGCGAGGCGAGGGGATCGCACCGCGCGGTAGGCGTTTCGTCAAATCAGGGGTTACTTCGTCTGCCATGGTTCTCTCCTTTTCATCATTGGTTGTCGATGTTGACCTGAAAACCGACTCTGCAATGGGGATTTGCGTTGGTGATGATCTAGAGACACACAAGAACGCGCCAGGGGGAGACCGGCCAGCAAGGCGTTATTTCGCCAACCGCTTTTTCCTAAGCATTCCAAGTCTCGTGGGGAATTCCCTCCGAAGAGGGCCTGTCCATCCATATCGAAATCGAGAGACAATTTCCTTTTTCGTTCCTTGGAAGTTCGACTGCCCAAGCCGGGCACCCCACCTGCGATTGACCTGAATTGATCGGCCTTGAATAGTGTAAAAATCTCTACGATTAACTTATAGGTAATTAATGCCGGTGGATTCTAGCCGATAGCCCGCCGGAAATATCGCTTCGCCCGCGCCACATCCTTGAAGATTTGCACCTTCAGCGCCTCTGGTGATGGCCACACGATCTCCCCGCGTAGCCGCAGCAGAAACTCCAACTCAACCAGCGTATCCTCATCCAACTCGACAGGCTCAAAGTCCAGAATGTGTGACTCGACGGCAAACGAAGCCTCGCCAAAGGTGGGCCGGTTGCCCACGTTGGTTACCGCTTGAAAGCAGCGTCCGCCAACCGTTAGCCGCGTGATATAAACCCCAAAGGCCGGCAGCTGCCCCGAATATGCTGCCAGATTCACCGTGGGAACTAGCAGCCGGGTTCCGATGCCACGCCCACGAGCTGGCGTCGAGCGAACCGCAAACGGCCGCCCCAGCATCCACCGCGCCCGGCGCATGTCGCCTGCGGCCACCAGCGCCCGAATCGCCGAACTCGACACCTCCAGTCCGCGCACTCGCACCGGCGCATGAACGCGCAAGGCAAATCCGAACTCCGCGCCAAACTCCCTCAGTTCCTCCACCCCCGCCTCAGCATCATGCCCGCAGCGGAAGTTGCCGCCCTCATGCAGGGCAACTATGCGCAAAGCATCCACCAGAATCTCACGCACAAATGCAATCGCTGGCAAGGCGGCCAGCGCTGCGTCAAACGTGAGCACAACCACGGCATCGATGCCTGTCGCGGCCAGCAGGCGCACCCGCTCGTTCATCGGCGTCAGCAGCCGAGGCGCTTGCTCCGGCCGCAGAAACTGCTCCGGGTGCGGATCGAAGGTGATGGCGACCGCCCGCGCGCCACGCTCACGCGCCTCTGCTGCCACTGCGGAAAGGATCTCCTGGTGCCCCAGATGCACGCCGTCGAAGTTTCCGATCACGGCCACGGAGGGGCCAAATCGGGCGGGGATCTCCCGCACCGAGCGGTAAACAGGAATCATGGGGGCAGGGAACTGGTTCATAGGCTCACGGTCAGGCTTAGCCCGTCGTAGGCCAGCGCAACTCCGGTGGGCAGCGCCCGGTTGGTCGCTTCGTGGCCCAACTCATGAGCAATGTGCGTCAGCCAGGTTTGTTTAGCGCCAACCCGCCGCGCCCAGCCCAGCGCCTGATCCACCGTGGCGTGGCTGGGATGGGGTTTGTAGCGCAGTGCGGAGAGAACCAGGTGGTCCAGGCCCTCAAGCAGCGCAAAACTCTGCTCGGGAATGTCGCTTACGTCGGTCAGGTAGGCAACGCGTCCCATGCGAAAACCCGCGATCTCCATTTGTCCATGCAGCACCGGAACGCGAATGAACTCAACTCCATGCACCGCGTTGCGCTCGGCCAGCGGCTCCAGGCGCACACGCGCTCGATTCGGATACGTGGCCAGCGGCGAAAAGGTGTACTCGAAGATGTGTTCCAGCACTGCCGCCGTCTCAGCCGATGCATAGAGCGGAATCGGCCCGCCCTCGCGGAATGCAATAAAGCTCAGGGGTCGCAGATCGTCCAAGCCCAGGATGTGGTCGGCATGGGAGTGCGTATAGAACACCGCATCCACCCGCTTGAGTTCGTTGCGCAGAGCCTGCTCGCGAAAATCCGGACCCGTGTCGATCAAGACCACCCGCTCCGCCCCACCGTCCTCGCTCCAGCGCAACAACACTGAGGGCCGCAACCGCCGGTCGTGCGGGTCGGCCGAGGTGCAGACCGCACAGCCGCACCCCAGCGTCGGAACTCCCATTGAGGTTCCAGTTCCCAGAAAAGTTAGAAGGCCGTCCATAAGCTCTCGCGGAAAACCGGTCCTGATCCCTTACCCATGATCCCTGTATTTATCGTTTCCCCGGAGGAGGCGGTTGCGGCGGCTGCATGGCTTGCAGCGTGATCATGCTGGTCAGCTCCAGAAAGGCCATTCGCACCTCGAAGAGAACCGTTTGCAGCATTTTGTCTTCTGCTTCGGTCAGGTTTCCGCGGGTCTTCTCCGCTAGCACGCCGAGCAGATCAATGGTGGTGCGCGCGCCCAGAATGTCCACGCGCGGCCGCTGCCCCTCCTGGGTTCCCGCGCCCATCTGAATCATGGCGGATACATAAATCTGCTGCACCAGTTGCTCAAATCCGACTGGCGGTTGCGCTCCCACTGCGGGATTCTGCGCCCGGATCAGATCCTCTAGCCGCTGTGCCGAGGCATCGTATGCACTCTTCTGCTGTTGGCTCTCCTCGGCTGTCGGCGCGGGCGGCAACTCCTGCTCGAACCCACCAGGCGCGGCTTGCGCCGGAGCCGGATCAGGCGAGGTTGCGCGTTTGTTCTCGTTTGACACCAGTTGCGGCCCGGGGCTGGGGACAGCCGGTTTCGAGCTGTCCCCAGACGGCGATTCCGGTGCTGACGTAACCGGCTGGTTGCCTTCTTGTTCTTCATCCGCCTTGAACTTGCGTCGATCGATCACGGTAAACTTGGGTGTTTCGCTCATCGCTTATGGTTTCCAATCCATCTCACAGATTTGCTCGCTTGCTAATTCAGGCTGGGCGGCGCGGCCAGAATCCGGGCAATCCCCGTAGCCGTGCCGGCGGTATAGATCAATGGCTGGTTGCGCAACTCGGCTTCTCCGCGAATCATCCCTAGCGCAAAAATGCGGTTTCCCTTCGGGAGCGCCAGTTCAACTGCGTTGGCAATCTGCCCGGCCGCCGTTCCTCCGTCCAAGGTCAGTTCAGTCCCAGCTGGCGGCAGCGGCCCCACCAGCTCAAGCTGGCGCAGATGCTTATGTACGCTGCCCCGCGAGCGAATCCGCTCCACGATCTCTTGGCCCAGATAGCAGCCCTTGTTGAAATGCAAGGCCCGCATCTGCGAGGTCTCCTGGGGCAAATCGCGCTCCGCCATCTCGATTCCGTACGCCGGAATCCCTTCGGCAACACGATACGCCTCTACTGAGGCGCATCCCACCGGAGTTGCCCCGCCCGTGCGCAGCGCCAGCCACAGCTTCTTGATGCCCGCTTCCGGCGTCCAAAGCTCATAGCGCGGCGCAAGCGTGCCATAACCGCGCATAATTCTCAAATCCAGCCCGTTCCACTCTACGCGGGTTGAGGTCAGCGGCTCAGAAAGCGTCGGCATGCTCAGCCGGCCCAGAACCTCGTCGCTAGTAGGCCCAGTCAATCCGAGCGCGTACTCTTCGCTCAGGGCAACCAGTTCCACATCGTCCATGATGATGAAGCGTTCCAGGTGAGCCATCAGCCGATCGAGTTGGCTCGCGTCAATCTCAAGTTCGAGCTCATCGCCCTCGCGCCAAACCGTCAGGTCGCCCTGGATGCGCCCCTGCGCATTCAGCACCAGATTCCACGTGCCGGTGTTGGTCTCGAGCTCGTTCACCATGTTGGTTACCATGCCGCTGAGCCAGCGAAAGCGATCTTCCCCCCGCACCGCGATACGCTTGAGCCATCCCAGGTCGTGAACGGCGGATCCGGTGGCCAGCGCCTCTATTTCTCGGGTTGGCGCGTCCAGCTCCCGTAGGGTAAGCACTCCACGATAGACGGTAAGTTCATTCGAGACTGCGGCAGATGCCAACAGCATTGCCAAAGGAGTGGGCTGGGTAGTGGCAGCAAGATCGAGTTCAGTCATTGGGAAGCTTTTCCGCGGCCTCGCGCAGTTTTTTCAAGGGAAACTTCGCGCGAGACCCCATCATGATTATAGCCTTGGAAGAGGATGCGTACCTGCGGCACGACATTTTTGAGATGCGAGGAGAGTGGATGAGCAAGCAGAAACCAGCGGTGGCACGGAAGAATCGAGAAAATCGAGCGGCACACAGTGTCAGCGGCGCTCGCCGGCGTTTCTTCTCGGCCTGTGTAGCCGGGCTCCTGCTCGCCGCTCCGCTTTCCGGCTTTGCCCAGCAGCACTTCAACGGCGCCAAGGCTCTGCAATATGCCGGCCAGTTTGTGGCCATTGGGCCGCGCTGGCCAACCAGCCCAGGGCACGCCAAAGCCGAGGAGTTTTTGCGCAACCAATTCAAGCACGACCGGCTTGAAGAGGACACCTTCACGGCAGACACGCCCATCGGCCCGGTCGCCATGCGCAACTTCATCGTGCGCTTTCCGGGCAAAAAGAACGGCGTGATCGTGCTCGCCACGCACTACGAGACCAACTATCCGCTCAGAAACATCAACTTTGTGGGCGCCAATGACGGCGGCTCGACCACCGGGCTGCTGCTGGGCATTGCCGACCAGTTGCGCGCGGAGGTTGCGCGCGGTAAGGCGCTCGATGGCTACTCGGTGTGGCTGGTCTTCTTCGACGGAGAAGAGGCGATTCAGAGCTGGTCCGCGTCCGACTCAACATACGGCAGCCGCCACCTGGCCGCTCGTTGGGGCAAGGATGGAACGCTGGGCCGCATCAAGGCCTTCATGTTGGCCGACATGATTGGCGACAAGAGCCTCGACATTCAGCGCGAAAGCCGCTCTGCCGGCTGGCTGGTGGATTTGATGACGCAGGCCGCGAACAAGTTTGGCTATGGCCACCACTTTTTCCAGACCGAGGAAGCGGTAGAAGACGACCATCTGGCGTTTGTGCAGCGCGGCGTGCCGTCGATCGACGTGATCGACCTGGATTACGGACCCAACAATAGTTATCACCATACCGCGCAGGACACCATGGACAAGATCAGCGCGCGCAGTCTGACCATCGACGGCGATGTGTTTCTGGAGACGATCCGGCTGATTGATGCGCGGTGAATGCGGAACAGAGATCAGGGGGCAGAGATCAGGAAATACGCGGGTACCCCTCGATAAGGTCGAAGGCTTTGGCAAGCACAAAAATTTTGTGCGGTGTGCACGCACCGCTCAGACTGCTGACGAACCCCATCATTTTGGTGGGGTATGTTCTTGGTGGTGTGTTTCAGAGGCATCTATCAAAAGCCTGTCGGAGGGACAGGTAGAGCTTGATAGGGGCGGTATACACTTCCGGGGTCGCCGAGATGGCCGTAACAGGCTTTGCAGCAAGGCACGCCTTCAGATGTGCCGCAAATGGCGCAACTTCAATGGGCTAAACAGGCTGCGGAATAACTCAAAGTGCAATCGTTCCTTTGCCTCACTGTTTCTCCAGAGCGAATTGGTTTGTGACCGGGGTATGCATGGAGACGATGAGAGGCAGGTGCCGATGTTCCGCTACTTAACCTTGGTGCAGCGGATTCCCGCCGATCATCCGGTAAGCCAAATTTACGTGCTGGTAGATCGGGCGCTGGAGCGGTGCCATATTCCGATCGAAGCGCTGACAGATACGAGCGGAAGCGCGCCTGGAAGCTGGAGAAAGCGGCTTCCAGGCACAAAACTACCAGCAAAAAATGCGGCTAAACAGCCCGAAAAAGCCAAATATCCAATAGCCGGAGAAAGGAAGACGGGAATCGAGACTTTTTCCGCAGTCTGTAAAGCCCCTGACGCATGCCCTTTACAAGCTTTTGCTCATTTTTCTATTTCTCAGTAGCAACTTTAGATTTCAGCTTCAGCGGCCAGGGCCGGAACGCGCCGCAGAATCGCGGTGAGGGTTGCCGTGAGCAGCAGGACGGCGGGGACGGCGACAACCAGCCAAGCCAGGATGGCCTGACCGGCCAGGCCGGCTAACAAGACAGGCAGATTGTGCGACGAGGCGTGCGCCAGGCCGGCAAGCGTGGCGGTTTGCCGGGGGCCGGAAGCAAAGAGCCAGCCGCCCAGCCGCACAAACGGAACAATCAGCACAAACTGTAGGGGCATGACCATATAGTTTGCTGCCTCGATAGCGGGCAAATTCAGTTTGAGCGCCATTGCCAGCAGGGCGCAAAGAGCAGTAGGAATGCCCACGACCGGAAAGCAGCCAAGGGCGAATCCGAGCGCAAGGGTGAGCGCGAGGCGGCGGGGCGAGATGCCCTGGCGCAGCCAAACCGCAGCTTTGCGCTTGATCGAGTCTAAGGACTTGCCAGCCATTTCCTTCACGTTATCGGTATAGATGCACGAACTGGATAATCGTGAGATGAATCTTTGTAAAATGAGACGGAATTGGCACTGGAAGGGAATGTTTTTTCACGCGCGAGGAGTGAGCCGTGCTGTATTCGGTTGAGTTGCCCCGTCGTTCAGCCCTCGGCCCCTGCTTCGAGCAATGCGGCGATTCCGGGCAAGAGCCGCTCAAAGTAGCGCGCGAGACAGTACTCGATCTGGCGGCCAGCCTCGAAGACCTCTTCGTGGCTGAGCGCGGTTGCTCCCAGGCCGGCCGCGAGGTTGGTAACGCACGAGAAGCCGAGGACTTCGAGGCCCATATGGCGGGCAACGATGGTCTCAGGAACGGTGGACATGCCCACCAGCGTAGCGCCCAGAGCGCGGAAGGCTCGGATTTCAGCCGGAGTCTCGAAGCTGGGTCCGCTGACGGCGAGATACACGCCTTCTTCGAGTATGAATCCCTCAAGCAATGCGGATTCTTTGGCGAGAGCGCGGAGCGCCTTCGAGTAGGCCTCTGTCATGTCGGTAAAGCGGAGACCTGCGCCGGCGCGGACGGCGAAACGGGACTCGTTGGGGCCTACCAGGGGATTCCAGCCCATGAGATTGATGTGGTCGGCTAAAGCGACGAGTTGACCGATGCGGTAGTTCTCGGCGATGCCTCCGGCGGCGTTGGTCAGGATGACGGCGCGCAACCCCAGCATGCCCAGCAGGCGCATGGGAAAGGTAACCTGGCTGGCCGAGTAGCCCTCGTAGTAGTGGACGCGGCCTTGCAGGATGAGGACTGGAACCCCTCCGAAAAGTCCCGCTACAATCCGCCCCGCGTGCCCCTCGACGGTGGATTGAGGGAAATGCGGAATCTCGGCGTAGGGAACGATTACCGGTTCGGCGACCGCATCGGCAACAGCGCCCAAGCCGGAGCCGAGGACGATGCCGATCTTCGCTGTGTACCGGCCCAACCTGCTTCGCAGAAAGATGGCGGCTTCATTCACTTGGTCAAAGTAGGTCATGGTTTTCGCTTGCCGTACGCTTTGCACATTCTACAGGCGCGCAGACTCGGCGGCAGGGAAGAAAACGCAGCAACGTCACGTCAAGGACCCGGAGTAAGGCCGTGGTTTTCACGATCCTGAAAGAGGACAGGAGACGCCCGGTCGAGATGACAAGGCGCCGGAATGAATGTCGAGCGAACAAAACTACAGACGAGACTGCCGGATTTGTGTTACAAGTGGTTGAATTCCGAACGTTCTTGGAGGCGGACGACCGCGCTCCACTGGAGTAGACCAAACGTGAGATCCCCCAACTTTCTGAGGTTATCGACCTGCGGCTTGCTCGTGGCCGCGACGCTGGCCGGCGGCCGGCTCAACGCACAACACCTGACTCTGGAAGGCCAAACCGGCGGATTTCTGACGCCGACCGCCTACGTGGTCTCGATGGAAAAAGGGCAGAAGTTCTCCCACCCGGCTGTCGGCGTCCACTATATCGACGCCAGTGCGGTAATTGGCAACATTGAGACGGTGAGCATCACCGAGGCCTTTTATGGCCGGGCCGAAGCCGGCTATACGCGAAGCATCCATCAGTTCGGCAACAGCGGGTCGGGTTCTCCGCCATTGGATTTGAGCCAACTATGGCATTACAGCGGCATGAACGTGTTTCACGGGAAGGTGATCGGAATCAAGGACGGCCAATTTGGCCCCTGGACACCGGGGGTGGCGATCGGCGGCGTGGTCCGCACGAACGACCGGTTTGTCTCCGGAGCGGCCTACCAGCAGGCAGTCGAGCTCTACGATGGGTTCTGTATTGCAACCAAAGAGTGTGTTCCGGTTGCTGTACCGGCTGCCAAGTCGTACACCAACGGAGACGTATATGTTGCCGTCACCAAGACCTGGGCGAAGAAGCCGGTACCCTTCCTGCTGAACCTCGGCTGGAAGGCCACCAACGCTTCGATCTACGGAATCGGCGGTCAGAGTAACCGGTTTATCGGCCGGTTCTTCGGCGGTGTGGGCATTCCACTTCCCATTACTCACGGCATCGTGGCAGTGCCCTCGGCGGGATTTACTCAGCAGCCTCCAACGGTAAAAGGGCTGGGCGCGGCCCCTCCCAACGGCATTCCTCTCGTGGCCGGCAAGTCCGATCTGCCGACCACGCTTGACTACGCGATTCGAGTCACGCAGAGGGAGAATCCGCACTTCGCGTTCGATATTGGCGTCGGCCAAGTGGCAAACAATATCGGATCGATCCCGCCCGGCGTCTTCGGGGCCAGCGCTGTGCCGGTCAATCTGAATGCGCGCCATGTGTTGGGCATGGGACTGAGTTACCGCTATTGATCCATCCCTTTTAGATTGTGTTTGCTCCACCCCCTCGCCGTGGCGGCACACGGCGAGGGCGGGAGGTTAACTTGACGTCGATTTGCCGGGCCGGATTAAAAAACTGTTGCCATGGCAGCAATACTGCAATAAGATTTCGTTTAATCAGGCGTTCTTCCCTTCCTCTCAACTGAGCCTGATGCTTTTGATCGCTTTAAGGCAAGACGCAAACCCACCTTACTGCACGTGTCGGGAACGAGCAAGTCTGCACCAAATCATTGACTGGTTGCAAAGCAGCACACATTTGTGTGCCCAAGACTCGCATCGAAAAAACACTCAAGAAAGGGAAACCTGCAAAATGAAGAGGATGGAGACGCTATTTCTAGCCGCTGCGTTGCTGTCGTTCTCGTCAATGGCGTTTGCGGAAACATTTACGATCGACTTCGAGCAGTACCCCGAGTTCACCCAGATCACCAACCAGTATTCAGGCCAATATGCCACTTTTACAAACGCGCTACAGTTGGTGGCGCCAGACTACGATTACTTCGACTATCCTCCCACTTCGGGCAGCGGAGTCATTACCAACGATCCCAGCGATCCCATTCAGGTCAACTTCTCGGCGCCGTTCTGGAGCGTATGGGGATGGTACGCCGATCCAAACGGTGTAACTGTTACCGCATACGATGGGGTCGGCGATGTCCTCGACACCTTCGACGGAACCCCGGCCTATGGTTTCGACTCGGAGTTCTACGTCGCCAGCTCGACCCCCATCGCGTACGTCACCATAAGTGATGTTGACGGCTCCTCAGACAGCATGACTATGGACGATCTCAGCTACGCGACACCCGAGCCGGGGTCGTTCTTCCTGCTCGGGTCCGGCGCCCTTGGTCTGGTCGGGATGCTGCGCCGCAAACTCGTTCGGTAATCCATTGGCCGTGTACGCTATCCAGAGCGTGCCAAAAATCCGATGAAGACCCCACTCTTCACAAGGAGAGACTGTGACTCGCAAAATTTCGTCCGCTTTCTTCGTCCTCGTGCTGGCCGCAATGGCCTTCTGCGTCAGCATCGTTTCGCCCGCTCAGACCAAGCCGCTGCTTGTTACCGGGAAGATCGATGACAATGTTCGCGTGACCCTCGCCGGCAACACGCGCCGTGAGGCCAACGCGGCCAATGATCGTGGCGCGGCTTCACCCAATCTGCAACTGGACCACATGCTGCTGCTCTTGAATCGGCCTGCGCCTCAGGAGGCCCAACTCGAGCAGTTCATCAACGATCTCCACAATCCAAAATCGGCCAGCTACCACAAATGGCTGAGCGCGGCCCAGTTCGGAGCGCAGTTTGGACCGGCGCAGAGTGACGTGAATGCAGTCACTTCATGGCTGGAATTGCAGGGCTTCACCGTCAATGTGGTCTATCCCAGCAATATGCTCATCGATTTTTCAGGCACAGCCGGCCAAGTGGCCTCGGCCTTCCACACCGAGATCCACCATTATGAAGTGAAGGGCAAGAACCATATAGCCAATGTCAGCGATCCCCAGGTCCCAGCTGCGCTCGGGCGGGTGGTGAATGGTGTTGTCGCACTGCACGACTTTAAGCCCAGGGCCTATCATGAGCAGACCACGCAGGCGCACATCGACGCCAAGTCGGGAAGCCTCAGGTCGGACTATTCTCCCGGCAACGGTGTCTACGCGATCGCACCCTGGGATCTGGAGAAGATCTACAACATTGCGCCTCTGTATTCCGCTGGTATCTCAGGCCAGGGCACGAAGATTGTCGTGGTGGAAGACACCGATCAATGGAACTGCAATGCCACCGGCGCTGCGGGAAACAGCCCCGGTTCTTTGTGCAGCGCCACCAGCGACTGGGCCGTCTTCCGCAATACATTCGGCCTGAGCAGGTACACCGCGGCCAGCCTATGGCAGGAAAACCCGGCGCCGCAAACAGGCACAAACAACTGCACCGACCCCGGCATCGATAGCGGACAAGGAGGCGCTGACTCGGAAGCCGCCATCGATGTGCAATGGGCGAGCGCAGCAGCGCCCAGCGCCACCATCGTGAACGCGGCCTGCGCTGACCCTCGCACGGGATTTGGCGGCCTCATCGCAATCCAGAACATCCTCACCCATCCCAATGCGGATAACGTGGATGTGATCAGCATGAGCTACGGCGAATCGGAGCAATTGACCGGCGCCGCTCTCAATGCCTCCTTCAACACGACCTTCCAACAGGCTGTTGCGCAGGGCATTGGCATCTTTGTTTCCTCCGGCGACGAAGACGCAGCAAGCTCTGACGGCGGCGGGTCAGCCTGTACAGGCCTGCCCAGCGGCGAATTTTGCGCAAAAGACGGAATCAGCATCAGCGGCTGGATGTCGTCGCCCTACGATGTTTCCGTCGGCGGCCTGGACTTTGCCGATACCTATCTGCAAGAGAACAGCACGTACTGGAATGCAAATAACAACGTCTTCTATGGCTCCGCCAAGTCGTACATCATGGAGCAGCCGTGGAACGATTCATGCGCCGGCGAATTGCTGTCGACTTTTGTTACCGGATCACCCGTCACCTATGGTTCGACGGGCTTCTGCAACACGTCGATTGGCGAGGAGTTTCTTTTGGCAGTAGGCGGCAGCGGAGGCCCCAGCGCCTGCGCCACAGGTACGGCTTCGGTGAGGGGCGTCACCACCGGCACCTGCGCCGGTTATGCCAAGCCCTCTTACCAGAGCGCCTATCTCGGCACGATGGCAGGGTTGCAGAACGATGGCGTTCGCGACACGCCTGATGTGGCCCTGATGGCTGCAAACGGCCTGTGGGGGCACTATTATCCGATTTGCTTCTCGAACACGGCGGACACAGAGGACGGCGGAACTCCGTGCGTCGGTAAGCCCGTAACCTGGCCGGGTTTCGGCGGAACCTCGGTTTCCTCGCCCATCATGGCTGCTATTCAGGCTCTGGTGGTGCAGCACAAGGGCAGCTTGCAGGGACTTCCGAATATCCGCTACTACGCGCTCGCAAATGCTGAATACGGACCCACAGGCAGCTCAACCTGCAACTCTGCTCTCGGCAATGGCGTCGCCAGTTCCTGCATCTTCTACGACGTCACCATGGGCGATAACATCGCGGATTGCCAGGCTCACAGAGGTGGCACGTTGTACAACTGCTACCTGCCGTCGGGCCTGGTCGGTGTGCTTTCAACAGATAACAGCTCGTATGCGCCGGCCTACAAGACCGGACCCGGTTGGGATTTCGGCTCCGGCATTGGCAGCGTGAACGCCTACAACCTGGTGATGAGCTACTAGAAGCCGAAAAGACTGTCACGCGCCGAGGCCCACGGATATCCGTGGGCCTCGGCGCGTTGTGGGTGTGGGGTTGAGCATACTGCCGTGACGAGTGAGTGAAGAAGTGAGGGGCCGAAGTGTTGCATTCGAAGAGCACGCGCAGCACGCGGTCGCATCCGGCGGTATCATCGCCCAAAGGTGGAGGTGGCGGATCGGTGCCCAAGGGCAACTCTGGCGGGCATCACAAGTAACGCGGCCAGCGGAATCACCTGCTTCGGTTGAACAAGGCCCACCGGAAACTGTGGGCTTTGTTGCGTGCTTTTTGCGTCGCTGGCGGGTCTTGGTTGCGCCAGGGACACTGTTGACGAATTTAGGCTGCCTCACTGAAGTTACTCGAAGGGGATTTTACAGACATTTCAGAGAAACTTCCGGATTGCCGGTGATCTGACCGCGACAGGCAAATGGATGAACGGGACATTGCTATGTTCATCATTTCCGCTCGGCGTCTGGCGTTGACATCAGGGCTGACGAACCATCCTTGTCGATCGCAAGCGCAGTGCGGAAGTCACCTTCACTCGTGTAGTAGTTGACCATAGCCTTGAAAGGGGCCAGCATCCCGGGGTGAACTTGTATCTGTTCCTTCAGCAGACGGAGGCCGTCTTCTGGCGTTTCACACGCGAGTTCCCATGCTCCGATCTCTACCTCGGGGGCGTCGTAAAGCGGTGGTGTCGGAATATTTGTCCTTACCGCCTCGATTGCAAAGTCGGCATTGTGTTTGACCTTGTACTTCCAGTGAGCACATATCGTCTCCGCCTCCGACTGCTTTCCTTCTTTCAGCAAAAGATGAGCGAGATGCAGATCATTCTCGGACTTAATGTCATTTCCAGCTAAACGTTCGTGTTTCAACGCGGATTGATTCCGCCGGTATATCGCCTCGGCTTCTGCCCAGTCACGAGTTTCCTCAAGTAACAATGCAAGCGGTAGGTCATTGAAGTAAACGATAGCCCAGCGGTCCCATCTGCCAGGATCCTTGGGGGCTTGCTGGTAGTTGGTCCACACAGCAGCCGAGAGATTCTTTCGAAGTTCGATCTCCTTCTCTATCTCTCCCTTCGCGTGAGCTTTTTGGGCTAGCCTGTCCTGTTCATTGAGTGCTGTCTCCTGCGGGTCCCGCCCACCTGCGACCGATTTCTGGCTCGTAGTTTGCGCTCCCGAATTCAGCATGACGAATAGGACGAAGAAGACCAAAGAGACAGATCGATACCATGACCCAACGTTTGTGGTTCTCATACCGCCGATTTTATTCGGTGTTTGTCTTCGCGAATGGCTCAACTTGGGACACTTTTGAAACTGACACACTGCTCAGGCCGTATTCCGGGACTGTGGTCGGCTACTCTTCCCTATGCGGTTTCTTCTCCGCTCGTATGGACACGTTTGGGCCTCAACACAACCGAGTGATCCCCGCGAAACCGTCGAATCCTTGATCGAAACTCAGAATTCTATTGATCCCCTGGATCTGCATTATGGCCAGATGTACTGCGTCTCGCGCCGAGAGGCCTTTCTGACCCAGCACGATCGCCTTGGCTCGCTCGACTGCCGCCTGATCCACCGAAAATACTTCATCTACGACTCCCAGCAGAGCATTAAACGCCGGCTGAATCGCATCGGGCCGCTCAATCGACACATAGCGGTGAAGTATTTCTTGGAGCACTTCCGCGTCGGTCACCAACCGCTCTCGCCCGTTCACCAATTCCTCCAGCCAGCGCCTGGAATCGGCTTTATGAGGATGGGGAGCGCCCACCAGGTACATGGGAATGTTGGAGTCGACAAAGATCACGGTTGCACGCCCGATCCGTAGCCATGTTCGATCTCTTCGAGCATACGGTCGATATTGGCCGTGGGGAAATCCATGCGTGCCGCGGCTCGAATGACATCGAGCTTGGACGCAACCTCGCGGCCAGGCTCGCTCCTGCGGGCCTGCACAAGTGCCTGCCGCACCCATTCGGCAATGGACACGCGGCGCAAACGCGCCGCACGCTGGATGTCGCGATATTCGGGGTCTTGAATGATGACCTGCAGCCTCTTAGCCATATGATGAGTCTATTTGACTCATCATGATGAGTCAAATATTTCCTGTCGCGGTTGTATCGTCGCCAACCCGGAGGTAACCAGCACCTGTCGATCAAAACCTGGAGCCGCTTCCAGAAAAACGGGGCTTGTGGTAATTCACAGCGGCACGTTCATGAGTTCGCGAACAGTATCCGACAGGGAGCAGAAAGCTCAATTCCCGCGATCTCGACCTCAAGGCCGCCGTGTTCGGGGTGATCGTACTCGCCACGCACTACGAGACCAACTATCCGCTCAGAAACATCAACTTTGTGGGCGCCAATGACGGCGGCTCGACCACCGGCCTGCTGCTGGGCATTGCCGACCAGTTGCGCGCGGAGTCGGCGCGAGGCAAGACAGGCAAGATGCTCGATGGCTACTCGGTGTGGCTGGTCTTCTTCGACGGAGAAGAGGCGATTCAGAGCTGGTCCGCGTCCGATTCAACATACGGCAGCCGCCACCTGGCCGCTCGTTGGGGCAAGGATGGAACGCTGGGCCGCATCAAGGCATTCATTTTGGCCGACATGATTGGCGGCAAGAGCCTCGACATTCAGGGCGAAAGCCGCTCTGCCGGCTGGCTGGTGGATTTGATGACGCAGGCCGCGAACAAGTTTGGCTATGGCCACCACTTCTTTCAGACCGAGGAAGCGGTGGAAGACGACCATCTGCCCTTTGTGCAGCGTGGCGTGCCGTCGATCGACGTGATCGACCTGGACTACGGCCCCAACAACAGTTACCACCACGCCGCCCAGGACACGATGGACAAAATCAGGGCCCGCAGCCTCACCATCGATGGCGATGTGTTCCTTGAAACCATTCGGCTGATTAACTTGAGGTAGAAACAAAGAATCGCAGCCCCGGAACAGGGTTACCACACCGCCTCGACGGACTGGCTTAATTCCATCTGCCCCAGCGCATTTGGATGCAATCCGTCAGCCATTTCAGCAGCCGTCCCGTGCATATACAACCGCGTATCGAAGAGTCGAATATCAAGACCGTCGCCGGTGAAGAGATTTACATCTGCCTCGATGTCTTGGATGTATTCCTGACAGGGCTGATCAGTTGCGGCCGTGCATGCCCCCCCCGGCGGACCAGGATTTTGATACGGAATCGTGCCTGCAAACACTGTTGGAAGGGCGCCGGAAGGCGATCCATCCGGTGCGCCGATTCCCACAACCGATACGCCATTGGTTCCCTTGCTGGTCTGAGTGAAGGTGACCACATGCGTACCGGCGGCTACCGGCGAAATACGAATAAATCCAAGCGAGTTAATGACGCCATTTTGAGTGACTATGGCCGGAGTCGTCTTCGTAGTGCCGGTGCCCATTACAACCCCATCAAGAGAATAGCTATAAGTTGAGGAGTTTGTGTCATCGATTATCGGCCAGGCGTAGATTGGCCCAGTTGTGGGAGTGACGATGGCGAAGCTCACGGTAGATCCTTCTCCCCCAGTTGTCCACGCATTCCAATGATTGGCCGTATCAATTGCTCCAGGTCCCGTGGTTTTCATGCTGTTTCCATTTGCAAGAACCTTGTATTCCGCCGGAACTCCAAGCCAAGAGAGGGTCGCCTGATGGCAAAGCGTGAAAACCGCTTCATACGCACCTACCCCTTTTACGTTTTCATCGTTTGTGCCGATCAATACCGAAGACGCGATGTGCGGAGAAAGAGCAGGGCTATCTCCAAAGAAGAAAATCTGCGATGGTGGCAGATCGCAGGCCATCTCTCCGCTGTACGCACGATTACTCAAGGGAACGTTCTCCTTTGAAGCTACCAGGGCGGGGTAGGCCTGAGCCCCTGGATTGGTTAGTAGATAACCTGCAGTAATTGAATCGCCATAGGCATAGTACTGCATGATCGGTACGTTCGGGGGAGGGTTAACAGAGTTGCTGCCAGAGCTTTTCGAGCTCAGTGTTACGTTGTTCGAGCAGCCAGCCAGAGTCAGCAGCGCCAAAATAGAGGTGCAGGGGGCAAGCTTTGCAATGCGGCACATGTATCGATCCATTTTTAAAAGAGTTATGGTCGCGAGGAGAGGAACCTTAGGCCACTTTCGGAAACGATGTAGTCTTCTTGAGGGATTCAAGGCCATAGCTCTCCCTGGTCGCGCCAATCTCGGAGCGATCCTTCAGCCTTCGGTAATTCTGAAAATTACTTTTGCGGCTGCCGGCGAGTTACCGGTCGTAGTTTGGATGCACGCGACAAGCCAGCCGGTTGCATCCGAGTTCCTGCAAGGAACGAGGTGGCGATTCAAGCACGCGAATTTTCTGCCGCTTCAAACGTGAAAGGTGAAGGCTGAAGCTACGCAGGCGTTTTCTGCGTCGCCGAGGGAGGCATTTGTCGTCTATGGAAGGGAAGTCAGGCTACCAACCAATCCCATTGCTCTCTAGTCAGCGGTACCACTGAGAGCCGGCCGATAATCACCAGCGGCGAGTTGGCAAACAGCGGCTCAGCCTTGATGGCGGCCAGCGTCTTGGGCTGCTTGAGCCGCTTGCCAACTTTGACCTTGACGATGGGCACCTTGGGATCGGTCGGGTCCACGCTGACCACTGTTGCAGTACCCACGGCGGTGCGCTCGTCGCCGGTGTGGTAGAAGATCCACTTCGTCCCCGCCTTCATCTCGCGCAGGTACTTCACGGCTGTGGGGTTGGTTACGCCATCCCAGATCGTCTCCTTGTCGCCAAGGAAGTCGTCGAAGGAGTAGACATCGGGCTCGGTTTTGAAGAGGAAGTAGGCCATGGACTCCATCGTAAGGCAGGGACTAGCGACTAGGGAATAGATGATGCGGCTCGTTACCTAAGCAACGCCGTTAATCATCAGATTTGAAAACTTCTGCGTGAGAGGGTCGTAGAAGACTTGCCAGTAGCATGTTCCTCCGTCGTACACGATTTGGAGGTTATGGTGCCATCCCTCCGAATCACCCTCTGTAGCTCTACAAAACGCATTCACGAATATCTGCCTTTTTCCGGATTGCACAATCGCCAGATATTGGCGGAAATACTGGGTGGGGTTTTCGATACGCCAGGCCGGACCGCGTCCGTTCTCTTTCATGCTCGATATTTGCGGCAGGTTCGCTTCTAGGCCTCGGAGATCGTCCCCGCTGGGCTGCCAGCTTTGTACTACAGCCTTCGGGTCCGCCAAATAATACTTGGCGTATATAGCCGTTTCGCTCCCCGGAAGAAGAACATGATCAGGCTTCGAGATCGGAGTCCGATCTGCGCTCTGGTCCTTCGCTGAGATGGGAGCAACACAGAGAAGCCGCACTCCTAACATTCCGGCGATGAACAAAAGAGCGATGAACACAGTTGAGCCGGCAATCGCCAGCTTCCGCGCACGCATGGTAGCTCCTCCGGTTACAACTGACTGTCCTGATTATTACGCAACCAACCGCCTACGGCGCCTCCGATGGGCAACGTAATTGAATCCTTCACCGCACGCGAAGAACGATGATGGTTTCGTCGTCGAAGCGATCCTGCGCGCCTTGGAATTTTGCTACGTCGTCGAGGATGGCGTCTGCGATGGCTTGGGCGGGCTGGTCGCGGTTTGCGCAGAGCACGGCTG
>Ga0302320_10008875_pt1 | contig 21741 bp, 16 predicted proteins | sample Bog_T0_3_FD_202130 | JGI IMG/M metagenome (GOLD analysis project Ga0302320, IMG submission 202130) | Peat permafrost microbial communities from Stordalen Mire near Abisko, Sweden - Bog_T0_3 | ecosystem: Environmental > Terrestrial > Soil > Wetlands > Peat | place: Sweden: Abisko, Stordalen Mire...
GTCGAACAGATGCATCGCGTGGATCTTGTCAATCCACTCCTTGGTCGGCTGGTGCGGCGAATGCGTGCCGCCGGGAACGTAATAGAGGAAGAACGGTTTGTCCGGGGCGACTGCGTTCAGACCGTGCATGTATTTGACGGCCTCATCCGCCATGTCAGTCGTGAGGTTGTAACCGGGATGCCCGATCCAGGGAAAAATCTGGGTATGATCCTTGAAGAGATAAGGCGTCCACTGGTCGGTCTCACCGCCCATGAACCCGTAGAAATACTCGAAGCCCATCCCCGAAGGCCATTGGTCGTAAGGCCCGGCGATGCTGTATTGGAAAGTCGGTGTGTTATGTTCCTTGCCAAACCAGGATGTCGCATAGCCGTTCTCCTTGAGGATTTCAGCGACGGTGGCCTTGTCCGGTTCAATGATGGAATCGTAGCCCGGATAGCCGGTGGACAATTCGCCGACCACACCAAAGCCCACCGAGTGATGGTTGCGCCCCGTGATCAGCGCCGCGCGCGTGGGCGAACAAAGCGCCGTGGAATGGAACTGCGTGTAGCGCAAACCCGCCTGCGCGACGCGTTCCATCGCGGGCGTCGGGATGACGCCGCCGAACGTGCTCGAAATGCCGTAGCCCGCGTCATCGGTCATGATGAGCAGAATGTTGGGCGCGCCTGCGGGCGGCACCACGCGCGGCGGCCAGTAAGGCGTGGAATCGGCGACGTTTTCCTTGATCACGCCGCCGAACGGCAGCGGTGGTGGCGGGATCTGGTTTCCGTTGATCACTTGCGTCGCGCTGGGCGAACCTGGCACACCGTTGATTTGCTGGGCCGGGGTTGACAGGCTGGCAACCATCGCTGACGAAGCTGTTAGCACGGTCAGACCGTATCTCATCAGGTTGTTTCGATTCATATTTTTCCTTTATTGGAGATATTGAGACGACCCGATTGAACAATTTTACCGGTAATTTGGCTACACCTATTTTGCCTTCGCCAGCCTGCGTGTTTCACCATCAAGTCAATTGGCCACCATCACGCCCGGCGGATTCCACGAGCCTTCGCCCGGCGGCAAAATGGACGGCGCTTCGGTCTTCGGCCAGTAGAGGCGCATGACGAGATAGATGGTGTCATTCGGCGCGGGCAGCCAGTTGCTTTCCTTGTCCGCTCCCGGCGAATCTTTCTGGATGTAGAGCGTGAGCGAGCCATCGGCATTCTTCTTCATGTCTGGCAGCATCGGGGAGTTGATGAGATAACGGTTGATGGGATTCTCGATGAGCAACTGCGATTTGCCGTCATACATCGTGACGGACCAGAAGCCGTTCACAGGCGGAAGCTGGCCGGCGGGAAAGGTGAGCGTGTAGTTGTGCTTGCTGGCGTCGAGCGGCGTGCCGTCGGCCAGAGTTTTGGTAAAGGGATACATGGCCTCTTCGGCGTCGTTGCCGTAGATGCCGGCTTTGGCCGCGACGGAACGCAGCATCCAGTCGCCATGATAATACGCGCGATCGCCTTGCGCCGCGCCAACCTGCCAACCGTTGATTTTTTTGCCAAACTTGGCCATCGCTTCGTCCACCGCCTTGTCACCGGCCTTCATGCCCAGCCCGACCTCGAGTTTGTGTTCCAACGAAAGCGCGTCAAAGCTGAATTTCTTACCGGCACCAATACCAATGTGGGCAAGCTGCGCGCGGATGGCCATTTCTTCCGGTCCCGGCGGCGCGAATTGCAGGGCGAAGTCGAGATACTGGAAGAAATTGGTTTTCACCATGTCCTTGTTGATGGGCGGGAAATTGATGGCGGGCGCGGTGGGCGGCGCGGGCTGATGCAAATAGGCCGAAAGCGGTTGCGCCTTGTAACCGGCCTGAATTTTGACCACGTTCGGCATGTCGTCGGCGTTAAAGAGTTGGGTGCGGAAAATGGTCAGCCCGAACTGCGTGGTGGAATGAAAAACCTGCTTGATGCCCGGCGGGGTTTGCCCTTTCCAATCGGGACCGACCACCAGATAGTCGCCAGCATCATTGCCGGTCGCGCGGCTGCCGATATAACCGTAGTTGAACACATTGCCATCGCAGAGCATCACCGAGTAGTAGCGTTCTTTCTCGATCGCGGGCACGGAGATGACCACCGGCTCGGCGCGCAGATCCAGCCAGAGCATGGAATACGGTGTGTCACTATTCGGCGTGACGACGGCGGTATCTTTGTAGGTGAAGACGCGGGCTTCGTTTGCAATCTGATTGAACGGCCCTTTGTATTGCCCCGAGTTTTTATCCACGCAGAATTCATACATCACTGCGTAATTCATGACGATGGGCAGGCCGTAGATGAAGCCTGCCTCGGCGATGTCCTTGGTTTCGGCAATGCCGGGCACATTTTTCTCGGATTTTTCGGCCTGGGCCACAGCGTCGTTTTTGGTGGCGCAGCCGGAGCCAAATGCCATCATACCCGCGAGCGCGAGGAGGAGAACATTCAATGACTGGGTGGTTTTCATTTTATAAATTTACAAGCGACGACTTGGATTTCAAATAAAAAGTGGGCCGCCTGGCGATCAGCTCGCGCGGTTCACCCGCGAACCATCAAAATGGAACCGGGTAAAGCCAGTTCAGCCACGAGTAGCTGCGAATGCCGAGGCGCCGCATGGGGGGAGCGAGTGGTTTTCATTTATTGTGGCAATTGATTTTTAAAACACGAAATGGCTTCCGCTTCAATAGCATCGGAATGATGCCACGTGGATTCTTTTGTCGCCGATGCCATTAAAGCTATTGGGCGCAAGGATTGTAAATTTTGTTTGGAACCCGGATGGCAAATCCCGCTGCGGAATTTTGGAGTGCGCGGTCACGTCCGCGCTTTTCTTCAGACCGGGCACGTTAGACCAAATCGGTGTCGTGCCATTACAGTCCAAAACCACGCCGGCTGAGTTAGGGTTTTTATTTTTGCGCCGGATCAACGTCCTTGACGCAGCGGAAGCCCAGGTGATTGCTGCCCGTGTCCACGTCGCCCTTGCCGCGCGTGCCCATCATGTAGCGCGTGCAATACTGGTCCGTGCACAGAAACGAACCGCCGCGCTGCACGCGCTGGGGTTGGTCGTCGCCGGGATCGTAGCTGGACGCCGGACCCTGCGGATTGCGGACCACCGCAATGCCTGCCAGCTTGAGCCGCTCGTAGTAATCGGGCCGATACCAATCACTGACCCATTGCCAGACGTTGCCCGCCATGTCGAACAGGCCGTAGCCGTTTGCCGGAAATTGTCCGACCGGCGCGAGGCCCGCGAAACCGTCCTCGCCGGTGTCGTGGTAGGGAAACTGGCCCTCGTAAATGTTCGCCATCCACTTGCCGCCGGGCTTCAACTCGTTGCCCCACGCATAGGATTTACCGCTCAAGCCGCCGCGCGCGGCGAATTCCCATTCCGCCTCCGTCGGCAATCGCTTGCCCGCCCATTTCGCATAGGCCACGGCGTCGGCATAAGCAATCTGCACCACGGGATAGTTTCCCCTGCCCTTGATGTCGCTGTCCGGCCCGGTGGGATGACGCCAGTTCGCGCCATGCACATAGCTCCACCATTGAAAATAATCATTCAACGGCACGGCGTTGGTCGTGGGCGTGAAGACCGTGGAACCGGCCACGAGGTTTTCCGGCGGCGCGGTGGGGAACTGCTCCTTCGTGGGCGCGATCTCGGCAATCGTCTTGTAGCCGGTGGCCTTGACGAATTGCTCAAACTTCGCGTTGGTCACATCGTTCGTGTCCATCCAGAAGCCATCCACGTAAACGCGGTGGATGGGCTGCGCGTCGCGCACGGCATTCATCGTGGCCGCGCTGCAAACACCATCGGACGGCGTCACGCTGCCCATCGAGAATTCTCCGCCGGGAATCCACACCATGCCGGGCGGCGCGTTTTTGGGGGCGGGCGCGGAGTTGGCAACCGTCGGTGCAAACGGTGAAGCCGGCGAGCCAGCCGCAGTCTCAATGCCCGTCGCCGCCGTTGAATTGTCCGCGCCCACCTGAGCCAAGGCCGAAGCCGTCAGCATGACAACGACGGCGGCCATCATGGCCGCGCGAACGGCGGAGGAAATGGCGCGGCGGGATTTGACCGGCCTGGCCTTGCGCGGTAATACGGCGGGAGTTTTCAAAAAGGTGATTTTAGGCTGCGGAACCGGTTTTACAGCCGCCAGCAAATCCCGGTGCTTGCGCACGGGAACTTTTTGGGGCTGGTCGGGATTCAATTCCGTTTCAGGCTTCAACTCATCGCCACCGGAAAGCCAGATGATCGCATTTTCATAACTGTCAAACGCCTGGACCTTCCAGCCGCGCAGCTTGGCGATGAACGCGAATAGCCGGGCGCGATGATGCGGATCAGAGCCGTAAAGCACCGCCAGCCGTTGCTTGTGGGTGAACCCGACTTCGCGGAACGTGTTCACCAGCGTCACTAGATCGTTCGGCGAGAACACCGGTTTCGGCCCCGGATGCAAGTCCCGCAGGTCCAGCAACGCCTGACAGATGCCCCGCTTGCAACAGGCGCGGGCCAGATTCGCCAGCACCGTCTTGCTGACCTTGAGATCAAAATGGCCGTGCGCGCCCAGACGGACGAATTCCTGGGCGCGGATGATCTGAAGTTCGATTGGCATGGTGAGGACATGCTATTTTGTTTTTCCGGCCAGTGCAACCTTGCAACCTTGCCCGCAATGCCGGATAAAAATGCGGCGGACGGCTCGCAAAAGCTGGCATCTTTGAGTGGTCGGGTTAGACCCGATGGCGGCCAGGTTCAACCTGCGGGAGAGTCTTAATTATGAGAATCATTCTTCTTTTGTCTTTGGCGGGTCTCCTCCTGACCGGATGTGTCACGCGAACTGAAACGGTCACCGCACCGCCACGCGGACCTTCTTTGCCGGAAATCCCGGTGACGGCGCAGGCCCATGTCAGCGATTTAGTCATTGTGAGCCAGATTCAAAACTACCCCGCCCGATATTTTCAGACATCTGACCAGATTATCGCTCTCAAGACTGCCGGTGTGAGTGACACGGTTCTCACTGCGATGCCCCGGTGGACATGACCACACGCATCACTGCCCTGCAGGTTGCCATCAAGAATTATCAGGATGGCGGCCTGCTGGCGCTGACGGCGCGGAATGTCGCCGAGGCGGCGGTCATCAAGGGCCTGGATGCGCTGCGTTCTATGTGCAGACGGTTTGCCCGTTTTGACCAGGATTTGATGTTTACCTCCAGCTTTGTGCCGGTGAGCACCAATCGTGGAGAGTCAAAACTGGACACGCTGTCCATCATGGGCATCGGCAACAACACTTCCGCCGAGCTGGATGTGCATCTGAACAACTTGGCTAATTCATATGACTACGAGGTGTATATCTGCACCGGAACCGGCGTGGACGATCGGCAAATACTCGCAGGAGCCCCGCACCATCACGCTGACCGGTCTGACGACCGGCACGGTGTATCAGGTGCGCGCCCGCGCGCTGGGCGGCAGCACCGGTCAAAGCGACTGGTCCATGCCCGGCTCCAGCATCGTGGACTGGCTGCGTCAGGGCCACCGTGCCCTCAACCGTCCTTCGGACATCCTCTCCCTTGCGATGGAAGAGGGACAGGTTGGGTCGCTGACAAAAATCAAAGGCTGGAACGGGAAACTTTTCCGCCCCTTATTATCGTGTTGAATTTTCTTGGGTCGGCGTTTTCAGCGGATATAGCCCGGGGCAGCAACCAAAAATTTCGTGAAACGCCTGGCTGAAATGGCTCAAGCTGGAATAGCCGACTTCCAGCGCAGCCTCGGTGACGTTGAACTTGCCCGACTTCAGCAATTCCGCCGCGCGCTCCATCCGCAACTGGCGCGTGTATTGCGGAATCGTCATGCCCGTGACCGTGGAAAACGTCCGGCTCAAATGGAACGGACTGCAACCCACCGCGCGGCCGAGTTCCTCCAGCGGCGCCGGCTCGGACAATTTTTCACGCAAAATCGCAACGACCTTTTCCACGCGCTCGGCGGAAATCCGCTGCTGCCGCTGGCAGAACAATTCATCCGGCGCGACGAAGAAAAATTCCGCCGCCACCTCCAGCGCCTTGGCCTGATACCAGACGGATTGCGCAAGCGCCAGCACCGGAGCCTCGCGCAGGCTGGCGAGCAACTGCTGCTGCCGACTCGTCAGGCGCGATGTGGACGCGACGGCGGATTTTTCGGACTGTCCGGCGACGACTTCGCGCACGAGCGGATGTAGCGAAGCGGCAAATTCACCGAGGTGCCCCCGCAGAAATTCAAACGACATCTCGACGGTGAGAAATTGATGCCGCTGGCCGGCTGCGCGCGTGGCGGGCAGAATTTGTTCGCCGCGCCGGTAAAAACCGGCGGTCAGCGGCGCGAAGACGGCTTCCGTTTTATTGCCGCCGACACGACCTTCGCCTTCAAGGTTCAGGCAAACTTCAATGCTGGCGGGATGAAAAGTTTTGCCCCAGTCGAATTCCGCGTGCGCCTTGAAATCGTGCCACTCGAAGCTCGCGCCCGCACCGCGCACGCTGCCGTGCAGGTGTCGCCAGCCGTCACCAACCGCGCGCCAGGCGGGGCGCTCAGTGAACGCGGCGGCGGATTCGGTCGCCGCGCCATTTGCAATTTGCTGTCTAGCCGGTTTGGGCACAGCGACAATGTGCCATCTTCCCGGTGCCGGGCAAATCTCTTATGCCAGGGTTTCCCTATTTGTAACGCGGAATAGTTTGACGGCACGCACGCGGTAAAGAAGATTATGCGCTGTCCCGGTTGTGATTAAACCGTTTCTAAAAATCCGCCAATGGCTGCTGTCCCTCGTTTTGCTGGGCAGCCTCTTCCGGTTCGCAGCCGCCAAACCGATCATCACCGAAAAATCCCTCGAACCTGCCAATCATCCTTCCATTGGCGCATTTCTTGATGGCCTATTACCGGAAGTTGCTCCATCCATCTCCGGTAACTGGACGGCGGTCAACGCCTTCACCAATCTGCTGTTCACCAACAGCGTGGGCCTCACGGCGGTTCCCGGCACGGATGAATTGTGCGTCTGGGAACGTGAGGGCCGCATCTGGTCGTTTCAAAATTCGCCCGGCGCGACGGAAAAGAAACTCGTCCTCGACCTCAGCAATCAATGCCAGGGCTGGGATGATTCCGGGCTGCTCGGCATCGCATTTCATCCGGGCTTCGCGACGAATCATTTCATGTTCGTGTATTACACCTGGGTCAAACCCGGCACGGTCGCCGGCTCGGCGACGACGCGACCAAATCCGATCATGCCCGACACCTATCACGACCGGCTGGAACGCTACACGCTCGACGCAAACGGCGTGGCCATTCCCGACTCGGTGAAAATTTTTGTGGACCTCACGAACCAAACCGTCTGGCATCACGGCGGCGGGATATTTTTTCATCCCACGAACGGCTTTCTCTACTGGACGGACGGCGACAATTCCGTCGGCGACAACGACCAGATCATCACCAAGAGTCTTTACTCCGGCGTCTTCCGCATTGACGTGGATTGCCGTGGCGGCAACGTCAGCCACGCGCCACCGCGCCAGCCGACCGGCGGCTTCACAGCAAACTATTTTATTCCGAACAAAAATCCGTTTGTCGGCCAGTCAAATGTGCTGGAGGAATTTTTCTGCCTCGGCCTGCGCAATCCCCATCGCATGACGATTGATCCGCTCACCGGAAAAATTTTCATCGGCGATGTGGGCCAGAGTTCGCGCGAGGAGATTGACGTGATTGAACCCGGCGAATCCGGCTTGAACTTTCAATGGAACTTCTGCGAAGGCAATCTCGGCAAGATGCCCACGAATTATACCGGCATCAGCCGCGGGCCGCTGTTGGATTACACGCACAGCGACGGCCGTGCCGTTATCGGCGGCTATGTTTACCGCGGACAGGAATTCGCGCATGACCTCGGAGGTAGATATATTTTCGGCGACAATGTTTTTCGCACCATCTGGGCGCTCGACGAAACCGCCACGCCACCGAAGAAGACGCTGCTCTGCGTCATGCCCCGAGGTGACGGCCCGAATGCGGGCACCGATTACACCGGCCTCTCGTCGTTCGGCACGGATGCAGCGGGCGAAATCTATTTCTGCCAGATGAGCAGCATTGGTGGTCGCATCTACAAGCTTCAGCGCGGCGGGGCGCCGCCGCCGCAAAAAGTCTTGCCCGCGACACTTTCGCAACTCGGCTTGTTCGCCGACCTGACGAATCTCACGCCGGCGGGATTTTTGATTCCCTACACCGTGAATTCGCCGCTGTGGTCGGATGGCGCGCACAAGACACGTTGGTTCACGATTCCGACGAACACCACAATCCATTTCGCTTTGAATGGCGAATGGACGTTTCCCGCCGGCAGCGTTTTCGTGAAGCATTTTGAACTGGCGGTAGATGACACAACCCCGAAAATTCTCCGCCGCCTGGAAACGCGCATCCTGGTGCGCGACACGAATAACTTCGTTTACGGTGCGAGCTACAAATGGCGCGCGGACAACTCCGATGCCGACCTCGTCAACGCCGGTTTTGCCGAAGCCATTATCATCACAAACGCCATCGGCACGCACCCGCAGAACTGGTTTTATCCCGGCAAACAGGATTGCCTCACCTGCCACACCATCGCCTCCGGCGGCGTCCTCGGCGTGAACACCCGCCAGCTCAATGGCAAGTTCATATATCCCGACGGTCACGCCGACAACCAGCTCCGCGCGCTCGGCCACATGGGAATTTTCGACAACGCATTCGATGAGCACAAAATTTTCCGCGCCCCCAGGCTCGTCAACATCACGAACACCGCCGCCGCGCTGGAACTGCGCGTGCGCTCCTATCTTGACGCGAATTGCTCGATGTGCCATCGCCCCGGCGGCGCGGGCGCTTTTTTTGATGCGCGTTTTGAAACTCCGTTAAAAAAACAGAACCTCATCAACGGCCCCGTCGCCAACCAGCTTGGCATTGCCGGGGCAAAAGTCATCGCGCCCGGCGACACGAACAAATCCATTTTGTTCCAACGCGTCAGCATCATCGGCGAAAACCAGATGCCGCCGCTCGGTAAAAATGTCGTGGACGACAAAGCCGTCGCCATCATCGGCAAATGGATTTCGACGTTGCACGCACGTGTCGCGACATTGCCGCACGGCTGGACGGATACCGACATCGGCATCTGCGGCGTGAGCGGCGAGGCGGATTTCCTCAACGGCAATTTCAACCTGCTCGCCTCCGGCAGCGACATCTGGGAAAGCGCTGATTCATTTCATCTCGCAAGCCGTCCATTGAATGGTGCCGGCAGCATCGTCGCGCGCGTGGTGTCCGTGCAATACACCGATCCGTGGGCGAAGGCCGGCGTAATGGTGCGCGAGAATAATTCGCCCGGAGCGAAATATGTTTTTCTCGGTCTCACCGGCCAGGGCGGTTCCGTGCTGCAATCGCGCGCTACGGCGGATGGCATCAGCGCCAGCGCCGACGGCCCGGAAGCCAAGCTGCCGCATTGGTTGAAACTCACGCGCAATGGCGACATCTTCAACGGCTTTGTCTCGACCGACGGCACGAACTGGCTGGCCGCCGGCAGCGTGACAAATCCGTTAAGCAAAAATGTTTCCATCGGCCTTGCGCTCACGGCACACAACAACTCCGTGCTGAACTCTACGCTGTTCGACCACGTCACGGTGAAACCGTGATTTTGAACAGCGAAGACGCAAAGGTGCGAAGTAAAATACCTCTGCGACTTTGTGCCTTTGTTGTTCATTTTTCCTTCCCGCCTCGACAACCAGCCAGAATTTTCTAAATTGTCCCGGATGTCGTTCAAACCTTTGGTCATTGCCGGACGCGAGTTTCGTTCACGGCTGATTCTCGGCACGGGCAAATTCCCGTCACCGGAAGCCATGCGCGATGCACTCGCCGCCAGCGGCACGGAAATGGTCACCGTCGCGTTGCGCCGCGCGGATTTGTCGGGCAAAAAAGACCCGTTCGCCAACATCCTCGAATTCATCGACCCCAAGAAATATCTGCTCCTGCCGAACACCAGCGGCGCGATGAACGCGGAGGAAGCCGTGCGCCTCGCGCGCCTCGCCGTGGCCGCCGGCCTGCCGAAATGGGTGAAGCTGGAAATCCATCCCGACCCGCGCTACCTACTGCCCGACCCGATTGAGACGTTCAAGGCGGCGGAAATTTTGGTGAAGGAAGGTTTTACTGTTTTACCGTATATCAACGCCGATCCGGTGCTGGCGAAGCGGTTGCAGGACGTCGGCTGCGCGACGGTGATGCCGCTGGGTTCGCCCATCGGCTCGAATCGCGGCATCCAGACGCGCGACCAAATCCGCATCATCATCGAGCAGGCGACGGTGCCGGTGGTCGTGGACGCCGGTCTGGGCGCGCCGAGCCAGGCGGCGGAGGCGATGGAAATGGGCGCGGCCGCCGTGCTGGTGAACACCGCCATCGCCGTGGCGAACGACCCGAACCGCATGGGCACCGCGTTCAAGCTGGCGGTGGAAGCCGGCCGCAGCGCGTTTGAAATCGGCCTGGGCGCGCCCAGCGAAACGGCCAGCACGACGAGTCCGCTGACGGCGTTTTTGAATTAAAAATGCATCCTACCATGGACACAAACAGACAAAGTTTTTTCAGATGCGCTGCGGACAAGTTTTTGCGTTTTCTTTTCTCGCCGGCCCTGATGAGGTTGTCTCTCATGTTTGCTTTTGCAACCGGCAGCCGAGGCCAGGACGAGATAACTCGGATGCAGACCTTTGGCGACATGGGCAAAGATGAGCACATCCTGACGCACGGCAGGGAGGTTGAATTGTTGAGCCATGCGGGCGCTGGCTGCCTGACGCACATGTGGTTTGGCGGCGATTTCACCAATTCCGCCAAAACGCGGATTCGTATCTATGTGGACGGGGAAAAAAAGCCCGCGATTGACATGGAATTGTTTTTGGGCGTGGGAATCGGTTTTGACGCCCCGGCGGCACCGTGGGGCACCGGCAAAATGGGACGCACGGGCACCGGAGACAATGTTTACAACACTTATCCGATTCCGTTTGGAAACGGTGTGCGCGTGACGGCCTTGTTGTCTGATGACGCTCCCGACCATCCTGCGTTTTGGTGGATCATTCGCGGCACAGAAAACCTGCGGGCACACTTGGGAACGCTCACCTTGCCCAAGTCCGCCCGCTTGCGGCTTTACCGTGTGGAAGATCATCCGGCCAAACCACTGGAAGAAATCAATCTCTGCGAGGTGAAGACAGGTGGAGCCATCTATCAAGTTGCGGTGGCGGCCAAAGGGACGCGCCCGAATCAGTCTTGGAAAGATTTGAGTTTCATGGAAGGCTGCATGCGAGCCTACATGAACGGAGAATCCAAGCCCGTCTTCCTGTCCTCGGGCTTTGAAGACTATTTTTTGGGAACTTATTATTTCAGCCGGGGAAAATATGTGAACGAGCTTGCCGGAGTGACCCATCTTGATCCACCAAACTGCGCGGTGTCCGCCTACCGTTTCCACGACACCGATCCGGTAATTTTTAAGTCGGGCCTCCGGCTGACATTACGCTGTGGCGATTACGCCGGTGGAGACGATTCGCGGCCGGTCGAGGGCGATCCGCCGCCAACCGTTTATTCAACTTATGTCTGGCTCTACCAATGGTGAACTGCCGTCAAACATATGAATGCAAAAAAACTTTCGGTTTCACGCGTGCGGCAAATTTTATCTGCCGCCAGCAAATCCCGCGTGCTCGTCGTCGGCGACGTGATGCTCGACCAGTTCATCTGGGGCGGCGTGTCGCGCATTTCGCCGGAAGCGCCGGTGCCGGTGGTGGATTTTTCCCGCGAGAGTTTCATGCCCGGCGGCGCGGCGAACGTCGCGCGCAACCTGGTTTCGCTCGCCACGCCGGCGGAATTGTTCGGCGCGATTGGCCAGGACGATGCCGCGAAAAAACTCTTAAAACTTTTGGGCGAACAACACATCGGTGGCGCCGGCCTCGTCAAAAATTCCGCGCGCCACACCAGCATCAAGACGCGCATCGTGGCACACCAACAACAGGTCGTCCGCATTGACCGGGAGACGCGCAGCGCGCTCGACGCCAAGACCACGGCGAAACTGCTTGCCGAATTTAAAAACCAGCTCGCCGGGGCCGACGCGGTAATCGTGGGCGATTACGGCAAAGGCGTCGTGACCCAGCCGCTGCTGAATGAAATCAAATCGCTGTGCCACGCGCGCGGCGTGTGGTTGAGCCTCGACCCGAAGCCGGTGCATCATTTGAATCTGAGCAATCTGTCGCTGATCACGCCGAACCGCAAGGAGGCGTTCGAACTGGCGGACTTGCCGGACGAAACCAAAAACGCCGATCCGTTTGAGGATAAAAATCTGATGCAGGTCGCGGACCGTTTGCTCACCGAACTGCGCCCGGCGTTGCTGCTGATCACGCTTGGCGAACTGGGCATGTTGCTGTGTCAGCGCGGACAAAAGCCGTTTCATATTCCGACCGTGGCGCAGGAAGTCTTCGATGTTTCCGGCGCGGGCGACACGGTGATCGCGAGTTTCACGCTGGCCATTGCGGCCGGCGCTTCGCCGATCGAAGCGGCAATATTGTCCAATCACGCCGCCGGCATCGTCGTCGGCAAAGTCGGCACGGCGGTCACCACGCCGGAGGAATTGGTGAAAAGTTTTGCGACCAGTTAAAATGGTTGAAAGGTTGAATCATGGCACCGGCACCAGTCCCGAACGAATCAACGATTTAACGTTTCAACGCTTCAATCCGATGAAAATCACCGTTGACACCATTCGCGCCATGAAGGCGCGCGGCGAAAAGATTGCCGCGCTCACGGCGTATGATTTTCCGATGGCGAAGCTGCTCGATGAGGCGGGCGTGCCGCTGCTGCTCGTGGGCGACTCACTCGGCATGGTGGTGCTCGGCTATCCCGACACAACGCGGGTGACGATGGCGGAAATGGAGCATCACGTCCGCGCCGCCGCCCGCGCGAAACCAAACGCGGTGCTCGGCGCGGATTTACCGTTCAAAAGTTACGAGACGGTTTTCAGCGCTGTTGAGAATGCGAAACGGCTCATTGACGCTGGTGCAGAATTTGTGAAAGCGGAGGGTGGCGCGGAAATTCTGTCTCGGATAAAAGCCATCATCGCGGCGGGAATCTCGTTTTGCGGACATCTCGGAATGCTGCCGCAGCACGTTTTGGAAGAAGGCGGTTATCACATTAAAGGAAAGTTGGAAGCGGAACATCAAAAATTACTTGATGACGCGAAAGCTCTGGCGGATGCGGGCGCGTTCGCCATCGTGCTGGAACTGGTGATGCCGCCGGTGGCGAAGGAAATTTCACAAGTCATTTCCGTGCCGACCATCGGCATCGGTAGCGGGCCGGACTGCGACGGGCAGATTCTGGTGACGCAGGATTTAATCGGCGCGTTTCCGTGGTTCACGCCGCGTTTTGTGAAGCCGCGCGTGAACTGTGCGGCAGAAATCAAATTGGCGGTTTCGGAGTGGAAAATTGATATCAGGTCGAAATAATAGGCCGAATTCTGGCAAAAGCAACCGACTGACTCCGTCAACCATCGAGCGCTTCAATACACTTTGCGAAGATTCGATGGAAGGATGTTGAGTTCGTCGCGGTATTTGGCGACGGTGCGGCGGGCGATGGTGATGCCTTTTTCGCCGAGCATCTTCACGACTTCCTGGTCGGACAACGGCTTGCCGGGATTCTCGGCCTTGAAAATTTCGGCGATCATGTCCTTCACGCTGGCGTTGGAAACACCTTCGCCGCCCGCCGTGGTCTGTAGCCCGGCGGTGAAGAAAAATTTCATCTCGAAAATGCCCTGCGGCGTTTCCATGTATTTGCCGGAAACGGCCCGGCTCACGGTGGTTTCGTGAACGCCGACCACCTCGGCGACCTGCGCCATCGTCATCGGCTTGAGATGCGCGACGCCTTTTTCCATGAAGTCGCGCTGGCGTTTGACGATTTCCTTGCCGATGTTGGAGATGGTCTGCTGCCGCTGGTGCAGGCTCTTGATGAGAAATTTTCCGGCGCGGATTTTTTCGCGGATGTAATTCTTCACCTCGACGTTGTTTTCGCCCTGCGCCATCAGGTCTTTGTAAACATTGCTGATGCGAAGGTGCGGCACGTTGTCGTTGTTGGTCGTGACGGCGAAATCCTCACCGACTTTTTGGACGAAAACTTCGGGCGCGACGTATTGGTCGGCATCCGGCAAAAAGGCGCGTCCGGGCCGCGGCTCAAGGCGGGCGATTTTGGCGAGCGATTCCTGCACCTCGTCCACGTCGTGACCGGTGCCGCGCGCGATTTCGGGAATGCGGCGCTTGCCGAGCGCCTCCATGAAATCCCGGATAATGCGATATTCCAGCGTTTCCTGCTTGCCCGCGCGTTCGAGCTGGAGCATGAGACACTGGCGCAAGTCGGTGGCTCCAACGCCAGGCGGATCGAAGGTTTGAATGACCTTGAGCACCTCGGCGATTTTTTCAGCCGGCAAATTGTTGGCGGCGGAAAGTTCCTCCACCGTCGCCTTGAGGTAGCCGTAGTCATCAATGTTGCCGATGATCAGTTCGGCGATGGCGCGCTGGTCGTCGTTCAAATCGGATTCGCGCGCCTGATCCATCAGCACCTGCGCAAAGGACGTTCCCGCCGTGAGCGAATCAAACATGAACTGCCGCTTTTCGTCGTCCTCGGTGGAGGACCGGACCGGTGAGCTGGTCTGGGAAAAATTGTCGCGCCATTCCTGGTCCAGCTGGACGAGCTTGTCGAATTCCTCCTGAAATTCATCCGCCGGCGCGGCCTCGGCCTTTTCGAAATCAGTCTCTGCCGGCGATTCATCGGCACGTTCGGCAGGATCCAGTTTGGCGGTGGCATCGCTGGTTTCGCCGACGTTTTCGACCGGTTTGTCCGGCAGTTCGACATCCGTGCCCTCGACTTCTTCGAGGACGGGATTTTGCTGAAGCTCCTGTTCGACCAGAGCCTTGAGTTCCAGCATCGGTGCCTGCAACAAAGCCAGCGATTGCTGGAGCTGCGGTGCGAGCACCATGGACTGCGTCAAGCGCGTTGAGAGTTGCATCCCCTGAACCATTTGCATGGCAAAATATCGCAGTTCCGAAAAAAGACAAGTAAAATTGGCACGAGTCTCGCTGTAAGTGGAAAAGTTAAAGGAAAAACTGGATTTCTTGGCGCGGCAAATCCATCTTAAAAACATGAAATTGATACTTTCTACCCATAACCTCACGCTGACCAAAGCCATTGAGTCTCACGTCGTCAAGTGCATCACCAAGCTCGATCACTTCGATCCCAAGGCGATTGACGCCCGTGTCACGCTGGAACACGACCACACGCGGGCGCCGGAAAAACAGTTCAGCTGCTCCATCCGCCTGGCCGTGCATGGCCCCGACCTTTTTGCCAAGGACGTGGAAAGCGATCTTTACGCCGCGATTGACCGCGTGACCAAAAAAATCGAACAGCAAATCCGCAAGCTGCATAGCCGCTATAAGACCCACAAGCACAAGGACGCCGCCAAACTCAAGACCGTCCGCCGCGCCGCCGGAATTTGAAACGTGACATGTGGCAAAATGCACGCGACTTGATAAACCGCGAAAATCGCCGGGCTTTTCTTGTCACCTGTCACCTGATGCCTGACACTTTGAAATGATTCTCCGCGCCCGCACGGTTCTGCCAATCTCGCAGCAGCCGATTGAAAACGGCGCGGTGGTCATTTCAGGAAATCGCATCCGCGCCATCGGCGCATGGCCGGACTTGGCATCGTCCGACGAAACGGTTTTAGACCTCGGTGAAGTCATTCTGCTGCCCGGCCTCATCAACGCGCATTGCCATCTCGACTACACTGACATGGCCGGCGACCTGCCGCCGCCGAAAACGTTCACCGACTGGATTTCGCTCATCACCGCCGCCAAAACTGCATGGAGCTATTCCGAATACGCCCGCTCCTGGCTGCGCGGCGCGCACCAGCTTTTGAAGACCGGCACCACCACCGTCGCCGACATCGAGGCGATGCCGGACCTGCTGCCGGATGTCTGGGACGCCACGCCGCTGCGCGTTTTATCGTTTCTCGAAATGACCGGCATCCGCGCCCGGCGCAACCCGAAGGAAATTTTGCACGAAGCTGTGAAAAAAATCGGCTCGCTCGCCCACACCCGCAACCGGCTTTCGCTTTCGCCCCACGCGCCCTATTCCACGTTGCCGGAGCTCCTCCGACTCACCGCCAAAATGGCACGCAAGCGAAAATGGCGAGTCACCACCCACGTTGCCGAGTCCGACCAGGAATTTGAGATGTTCATGCACGCCTGCGGCAAAATGCACGACTGGCTCAAGCGCAACGAACGCGACAATTCCGATTGCGGCCACGGCTCGCCCGTCGCCCACCTCGCGCGCCAGCGGCTGCTCGGCGAAAACGTCCTCGCCGTCCACGTCAACTGCCTTGCGCGCGGCGACGCCACCTTGCTGGCCAAAAACAAAACCCACGTCGTCCACTGCCCGCGCAGCCATGATTATTTCCGGCATCCGCCGTTCTTGCGCGAACGGCTCGCCAACGCCGGCATCAATATCTGCCTTGGCACCGACAGCCTCGCCACCACGCGTAAGACCGGCAAACAAAACCCCGAGTTGAACATGTTCGAGGAAATGCGCTCGCTCGCCGCCGCTGACAAGGCAATTTCACCGGCGGAAATTCTCCGCATGGTTACAGTCAACGGCGCGCGCGCCCTTGGTCTGACCGGACAAGCCGGCGAGCTTTCCCAAAATGCGGCTGCTGATTTAATTGCCATTCAATTTGATGGGAAAACGGCTGATGTGTATGAAGCCGTTCTTGCCCACACCGGCAATGTGAATGCCAGCTTGATTGACGGGCGTTGGGCGATTCCGCCAATTGGATAGCCGACGGCCACACACATTCTTTCCATCCGTGCCCATCTGTGTTTATCTATGCCGAATTGAATCCGTTTGACGACGAATTGAACCACCGCCTAGCAGCCCTGAAACAAAAAGGCTTGCGCCGGGAACTGCGCCGGGTGGATTCGCCGCAAGGTCCGCGCATCGAAATCGGCGGGAAAACATTTCTCAATTTTTCCTCCAACGATTACCTCGGTCTCGCCAATCACCCGGCGCTGAAAGCAGCCGCGATCAAGGTCGTTGCAAAATTCGGTGCGGGTGCAGGCGCATCCCGGCTCATCTGCGGTTCGCTCGCGCCCATTCACGAGCTGGAAGAATCACTCGCCGCCTTCAAAGGCACCGAGGCCGCGCTGACTTTTTCCACCGGCTACGCCGCCGCGCTCGGCACCATCACTGCACTCGTCAGCAAGGACGACATCGTCATTATTGACAAGCTGGTTCACGCCTCCGTCGTGGACGCCGCGCGCTTGAGCGGCGCAAAACTCCGCGTCTTCGCCCACAACGATTTGAACGACCTCGAAGATAAGCTCAAATGGGCTAAAACAGCTTCTCGTCACTCGTCACTTGCCACTCGTCACATTTTAATCGTTACCGAATCCGTTTTCTCGATGGACGGCGACGCCGCCCCGCTCCGTGAAATGGTCGCGCTCAAGGAAAAATACGGTGCATGGCTGATGGTGGATGAGGCGCACGCGACCGGGCTTTATGGAAAAAACGGTCGCGGCTTGGCCGAACAACTCGGCGTGAGCAACCAGATCGAAATCCAGATGGGCACGCTGGGCAAGGCGCTTGGCGCGAGCGGCGGCTATATTTGCGGTTCGCAGGCGCTGATTGATTTGCTGGTAAACCGCGCCCGCAGTTTTGTTTTCAGCACTGCGCCCGTCCCCGCCGCTGCCGCCGCCGCGATGGCTGGACTTCAACTGGCGCAATCGCCGGAAGGGAATGCCCGCCGGAAAAACCTTTGGCAGCTTGTTGATTGGCTGAATTCAAAACACAAAACTCAGAACTCAAAATTTCGCAGCGCCATCATTCCGCTCATCATCGGCGATGAGGCCAAAACCGTGGAAACGGCTTCGGCGCTGCGCCGGCAAAATATTTTCATTCCCGCGATTCGTTTTCCAACGGTTGCGTGCGGCGCGGCGCGGTTGCGAGTCACGCTCACCGCCGCGCATTCGGCCGACAACTTGACGCAGCTTGCCCGGACGTTTGCGGATTTGAAATTCTCCACCGCAAATTTGAAATGGCCATGAACCGGTTCGCCCAACTCGACCGCAAGTTCGTCTGGCATCCGTTCACGCAGATGCGCGACTGGCTCAAGCGTGAGCCGATTGTTATTTCGTCCGGCAATGGCGCGGTGCTGCGGGATTTTCACGGCCGCGAATATCTTGATGCCAATTCGTCCATCTGGACCAACTTGCACGGGCACAATCATCCGAAGATCAACGCGGCCATTTCTCGCCAGTTGAACAAAATTGCGCACAACTCGGCGCTGGGGTTTGCCAACGAGCCGGCTTCCCTGCTCGCTCAAAAATTAGTCGAGTCGGCTGATGAAATTTACGATTTGCGATCTGCAATTTACGAGTTGAAAGACAAACCGCCGCGAAAACCGAAAATTGGAAAACGAAAATTGGAAAAGGTTTTCTTTTCCGACGACGGTTCGACGGCGATGGAAGTCGCGCTCAAACTCGCTTACGAATTCACCCGACGAACGCGCGGCCAAAAATTGCAGCCAAAATTTCTTTCGCTCGACGGCGCGTATCACGGCGACACGATTGGCGCGGTGTCGGCGGGCCACATTGATTTGTTTCACAAGGCTTATGCCGGCTTGTTGTTCAAGACGGACAAGGTCATGTCGCCGTATTGCTACCGTTGCCCGTTCAATCGTGCCAAGCCGGAACGTGCCGACGCACGCGAATATCGCAAATGCCATTGGGAGTGTGTCGGACTCGTGAAGAAGAAATTCTCCGCGCAGAAGAAACGGGGCAATCCCTACGCCGCATTTGTTTTCGAGCCGCTAATGCAGGGTTCGGCGGGGATGATTCCGCAACCGGCCGGCTGGCTGCGGCAGGTCACGGACATCGCGCGCGGCCATGGCGCGCTGCTCATCGCGGATGAAGTGATGACCGGTTTTGGCCGGGTCAATTCTAAATTCAAAATTCTAAATTCAAAATTGCCGTTGTTCGCCTGCCAGCGGGAAGATGTGCAGCCGGATTTCCTTTGCCTCGCGAAAGGTTTGACCGGCGGCTATCTGCCGATGGCGGCGACGCTGACAACGCAAAAAGTTTTTGATGTGTTCCTCGGCGAATACTCCGAGTTCAAAACCTTTTTCCACGGGCACAGTTTCACCGGCAACCAACTCGGCGCGAGCGCGGCTCTGGCTAGCCTGGATATTTTGCAAAGCAAACAATCCAGCGTCGCGCGGAAGAAATTGGAGCAGGCATTGAGCGACGAATTAAAGTCGCTGTGGCCGCTGCCGAATGTCGGCGACATCCGGCAGGTCGGGCTGGTGACGGGAATTGAACTGGTCAAGGACTGGCGGACGCGGGAGCCGTTTGAGTTGCGCGAGCGAGCGGGCATCCGCGTGTGCGAGGCGATGGCGCGGCGCGGCGTGCTGACGCGGCCGATTGGCAACGTGATCGTGCTGATGCCTCCGTATTGCACGACGGCGGAGCAAACGGCAAAGATGGTTTCAGCTTTGAGCGATTCAATTCAAAATGTCCTGAGTTGACCGCAATGGAAAATCCGCCGCCTTTGCTGACAGCGTTCACAGGCCGATTCCGGCCGCAAAAACCGCTCGACAAACTATTTCCGCCGGTTCAGAGTCAAATTTGTGAAAACTGTTAGACTCCAAAAGCCGGGGCCGACTGTTTGTTAGGCGGCAAACGCCATGCGCCATCCGAACCATCGTGAAACTTAATTACCATACAGACCCCGGATTCACTTTGATTGAACTCCTAGTCGTCATCACCATCATTGGCATTCTTGTGGCTCTCTTAATTCCGATTTTGTCGCGGGCCAAGGCGAGAGCAGACGTGACAAACTGCATGAGCAACTTGAAGCAGTTACAGTATTCCTGGTTCATGTATACGGACGAAAACCGTGATTTTATTGCAGGCAACAATTGGCAGAGTGAGTCGGGTGCAGGTGGAACCGCCCGGGGGAATTTGAATTGGATGACGGGGTGGTTGGATCCCCGTCAGGCTGACAATACGGACATTCTTCTGCTGCTGGATTCACAATGGGCTTCACTTGGGCCTTATACCAAATCAGCCAAATTATATCGTTGCACGGCGAGTAGAATCATGGCCAAAGAAGGCAACGGCTATTATCCAGTGGTCCGCACCATATCCATGAGCGGTTGGATGGGATACAACAGCACAATGTGGAACCAAGACTATCAGTTGTTCCGAAAGACCACAGACCTGGTCAAGCTTTCGCCCAGCGACGCGCTGGTTTTCATTGATGAGCGAGACGACAGTATTGATGATGGCTATTTTGCAATTGATATGGTGGTTCAGCAATTGGCCAATTTCCCGGCCGGTTATCACGCGGGTTCCGGGGCGGTTACCTTTGTGGATGGCCACGCAGAAATTCATCATTGGCGAAGCCCGGAAGTTCTAGTCCGGCAACAATCGGGTGTTGAGCAAGTAAAACGTGAATTTCTCCCGGTGTCGCCAGCCAACCCAGATTTGGTTTGGTTGCGCGCCCATGCCACGAATCCCGAATAACTGAGTGAACGATTGACATGATTATATTGCCGCCTAACAAGCAGACAGACTGCAAAATCTCTTCGCCACCTTCGCGTCTTCGCGCGATTATTTTTTGACCAAACCGAGCGGCAGAATGTTTTTGCCGTAAAGCTCGTTCAAGATTTGCGCCAGCCCGGTGTAGATCGCCGAGAAGCCGCAGACCAGCCCTTCATAACCGGTGAAATGTTTGAAGTCCGCGCTCGCGTCAGTGAAATCGCCGATGGCCAGCAGCGCAAACAAAATCGTCAGCGAGCCGAAGACGAATTGCAGCGCGCGGTTGAGCTGGAACGTGCCGAGAAACATGACGGCGGAGAACAGTCCCCAGATGGAAAGATAGACGGCCAGCGCCGTTTCATTGGTGGCGGCTACCGTCGGGATGATTTTCGGCAGCAGCACCAGCGCCACCAGCGACAGCCAGAAAAATCCGTAGGAAATAAACGCGGTCGTCGCAAAGGTGTTGCCCTTTTTCCATTCCATGATGCCGGCGATGACCTGGGCGGTGCCGCCGTAACAGAGGCCCATCGCCAGGATCATGCTGTTCAGTTCGTAAAAGCCGGCATTGTGAAAATTTAGCAGCACGGTGGTCATGCCGAAACCGAGCAGGCCGAGCGGTGCCGGATTGCCGGTGGTGTCTTTGATCTGGGCGGCGGATTCGCTCATAAAATAATTTGGGTGAGTGATGATTGTCCGGGTGCGGGCGCGATAATTACATTTTCCTTATGACCGGGTCAAGCGCGGCCAATCCCAATCCATGGCCTCGTATTCTGACCTGCCATGTATAGTAGGACTTAAAATGAGATTGATATGGATTTACAACTCTGTTTTAATTTAAATATGCTAATAAAGGCTTAAGCGAGATCAATCATGCACGGGGCAGTGCATGCACTGCGGCCTAATACACAGTGAGGTGGATATGCATAAACTGCGAGAAATCAAAATAAATGAACAAACGTATCTTTTGAGGTCGGCGAGTCGTTTCTTTTTTTCCGCCTTGCCCCCCCCCCCCTTAATTGCGTCCACCGGGATGGTCATCGCTCAAACTGAAGTAATCGGGTTCGATGATCTTCCTTTTAAGGCTACAGGTGGTTATCCGATCCCAAATAGCTATGGGGGTTTCCAATGGCAGAATT
>Ga0302320_10008876_pt1 | contig 21738 bp, 24 predicted proteins | sample Bog_T0_3_FD_202130 | JGI IMG/M metagenome (GOLD analysis project Ga0302320, IMG submission 202130) | Peat permafrost microbial communities from Stordalen Mire near Abisko, Sweden - Bog_T0_3 | ecosystem: Environmental > Terrestrial > Soil > Wetlands > Peat | place: Sweden: Abisko, Stordalen Mire...
ACTAATGGACATAAAGGGAAGCCTCTTGAAAAATTTATTAATTATACTTATTTCGTGAATTTTTTTTATTTTTAAATAAAATTATTTGGTTTGATTTTTTTTTTTTTTAAATCACAAAAAAATTTAAATAATATTTTTTGTTAATTTTTATTTCTTTTGAGGTTTGAAAGCCTTAATTAAAAAAAAAATTAAATTTTTTTGAAACAAATAATTTTGACAAATTTCTTAAGACCCACATTTAATATCTTAAAATTTTTATGATCACCAGAAATCTTGAAGAAGCCCGCAAGGCCTATGTTTCAGGGGATGTTCAAGCTTCTAAGGAAGCTCATGTTGGTTTAAGAGATGAGGAAGGCCGTGTGTTGAAAACTCATAAAGAAAAACACAAAGAAGGTGGTGAATTTCTAAAAAGTGCTGTATATGGTGGTTTAGATGGCATCATCACCACATATTCAGTAGTTATGGGTTCTGCGGGAGCTTCCTTTAATCTTGGGATTGTATTGATTTTGGGGATCTCTAATATGATAGGCGATGGGATCTCAATGGGATTAGGAGATTTTTTGTCGAGCAAATCAGAAATTGAGTACAGGAGAAAAGAACAAAAAAGAGAAGAATGGGAGATCGAAAATAACCCTGAGGGGGAGAAATTAGAAATGGCTGAAGTTTACAAAGAAAGAGGATTTTCAGCCGAGGACGCAAAAGTAATGTCTGAAACCATTGCAAAAAGCAAAAAAGCATGGGTAGAGATAATGATGGTAGAGGAATTAGGACTTGTGGATTCGGATGAATCTCCAGCTAAAAATGGCATAGTGACCTTCATCGCCTTTATGGTATTTGGAATCATTCCGTTGCTGCCCTTCATTGTGGCAAAAATCAGTGGGTTGGAAAATGGATTGTTTGTTGCTTCAACAGTTTTGACAGGCTTCACTTTGTTTTTCATGGGGGTCATTAAGGTTTTGTTTACTATGAGGACCTGGTATGTGTCTGGGGGGGAGACACTGCTGATAGGAGCGTTTGTCGCCGCGGCAACTTATTTGATAGGCTGGGGGATTGAGTCTTCTTTAAACAACAAATAGACATTTTATTTCTATAAAAGAGAAGGGAAGCCTCTTGAAAAATTTATAAATAATACAAATAAACATAAATTATTCAAAAAACTAACTTCAAATTTTTATTTTTTTAAAATGGGCGATTATTTTAACAATGAGGATTTCGAGGAATTTCGTGAAGATTTCAAACATTTTTTCCCCAAAGGTTTCATCTCTCCTAAGGAATTGGGCACAGTGATGCATTCTTTAGGAAAGCAAAACATTTTAGATGATGAACTCATTGATATGATAGACGAATTAGAAACGAAAGAATCTAAGAAAGTTGATGAAAAGGAATTTATGGCAATGATGTCAAAGAAGATGAAGAGTTCTGATACAGAGGAGGAATTAATTGAAGCTTTTAAGGTATTTGATAGAGATGGAAATGGATTGATATCTCCAGGGGAATTAAAACATATTATGACAAATTTAGGGGAGAAAATGACTGATGAGGAAATTGAAATGATGATCGAAGCCGCGGATCAAGACAAAGATGGAGTAGTGAATTATCAAGATTTCGTTAAAATGATGTTGGGGAATCCTTCCAAGAACTAAACGTCATTTTGTGGAAAATATATATATTTATGAAAATGGAATTTTTTTGGAAGAATGGAAAAAATTGGTATCATTTATTTCTCCAAATTGTTATTGCAAAAAAAATTATATATACATGGGTGTCCACTTCCTTCTGGCATTTCTTCTAAAATTAAATAATTACTAAAAAAAAGATCATTAAAATAAAAAATTCTAACTTTAAAAAAAAAAAGGTAAAAAAATCAAATAATTTTAAAAATTAAAAAATAAAAGATAAATTTTTTTTGGTCATTTAGGGTCATTCCAAATATTTATAAAAAGGAAATTTTTTTTTTTAAACAAAAAAAAACAAATTTACATCAATCATTATTTTTTTATTTGGCATGACCAAATTATTTGACATTTTCTTTCAATTTTAATTTTTTCCATTAAATTCATTAAATTCCTTAATATGTAATAAATTTTACAAAGCCAACAATCTCAAATCAACATTTAGCTATTTATCCACATTCTCATTGCATCCAAAAAATCCTTTTCATTAACCGGTTTCATCAAATAGCTATTCATCCCCGCCTCCAAGCATTTTTTTTCATCCTGAAATGCCGTTATAGCAATAATAGACACAGGTTGGTAATTTTCTTGTTCTATCAAATTTCTTATCGCCTTGGAAGTATCATATCCGTCTAATATGGGCATCTGACAATCCATCAAAATCAAATCAATAGGGAATTTGGCAGATGGTGGATTTTGGCTTTGAAACATCTCCAACGCCATGGCTCCATTATAAGCATTTGTTGAGGTTAATGCATAACCTTTAAGTTTTTTCAAATATTCTGACAATATTAACAAATTGAAAGGATTATCATCAACCAATAACAAATTTATTCTGTTTTTTTTATCATGTTCCTTCTCAGTGAGGTTGAGGCTGATTTCTTGGGTGGACACCATTTTTTTCTTAAAAATTTTATGTTTCTCTGTTAATCGGATGTTATTATTCGTCTTCATAAATTTATTTCTGGTCAATTGTTGTTGCTTCATAGATATCAATTTGAGAGGAGATTCATTTGAATTAAATTCATCTTCTATTTCTGAATAAGAAGAATTATACGAGGTTAATTTCATATTACGTAAAGAAGGAATTTCAGAACTATGTGTTCTTTTGCGCAAGTTTGGCAATCCGCTAAATTCTTTTATTTCATCTCCTATAAACGTCGAAGTGGAATCATGATTATAGTTCGAGAAATAATCAAACGGATTTAGTCTCTCATCCAATGGGAAGTTATCTTTCACCTCATCACTTTTGAATTTCCTGAACAACAAAGTATCATGTTTCTCATTTTTGTTTTCTTTGAAATCCAAATAGAAATCTGATCTAGTTCTTCGTTTGGATAATTTTTTAATCCCCAAGATTTTCTTAAAATCGATTTTCTTCGGATAAGATGTGGAAGTTCTAATAATGCGTTTGTTCAATGGATTCTTCAAAATACCAAAGGAATTATATTCATTAAAAATCACATTGGCCCTGTTGCTTTCATTTTGCGATTTCTTCGAACTTATGGTTTTTTCTTTGATGTTGGTGAACAAAAGAAAGCCAAATTTAGTGCCTTTATGATAAATTGATGACACGAACATAGAATCACAAGGACCCAATAATCCCACGATCATCTTGCATATATTTAGACCCAACCCGATGCCATATTTGTTCAATCCCTTTTCAGTGTCGAAAGTTGCGAAAGGTTTGAACAATTGAGGCAAAATCTCCGGTTTTATACCAATGCCAGTGTCTTTTATCTCAAATTTCACTACATTTCTGAAGTTAGTTTTGCTGATTTTTAGTTTGATGATGCCTTTGTTAGTGAATTTTATGCTGTTTCCGAGTAAATTTATCACAAGTTGAGATAATCTCCTCCGGTCACTCTGCAACACGAAAAAAGGATCCAAGTCATTTTCCACCTGGATTTGAAGCTGCTTCATTTCTGCCTGAAGTGTCATCAAATTCACCACTTCATTCAGCCATTCCTTCAAAGGAAAGGGCTTTACTTGGATATTCAATTTCCCATCTCTGATCACTGAAAAATCCAAAATGTCACTCACCAAATTCAACAATAAATTGCCACTAATTTTCGCATATTCTAAATTTTTTAGTCTTTCCTTTTCTTCCTTCGCGTCGATACTAAGATCTATGAAAGAAAGGATGCCATTGATCGGGGATCGCAAATCATGAGCCACATTGGCCAACATTTGATCCTTGAAATTGTAGACCTCTTTTGAATTCACCCCTTCTTCGGCTTTCTCCACGAATTCAAATAAAACATAATGTCCATCTGATTGATCAAAACTTTTATCCATGAATTCCGTCATTGTCAATACATAATTTGCTTGCCCATGGTCCTTAATTTTGCCATGACAGACTGTTTTACCGTAATTGGAAATAGTCTCATCTTTTAATGAACATGAGATTTTTCTATCTTTGTTTTCATTCGCTCGGATAAGACAAGTTTTAAGGAAATTAAACACTGCCATTGAAATGTTTTGGTCCTTCCCGAGATCCTTTTGCGACAAAAGCTTTTTTCTATCATTACCCGTTTCTTCCAGATCAAAATCTTGAACCACAGGTATATAATTTGAAGAAATGTGACTACCCATTTGTTCTTTTTTTACGAGTTTAATGACTTCGAAATTTTTCAATGCAAATTCAAAACAATCCCTCAATAAGAGCAAATTTCCATCAGTGCATTGATCATTTACAAGGATCAAATCGAAAAATTTCTCCATATATTCTTGATTTCTCGTCTCTTGGGTTAGGAGATTGTTTTTTTCATCTACATTCAAATCATTCATTTTATTATGATGTGGCTTCACTTTTACTAAGAACATGATCCCAGGATATAGGGACTTGAGTATATTTTTCCAAGGCTGGTTTTCTGACAATTTTTCCTCATTTACAGAATGCTTTTTGTTGATTTTATCAGTAGTGTTTAATGAAAAATGGAGAACCGCAATAAGTACTGAACAACATATTCCAAATATAGATGATTTCATTAAAATGATCAAAACCAAAAAGAGGCAATAATTTAAAAAAATGCCTAGTTCAGATAAAACTCCAGACCCGCATTTATTTGGAGCAGAATCAATTATGAATTGAGCCCAATAGCCCATGAGCAAATAAATATCTTTCTCCAAAATGAGTTCCGGCAAAACACTAATCAACATTAAGAGATAAAGGGCACCATGGGTATAAAACATAAAAAAAATGCAGTTTATATTTTTTTGGCAGAAAATCATCAATGGGAACGTCATTAGAGTGAAAAAAGATAAAATTGTTATCCAGATAGTGAACAAATTCTGAGATAAACCAGAATACTGATTCGCCAAAATAAGCGAGATCATTTCTATTAGGAGAAAACTCCAGATTATTATGAAATTGCGAGAAGTTTTTAAAAAGGGGAACACGGTCATCATTGAGGAACTTATTAATTTTCTGGCCTTTTGGTTATAATCTGGAATCTGTTTTTTTAACATTTATCATAAAAAGACAAAAATGAAATAATTATACTTTATTTTTCAATAGACCAATGCGAAAATTAAAAAAACTCAATTTTTCAAGTTTAGAAACATAAATATTTTTTATTTAAAAGTTTAAAAAAAAAAAAACAACAACTCAATAAAATGGGAAACGCACACGTATTCATTTTTTCCTCAATAATACATAGAGATTTTTATTCAGAACCTCCCAACGAACAACCTTGTGGTCTTTTTGCAATTGGAAGATAATAAAAAAACACAGCTTTTCATCGACCAAAAATTGCAAGAAGATAAGGATTTCATAAACAAGCCGATAAACAAAGTATTGAAACTACTATAGCCATTTATAATTTAAAATATTTCGAAAAAGATGAATGATACCATTTTGCATTATGCAGCATATAAAGGCAATAAACCATTGGTGGAATATCTTTTAGAAAAGAATGCTAATGTGAATTTGACAAATACAGTAAAAAAATTCGGGAACAATCTTAATTTTAATCATTTATAAAGAGAAAATTAACCCCGATTGACGTCTGTGAAACCAAGGAAATCAAGGATTTATTACTTCAAAAGAAGAACAAAATGTAAAATGTGGAAAAATTGGATTTTAAATAACAAATAAACAAATTTTTTAAAAAAATAGAAAAAAATTATCTAAATTTTTTGTCAGAAATTTATTTTTTTTGAAAAATTGGTTTTTATCTAAAAAAGTAACACTTAAATTCTGTTACAACAATGGGAAAAATTCAAAACAACATACCTTTTTATTTTGATCAAACTCCAAAAATTTTGAAGAACTTGGAAAAATTATTAAAATCACTAATAAATTCAAATTTTTAGTTAGTTTTAAATAAAACATAGAAAAATTCCCAAAAACTATAAAAATGTCTGAATCATCTACAACTACATCTGCTACCTTAGATGAAACTCGTGGAATAAGTGCGAGTATTTTGTTCATGTTGTTTCTGTTAGTAGCGAACGAAATGACGCAAACTTTCATCTCAAAACTCAAAACCAAGTACTCAAAGATAAGATATTTGCAGCCTACTTCAATAACAACATTAATAGGTAATTTCTTGCAAAAATTTTCACAAAAAACATCTAATTTTTGTTTAGGAGTGTTCGCGGGCATATTTTTAAAATATGCTGGTTTTTCAGTCATACTTAAGGACATAAAGGCAGGCTTTAGTGATTTTTTTATGATCGTTTTGCTGCCTCCGATCTTATTTGAAAGGTTTGTGATTGATGATAAAATAATTTTTTAAAAAAATTTTTTTAGCGCAATTAATATGGAAAGAAAGAGTTTTTTTAAAAATTTTGGAAGTATTCTAATGTTCGCTATTTTCGGAACTGCGTTGGCTGCGATTTTAACAGCTCTACTTATATATTTTGCAGGAGCAGTGGGACTTGCCAAAGAATTGAGTCTTGTTGACTGTTTGACATTTGGGTCGTTTATTTCAGCAACAGATCCTGTCGCAGTTCTTGCGATTTTTAAAGAAATGACTGGGACTGACCCTAATTTATATGCTTTGATTTTTGGAGAAAGTATTTTGAATGACGCGGTTTCTTTGATTATGTTTTTGTAAGAATTTAAATTTTTTTTCCCAAAAATAACCTCATTTGTTATAATTTTTTACATTTTCAAGCACGTTCGCTAATATGAAGGATCAAAACTCCGCCACTGGAAATGTGATTTATTCATTTTGTTGGAACTTTTTCGGGTCTGTTCTGATTGGCACTCTCACAGGATTGGCATGTGCTTTTTTCTTGAAGAATAACGCGAAGAAACATACAGAAAACACAGAATCTCTTGAAAATAAAGAGGCTTCAATTATGCTGATTATTCCATGGGTGTGTTATTTGTTGGCTGATGTAACTTTCTTAAAAAAAAAATTTATAACTTTCAAAAATTAGGGTTTTAATATGTCAGGAATTGTTGGAATTATGTTTTGTGGGATCGCAATGGCTAGGTATGCTTTACCTAATTTATCTGAGAATGGATTCAAGGTACCCAAAAAAAAAAAGAAAAAAAAGTAATGGATTTTTAGATAATGAAAAAACTCTATCATACTTTAGCCTACAATTTTGAAAATATCGTCTTCCTATTTATAGGAATCGGCTTCTTTGGTTTCGAACTAGCCTACAAGTGTGCATTTCTGAAATATTTTGTTAATTTTATTAATATTTTAAAGGGATATGGGGGCAATGTTGTTCATTTGCTCGTTTTTGGCTATTAACCTGGCACGATATTTGATGGTTTACTTTATAGGAGAAATTTTGAATTACTATCGAGTAATTAACAAAATCACAGGATCATTTAAATTTGTGATGTGGTTTTCTGGATTTCGTGGCGCAATGGGTTATTAATTTAATTATTAGTATAAATAAATAATTTTATATAAGCTTATGCTCTGGCTATACAAAGTTCCTTGATCTTCATGGATAACAACATTGGCAACATCTTTCTGACAATCACACTTTTATATATATCAATAAATGTATGTTTTGAAGAATAAATAATTTTTGTTGGTAAATTCATAGATATTTGGCTATGGAGGACTTTTGTTGCCAATTCTCGAAAAAATTGATATTCAAGAAAAGTATTTGTATTTTTTATTGATAATTTTAAATTTTTTTTCAGGGATCAAGTTTTGAATCAAAGTATAGTCAATTCTAATGAGAAATATTTCTGGAACCGAGTGAAAAACTACATTGCGCATTTTGACGAAGAGCATCTACAGAAATTTTTAATAAAGTTCGATTAATTAATTTTTTTTCAAAAAAATTCAAGAGCAACAAAAATTTTTAATTTTTATTGTTTGGATTCTTTTTTTAAAATTTAAGAAATGTCTCCTCTCCAGAAAAAGCCGACAAAAAACGAAAAAACATGAGTCTTGAATATTCGCCAGATTATGAAAAAGCGAACTCCAAAAAGATATTTGATGGCAAAGAGTTGGAAATGGACACTTTCAATATTCATTACGAACACACACAAGAACATATAAATAAGCCATTGACCAAAGGTTAAAAATAGATTGATCATTTAAAAACCATAATCCAAAAAAAACCAAATTTTTTTCTTAAATTAACTCCCAAAATGATAAAATTATTAAATTAAAAAAAATCTAAAAAGGATTCAAATTCAGTTAAACCCTCTCATTCCGATGGACGATGCATGTAAATAAATTAAAAAAGAAGTATTAAGTTTTTTTACCTCTGAAATATAGTTGAAAGATATTATTATAAAGCTTGGATATACTACCGGAATAAAATTGACAAGTACATCATCTACATGAAGACGAGATGGTTTTTGACGACCATTTTTTTCATAAATTACCTCTATCGCATCACAGTCTATGGAGGCTTTTATGTCGTTTCTTATGTGCTTGGGCTATATCTTCTGAATATAACTGTTCAGTTTTTTCAACCTTTGGGTTTACCCGACATTGATGATGATAATGATGATGACCCTAGTTTGAATTTGCCAAATACAATGGGGTAACTTAAATTAAACCCCAACAAAATTAATAGTTTTATTTTGTAGTGATGTTAACAACGAAAATGAACCCAGACCTTTGATTCGGAGCATGTCTGAATTCAGATATTGGTTGATATATTTTCATTTTTTGAAATAATAATTAAAAAAAAATAGGCAACAAGTGACCGTGGTAACAATTCTTGGAAATCTATTGACCTTGTCAAGGGTTTTTGATTTGCCTGTGTTTTGGCCTTTCCTATTGATATATTTTGTAATGTTATGTGTTCTGACAGGGAAAAAGTTGCTCAAACATATGTCGAAATACAATTATGGATTTTTCGATACTTCCAAATCTCAAAAGAGGTATTCAAACACATAACATTTGAAAAGAATAATTAATATAAAACACGATCAGAATTTCTGGGTTTTTTCTTTAAAACAAATGTATCTGTGAGGACATTTTTTTTAAAAACTTGAGTTTTAATATTTCTATAATTTAAAAAAAATTAATTTTAAAAAACAATGACTTTTGGAACAAAAAAAACCATATTTTAAGTTTTGTTGTCTGTGTGATTTAGTTGAAAAATGTTATTATAAAGTGTGGAAATACAGGAGTAAAATTGACAAATATCTCATTTATATTAAGGCCTCAAAAACCTATTCTAATAAATGATCTTTTTCGCATAGAATAAATAATTAACAACTATTTACGGATATGATAAAAAGCATTAAACTTATAAATTTTGAATAGACTAAAACAGAAAAACAATTTTATTTTTTTTCACAAAAAAACAATAAACCATGATAAATGCATTATTGGTAATTACAAGAAAAAAAGGTCAATATTTTCAAAAATAGCATTTTTTGATATTTTTTCATAAAATTTAAATAAAGAAAAAAAATGTCATTCAAGAAAAAGAAAGGATATTTTAAGTTTCTTGAAAACCATTTGAAAAATCCTGAGCTCCAATCATATTTTGATCTCTTGACCAATTTTTCCTTTCCCCACAAAACCATTTTCAAGGCTCCAAAAAATGACAGTCTTTATGAAAGTATTTTATTTGCTTATTTAGAGCAACAAATCTTATTAAGCCAAACTACGGGTCTTGATCCTATAATCAAATTGATTGAATCAGACACTTCTGATATATATGAATGGCCTCATTGGAATGCTAATAAGAAAGTTATTAAGACGTTAATATTTGGCTTAAAAGACAAAATGTTAGCTGGATCGACCAACCCTCAGGAAATTTTGAATTACCTATATAAATTAAAGGACAATAAATTAGAAGTAGAGCCTCAAGAACAACAGATATTAACATTTCAAACATATTTGAATATTTTGATGAGATATATCATCATGACTCATATAATAGTGCAACGTGATGCATATTTTTCGAATTTGGATGTGATGAGGAAATTTTTCGAGGAAACCAAAATTTACAGTTTGCAACAAGGGTTTTCTGAAATCGCGTTGGGGTTCTTACCTTTGATTTTTACAGTAAATTTTAAGCTTTTTTGTTGGGAGAAGAAGAATGAAACTAATAATAATTTATATTTGAAGAAGAAATATTTTATCACCAAAGATGAAAATTGGAAGGAAAATCAAACCATTTGCTTGATACAAAATGAAGATATGTTGAGTTATCGTTTTTTACCTTCAAGAGATCTTGAAAACGTGTTTTATAAAAGAGTCATTGAGGATTTTTGTTTCAACTATAATGATTTGATTAAGGCGATAGTCAAATATTATAACAATTATGTGCAGGTCGGGGTGAATAATTTAAAGAATGAGTTCGATATATTTAAGAAAAAAACAGACCCTTTTGAGCTCTTGTTTTATGAAAGTCATGATCTGGAGGAAATTAATTCGGTTTATATGAAATTGAGCCATTTGATAGCAGAACAAAAAATCAACAATCAGCAATTTGCAGGAGTTATAAACGATTTCGTCTTTGAAAAAACCAGCCATATTGAAAACAATTTCAAAGAACTTCACTCTTATATTCAGAAGGTCAATCAATATTCTGGCTACACTTTCCCCGATCCTAAACGAGTTGAAAATGTTAATATCAATGATAATAAAAAAAACTACACCATGGAGAAAAAAATCGACACTTCGGAAAAAAATTATGACAAGTATTTAATTTACGATTCAAAACCAGCTACAGTTCAAAATTATAATTCTTCAGAAGAGTTTAAAAATCAATTTCAAACGTTCATGAATAATAACAAGCAAGATCTCAAAAACCCATATCTATCAAATGCCCCCATGCTCAACAAATCAGACTTGAAACCTTTTGACCAAACAAATAACAATTATAATAATAATAATAATAATCCCATCAATAAACCAGCAGACCTGAAACAATTGAACCAAACAAATAATAACAATAATATTATTAATAATAATGTCTATGTGTTGAATAAACTCGATGATCTGCTGATGAAAAATCCCCCAAACAAGAAAATTTTCGAAAATCCCTCGAAAATTTCACCCAAGGAGCGTGAAGAGCAAAAGTTCAATGATTACTTAAACAAACCACAAGCTCCAATGCAAATGCCTTCAGAAGACCGTAAGATTCAATGTCCTATTTGTTCATCTGATGTGTCTGTTGATGAAAATATCATAACACTCGAATGTGACCATAAAATATGCAGGGATTGCTTGACAGGATGGCTGATGGCGAAATATGATCTCGGCCAATGGGATTTAGAGAACTTCAAATGTTTCTTGCCCGAATGTAATAAAACCATTGATATTCATATCTTAAAGCATATCATTGGAGATGAGAAATTCAGCAAAATGTGTGATAAATTAGTGGAAAAACTTTGCATGAACTGTCCGTATCCAGATTGTAGATATTTCTTTATGAACGAGATGAAAAACGAGCAAAAAATACAATGTCCAAAATGCAACAAGGCAATATGTTCGAAATGCAATGAGAAATTTCATGATACTAAAGCTTGTCCGAAATTATTCAATATTGCATTAAATGCTCTGAAAAATGAAAAATTGAACGTTTGTCCGGAATGTTTTGAAGTTTATTTAAAAGATGATAAATGTGCTCATGTCAAATGCATGAAATGTAACACAGAGTTTTGTTTTGAGTGTTCGTGCCATAGACTGCCAACACTTTCCCATGGAAATCATTATCATCGAGCTGATTGTAAGTTCTATTTTGAAAAAGAAGACCCAAAAACCAAAAAACCCATTAAAACAGATGAATATGACCCAAAAAATTGCAAGTTCTGCAAAGACACGGGGAAACCCTGCAAACGTCCTATGGCATATAAAGAGTTTTATAATAAGTTCATTAAGGAGAAAAAATAAAACTGAAAATTGGTAAACTACAATTATACACAAATTGCAATGGTAAAAATTCCAAATTTTGGTCAATATTAAAAAAAAATTTAGATAAATATTTTTTTAATGAAAACAATTTTTTTTACAAAAATTTGTGAATTTAAACAAAAAAGAGAAGAAAAAAAGAAATTTAACATTTTTTTTTAAAAACTTTTTATTGATTTTTCAAATGTTCGTTGTAACTTTTGCTTAAATAAATTTATGCTTCACTTGGTGTTATATTTGCAGAACTAACATTCAGGTTTCCTGCTAATTCCTTCCATACTTCTTCCATCTTTCAAAAAGAAAAAAATAAACAACTTAAAAATTTATTATTAAATTTTTACAGTCCGAGCATATTTAACTTCCGATTCAGTAAAGAGCTTTAAGATGGAATAATACTCAGTGGTTTTTTGTTCCTTAAAATTTTTCAAAACCTTCTAAAAAACAATTTTAAAAATTAAACTTTGAATTGCATGATCTGAGATCCTAGAATCTTATATATGAAATCACAAATAGTCAAATTAATTGCGAATTCTTTCTCAGTCTAATAAAAAGGAAAAAAATTAATTTAAAAATAAAAAAATAATTTGATACATTTCCAATATTTTTTTCCAATTTTTCAACAGCCTCACTTTTTCCTCCTTTAGAATTCGTTCCTTTACCAGAACTCAAAATTTTTTGCAAATCTGCTTTGAGCTCATCTAATTTCGCATTCGTTTTATCCTTGGCACCCACATATTTTTTTTTTATGGAGATGGCTTCATTGATGGCCTCAAAAATTCAATTCAAATAAATTTCAAATGTGATAATTTACATCAATATCCCGTTGTTCTCTACTCAGCTTGAGGCAAAGTCTTTGATAAGAATTCACATCAAAAGATCCTTTCTAAAAAAAAAATGTTTCCATTAAAATTTTTAATTCGTACAGCAGTATGCATCAAAACTGAAATATTGGTGTTGTTTCTGTTGCTAAATACCAATTTAGGTTCCGAAAAATCGACATATTCGTTCAAGCAATTTTTTTCATATTCAGGCATCAAAAAATTCACCATTAGCAAAAAGTTCTCATTGAACGATCTACGTGACTCAGCACAATTTCTCGCCATTTCACTGAAATTCATATACATCCCCTTCACTTTCTTAATGTAGTTCTCAAACTCATCGATGTGGACTCCAACCATTTCTCCTTTGACTTCAGGGTCGAATTCGAAATTTTTTCTGTATTTTTCCAAAACATCTTCATTTGATTGCTTCGGCAAATTGTTCAACGCCTTCTCCACATCCATGATATGTGGGGCAATGAACAATTTGAATTCATCTGAATTGTACAAATATTTCAAGTTGGCAATGTTCCTTGCGAAATCATCTAAACCTTGTCTTCTTTCTTCCACGAATTTACTTTCTAAATTCCCCTAAATTTATTTAAAAAAAATGTTTAATCAACAAATACTAAAAAAAATGAAAAACAGTGGTTTTTTTTGGAGGGATCTGAGGTACGAAGCATCCTGGCCATCTAATAACCAAAGTTTCTCTCAAATGGACAAAATCATTAAATCTTCTAGACACTTGGTATTTGCCCGTGTCTGGATCGACCCCATCGACAGTATATTCAATATGCTTGGTGATTCCGTCCTTAAGGATGGGGTTGCAAACTGAAATTTTGATCTATAGAGTATGAATTTTAAACAATGGCAAGGAAAAAATGATGAACATTGTCAGCATAAATCTTTAGAGGAGATTGGGATTCTTCTACATTTTCACCGAGACTTTTACGAACTTGATCAACGTTTTTTTCGATGATATCGTTCTCTTCTTTTTCTGCGTCCACGTATTTATTGCTGTCTTCTGAGGATTGCTGTTTTTGTAAGGAAGGTTCCATCGAATGATTTCGGATAATTTATTTGCAATAAATTTTATTTTGTTTTTGAAATAATAAAAAACAGGCATTAAATTATGTTGTATTTAAGTGTTTTTTTTAATTTTTTTTAATTTTTTTCGTTTCTATTTTTTTTTAATTATCAAATTTTTAATTTTTTGTTATTTTTAGTTTTTGTTGTCCAAGCTTCTCTCAGAAGATCTTCAAATGAATAAACCTTGTTGCAAAAAATGTATTCATCATCATTTCGATATCCAGCACAGTGATATCCACCTGTTTCATAATTAAACCTGGGTTTTCCTCCGAAACATGTTTTGCATCTTGCAATTTTGCCTAAGACTTGTCCATCAGCCACTCTTTCCACCAATTCTGGTTTATTACCAGATGAACTTTGATCGTTTAATTTCAACAACTCCTTTAAATCTTTCATCGTGTATTTATCCTCATATTCATTGCAAAGCTCAACAAATTTTGTCATTTGAGACAAATTGTATTTTCGACTTTTCTTTTCATTTTTTTTAGAGCGTAAGGTTGTCCTTAAGGCCTTTTCTTTGATAATATGATTGACTAAGTCGCCTATATTCGCCTTATTTTCTTTTGAGATTTCCTTAGCTATATATATTAAAGATAAATAAAATATTTTAAGTGATTTTTTCTCAGAAAACCCTCTGGAGTTTCCCAATGTTTCAAAACATCTTCATGTTTGTATTCTGCTAATTTTTCAGCAAGCATGACATATTTTTCTTCTAGGTTTTTGAATTTAGTTGTTTTTATTGTTGGCTCATAATCTATGTAGTTTTGGAATTTTGGAGGCTGGTATTCATCTTGTGGCGAAACTGATCGTGAAGATGAATGCTTTTTTTTCTGGGTAGCTTTTTTTTTATTTTTTTTTATGAATTTATCGGGGGAAGGCGAACGACGCCCATTTTTTTGATTGGAATTTTTTCCTTTGCCCATTTTTAAAATTTTTCTTTTTTGATGTGTTTTAATTTTTAGTTTTATATTTGTTAATTTTTCGCCAAAATGGTTTCATAAATTTTTCTTGAAAGTTTTTAAATTTGGTCTCAAAATATATGAATAATATGAGATTTTTTGAAATTGGCAGGTGATTTTCAATTTACAGAAAAAGAGTGTGCAGATGCAGTTTTTTTAATTTTTTTTGTAAAATCGTAGATTTAATTAAATTTTACAATTTGGGGGAGGAATGGAGGGAGGGAGGGAGGGAGGGAGGGATGGATGGATGGATGGATGGATGTATGGAATGGGGTTGAAGAAAAGTGGGAGGTCTTTGCTTGAATTTTTTCTTTTAAACAATTAAAATAGTTTTCAAAATTGTTTTGATTTTTAAAATATTAAAACTAAATATAGAAAAATGTATGAATTTCCTTCAAATCCGAAGCAAAATGACTCCCAAATTAAGCGACCTAAAAGGTTCATGGGAATCAAGATGATGCTATTTTCCAAAATAATTTTACCTTTGATAATTGGCATTCTAATCACGGTTTTTGTCACGATGTTCTTGATCTATCTTTTTAGTCCCATTTGGATTGAAAATTCAAGTAATGCCCAATTTGAATTGTTTATCAATTTTTATTTGAGCAGGCTCCAATTTCCTTGTCGAATACAAGGAAGATGCCAACGAAATTTGTAACACTTCAGCCTTGGTTTTAAATGAAACATTTTCACAAGTTGAAAAATTCATAGAAATCATCATTTAGCTTAAATTTTAGATGGCAATGAATATAGATATGCTTGGAATTCAATTTTTTCTATTATATTATAACCAGACCCCGTCTTTCGAAATTTCAGACGTTAGCCCTGCTCAAATAAATAATGGATTTGATGTCTTTGAAGGGAAGGTGACCCCAAGAGGTAAATTTAAGCAAATGAAAAATATTTTTTCTTTTTATTAGACTGGAATTCTTTATCGGAGTCATCAAATTCCACTTCAATGTGGATGATTCCAAATTTAACAATAAGGAACATTTCTTTATTACCAGCAAGTACTCAACAAAATTTGAAAATGGCAATGAATACAGATCTTCTCACTTATGCACAATTCGATAGTGGCATGGGTGATGTGACAGCGATTTATATGGGTTTTGAATCAGATGGATTGTTTTATTGCCACCCTGCTCTCAATCTTACAAATTATACAGAAAAATATACCTTCCTATATGATGTATCCGAGGACTGCCAAAGATCAAATCAAAATTTTATTAATGTTAGTTGCCTTGACTGGTATGTAAAGTCAAAGGAATACTATTATACCACCATGAACTACTCTTCTTATTTGGATAAATTTGATAAACGAATAAACTTTTTTCCATCGGCTATTTGGGACGAGACCGTTAAAATGATGATTGTGACTCTGTGTTCTTATTTTATGGATGAATCTAACAATTTGATGGGAGTCATGTGTTTTGAATTGAACACAAGAAGTAATTTTTTTGATTTAAGTCTCGTTAATGAAAAACAAAAAATTAGATTTGACAGATTATCTATTGAATTCAACTATTAATTCTCCACCTCAATACTTTTACATCGTTCATCCTTTTTATCCACAAGGAATTGTACCATCAATACAATTATTTTTTTAATAATATAATTTTATAGGCGATTTACCATCCTTATTATTCAAAATGCACAGAAAATTGCATATATAACGATACTGTCATAGATTTGGAATTTAATGTATAAAGAGGAAAAAATTTAAATGAAAATTGTTTAGCGTTCGGATCCTTCTCAAAATGCCTCAGCCCTAATTTTTCAAGAAGAATGGGTTCCCAAAATGTTCGCGAACTATTCTCAGGACTTTTCAAATGGAACATTTCAAAGAAATGGACATGACTAGTTTAGTTCATTTACATATTTTCTTCATCAGAGTTCATTTAAAAAAAAACAGTTACATTTCAATTCAAAAGGTGTATTACCGATGGGAATTAACAACCAGTTGCATTTTTTCTTTAGTTGTAGTGGTAGACTTGGACTTCCTTCTGAGCAACTTCAGAGAAACAGAAAGCAATATTGATTCCCTTGTTTATCAAGTAACATTTTTGATCGGTGGAATTGGATTAGCAATGATGGTTGTTGCTTTTATGTAAAATTTAATTTGTCAAATTTCCAATGAATTCATTTTTTAAGATTGATTTTCATCTTATCAAGAAATATTGTGACTCCTATTGATGTAGGAAAATAATAAAATAGCAAAAAATATTTTTTTCTAAGATTTTGGTTGATCATGCAAATAAAATTGAACATGGAAATTTCGAGAGTGAAATACTATCACAATATAAAGTGAGCAACTTTGAATTAAACACATTATTTGTGACTTTCCAAAAACTAACAAAATTATTGAAATTTGCCAACGAAGCTTTAAAAACGTTTCTAACCCATTAAAAATCTTTTAATTTTTTTATATCTAGGGAAAACGATGCAAGTGCACTCATAAATTACGCAGATGCTCTGAAGTTGTATGAGGATTTGGATAATAAAAAAGGAGCTGGAATTATATATAATAATATGGGAAACATACATATGAAGTTTAATAGATTTAGAGAAGCAATTTCAAGCTACGTCAAAGCCATTGAGAGTTTAATTATTCATTTTTTATATTGAAATAAAAAAATTCTTTAGTATGTAAAACTGAAATAAAAATGGAGTTAGAACATATTGACAATGTTAAAGAAGCTTTGTAATTTCTTTATTTATGAATGAAAATTTAAATGATTGGGGAAATTAGAAATGAAAGAAAAAGACAGCAAGCAACCATAAACATTAAAAAAGAAAAAAACCTATCAAGCCTCGATCCACTTACTGAGGATGATTTATGTGAAATTGAAATGAATATAAAAAAGTTGCAAGAAATTTTATCAAAAAGAGTTTTCCAATTAGCCAACGCCTATATGAATGAAAGCGTTTTTGATCCAATTCTCGATAAGTAAAATAGTTTTTTTTTCTTCATTTTGATAAAAAGTTGTTTGCGTAGTTGGGATATTGTTTTGACCTTGATGAAGGAAGTAATTAAAATTGATATGGAATTGCATTTGTTTACTTCCCGAAGAATAACTTCAAAGATAATAATTAGCAAAGTCTTTTTTTGTAACATAAAGAAGAAAAAAAATAATTATAATTAAATTTCTTAGCAATGGAATTTTATCTCGAAGCTTATAACTACATCGACGAAGCAGAAAAAGATTTAGAGGTATCTAAAAAAACAATACTAATTTGAGAAATTAATTAATAGTTCTATGAAAAATATTGGGAAACTGGAGACAAAAACAATGAAAACAACGATCATTTTTTAAGTGAGCAGCAAAGGTTAAAAGACACTCCCCCAATTATATTAAAGCAGGAGATTATGTTGCAAAAGTAGAACGTTTATTAGTTATTTATAAAAAATAAAAATAAGAGGTGTGCTACTCAAAAAAAATGGAAAATTAAAAGAAGCAGCCCTTCTTTTAACTCAATGCATAGTATTATTGTTATTATAAATTAATGAAATTTTTGCAAAAGGAAACTGGCAAAATTTATCATCCTGAATTACGGAACAAATGCTTAGAACATTTAAAAGAAATTTTGGAAAGCAAAAATCTTTTAAGCAAAGCACCAAATATACAAAGGATTTTGGACAGAAATTTGAAAAAAAACAACAATGATATTATATTTTTGTTGGATATTTCCGAAAGTATGACGGAAAATAAGGAAGATTATGCGTTAAGGGAAATCCTGAAGTTTTTTGATAAATATATGGAGCCCAATGATAGAGCGGCCTTTATCCGTTTTAACCATAATTGCAATGTCATTTTTACTTTGACAGAAAGAGGAAAAAATCATGTTTACTTAAGAAATTCAATCCAAAATTCCAAAGAAACAGTAAAATGCGAAGGAGAAACTGCCTTTTTTTCTGCCTTATACGAGGCACTCGAAATGTTTAAAAAAGCAGGCAAATTTTATTTTTTTAAAATTTTTAATTATTTTATTATCAATCTTTTTAAAAGAAAAAAAAGACCATCTAAAATGGGTCATCGCCTTAACAGACGGTCTGGATAATTGTTCAAAAATCACTTATGAAGAAATTTATGACAAATTAAAGTAAATTTAATCAAAATTACATAAAAAAAATAATTTTTTCCATTCAGAAAATCAGACGCTAGCTTAATTATAATTGGATTGGGCTTAAGCCAAGATTACATACCAGACCTGATAAAATTATGTCGAGCTACAAAAGATGGTATTTTCAGATTATCTTAATTATTTCAATATATAATGTCTTTAGGAGTGTTTTTGGAATCGGCTGATGATAGCAAAAATATAGAGGTGGCGTTCCAGGCAATGAAAAAGCAAATTTGTGACTCTTATAAACAGACTTTCAATGAGAGTCTCCTCTAAAAATTATAACCAAATTTTAATTGGAAAGAAAATTTTAATATTTTAAAATCATTATTTCGTCTCGATTTGAAGATATAAACTCTATAAAAAAAACAAAAGAAAATGAATTCTAGTATAAATCTTTTCTCGAGAACTAGCAGCTTCATTTGTGCGATCCAACAGCCATCACATGTCATTTTGTGTCCAAAGCCAATAAAAATCAGAAAAAACAATCATAAAACATCACCAATGTTCCAATTTGAACATCATACAAAAACTCCGAATTCGTTGCTAGAAAAACACAACTCGACTTTGAGAAACAATTTGATTCTCATCTCTCCAGCATCTTCAGCGTCTGACGAAAATGAGTAATTAATTTCATTATAAAAAAAAAAAAATTTTATAATATTTTGTAAAATTTAAGCAATTCAGACAAAAAAAATGAAAATTTTGAATTAATTCATTCCCTCTTGCTTCTCCGACAGGAAGGAGATAATCCTTTGAACAAGGATCCTTTGTTTTGCCAGGAATTCGAGTGTGATGGTGAATCCGCAAATTTAGATATCTAAAGGGCGGATTTTCATGCATTTGTCCTTAGAAAACAGTTCAAAATTTGCTAAAAACACTTTATGTTTTTTTTTATTTATTTGGTATATGAAAATATTTGTTTCAGAACTTTTTTTAAAGCTGTATCAACTATATAATGATTTAAACCATCTTTTAAGCAAACTTTCAAAATCACCATTTTTAAACTTTTTTCTTAAAAATATCAAAATGTTTTTTTTTTAACCCTAAAACAAAAGAACCTTTAATCGCAAAAAATAAAAAAAAAAATCGAATTATGATAAAGAATTAATTTAATCTTAAAACCAAAAAAAAAAAAAAATTTGTGCAATTTTTTGCAAATTTACTTAACTATTTGTCAAATAATGATTTCCTCATTGAATTTAAAAAATAAATATTTTTAGAGCTTTAACAATTAAAAAAAAACACCCAAAATATTATGTTCAAAGAAAAAAAATCAGAAGAAAACCACCTGCCTCTCTATGACAACAGTATAAAGCTCCAAGATGAAAACTACATGAAAAACAACTATTTTTCAAGAACAGTCGAGGAAAACGACTCCATGAAAAAAGAAGTTTGCTCTTTAACAAAATTACATTTTCTTATAATTTTAGCTATTAAAATTAAGAAAGCAAGAGATATCCCTCAAGAAAATTATGATCGAAATGGAAGGAAAGCTTGAGTTTTATGTCAAAAATTCACATGTCCACCCTGAATTTGAGAGCAGTTTTCATAAAAACGAAATTTTATCACTTTTGGAAAATTTTAACGTATTGGCAGATAAGGTTTGAAAAAATTAGTTTTAAATTTTCGACCTTCCATTTCTTAAGGCAAATAATGAAGTTGAAAAAGACGCACGACTGGCTGATTATGAATGTCAAATCAAGAATTATAAACTCAAGATCAAGGAATTATTAAAAGATTTAAGAATTTGCCAGTCGAAACTTAAAGATGAACAAAGTACAAATATAAATTTTGAAAGAATTATTCTTGATAAATCATCTTCTTAAATTAATTTTCTAGGGAAAAAATCTGGTGGAATTCAAGAAGAAAAGAGCCCTGAATTTAACAACAAAATTAAAAGTTCAAATGTTCATGAAAAAAAAATTGCTTTGGAAGTTAAATCCTTAAAAGGCTCGCTTGGAAACTTGAAAGCTGATTTGGAGAATTTAAAACTGTCAGTGGCGAATTCGTATGAGTCTTTTAGGATTGAACCGGTTTTCGAGAAATTGCTGCTTTTAATAAGAGGGAATTCCGATGACATTGATAAATTAAGAACCGAATATTTGAAGGAAATTCAAGAAAAAAAACAGTTCTTTGAAAAAAATTTGCTGAAATTTCAATAAATTTTCATAGATTATTTAATTTAGTGCAGGAACTCAAAGGGAACATCAGAGTCTTTTGCAGGATCAGGCCGCTTTTGAAAGATGAGAAAGAAAGTTGCGTGAATGGGCAAAACGATCTAGTGCGTGTAGAGAATAAATTGGAAGATAAAGTCAAAATGTTCGAGTTCGACCGTGTTTTTAATTCTCAAATCAACCAAGTAATTTTAAATCATAGAAAAGAAATTTTTGTTTCATTCATTTTATCAAAAGGTAGAATTTTTCGAAGAGATCAAACCTTTAATTGTATCCTTTTTGGATGGATATAATGTGTGTATTTTCGCTTATGGTCAAACCGGCTCCGGAAAAACATTCACGATGGAAGGTCCTCCGAATGACAGGGGGGTGAATAATAGAGCGATTTGTAAAATCAATTTTTAGATCAAAAGAAAAAATAATTTTAATATAGATGAATTGTTTAGAGTGATTAACGAACGAAGCCAAAGTTATACTTATACACTCCAGATTTCTTTACTCGAGATCTATAATGAAAATATTAATGATTTATTTTCTGCTAATCAAGTATATATCATTTTTTTTTCATTGGAAAGTTGTATGATTTTGGGGGG